>JAABUS010008099.1_pt1 | contig 11673 bp, 10 predicted proteins | sample 5560161 | NCBI WGS metagenome assembly JAABUS01 (sample SAMN10711885, study PRJNA513376) | rock metagenome | isolation source: Antarctica rocks | place: Antarctica: Victoria Land, Trio Nunatak nord | collected 2016-01-04 | reverse complement strand
TATTGATCATTTCGAAATTCTCAGAACGATGAAGATCATAAGAAGATACTACTATTGATCTTCAATGCAAAAGACAATAGATCAATATATTCAAAACTGCTACATTTGTCAGCGATCAAAGAATTCTTGAAATAAATTCAATGAACTACTACATTCTTTACTCATACTTAAACAGCAATAAAAAAACATAGTCATGAATTTCATCATTGACTTATCTTCTTCGAAAGGCAAAAATGTCATACTAACAGTGATATGTAAACTGTCAAAGAAACGACATTATATTTCTTGCTTCACTGATGACGAGAAAATCACAGCAGAAAAAACAGCTGAGCTAATGCTTCAGTGAATATATCAAATACACAATTTACTCGATTTCATTGTTTTGAATCGAGACTCTCAATTTATCTTCATTCTATAAAAGTCGCTTTGCAAAAGACTAGACATTAATCTTCAACTCTTCACAGTCTATCACTTTCAGATTGATGATCAAAGTAAACGAGTCAATCAGAATGTTGAAAGATATCTTCAATTCTTCTGTTTGTACATGCAGAATAACTGAGCTAAGTTACTACTCATGATTGAGTTTATCAACAATAATGCTTTGTTCTCAGTTATCTTCTCAATCTCTTTCTTTCTACACAAAGACTTTCATTCTCATATGAGCTTTGAACTCGATGTCATTGAATATGAAAGTTCTCATGAACGCTTGCAGACGGCTAAAGTCGAGAATATATCTGAACATATGAACAAAACACTGAAGTTTGCTCGCGAGTCGCTAGTCAAAACACGGGAACAAATGATAAAACAAGTCAATAAGCATAGAAAAGAAGTTGATTATAAGATTGAATCAAAGATGTTTCTGAATAAAAGAAACATTGTTACAGCGAGATCTTTCAAGAAGCTAAATGACAAAATGCTTGATTCTTTCACCAATCTAGATTTCGTCGACTCTTCATATAAACTGAAATTATCAGAGTTTATGCATGTTCATGATGTATTTCATTCTGACCTGCTTCGCTCTGTTGTCGATGATCTCTTATCTGATCAAAAGAACGAATTCTCAGATTCAATAGTGATAAACGATGAAGACGAGTGAGAAATCAATGATATATTGAATTCTCGTTGATATTGAAGATGACTTCAGTATAAAGTCAAATGAAATGACTATGACAATGATCTCAATTGATACAACGCTGATGATGACAAATTTATGAACGCTCAGAAGATCATTGACGATTTTCATATTTGATACTTGAACAAATCGCGCTAATTAACAATTCAATCAATCACAATTTAACAGGTCTGAGTCTGTGAAATCATGATTGAACAATCAATCGAGTCAAGCAGAAAATACATTCATGCAAACATGAATCATCAAAGAAAAGAAGTAATGTTACGATTCTAGTCTTGTCAGACTCAGTCTTCTAGCCTTGTCAAGTTTATTCTCGCTTCGTCATCTTGACTAGTCTTTATTGAGTCTAGCGTCGGCTGAGAAACATACATATATAGTCAGCTTCTTTTCTGTAACTATCTTTCTTTCTTAGCATTTATCTTCTAGTTAAATGACATCTCTATCTGACTCGCTTTAGGCAGATCTCTAACAATGCTGTCATTTCAGCTTGTTGAGCAAAGCTTTCAAAGAAAGAAATTCAGCTGCTAGAAAGATGAAAATTCAACAGCTATCATTTATATATTGAAGCTTACTCAAGCTACATACTAAATGTTTTTAAAAGACATCAAAGATAGTCACTTTCAATCAGTCAACTAAAGTCAGTTCTCGTTGATCTCAATACTTTGCATTGACGTTTCTGAAATTTGAGAGTGCTTGACATTTCAGAGCAACTTTCAAGACAAATTTTGATTCTGAAGATCATCAGAAGTCATTAAGTTTGCTCAAATACATATAATATATATTCATTCAAATGAAGATGATGCTCGATAAAAGATTCAGCTTGACTGAAAACTATTGACAAGCGAAGATGATCAGTCGACTTGACTCAATTAATGTTGATCGCTAGAGAACAAGAAGATTAAGCAGGAAAAAGAGAATAAATAGATTGTTTTCTCTTCTGTTTTTTTCATCATCTCTTTCTGTTTCTTCATCTTTTAAAATTTAGTCAGAAACGCGCTTTTGTCTCACTCACTCACTTCATAGACTTAATCACTTAGATAAAGAGAGTGCTTGACATTTCAGAGTGACTTTCAAGACAAATTTTGACTCTGAAAATCATCAAAGATCATCGAGTTTGCTCAAACACATATAATATATATTCATTCAAACAAAAACAATGCTCAATAACTTAAGAATCTCATTTCTTCACTGAACTCTGACTTTTAAATGTCTTGATGATAGAATTAATCTCTAGTCAAAGACATCATCTGTATAGCTTGAGAAAACAGTAGTGCATGTCAATGTGATTAAAGAAGAAATCGACTGTGATACATATGCATATCGTTGATGAAACATCTTCAACTCATGCTTAAAAAGTAAACTGTTGAAATTTGAGCAGTGAAAGATTTTACTCATCTTGAACTGTGAATCTGCTGCAAGAAAAACTCTTTGAGTGATCTTTCAAATCTAAGGAAAAAATCAGCATAAAAGTCGTGTCTTATATATGTTGCATGCAACATATGCAACATATTTTTGATAGATTATTAATAATGCAATCGTAATGTGCAGCAAAAAAGCACTCAAAAACAGCGAAATTTGAGTGTACATGAACAGTCAAATAACTTTGCAAAGACTAAATGCAAAAAGCAACATCAATGTGAGATTATTTGATGACATATGACAAAATTTGATCAATTTACGTCAGAAACAATGTCAAATTTGCATACAGTGAATATTAAGTTGCAAAAGCATTATTGAAAATAAAAAAGCAGATTAATTGATCAAAATTACTGCTCAAGAAGTATTAATTATCAACAACATGAAAGCAATCATCGTAAGCTTTGTCAAAAAGCAAATTTGCAAAGAAATGAAATTACAATGATTAAAGATCTGAAAAAGCAGTATCAAAAAGAAAAATCAGTATTGAAAGAACATATCAAATGTGAATCTAAGTCATAAATCACTAAAAGAGCTGAGAAAAATTGATAGACTAACGTTTTCAATCTTTATTCAGCTGAAAATGAGATATGATTATTTCAAAAGTTATTTGCATCAATTATCAAAGAATAATTTGAACAAATGCTATGAAATATGTAATGCAAGACAAACGTTGAAGCATTTACTGCTGAACTGCAGACATTATAAAGCAGAGCAGAGAAAGCTTAAGAAAAAAGTTCAACTCAAAAACACAGACATAATATTAACATTGTTCATCATCAAGATTAAAAGAATTGCAACATTAAAGTATTTGAAAAATACTTGAATTGCAACGAGAAAATAACTATTAGAAATGAAAGAATAGAATGTGAAAAGTGCAAAAAGATGAAGAAAAACAAAAGTATAATTACAAGAATTTGAGCGAAAGCATTTGTATATGCAAACTATTAATGTGATTGATCAATGAAAAGATATAAAGCAGTGACTTTGATCAGATTACATATAACGTAGCATATACACAGCATTTAAACAGTGTCATAGTCATAAACTGCATGCACTTAATGAAGAAATAAAAAAAAGAATCAAAATCAAAAGTCAGTTACTCAAAAAACTTTCACAGTTTTCTTCATTAAAAAGCTGTCATGATGAATTAATACATAGAAGTTAGATCAAAGATTAAAGTCAAAGACTGAGTTGAAGATCAGATCTGAGCTAGCTTTGAGACTTTGTGACTCTGTCAAGACATCATTTAGATTACGTTATATCTTCGACTTAATATATCATGAGTTATGTCGTGTTTAACTTGACAATGCTTGACAAACTCTTTATAGTCAATCAATTCTCTCAAGTTATCAAGAACTTCTTAATAATTAACTTTATCATAATATATATTTATTTTGTGTCTGCTTAAAATATCACATTGTCATATCACTTTTATAAACTTCGTTTATTTATTTAGTGAACTTGATCATCATAGTTCTAATTATTTCAAACTTTTCTTAAAAATAATGATTCAATATTCAAGCATGACAATAGCAACATAATTATAACAGAATTGAAATGATGATATCTTGATCTTGCAAGACATCATATCAGAAAATAAACATCACATAATGAAATCAGAAAGTGAAAAAGCAAAAGATAAACTTTCTTTTGATATTAATGAACAACTGACATGAGCAATGCTTCAATGTGATAAACTGCAAAAGAAACAGAAGCTAACAATTATTCAATCAAAGATTGAGATTCTGCAAATCATTGAAACAACAAAGAAAAGTCATCAAGCTTTCACTCAAGCTCTCATGAAGAACTTGAATGATTTACGCATTGTCTTCATAATGTTGATGATAATGAAACAAAGTCATCATGAAGTCATTTTGCAAAAGCGAAGATTCTCAATGTCTTTGAAGAAGTATCATGACAAAATCATAAAAGAATATAAAGAGTGAATTCGCAACATCAAAATCTCATTTTGAAATACTTCTTGACATTTTAAAAGTGATGAGAAAAAGATTTTGTATTGCATGATTTATCTGAAAAATGAATCAAAGAAACTTTGATTTAATCATGAAGAGATAATGTTTGTATTTCAGCAGATGTGATTTAATTTTATCAACTTTCTTTTGAATTTAATTGAGAATTCAATGAATTGAAGCGTAGACGTGACTCAGTAATACGTGAACACATTGAAACATTCAGATCAAATAATATGAACATTTGCAACTTATCTGAGCACTCTGAAACATCAACTTTCATTGTATAATGATGAACATAAGTGAATTCATTTATTCATCAAGTTGAGATCTGAACTGCGCATGATCATTACTAATGTGCAGTTGATTTTTATCACATGAAATGCATTAATCAATCTTGTCGCTCAATTGAAAACAAATCTGCAAAAAGAATACATCTTGTCGTTGAAATAATCTTGAGACAAAAACTTGCATGATTGAGATAGAATCAACAAGACTCATTCAAAGTGAAAGAAATTTCATTGATCAATTAAACTTAACTCTTCATCAAAGACAAGCTCACATACTTCATCACATTATAGTAAGAATTTGTTCAACATAATGTGTTACATGTGCAATTGAAAAAGTCATTACTTTATTAATTGTAAAGATGAAAAGATCAAGAACAGATCAAGAGAATTTGATGCAAATCAAGTATTCATCGATTCAATGTTGCATATGAGTCATTTCAAGATTTTAAAAAAAGACAAACTTTCAATGAATACTTCAAATCATCAAGAAAAAAACAAGAAATTCTCTTTGTAAAGACTTTTATATATAAAGAGCATGTAATTCAAGAAGATCAGAGAATAAAAACAAAGATTCATATGAATATTGATGTCAAGATGAATGTGATTAGTCAATATTTTATCATTGAACAAAGTATGCTTTTGTTGAACGTTGATCTCTCAAGATCTATTTAAATGAATGATCAGAATGTTTATTGTTATAACGTTTATAAATAAGATGTGTTATTAATTGAGAGACAGCTGAAACATAGAGAAAAAAGATATAAGTATCTTTTATGCTATTGACAAGAAGAAATCTTTTCTGATTCTGAGTATGTTGAGTATGCAATTCAAGCGTATTTGAATAGACATGATTGCAAGAACATAACGTTTCAACATGAATGAGCATGCATTCAAGTTATTCATTGCAGAAGATTTTGCAAAAGCTCTACAATATAAGTCTACTGTGTATGCTTTTGTCATGATTAACATTATTGAAGAGTCAATCATTGAATATCAAGTGAAAGCAATGAATAACATGATAAGTCATATCACAAATGCATCTGAAATGCAGACTTTACTCATTGAATTAAAAGAATACAAAGATGTATTCTTAACAGAAAGTGTTGATAAATTGCTTTTGTATGAAGATCATGATCATGCAATCGAAATCATTGCAGAGTCATCATATGAATTATTGTATAATCTGTTGAACACAGAGTTAGTGATTCTGAGAGAGTATTTATATAATGTCTTAGTGAAAGAATGAATTAAGCACTTCATCAACTCGATTGACACATCTATTTTATTCATTTTCAAAAAGAATGATAATCTTTATTTATGCATGAACTATTGAAATCTGAATAAGATCATTATCAAAAATCATCATTCACTGTCTTTAATTAGTGAAACTCTAAACAAACTCAGTAAAATTAAGCAGTTCACTAAATTAAATTCGAAGAACGTTTATCATTGTCTTAGAATTCAACATGAAGATGAGTGAAAAATGATGTTTCGTACTCATTATGATCGCTTTAAACACATGATCATGTCATTTAATTTGATCAATGCATTTGTCATCTTTCAAACTTATATTAATAAAATCTTGACAAAGCTTTTAAACAGCTTTTGTATTGTTTATTTGAATGACATTCTAATCTTTTTCATAGAGAAGACTGATCATGTAAATCACGTGAAGCAGATTCTTGAAAGATTAAGAAAGTTCAAGCTATATGCTAGCTTGAAGAAGTGTGAATTCTTCATCACTAAAGTAAACTTTCTAGAATTTGTCATATTCATCAAAAGCATTTCAATGAACTCAAGTAGAATAGACATTATCAAAACGTGATTCAGATTGAAGATATATTAAAAAATACAAGTTTTTCTGAAGTTCATCAATTTCTATTGACGTTTTATACATCACTACTCTCAGATAGCAGAGTTTTTAACAGAACTGCTGAGAAATAGTGTAAAAGATGTAAAAATGAGTTCATTTATATGATTAAGCGAAGCGAAACAAACTTTTAATCAGCTTCGCGACGTCTTTATGAAAGCATCTATACTAAGACACTTTGACTCAGAGCAACATATACACATTGAGATTGATGCATTTAATTATGCAGTCGCAAGTATTTTGTCTCAGTCAGATGATGAAAATCAATGACATTTAATTGCATTCTGATTCAGAATGATGATAGACGTTGAAAGAAATTATGAAACATATGATCAGAAGCTTCTAATCATAGTAGCAATGTTTAAACATTGATGATACTATGTGAAAGACAGTTATCATACTGTCAAAGTTCTGACTGATCATAATAATTTGAAGAATTTTATGAACGTTTGAAAGCTAAACTAAAAACAAGTCAAATGAGTCATGAAATTGTTGATCTGCAACTTTGAAATAATGCATAGATCAGAAAAGACAAACTCAATCAATGTGTTATCAAAATGATCTGACTATAAGAATGAAAACATCTTTGCAAATTGTTTGCTGCTCACTCTGCAGCAAAAGCTGACTAGAATAAAAAGCTTAAATAGTTTTATATTTGTAGCAATCAAAGAACTATACTGTATACAAGTAATTAATGATGTTGAAAAGATGTTTATTTACAGTATAAGTATGAACAAATATTCAGCAAAATCTGCTGAAAGCAGACTGCAAAATAAAATTCATTAATGAACATAAGTGATTAATAATGTTGAGAAGACGTTTGTTCACAGTGTCAGTGAATGAAGATATTCAGCAAAACATATCAAAAGCAGATCGCAAGATAAAATTTACTGTACACAAGTGATTAATGAAGTAAAGAAGATATCTATTTACAATGTCAATGAAAACATAAGTACATGTTCAGCAATGCATGTCAGAAGTATACTGCTGAGAATTATGACTTTAACAGTGCAAGAAACGCATTTAAATGAAGTACATTTCTCAAAAGATAAAATTTCTCAATTCAAATCAACAACTTCAAAGAGCACAAACATCAAAACATTAACTCATAAAGACTGCAATGTAGTTGAGAAACAGTTGATTGCAAACAACTTGTTTCATGTGCAATTGTCAGAGTATTGACAATTCATGAAATGACATACAACTTCAGTAGTAAATTTATAGTCAAGCTCATCAAGATTTTACAGCAAGAAGATGAATTTGCTGTGAGATTAAAAGCAGATGAAACGACAAGTATATGAAAGAATGATGCTGAAGCTTGAACATTGAATAGTCAAGAAATGATAAAGTATAATGAATTATTGTATGTTTCAGAAGATCTTTCTATCAAAGAAAAGCTGTTGAAACATTATCATGATGACTCATTAGCGAAGCATTTTGATGCTGACAAAATCAGCGAGCTATTAGATTGCAAATATTACTGAAAAAGTATAATCAAAGATGTCAAAGAGTACATAAATACTTGTGATATTTGTTAAAGAATGAAGATGAAACGTCATTTATCATATGACAAGTTGAGATCATTACTTCGATTCACAAATTCATGAAAAGAAATCACTATGAATTTCATAACAGATCTGTCGTCTAGTAAATGAAAAGAAGTCATGTATGACTTGATTCTTGTGATAGTTGATTATTACATAAAGATGATGCATTATCTGTCTATAAAGAAGACTCTGACTATCATAAAGTTAGCAGAGTTGTTCTTTGAGCAGATTGCTTTAAGATATGAAGTATTGAATAATATAGTTATCAATAAAGATAATTTATTCATCAGTGCGTTCTGATCAGAGATCTGCTATCATGTCAAGATGAAATGATGACTAAGCATTACTTTTCATTCACAAACAGATAATTAAACAGAATGACAGAATTAAACATTGAAACATTATTTAAGAGTATATTGTTTTGAAAAGCAAGATGATTGAACTACGCTTCTATTCATAGTTGAGTTCATTTATCATCAGACAAAGCATGCTTCATTGAGCTGTAGTTCTTTTAAAGTCATGTATGACTATGAATTCATCTTTGACATATACATTGAGAATGATGCTATGAAAGAAGAAGTATCAGCAGCAAAAAAACGCGTTGAAATGCTGTAAGATGTGTGAAACATGTTGATGAAATGATGACAAAATGCGATCAATGCTCAGACAAAGTACTATAATTGAAAACATAAGTTTAAGTTCTTTAATGTTAATGATTTAGTCATGCTATCAGCAAAAAATCTGAAGCAGAAGAAATTGAACAAGAAGTTATCAAATAAGATGATAAAGTTCTTTCATATACAAGAATTCATAGACAAGCAGATGTATCATCTTGATCTTTCAATCATTTATAGAGTTCATTCTGTCTTTCATGTATTTCTTTTAAAGTCATATAATCGTAGATTAAATGATGATTTTATACTCGACTATTTCATATTCAAGCTTATTGATGATGAGTAAGAATAAAAGATAGAAAAGATTTTATAGAAGCAAAAAAGAAAGAAAATCTTATATTATAAAATACAATGAAAAGAATATTTTATTGAATATAATCAATAAATATCAAGCGAAGATATGAAAGATGTTTCAGAGCTTATAGAAGCTTTCGAAACGAGACTGAAATGTAAGCGAAAATCATAATCACTCAATTTCAAGCATAAATTCATTATTAGAAAAGAAGAATCATTGTATTATGATAATTTCGTTTCTTAATGAGATGATCACATATGTAAATTAACAGACAGAAGAAAAAAGCGCAAAGATGCTTAAACGCGTTCAACAAGAAAGCATAATCATCACGACACAACAAACATCACTTCATTAAACATCTTTCATATGAAGTAAGATTGCAAACTTCTTCTTCTCTTTCATTGTCATATTTACATTGAGACGTGAAGATAAAGATTTGAAAGATGATAAATTAGGCTAAAATATATCAGAACAATTAGAAATGCTGACAAAATGATATATAATTGAGATTGAATATATCACAAAGCACTTTACATTTAGAATTTCTCTGACAATGTCATTGATAATCATTTATTCTGAGCGAGATAACATGACTACTTTGATATCTGAAATATAAAGTAATTGCATCAAGCATCTTCTATCAAAAGAGTAATATAGACTCTTACAGATTAAATTTATATTATTTTCATCTGATATAAGTTGATAATAGAAGACGATTTATTGCAAATTTCGAAATAGAAATTGAGAAATCTCTACACTAAAGTTACTGTCTACGTGAAACGCTCTGAATAAAAGATTAAAGAAATATTTAAGCGAAGTCAAGTAAATTTTTAGAAGTCAGAAGCTTAAAACGAGAAAAAATCTTTATGAAAAGAAATATAAAGAGTCACTTTATGCGCTTGTTCTTGTCTCGTTTCGCGAATGATAACGTGAAACTCAGCAGAAGCAATAGCTCAGAGTCAGAATTCAAAACATCGACGATATAAATCAAAAAGTTAACATTAAAAATAAAAATAAATTTATAAAATGAACTTAGCATAAGTTCATCAACAAGCAAACAACTGCAGAACAACATTGTTGATTTATTTTGCAATCAACAAAAATCACTCACATCAGCAAATAGAAAAACACAATACATGTTTAGTTCACTTAATGCATTGATGCTAAATTCACATGCAAATGTGCATAACAATAAGAATACAATCAATTTGCAAAATGCAAATTCGCAGCAAAAAGAGTAAACATGAGCGATTGTGAAATTCAAAGAAATGAAAAAGCGAAAAGTAATAAAAAGTTTGCAAAAAGAAGTTAGAATTGAAGTTAGTACAAGTAAGTACTATATTGTTATTTTTAAAAAGATGCAGATAAAGAGACTGCGAAAAAGAATTGAATTCACAGTCAATCAGCTAAGACAAGTAATATCAGAACAGAAAGAGAATTAACAGAGCAGTAACAGCGTGATGCGCGCATGTTATATTCATATACACAGATTGAGCATCACATTGCGATGCTTACAAACAACAAGATCACGTGATCAAATGATCATGTAATTAAATAGTGAATGAAAGTTCATGATGAAGTAATCAACTTTCACAATACACAGATCGAGCATCGCATCATGATGCTCACAAACAATTCAAACCTCATTTAGTCTGCTCAATTAAATAGTTAAACAGCGAACGAAAGCTCATGTTAAAGTAATCAACTTTCACAATACATCAATTGTTCATTTAACTTGCTCAGCTAAATGATCAAACAGCAAATTCAAAAGCTTACATTGAAGTGATCAGCTTTCACAATACACAGATTACTCATTTAGTCTGACTAACTAGATGATCAAACAGCAAATGAAAGCTCATGTTGAAGTGATCAGCTTTTACAATACATAGATTGTTCATCTAGTTTGACTAACTAGATGATCAAACAGCAAACGAAAGCTTATGTTGAAGTGAACTCATCTAGTCGACTCAACTAGATGATCAAACAGCGAACGAAAGCTTACATTAAAGTGATCAACTTTTACAATACATTGATTGCTCATTTAGCTCGCTCAACTAAATAATCAAACAGCAAATTTGAAAGCTCACGTTGAAGTAATCAGCTTTTACAATACACAGATTGCTCATTTAGTCTGCTCAACTAGATAATCAAACAGCAAACGAAAGTTTACGTCAAAGTAATCAACTTTCACAATACATTAATTGCTCATTTAGCTCACTCAGCTAAATAATCAAACAGCAAATTCAAAAGCTTACATTGAAGTGATCAACTTTCATAATATATAGATTAAGCATTGCATCGCGATGCTCACAAACAATTCAAAGCTCATTTAGTCTGCTTAACTAAATTATCAAACAATGAATGAAAGCTTATGTTGAAGTGATCAACTTTCACAATACATTGATCACTCATTTAGCTCACTCAGCTAAATAATCAAACAGCAAATTTGAAAGCTCACGTTGAAGTGATCAGCTTT
>JAABUS010008096.1_pt1 | contig 11676 bp, 13 predicted proteins | sample 5560161 | NCBI WGS metagenome assembly JAABUS01 (sample SAMN10711885, study PRJNA513376) | rock metagenome | isolation source: Antarctica rocks | place: Antarctica: Victoria Land, Trio Nunatak nord | collected 2016-01-04 | reverse complement strand
AGAACATGAATGTGAAAAAGGAGATTTTCGGCAAGCTCGACAAGATCTGCAAGCCAGGCGCGATCCTGGCGTCGAACACGTCGTACCTCAACATCGACGAGATCGCCGCGAGCACGTCGCGGCCGCAGGATGTCGTCGGGCTGCACTTCTTTTCCCCCGCCAACGTCATGAAGCTGCTCGAAGTCGTGCGCGGGGCGAAGACGGCGGACGACGTGCTCGTGACGGCGATGGCCGTCGCCAAAAAAATCAAGAAGGTCGCGGCGGTGGCGGGCGTGTGCGACGGGTTCATCGGCAACCGCATCCTGGGCCCGCGCCAGTTGCAGGCGATGCGGCTGCTGCTGGAAGGCGCGACGCCCGAACAGATCGACCGGGTGCATGTCGAATTCGGCATGCCGATGGGGCCGTTCCAGATGGCGGACCTCGCCGGCGTCGACATCGGCTGGCACCGCGATCCCACTCGAATCGAGAACCTGCGCGACAAGCTGGCGGCGGAAGGCCGTTGGGGGCAGAAGAAGAGCGCGGGTTTCTACGACTACGATGAAAAGCGGCGGCCTTCGCCGTCGCCCGTCGTCCAGGGCTTCATCGACGAGTTCGCCGCCAAAGAAGGCATCGAGAAGCGCGAGATCAGCGATCAGGAGATCGTCGAGCGAACGTTGTACACGATGGTCAACGAAGGCGCGAAGATCCTGGAAGAAGGCATGGCGCAGCGCGCGTCCGACATCGATGTGGTCTGGGTCTACGGCTATGGCTGGCCCGTCTACCGCGGCGGACCGATGTTCTGGGCGGACACTGAAGGGCTGGCAAAGATCGTCGAAGGGCTTCGTCGTCAGGAAAGCCGGATAGGGAGCGACTTTTCGTTCTCGAAGCTGCTGCTGGACAAAGCGGACAAGAGTGAGAAGTTCACGCGGTAACTTGTCTCCCCTGGCGGAGCGGTCGGGTAGGTCGAAGAGCCTCTCCCGCCGCTTTGCGGCACCCTCTCCGGCAAGTGGAGAGGGGTTTATCCGTTCACGTGCGGCTCAGCGAACATGGTTACATCTTCACTAACGATGACGGCGAGTCGTTGTGGGTTGCCGGCGCGTCTCGTGTTTTTGAGGAGTTCGCTTGTGTTCAACAAAATCGCACTGGGTGCAGCTGCCGTCGCCGCTAGCATCACCGCCCTGCCGACCGGTGCCGAGGCGCACGGATACCGTTATCGCGACCGCGGCTATCAGCAGAGCTATTACGGCAACGGCTACTACGCCCCGCGTGGCGGATACTACGAAGATCAGGGCTATTACGATCGTCGGGCTTACCGTTCCAACCGTTATGACGATCGGCGTCATTACGGAAATCAGCGATACTACGGCAATCAGCAGTACTACGGCAATCAGCAGTACTACGGCAATCAGCAGTACTACGGCGGCGATAATCACCGCAGTTACAGCGACGGGCGCTACTACGGGCGCAGTCGGCGTTGCGGTAGCGGCACGACCGGGTTGATCATCGGCGGCGCCGGCGGCGCGTTGCTCGGGCGTGAGATCGGCCGTGGAGGCCGCGGCTATTATGGTCGTCGCGGAGATGGAACGGCGGGCGCACTCATAGGCGGCGCTGCAGGCGCGTTGCTCGGCCGCGAGATCGGTCGCAACTGCTGATCGATGCTTCCCTCTCCTGCCTGAGCGGGAGAGGGAAGCGTTCATTCTGCGAGCGTACCAATTTGCTTTGTGTACGGTAAACGCGCATAGTCCAAGGGCTGCTGTCGCATGTGACGGACAGGCTCGACTTCGGCGTCCTGTCCTTCGGAATGCGTAGCGGTAGTCGCGGGCGATCGTCCGCGGCATCTCTCGACTACCAATCCAAGGAAATCTCTATGCCTATCGGCACCGTAGAGTTCTTCAACGCCGACAAAGGCTATGGCTTCATCGCTCCCGAGGGTGGCGGAAACGACGCTTTCGTTCACATTTCGGCCGTCGAGCGTGCCGGAATGTCGACGCTCGACCGCGACCAGCGTGTCTCTTACGAGCTCGAGACTGACAACCGCGGCAAGCAGAGCGCCTGCAGCCTGGCAAGCGCCTGAACGTTACGGGCCGCATCCTTAAGGTGCGGCCCGAACTGATTCTACACTCCAGCGAAAGGCCGTCGCTTTATGTCGCCGCAGCTCAACTTCTACCGCGAACGTGCCGCCGAGGCGAGCCGCGATGCCGCCGCCGCCAAGCTCGACAACGTCCGCGAACGCTGCCTGCGCGCCGAAGAAGCCTGGATGGGTATGGCTGCGCGCGTCGAACGTTCCGAGCGCCTGCGCGCCGATTCGGCTGCGATCAAGTCGGCCGCTGCGGGCAGCGTGATCCTTGAAGAGGATCCCGTCGAGGAAGGCGAACTGGTCGACTGAATTTTGTCCCTGCAACGACGTTGTTCGTCGGCATGAGTTCTCTCGATCCCGGCCGTCACTAGACTGTCGGCTACATCGATAACGAGACGTAAGTGAGGCGGAGTCGGGGCGTTCAGGCGCGTCGTGCTTCTCCGAGTGGCTCGGCGGTTACCGGGTAGCCGCGGTCTTCGGGGATGCACAGCCAATCGGCACCGCCGCGGACTTCGATCCAAGGTACGATCGTGTCGATCGGAAAGCCGCATGCATCGGCTTGTGCATGTTCGAACGAGGCGAAGCGGGCGAGCCGTTCGAGGTTTCGGCGCGTGGGGAAGATGATGTGCGCCTCGCCGCGATCGGCGCGGGCGAGCACATCGGCGGCGGCCGTCCACGAGGCATGAACGCTTTCGATCGCATCCCCTGTCGGCACGCGCGTGTCGGCAGGTGCGCGGGCGAGGAAGAACAGCGTGTCGAAGCTGCGCGTCTCCTTGAACGTCGGGCACCAGCGCGCGAACGGGACCAGGGCGTCCAATCGCAGGGTGAGTTCGTGCCTGGCGAGCAGCGCCGAGAACGCGGTTCCGCCCGCCAGCCCTGCGCGAAGCTCGGTTTCCAGTGCGTAGCTCGGAACCGGGTCGATGGCGACCGCGATGCCCGTCTCCTCGATCGTCTCGCGGATCGCGGCGACCTTGGCGGCGTCGATCTCGTCCCGGCCGATGCGGTCGTCGCGGTCGATCCGCCCGCCCGGAAACACGAGCGCGCCGGGCGCGAACGCCATCGTCGCGCCGCGTTCGATCATGAGAAGTTCGGGCGCGTCGGGGCCTGGGCGCATGAGAACGAGCGTTGCGGCGGGAATGCTGGTCATGGACGTGCATCTAGCATGTTCCGTTTGCGCCGGGCGGTGCGAACTGGCACCCGCCGAATATGGGCGCGGTCGAAATTTTGGGGCTGGCGGGCAGCATGAGCCTGCTGAGCGGATGGCGACTTTATCTGTGCACGGCTGCGACCCAGGTCGTCGCGTTTCTGCTGGGCGGCGGCGGTGCGTTGCTCAGTCACGGTGCCAAGGCGAGCGCGCGTGCCCTGATCAACGTCAGTCCCGAACCCTACAGCAACGTGGCGGTGTCGGCGGGCGAGGATGTCGCGACGGGCGGACTTATCGCTTTGGCCCTGATCAACCCGGTACTGTCGCTGCTCGTCGCGTGCGCCGCGCTGATCTTCGCGGTCGTGCTTCTGATCTTCACGCGTCGCTTGTTGCGCCGCCTGCTGCGCGTACGCGACGAGGTGCTGGGCGCAAGTCCTTAATTGCCGAACCGTCATCCCGGCGTAGGCCGGGACCCAAGACTCACGTGCCACGAGTTGCTGTTATCGAACTCAGTAACTGCTTTTTGCAAAGTTCGGAGTCTTGGGTCCCGGCCTACGCCGGGATGACGGACCCGGGCTTCAGCTAATTCTGAGCCGCCGCGATCGCCTTTTCGACGTCCGCGGCGGGATGGCCCGTCAGATCCTTGGCGATCTCGCAGACGATCCTGGCCGTCAGGGTCTTGTGGAAATGCTTGCGCAGCTCGCCCAGCGTGCGCGGCGCGGCGATGACGACGAGATGGTCGATCTTGTTGGTCAGCGCCTGACTGTTGAGCCACGCCGCGGTGCCTGCGGCAAAGCCGTCTTCGTCGAGTTGTGCGCCCGACGGATTGGCGTCGCTATCCTGGTGGCGACCACCCGATCCCTTGTTGTGCGCGTCTATGTCGGGAGTGGTCATCGCGGTCAGCTTGGGATGGCTTTCGTTCCCGGTGTTGCGGAACAGGACGAGCTTGGCGCCATCGGCGACGGCGACGGTCGTGCCATGGGGAAGTTGCATGCATCTTGCTCCGGAATCGGGGGTTGGAACGGTCCTTCGTCGCTCCTGCGGAGCTAAGTCGGACAGCCACCGCCAAACCTGCGGCTTGCCGGCCGAAGCTTTAGCGCAGGCTGGTGGAGCCGAGGGGAATCGAACCCCTGACCTCTGCAGTGCGATTGCAGCGCTCTCCCATCTGAGCTACGGCCCCGCGCCCAAGCGTCCTTAGCCGCGCGTGTTCGGCGATGCAATCGGCGGAACGCGCCTGGCCGGTAGAACGCCCCCGTGGAACGTGTGCGTTGCCTGCGCCGTTTTCCATCAAACGATGGGAGAGCAAACATGAGCAACGACGGTTTCATCGACAAAGCGGGCGATGCCGCACGCAAGGTCTTCGGCAACGACGAGCAACGTCTCGCGGGCGCAAGCTCCGCGGAGCAGCCGCGCAAGGTGGCGGACTATCCCATGGGTGGCGACGATGCGGTTCCGGCAGGTGCCGGGTCCCACTACGGCGTGCAGGGCGGCCAGGAAGTGCGCGTTGGCGGCGGCGTGTCGAGCGATCGCGGGCGCTACGACGACGACCCGCATTATCAGGATGCGCGCGCGTCCCATCTGGGTGCGTTCGATCGCGATTACGACGAGTATCGCCGCGAGCACGGTTCCGCGCCTGCGGGCGACTTCGGGACGTGGCGCACTTTGCGCACCGGCCAGCGCGAGGCGTTGGCGGGCGTTCGCGAGCATATGGAAGTTGTCGGCAACGACGGCGCGCATGTCGGAACCGTCGACAAGGTACGCGGCGAACAGATCATCCTGACCAAAAGCGATACTGCGGCAGGCGGCGTGCACCATGCGATCCCCGTGTCATGGATACAGGGCGTGGGCGAAAAGCTGATGCTCAACATCCATGGCGACGATGCGCGGCGCAAATGGAGCGAGGCGCAAACGTCAGGTCAGGAGCCGAGCAGCCTCGCCCTTGGCGAGAGCCCGGCGCAGGGCAGCGACGGGCCGCACATCCTCGATCGAAGCTTTTCGGGGACGTACGAGAAGAGCTGACACGCTTGCCCCGTGCCGTCATTCCCGCGAAAGCGGGAACCTCGATGGTGGGGAGCTGCCGGTAGGTCCGTTCATCGAGGTCCCCGCGTTCGCGGGGAAGACGAGGAGATTCATATGGCACGCGCATGGCACCTAGCATCCCGTCCTGAAGGGATGCCGACCGCGGCCAACTTCGCGCTGACGAATTTGCCGAACACGTCGCTCGCCGACGGCGAGGTGCGCGTTCGCAACCGGTGGTTGTCCGTCGACCCGTACATGCGGGGCCGGATGAACGACGTGAAGAGCTATGTTCCGCCGTTCGCAGTCGGTGCGCCTCTGGAAGGCGGCGCGGTCGGCGAGGTCGTCGAGTCCCACGCGGACGGGCTGGTTCCGGGCGACCTCGTCAATTCGATGCTCGGCTGGCGCGACGAGGCGGTCGGCCCGGCGGCGGCGTTCACCAAGCTGCCCGCGCTGGGCGTCGATCCGCAGCAGTGGCTTGGCAATCTCGGGCTGACGGGCGCGACCGCTTATTTCGGGCTATTGCGAGTCGCGGCGGCGAAGGAAGGCGACGTCGTGTTCGTGTCGTCGGCCGCGGGTGCCGTCGGGTCGGCGGTGGTGCAGATCGCCAAGGCCCGCGGAATGACGGTGATCGGATCGGCGGGCGGCGCGGACAAGTGCGCCTGGGTGCGCGAGCTGGGAGCCGACGCGTGCGTCGATTACAAGGCGGAGCCGATCGTCAAAGGCCTCATGGCGGCGGCTCCGAAGGGCATCGACGTGTATTTCGACAATGTCGGCGGCGAGCATCTGGACGCGGCGTTCGCGGCGGCGCGCAACAAGGGGCGCTTCGTGATCTGCGGGATGATCGACGGCTATAATGGCGGCGACCCGGCACAGTTCCGCTACATGATGCGCATCATCGCCGCGCGCATCCGGGTCGAGGGGTTCATCTTTACCGACTACCTGCCGGAAATGCCCGAGTTCATCCGGGACATGGCAGGCTGGATAGCAGGTAGGCAGGTGACGAGCCGCGAGACGGTGCACGATGGGCTGGAGTCCGCGCCGGACGCATTCCTTGGGCTGTTCAGCGGCGGCAATATGGGAAAGATGCTGGTGCGGCTCTAGTTCCTCCCCGGTACGGGGAGGTGGCACGCCGATCTTTTCCAACACCGCGCGAGATTCCGCGCCCCCTCCACCATCTCCGGCGACGATCCCCCTCCGGTACCGGGAGGATTTAGCCCAGCCGCCCGCCGAACGTGTCGCAGCTCGCCGGGTTGCCGCTCTCCAGTCCCGTCTTCAGCCACTGCGTGCGCTGTGCCGACGTGCCGTGCGTGAAGCTTTCCGGAACTGGACGCTGCCCCGCCGAACGCTGCAGCGTGTCATCGCCGATCGCCTGCGCGGCGCGCAGACCTTCCTCCGCGTCGCCGGGCGACATCGCGCTCTGCCCGTCGGAAGTCCGCGAATTCGCAGCCCAGACCCCCGCGTAGCAGTCCGCCTGCAATTCCATTCCGACCTGCAGTGCGTTGCCTTCCGCCTTGCTCGACCGCGTCTGGATCGCGCGCACCTTGTCGGAGGTGCCCGTCAGCGTCTGGATGTGGTGGCCGACTTCGTGCGCGATGACGTAGGCTTGCGCGAAATCCCCAGCAGCACCGAATTTGGTCTGGAGATCGGTGTAGAAGCTGGTGTCGATGTAGATGCGGTTGTCGGAAGGGCAGTAGAACGGCCCCATCGCCGCCTGCGCGGCACCGCAGCCGGACTCGTTTTCGTTCGTGAAGAAGCGGAATTGCGCCGGTTGATACCGTTGGCCGGTTGCTGCGAATAGCTTCGTCCACGTGTCCTCGGTGCTGGCCAGGACCTGACATGAAAAACGCTTTTCAGGCGTCTGCGCGCATGCCGCTCGCGGATCGTCGATCGCGCCCGTGCCTGCACTCTGGCCGGCTGGCGAGACGACACCGGAACTCCCGCCGCCGAACATGCCGAGCATCCATGCACCCAGCAGGACGAGGGCAATTCCGCCGATGCCGAAGCGGCTACCGACAAGGCTAAGGATCAGGCCCAGGCCACCACCCATTCCTCCGCCTCCACCAAAGCCCCCGCCACCACCACCCCGGCCGAGGTCACGGACGTTGTCGCTGGTGCGGTAATCGTCGAGCTTCATTGCGGAACACTTTCGAGGAACATATTTCCGCCATCGTACGGGCGCACAGGCGTGGTTGCAAACGGAGGTGCCGTGGAGAAGAGCGGACGCCTGGGAGAAGCGCATGTTCCTTGAAGGCAAGTCGGCGATCGTCACGGGGTCCACGTCGGGCATCGGTCTGGGCATCGCCAAGGCGCTCGCCGGTGCGGGCGCGCGGGTGATGATCAACGGGTTCGGGACGCAGGAAGCGATCGACGCGGCACTGGCCGAGGTCGGTCGCGGCGCGGTTTACGACGGCGCGGACATGACCGATCCGGAGGCGATCGCGGCGATGGTCGCGCGCTGCGCGGACGAATTCGGCGGGCCGGACATCCTGGTCAACAACGCAGGGATCCAGCATGTCGTGCCCGTAACCGACTTCCCGCCCGAAAAATGGGACGCGATCATCGCGATCATATTGTCGTCGACGTTCCACAGCACGCGCGCCGCAGTTCCCGCGATGAAGGCGAAGGGGTGGGGGCGCATCATCAATACAGGGTCGGCGCACAGCCTCGTCGCCAGCCCGAACAAGTCGGCGTACGTCGCGGCAAAGCACGGCGTCGCGGGGTTCACAAAGGCGGTCGCGCTGGAACTGGCGCAGACGGGCGTCACCGCCAACGTCGTGTCGCCGGGCTATGTCTGGACGGGGCTTGTCGAAGCGCAGATCCCCGACACGATGGCAGCCAGAGGGCTTACGCGCGAGCAGGTGATGAACGACGTGCTGCTCGCCGCGCAACCGACCAAGCAGTTCGTCACCGTCGAACAGGTGGCATCGCTGGTCCTGTATCTGTGCCGGGACGAGGCGGCGGCGATCACGGGGGCGAACCTGTCGATCGACGGCGGCTGGACGGCGCAGTGAGGAGGCGCGGCCTGATCGCGGCCTTGCTCCTGCTTGCAGGGTGCGCGAGCCGTGACGCCGGGCGAGTGGCGGTCGGGCCGGACGCTCCCCTTCAAGGATCGGACGCTCCCCTTCAAGGATGGCGCGCGGTCGCGACGGAGAACGACCGCGGGCGGTTGCGCGATTGGCGGCGCGCCTGGGTCGAGGCGCTTCGCAGCGCCTATGCGGGCGGATACAATACCGACGTCGCGCGCGAAGGCGTGCTGCTGTTCCCCGACGCGGCGCAGGCGAATGCGTCGCTTCCCGACGGGACGTACGATTGCCGCGTCATCAAGGTCGGCGCGCGCGAAAAAGGCAATCTGGACTACGTGGCATACCCAAGGTTCGATTGCAGGGTCGAACGCAGGGACGGAGTGCAGCACCTGATCAAGCTGACCGGATCGCAGCGACCCGTAGGGCAGATATACCCGGACACGGGCACACGTTCCGTCTTTCTTGGAACGCTGATGCTGGGCGACGAGCGCATGGCGATGCGGTACGGCCAGGATGCGACGCGCGATGTCGCGGGCGTGGTCGAGCGCATCGGGGTACGGCGGTGGCGGCTGGTGCTACCCTATCCGCGGTTCGAATCGCTGGTCGATGTGGTGGAGCTGGTTCCGAAAACCTGAATCCTTCCGGGACGGGGAGGATCAGGCGCTTGCCCGGTCGAGCCTCGCCACCCGCTCCGCTGTCAACGTCAGTCGCATCGCGCCGACCAGTTCGGCGACCTGCTCCACGCTCGTCGCGCTGGCGATCGGAGCGACGATGCCGGGCTGTGCCGCGGTCCAGGCGAGCGCGACCTGCCCGGGCGTGGCACCCATATCGGCCGCGATCGCGTCGAGCTCGGCGAGCACGCTTTTGCCTCGGTCGCTATCGACATACTCCCGATTGCGCGACCCGCGGACGCTCTTGGCGAGGTCGGCCTGCGTGCGGTACTTTCCCGTGAGAAAGCCGTTGGCGAGGCTGTAATAGGGTGCGACGGCGATGTCGTGTTCGACGCACAGGTCCTGCAACGCGCCTTCGTACTTGCCGCGTTCGACGAGGTTGAACCAGGGCTGCAGCACGCTGAACGCGGCCAGGCCGTTCGCCGCGCTGACGGCGAGCGCTTCTTCCAGGCGCGGGGCCTCGTAGTTGGACGCACCGATCGCGCGTACTTTGCCGGCCCGGATCAACCCGTCGAACGCGGTCAACGTCTCTTCGAGCGGCGTTCCCGCGTCGTCCTTGTGCGCGTAGTACAGGTCGATCCGGTCGACCCCGAGCCGAGCGAGCGAGGCGTCGCACGCGTCGACGATGGCGGACGCGGACAGGCTGCCCATCATGCCGACCTTGGTCGCGACCAGCATGCGCGCGCGGTGCGGCGTCCGCTTCAGCCAGCGGCCGATGACGCTTTCGGACTCGCCGCCTTTATGTCCCGGCACCCAGGCCGAATACACGTCCGCCGTGTCGATCATGACGCCGCCGCCGTCCGCGAACGCGTCGAGGACGGCGAAGCTCGTCGCCTCGTCCGCGGTCCAGCCGAAGACGTTGCCGCCCAGGATCAGCGGCGGTGTCTGGAGCGGGCCCATCGCGCGCATCATGAGTGTTTCTCCGATTTGGCGGCGACCGCTTCGCGCACGCGCTGGCTGCTGCCCCGCGGCATGATCAGGATCTGGTCTCGCGTCGCCACGATCGTCAGGCCATGCACGTCGATCGCCGTCACGTCGATCCCTTCCGCGCGCACCAGCAGGTCGCGGCAGTCGATTGCGAGCACCGCACCGCCATCGGTCCCGGCCAGCGAGCTGCCGTCCGCGTCCTTGGGCGAGACGTCGTACAACGCGTCCCAGCTGCCGACGTCGGACCAGCCCATCGTGGCGGACACGACCGCGACGCGTTCCGCGCGCTCCATGACCGCGATGTCGATCGAAATTGACGGCGACGCTGCGAACGCCGACTCACGCGGTCGAAAGCTGCGGCCCGCGCGCCCGCCGCCCGCCACCGCCTTGCGTGCGGCATCGAGGACGTCGGGGGCGTGGCGTCCAAGCGCGTCGATGATCGCGGACGCACGCAGGAGGAAGATGCCTCCGTTCCACAGGAACTTGCCGCTACTCACATAGCTTTGCGCGGTCGCGAAGTCGGGCTTCTCGACGAAGCGTGTGGCCGCGTACACGCCGTCACCGAGCGTTTCGCCGCGTTCGATGTATCCGAAACCCGTCTCGGGCGCGGTCGGAGTCATGCCGAAAGTGGTAAGCCAGCCGTCCTCGGCAAGCGGCCGACCCGCTTCGATCGCGGCATGGAACGCAGGCACATCCTCGATCAGGTGGTCGCTCGGCATGACGAGAAGGAGGTCGGCGGGGTCGGCGACCAGCGCGGCGAGCGCGATCGCGGGCGCGGTATTGCGGCCCGCGGGTTCGAGGATCAGCGTCGCGTCTCCTGCCCCCACGGAGGCGAGCTGGGCGGTGATCTCCGCTTCGTGCGCCGCGCCCGCGACGACCAGTGCGGACCCGAAGCGGCCGCGGTCCGCGACGCGCGCGGCCGTCAGCTGAAGCATCGTTTCGGGCGCGGTGAGGCTCAGCAGCTGCTTGGGGCGCTCGCGCCGGGACAGGGGCCACAGCCGCGTCCCGGCGCCGCCCGACAGGATGACCGGAGTGATCGGCATGACGTGTCCTTCGCGTTGCGGGCGCTCTCCATAGACCGCCCCGTCATTCCCGCGAAAGCGGGAACCTCGATGAGGTTCGAACACCCTGGACCCGATGCATCGAGGTCCCCGCGTGCGCGGGGATGACGAAGGTTACGCACAGTCGCGCAAGTCCCTTCACCACATCTTTGTAAATTTAAGCGACAGTACATCCTCGTGTCGGATTAGCTGACGACACACGAAGGACGTCGCCGCCCAAGCACATGATCAGGCTGTTCAAACATTACGTGCCGCACACCGTGCTGCTCATCGGGGTGATCGATTTCGTCCTGCTGATGATCGCGGCCGAGGCGGCGTGGGTCTTGCGCGCGTGGCAGATCGGAATGGCCGTAACGCCGATCGTCGATCGCGTGCCGCAGATCCTGACGTTCGCGGTCGCGCTCAGCGCCGCCATGGTCGCGGTCGGCGCGTACGGCGTCGAAGCTCTGCAATCGCTACGTTTCGCGATGGCGCGGTTGCTGGTCGCGATTTCGCTGGGCGTCATCCTGATTTCCGTGCTCGCCTTTTTCTTTCCCGGCGCGACGCTGTGGCGGTCCAATTCGCTCTACGCGATGATCATCGCGGCGGGCATGCTGATCGGGCAGCGTATCCTGCTGGGCGAAATGATGGGCGGGGACGCGTTCCGCCGCCGCGTGCTGATCCTGGGTGCGGGGCCGCGGGCCGCGCGAATCGGCGAGCTGGCGTCGCGCCGCGGGGCGAGCTTCATCATCGTCGGCAATGTCGGCATGAACGATGGGGCGGAAGTCGTCGCGGG
>JAABUS010008095.1_pt1 | contig 11678 bp, 10 predicted proteins | sample 5560161 | NCBI WGS metagenome assembly JAABUS01 (sample SAMN10711885, study PRJNA513376) | rock metagenome | isolation source: Antarctica rocks | place: Antarctica: Victoria Land, Trio Nunatak nord | collected 2016-01-04 | reverse complement strand
TTTTTTCTACTTCAAATGCCGCAATTACTTTTGGGGTTCCCTTTTCAAACCACAGTACATCAATTAATTTAACGGTATTCAGCACTTCCTTTTCTAAAGCTAAGCCCGGAAACTCTGCAAGTGATATAAAAGTAAACTTATTGCCACTCCAGGATTTAGAACGGTCATTAGAAGCGGCTATCACATCATAACCCAATGAATGTCCGATCTTTAACAGGTGGTATTGCATTTCATTATGTAAGTGTTCATCCTCTGTTTCGACCCGTTTGTCCTTGTGCCGCTTTTCTATTAACTTTTCAAGCCGGGTGCGTTCCGTTTCAGACAAATATTCATCCTTGCCTAACAACAATTTTTGCGTGCCGATCTCAAACAGCAGCCCTGCAAACGCGCCGGTATCTAACGAAAGCTCATTACAAAACTTTTTGTTCATATCCATGATGACTTCACGGATTTTCAGGTACTCACCCCAACTGCCCAGCTTCTTTTTGTCCTTGAACAGAAAATTAAAGCCGTTAATAATAGCGGTATTAAATGGAGGCATCAGCGTTGGGTGCAGGAAATACAAGATGCTTGCAACGGCAGGCCCCAAACCTTTGATTTTTAACGCATCAAGCTTTTGGATCTCTTTGATCAACAGTTCTTCGCTTTTTGCATTGATACAGTTTTCAAGAAACTGGCCAAAGGCAGTTTTATTGGCCTCGTTTTCATAAATATCCGGTATCCGTAACTTTGGTTTCCAGTAAAAAGGGTGGGAAGCGCCCTCGAAAACCTGCTTTTGTTCCGTAATGCAACTTAGCACAAATTCAAGGGAAGTACCCTTAAAATCGTTGCCAAACCGCTTTTTTTTAATGTCATCAATAACTTGTAAAACGCCCCTGCGAATAGAGCGGAAAGCTTTCAGACGGTCTTCATTATTGATAAACCAGGTATTATAAACAGATTCTTTGTCGTTTTTATATTGTTGAATAATAGATTGTAAATCTTCGCTCATGTTTTGATTGCTGATGAGCTAAGTTAATGCAATTCATTAACGGCAACATTTTTTTACAAACAAAAATTTAAATAACCAGACGGGCCTATCATTTACCCTTTTCATATCAGCTATCTTTAAATTAAAAAAAGCTCAATGAGCGGCGTTTAAACGGCCGTTCATTGAGCAAACCCATTTGTTAAACAGCAGTTGCCATTTGTTCGCAAGCTTCTGCGCACTTCCGGCAAGCCTCAGCGCAGGCCTGGCAATGCTCCACATCGTGCTGCGAACATTCTTCAGCACAAGCCTTGCATATATTTGCACACACCCGGCAAAGATGGGCACTGTATTCGCTTCCTAAACTCATCAATTCAGCAGCAGCGCGGCAGATGGCTGCGCATTCCAGGTCTAACTGGATACATTTAGCCATCTTTTTTACGTCTTCTTCCTGCAAGCAAGAAGTTGCGCAATTACTACAGGCAACAGCACATGCCACACAGGTATCTATGCAATCTTTAAATTTTTGATTCGACATGGTTAATCTGTTTTGTAGTTAGGTACTTTGTAAATTACTTGTTTCCATTGGCTATCAGCCAGTCCTGGAATTCTCCAATCTCAGTTTGTTGGGCATCAATGATATTAGTGGCCATTGTTTTCATGCTTTGTTCCTGGCCATGCAGTAGCTCCAGCCTGGAATTTTCTATTGCGCTTTGGTGGTGCCCGATCATCAGTATGGCAAAATCATGGTCTATACGCCCATTGATAATTTGCAGGTCGGCTTGTTTGCCTCCTTTAGTCATGGCCATCATTTGCATTGTGTCAAAGTCCGGATCATTAAGATGTGGCTTATGGGATTGCAGAAAGGAAGTTAACTGGGTAATTTCTTCCTGTTGACTTTTGATAATGGATGTGGCCATTTGTTTCATTGTTGCATCGCTACCGCTTTTAAGTTCCAGATTGGCCATATCTATAGCACCTTGATGATGTGTCCGCATCATTATTGCAAAATCATTGTCTGGGTCTTTGGTCATTTTCAAAGTGTCCATCTTGGCCATCATCTGGTGCATGATAGCCATCATCTGGTTTTGGTCGTGTGCTTGAACGGTGATTTTACTATCATTCTTTTTGCAAGCACCAAATACAGAAATTGTTAACGCTAAAAAAGAAAATTTTAAATAGTTTTTCATAATGGTATGTTTTAAGGTTGTTAAACCCTGTTAAGTTTATATCAGCAATCTTTCGACTTGCCCAAATTATATAATGCTTCTTTTATGCCCTATAAACTTGGCAGTAGAACCCTATATCAAAATACCAAACTTTGAAAGCTCTATGTATTTTAGGCGATAAAAGAAGCATGGAAATCATTTGGAACAAAGTTTAAATAGGCTCTTTATAGTTTTTAATTATTTGTGGGATTTCATCCATTGCTGCATCTGCTGAATATCCTTCGTTTGTTCAGCAATTCCCATTTGTGCCATGGAGCGGAGCTTGTTGTTTTTGCAATAGGAAAGGATACTTTTAAACATCAGAATACCGTCCTGATGGTGTTTTATCATCATATCCGCAAATTCATGATCGGGCGAGGACATGGACATTTTACCCATTTTCATCATGCCCATCATGTTGTCCTCCATAGCTTTTCCCGCGCCGGACTTTTTATTGGCAGGGTCGTAATTTTTAGGGGCACTTTGCAAGGAAGAAATCAGCGCAGTAAGCTGCCCGATTTCCTTTGTTTGCTTCGTAATTATTTCCTGTGCCATTTTTTTCATCATGGCATCTTTTCCCTGCTGCAATTCTGTTTTGGACATATCAACCGCGCCCTGATGATGGATTTTTAGCATAGCAGCAAAGTCCAAATCAGTATTTCCTTTCATCGGCTGCCCGTGCATTTCTTTCATCATTTTATCCATTGAACCCATTAAAGGATCGCGTTGGAGATTACCTGTAGTTACTGTAAAAGAGCTAACCTTTACAGGAGCATTAATGGAGTTTTTGGTAGTTGCGCCTGCTACACCTAGTGCAAAAAGCGGGATCATTAAAATTGTTGTTTTCATAGTTTTAATTATTAATTGTTTCATATTTTCATTTTCATCAACCTTGGATAAAGGCGTAGGAATACCTCACCACCCATGGGATTTTTACCGTACAAACTATTCAGCCTGCTATCCGCTCCATAATAAGTAAGCTGGCCACCTGCCGCCAGGTTTAGCGGACCTAAGCGGAACAGGTCATAGTTTAACCCAAGGGTAATAGCGTTCACGGGAAAGATGGAACTGTTTCCGTAAACCATAGGATTTAATACAAGTTCTTCTGTGGTTTTTTGCACAAATTCATACCGCGTGTAGAGGTCGAATTTTTTAAGGCGCAAGTCGCCTTCCAGTAAAGCTGAATTATCCCCTTGTTGGTTTGGCGTTTTGTTCTGTCCCCAAAGTGCTGTTGCGTTAAAAGTTTTTTCATCTCCAAAAGGCAGGCTATACGTCGCCGAGGCTGTTGTGCGGTACACATTTTCATCCGGGCGCAATTCTTCCGGGCTTTTGATGAACCCGTGAGAAACCTGTAAGGCCCAGTTAGCTGAAGGGTTGTAGTTTAAACGGGTGCTCCAGGAATCAAATTTAGGTTTGTCAAAATTATAGCGGTTCTCATTCGGCTCCCTGCCGGTAAAAGAAGAAGCCTCAATTTTAAAGTCCTCAAACCGAAAACCAACCGTGGCCATACCGAAGGTAATATGCGTAGCATCGGACCAGTGGTGGCTGATTGGCGCATCCGGGTCTGACATGGCCGAAGGGCGGTGCATAAAAGCAACCGGGCCTAACGCGGGTTCACCGGGATAACCCACATAAATACTCAGATCTGTTTTTTTAGAAAAAGAATACGCATAACTGGCAGACAATTCACTAAACAAGTCGTGCGGGTGCTGGTGGTCAATAAGTGGCAAACCTTTCCAGCTTTCGCCCGATTGAAACAATAAGGGATAACCACCACCACCTTCGGTGAGGGCATCAAGCGACATCATTAAATTAAAATGTAATAAGCCGTTTTTGCCGAGTGGACGCTGCGCCATTGCCATAAACCAGTTCGGTGCGTCGAACGCTTTATCACCCCGGCTGCCTTTATTGAACAAGTCCTGTTTGGTATAGCGGACAGCAATATTGCCATGCACCATATAACTCCATTTACCACTATTTAGCATAATGCCGTACATTGGCGAGGCATCAGGGAGCCAGCTTGTTCCTGATCCGTCCCGGTTCATAGGCAGGTTTTTGGATTGTGAACTGGACATCATGTTCATGCCGTCCATCTGCATCCCACCCATATTCATACCTTTCATCGAAGTATCGCCCATGTTCATGCCTTTCATAGAACCATTGTCATCATGGTTCATTCCGCGCTTCATCTGCATTTTAGAGTGATCCATTTTCTTGGATTTGTTCACCTTTTTATGTTTTGCGCTACCCATATCCATGTGCATCCTGGAGGTATCGCTCGTGTCCATTTTTCGCTGTGCCTTTAATGACATACTTACCCCTGAAAGCAGGAGCGCAGTTATTAAAATTTTGTAATTCATAAGTGCCTTTTTAAATTTTGTCTATTGGTTTCCTGCCTGCTTTATCAGAAGCCTTGTAGCTGCTTGGCGTGAGGCCCGTAACTGTTTTAAATTGTGCCGACAGGTGCGCACTGCTGCTGTATCCGAGCTTATAGGAAATTTCATTCAGGTTCAGTTCTCCATATTCCAGGAGTTCTTTAACCTTTTCAACTTTTTGCTGAATGATAAATTTTTCAATCGGAACGCCTTCGTATTGTGAAAACAACCGGCTTAAGTAGGTATAGTCTTTATTGAGTGCCGAAGGCAGTAACGCGGAAAAAGAGGTATGCCCGTCAGAGAGGTCAGAATGGTGGACTTTGGCAATAATGATATTTTTGATCTGTTCAACAAGTTGTTGTTTTTCACTATCTAAAAGTTCAAAACCAACCAGGCTTAACGAGGAGGAGATTTGTAAGAACTGGCTTTCATCCGGGTCAGGAACAATGGTTACTTTCCCCAAAGTAATGTCCGTGACGTAGAAACCTAAAGTTTCCAGTTGTTGCTTTACGACCATAATGCAACGGTCGCAAACCATATTTTTTATATGAAGTATCATGTATTTAATTCAAGCTTTTGTTAAAGATTTAAACAAAAAAACGCCATTCTGCATAGAGGTTGCAGGGCAGCTTGAATCAGATAAGAAGGGTACGGAATTTTATAATAATTGATTTACCGGAAATGCCAGGTGGCGCATTGCTTTGCTGCCAGGCAGAAAGCCTGACTGCCGGATAATCATTAATAAGGTTAACGAAAAAGGAATGACAAGTGAGGATAGCGATTTCCGGAGCATGAAAATCTAAGCCAGGTCTGAAGTTTTCTTTAATTACAAAGTTGTCGTGCTTGTTACAGCAGGAACAGTCTTTATCGCCCTTGCAATCTTTTTCTTTTTGATGATGATGCTCTTGCGCCTCATGGTCTTCGTCATGGCTATCATGCAAGGCTATCTGGGGATGGAAAAAATATTTGCCCATACAATGGACAATACAAACAAACATCCCTGTCGTAAGTAACAGGTAAAATGCTGCTATACCGCCAATTGCAAACTTCTTCATTAAGTAACTAAGGTAACTTATCTATTACAGCCATCACGCTGTTTTGTTTAAATTTTAGTTTGTCTGCTTTTGGTATTCATACTGCTGCCTTTTTGATATGCAACGTACTTGCGTTGATGGCTACAACCACCGTGCTTACGGTCATCAGTACGGCACCTGCAGCAGGGCTTAACAAAATGCCCTGGTGATAAAGTACGCCTGCCGCCAGCGGCAGGGCAATTACATTATATCCTGTGGCCCAAATCAGGTTTTGTATCATTTTACGATAGGTCGCTTTACCAAAGAGTATCAAACTAACTATATCCTTCGGGTTGCTGTTAACTAAAACAATCCCTGCTGTCTCTGCGGCAATATCACTTCCAGAACCTACAGCTATCCCAATATTCGCTTGTGCCAGTGCAGGTGCGTCGTTTACCCCATCGCCCGTCATCGCTACAAACTCACCTTTAGCCTGGAGTTCCTTAATCTTCTCTGATTTTTGATTTGGCAGCACTTCGGCAATAAAGCTGTCCATGCCCAAAGTTTTGCTTACGCTTGCTGCTACTTTATTGTTGTCGCCCGTTAGCAGTATGGATTTGATATGCTCTTGTTTTAACGTTTGAATTGCTTCCGCTGATTCCGGCCTGATCCGATCCGACAAGGCAATGTATCCTGCCAGTTTTTGGTCAACAATCACAAACACAGCCGTTTCGCTATCATTAGCGGCGAAGCCATTAGGAAGGGGAATATTATTTTCTTTTAAGTAGCCCGGACTAACCACCAATATCTTTTTGCCTTCAACGGTAGCCCCTACGCCTTTACCAGTGATGGCATTAAAGTTTTCTGCTGCCGGAATTGGGACAGACAAACCTTTTACTTTTGCAAGGATACCGGTAGCAATCGGGTGTTCTGATTTCTGTTCTAAGGCCGATGCCAAACGAAGGATTTCGTTTTCTGTGAAATCTTTTTGTAGGGAAACTATTTTTGATACTTCAAATTTGCCTATGGTAAGCGTGCCTGTTTTATCAAATACGACGGTGGTTATTTTCCTGGCGTCCTCAAATGTCGTGCGGTTTTTAATAAGTAACCCATTTTTTGCCGACAAGGCCGTTGATTTTGCCACCACTAAGGGAACGGCCAGCCCCAGGGCATGGGGGCAGCAAATCACAATTACGGTTACCATTCTTTCCATTGCAAAGGCCAGGGTTTGCCCGGTCAGATACCAGTATAAGAAAGTAGCAATTCCCGAAATTAAAGCAATAATAGTGAGCCATTTGGCCGCTGTATCTGCCAATAGCTGTGTTTGTGATTTTGATTTCTGTGCATCATCTACCAGCTTTACGACTTGGGAGAGATAAGAATCTTTGGAGGAATGGGACACGGTAACTTTGAAAGAACCGTTGCCATTGATAGAACCTGCAATTACTTTATCGCCTTTTACTTTTTGTACCGGCTTTGATTCCCCGGTCAGCATGGATTCGTTCAGATAACTTTCGCCTTCCAGTATAATCCCATCGGCTGCAACTTTTTCTCCCGGTTTAATTAGAATAATGTCCTTTTCTTTTAGCGTGTCCGTTTTGACTTCCCGAACGTTATCTCCCGCGATCAAATGCGCTTCCGCGGGCATGAGCTGTACCAATAGTTCCAGTTCTTTCGAGGCCCCAGCCACCGATTTCATTTCTATCCAATGCCCCAAAAGCATGATCAGGATAAGGGTGGTCAGTTCCCAAAAAAAGTCCATGCCTTTTAACCCGAAAACAGTGGCCACACTATAGAAATAAGCTACAGAAATGGCAAAGCCAATGAGGGTCATCATGCCCAGGTTACGGCCTTTTACTTCGGCCAGCCATCCGGTTAAAAAAGGCCAGCCGCCATAAAAAAAAACTACGGTTGACAGGGAAAAAAGCAAATATATCGACCCCTGGAATTGCCAGTTCACACCCGCAAAGTGCTGGATCATAGGCGAGAGCAGCACAATGGGAACGGTAAGCACCAGGACAATATAAAACCGCTTTTTAAAATCCGCGATCATGGCCATGTGGTCATGGCCAGCATGTCCCATAGCTGGGTTATGGCCCATCTGATTCATAGAATGCCCCGTTATAGTTTTCTTTGAAGCCATATCTTCCAGTGGTGCCGGGTGTTCGTGATGCAAATGTTCCATAGGTCAAAAAATTTTAAATAAAAAACAGGTCAAAAAAGACAAAACCTGAAAAGTTCAGGTTTTGTCTGATGTAATTATAATTGCCGAGCCTGGAAGCCTTTACTTTTTAGGGCTTCTACCACTTCATTTGCGACCAGGCCAGCTTCTGCCTCGACAAATAAAATCTTGTCCGGGTTTGCGGTATCTACTTTCCACCCCTTAACATTTTTTAAGGCGTTTAGTGAAGGCGTAACGGCAGCAATGCAGCCCCCACAATTAATATTGGTCTTGAATTTTAAAGTTTCCATGTTTTATAAATTATCTATTGTTTTATTGTTTAAATTATTAATTCAGTTTAGCCAGTTTGAGGCGCAAGCTGTTGCTTACAACCGAAACTGAACTTAAAGCCATCGCGGCACCTGCAATCATCGGGTTTAATAAAAAGCCATTGAACGGGTAAAGGATTCCGGCGGCAAGCGGAATGCCGATCAGGTTATAAATAAAGGCCCAAAACAGGTTTTGTCTGATGGTTTGAACGGTAATTTTGGACAGCCTTAAAGCTTTGGGCACCTGTAACAGATCAGAAGAAACCAACGTTATTTTAGCAACGTCCATCGCAATATCGGAGCCTTTTCCCATCGCAATCGACACGTCCGCTTGCGCCAGTGCCTGACTGTCATTGATCCCGTCACCAACCATCGCCACGGTCTTTCCCTGTGCCTGTAATTCTTTTATAAAATCCGCTTTTTCCGATGGTAAAACATCCGCCTGGTAATGGCCTATTCCAGCTTCACGGGCAACGGCAGCAGCCGTAACACTGTTGTCGCCAGTGAGCATATAAACTTCTATCCCCTGGTTTTTAAAAGCTTGCACTGCTTTGGCCGAATTCTCCTTGATTTTATCTGTTATAGCAGCGATCGCATGCACTGCCCTGTCATCACCAAAATAGATAACTGTTTTTGCCTGCGCTAATAAAGTTTGGATACGATCTTGTAAATCTGCTGGTATAGCCAGTTTGTTTTCTTCTACTAGTTTATGGCTACCTGCCTGGTATAGCTTTCCTTCAAATTCAGCGGCAACGCCCCGGCCTGTTAAACTCTTAAAGTTGGACACCTGTAAAGATGTATTATTTAACTTTTGTAGATAATCCACGATTGCACCGGCTAAAGGATGTTCCGATTGCTTTTCCATTTGCAGGAATAAAGCCTGTAAATTGTTTGTATCGCTCAAGCTACTTGTCCAGAACAAATCCGTTACCCTGGGCTTGCCCTCCGTGATCGTTCCTGTTTTGTCCAGGATAATTGCATTTACCTTGTGACCCAATTCCAAAGCTTCTGCATCTTTGATTAGGATGCCATTTTCGGCGCCTTTTCCCATCCCAACCATAATAGCCGTTGGTGTCGCCAGGCCCAAAGCGCAAGGGCAGGCAATGACCAGGACAGTAACCATAGCAAGCAGCCCTTGGGTAAAAGCAAACTGGCCTCCAAATATTAACCAGGCCACTAAAGTGAGCAGGGCAATACCTATCACAACCGGAACAAAAATTCCGGCTATTTTATCTACCAATTTCTGAACGGGTGCTTTTGAACCTTGTGCATTTTGTACCTGCGCTATAATTTGGGCAAGCAGCGTACCCCCGCCAACTTTTTCAGCCGTAAAACGAAAACTGCCTTTTTGATTGATTGTACCGGCAAGCACAGGATCACTTGCTTTCTTTTCAACAGCCACCGGTTCCCCGGAGATCATGCTTTCATCTACAAAAGAGTTACCCTCAAATACTACCCCATCTACCGGGATTTTTTCACCCGAGCGCACTAATATTTGATCGCCAATCTGAACATCTGCAATTGGCGTTTTAATTTCGCCTGTTGTAGTAATTAATAATACCGTTTTCGGCTGTAGGCCGATCAGCTTTTTGATAGCCGAAGAAGTATTTGACTTCGCCCTTTCTTCCAGAAGTTTGCCAAGCAGGATAAAAACAATTACTACAGCAGCAGCTTCAAAGTAAACATGTGGGTGCAGTCCGCGCTTATGCCAAAAACCGGAGTTTAGGGTATTAAAAACACTAAACAAAAAAGCAATACCGGTAGAAAGGGCAACCAGGGTATCCATATTTGCCCTGCCATGGCTGGCCTGTTTCCACGCACCGACAAAAAAATTACGGCCAAAAAAGAACAGTACAGGGGCCGTCAAGGCCATCATGATAAAATTGGCACAAGGCAGGTTCATCAAAAACATGCCAATTAGCACAACCGGTAAGGTTAATATTGCAGCCCAAGTTATTTTTGTTTTTAAAAGCTGATAACCTGTTTGCTGCGCCTGTTCCTGTAAGGCTTTACCGTTTTCAGTGTCTAATATCAGGTCATAACCAACCGACTGGACTGCTTTTTGAAACCCTCCTGGCTGGATGATATTTGGGTGAAAAGACACTTTAACCGATTGGCTGGCATAGTTTACTTCCGCTTTGTCAACGCCTTTTTGAGTGCTTATCATGGATTCTACGCTTGCGGCACAACTTGCACAGGTCATTCCGGTAACCGGGAAAGTAAGCGTTTGAGTAACAGATTGCATTGCTGTTTTAATTACAATACAAAATTACCACTAACCAGCACGGAAATTTTTACAGGATTTTGCTTAAATTTTATAGAATTCTGCAATGGAGATTAATATTTTTTTCTAAAGTCATTTTTCGGGGTAAGTTATTACTATTTAAAATCTGTTGAAGAAACCTGTTTGGTAGAAGTTGTTGGGTATTACGGTCTTGGTAAACTTCCATGTGCCACTTTAGTGTAACAGTAAAAAAAAGAATATAGACCACACGTAGGTTTATTTAACCTATTAGGTTTTATAAAGAGAATGTTCACGGCGTTTTGTTTGATATAATGGAAATACCGTGTAGAAAAGCAAAATATTTAGTAAAAACTTCCGTTAACTTGACTCAATGAGATTGTTATCGGTATTATTGCTGGCTTTCATGTTTTGCAGGAATGGACAAGACTGCATTAAAGTCAGACGGTAAAGATTCGTGTTGTCCGCGTACGACGGGCAAGCTTTCATGTCAAGCTGATAAAACCGAAAAAGAAAGCAAAGGTTGTGATGAGCATGGCTGTAATGTAATGTAGGCTTGCAGTTCATGCGGTTTTGTTGTAGTTGAGCCTTTTACAATTCAACCTGACTTTGCAAGTTATCTTCCGAAGCCAATGCCCTATATGAAATTGGTGATTTATCTGCTTATCCTTCATCGAATTGGAAACCGCCAAAGACTTGTTAAATAATTCCCTGGACACATAAACCAAGCAATTTATTAGTTATTTAACGTATTAATATTAAAATAAGACAAGCCTCAAATTATTTAGGAATTAAGCCATGTAGATATGCGACTTAACATTAAATGTCTCAATCAAAAAAGAGGTGGGCATTCCCTTCGGGCAGGCTTTCCGCTATATCTTCTCACAAAGGATGTCGCTTCAATCCCTAATGCTAAATACATAGCCTACCGTCAAAATTTCTGACTTCTGCAAAATCAAACATTAAAAAATGTTTATAAAAATTTGGATTTAAACGGTATACCTAACGGTACTGCTTCAGATGCCGGAAAGGTTAAGAGTTATAAAAGTAGCAAGCAATGCGCCAAACCGGCACAGTACTTCCTTCGGAACAACTGCACCGCCCTTCGGGTGCTACACAGTTTGTCACATTGCTTGCTCTATTGAGCATTTCACTTCACTCCATCCGCTACATTGCATTCCGCTTCTTCCATTCAGTCAAATGCAGACTTATAAAATTTCGTTTAGCTGCTATTAAGCATTCTGAAACGATAAGTAAGTACAAAAGACTTTGGATAATTAAGGCACTTGTAAGTTTTGATGTTGATGCTTAGATTTATATCAGAAAAATTTAAGTGCTTCTTTTATGCCTATAAATTGTCTATATGAATTCTATCTCAACACC
>JAABUS010008094.1_pt1 | contig 11679 bp, 11 predicted proteins | sample 5560161 | NCBI WGS metagenome assembly JAABUS01 (sample SAMN10711885, study PRJNA513376) | rock metagenome | isolation source: Antarctica rocks | place: Antarctica: Victoria Land, Trio Nunatak nord | collected 2016-01-04 | reverse complement strand
CTGAACTGGTCGAAAGACCAGTTCAGTCAATAAAATTTAAAAAAATCGCTCATATTGAATTAAGTATTTTGTTAATATGATGTGCCCGACTTTTAAAAATGACGCGTTTTCTTGCTGACACTAAGTAGCTCAAATGTCTTCAGTAAGTATTTGTCTCGCTTTTTAATAAAAAAGATTATACTAGTGGATTCTTTAATTCTTTCCATGTTTTAAGAAATTTCTTTGCTTTATACTTAAATAGGAGAGAAGTATCGAAAATCATAACGAGTTACGATTGAATGATCAATGATTTTTAAGTCGTTGAAATCTTCTACAATGCAGATTTAGTGAATGTCAAATGTAGAAGATTTTAATGAATTCCAGGTAACTGACAAGCTAACTTTTGGACTGGGTTATTAGGGATTTTAATACATATTTAGGAAATGTGTGATTTCTGACCTGGAAGATATCTTCGTTTTCCGCATATGAGCATGCCAGTCAAGTAGTTTCTCTCTAAACTGGTTTAATATCTCATTTTTTCTTGTACTGGCTTAATGAAGTAAAATGCTGTGCTTTGAATGAAATTCCCCAGTTTGAATATTTTATATATTTCCAAAAGAAAAAGATGATATTTCTAATTTGCACCAAAATAAAATGAGGATTGTAATACTTTTAACTTATTGAATATCAGATAGATAAAAAGCATCAAGGACAAAAACCGAACATTAGAGATTCCTGATAATGTAGCATCAGGGACAAAAACCGAACATTTCAGCCGCCGCGGCCATTTCTAGTTTGTTTGAGAGGATTTTTCTCTTTCCATTTCTTCTTTTCGAACTTTTTACGCCTTTTTGTCAGCTTCTTAACCCAATTTTCCTCCTTTTTTTATAAACTTTTCTTTTGATTAAAGAAATTGTTTAATCAATTGATAATTGTAGAAGCGCTGAAAGCAAGGCTCATCAAGGGCTACAGCTATTTATCAGGGACAAAAAGCGAACTTATCAGGGACAAAAAGCGAACATCGTAGGGACAAAAAGCGAACATTATCAGGGACAAAACCAGAACTTTCTCAGATAGCAGGGACAAAAAGCGAACATTTATCCTATAGCCTATTAAGGCACCTTGAAATACTTGCACAACGTAGCTATTACATAATTGGGGATTAGAGCGATCCGGTCACTCGTGTTTTTCTTGTTTTGTATGTAATTATTCAATTCTAACAGTTTAAGGTTAAGGTTATCGAAGTTATCACGATCAGCAAGGATAGGTTTGATAGTCACCAGATGTTCCTCCTTAAAGCCAAAGTGCATCCGCAGCATCTCAATAATGCTATTCTTCTTTACTTCATTCATTTCCTTTAACTCAGGCACTATTACTTTGAAATTAAGATGTGTAATCGTTTTGCCTTTCCGTACTTCAAAATCTTTAGCCAAACAGTTAAACCAACAGTCTGCTTTTTCAAATAACTCCTCATGAGCAGGTTTGATTACCCGGTTCTTTAAATCTTTGTAAGTTGGGTATTTATCACCCAGCATTAAACGACTCCTGAAATCATCCAGAGTAATGACAAATCCTCCTTTCTTCTTCCAGCTAGAAATCATTTCATATATGCGGGGCGTGTACTTATTTTTACTCCGCATGATAATTTCATAAGCATAGCGGGTATAATTGACGGGGATACCTCGTTCGTTCTTATCAATTTCCATCAGCCGCTTAGCCACTTCCTTTTCAAGCTCGATAACCATGTGCCTGTCATACCGGTAATCATCAGGGACAAAAACAGACATCAGCCCTGTAAAATAAGTTCCTGCTTTTCCGGTAGGGTCTTTTCCAGGCAAGAAAGGAACCTCTTGTTTTTACTTAATTTATCTGAACCTATTTTATCTTTTAACATATTGTTTATCAATAATTTATAAACATTATATAAATTGAGATTAAAATAACTTGTCCGAAAACTAAGCAAATCTGTCCGAAATATGTCCGAGATTTTTATGTAGTTTTATCTCATGGGACACATCAATTTTTACCTCGATAAACCATTTAATCCGGAGAGTTCCAGGGAAAAAATTAACGCTGTTATTAAAGAAAGCAATTTAACAGGCAAGCAATATCCCAAGTCTATTCTCAACCCAAAACCTAACTCCATATATCTTTTTTTCAGCCATAAAAAGGGAACGCGTGTAAAAATCAAAACTTCCTTTAAGGCTTCCGGTGATCAGTGGGATTTTAAAACTGGCAAATACCGATCTGCCATGCGTGGTAGTCTTGAATTAAATAATGAACTGAACGAGCTTGGCCTGAAAGTGCTTAAGGGCTTTAGTAAATTAAAAGAAGAAAAGAAGTTCATTAATGATGAAGACATCAAAATACTTTTAACAACTTGCACCGTTGGAGAAAAGATTATTTCTAATGCTGTGATTGAAAATGCCACCTTACGATTCCTGGAAAGAAAAACCGGTATCCTAACGGAAGGCACTTTAAAAGAATATAAAACTATTTTTAAAAGTTTGAAAGAGTTCCAGGCTACTAAAAAAATCACGCTGTCATTTAACGATTTTAACCAGTCCTTCTTTAATGAATATGAACGGTTCCTGGTAGACAAGAAAAATCCTTACAAAAAAGAACGAGGATTGCTGAATGATACCATCTTTAAATATTCCTCCACTCTTAAATCATTCCTGGAATGGTGCTTCGACGAAGGACTCATTAAATCCCGGGATGCATTTTCGCGGGCGAAAACAAAAATCAAGAAGAAAGCAAAGAATGAAATAGTAGCCTTAACTGAACCCGAGCTATTCAGGATTGTGAACTATGATTTTAAAGGCAACACCCGGCTGGAACGTGTGCGTGATCTTTTTTGCATTGGATGTTTTACCGGTCAACGTTTTTCGGATATTATGCGGTTTGACAAACAGGATTTCACCGGAACAAAATGGAGCTTCATTGCATTCAAAGGAAAGAAAAGAGTGGTCGTTCCTTTTAATGGTTATATCGCACATGCGATTCCTATTCTTCAAAAATATAACTATCAACTTCCCACAATCACCAACCAGAAATTTAATGAATACCTGAAGGAAGTTGGGGAACTGGTTGGCATCGATGATACGGTTCGAATTATCCGGTTCAGCGGAGTAAAAGAAGTGGAGACCCGGCAGTCAAAGTATAAGTTTATGTCTTCACATATGGCCAGGAGAACTTTTGTAACGTTGATGATTGAAAAGGGAGTGCCGTTGACGATGATTCAAAAGATAACACAGCATTCGGATTTGAGGACGCTGCTTAAGTATGAGGGTCATAATGATAAGTCGTTGGAGAATGCGTTTGAGAAAACATAAATACTGTCGCTTCAGATTGTTAGCACTAGATAGATAAGAAAGTTCACAAAAAGTGAACTTTTAAAATTAAAGTGTATATTTGTCATGAAAGTTCATCTAATAAGAAAGGCAACCATTGAAGCTTTTACAAAACAAAACGCTCAAAGCAGGGTATCATTCGATCAGTGGTGTACCAAGTTGAAATATGGCAATTGGGAAGTTCCAGCAGATATGCAAGTTACTTTTCCCAGCACGGATTTATTAGGTAATGGTTCAAGCAGGGCCGTCTTTGACATTGGAGGCAATAAATATAGAATGATTGGCAAGTATGCTTTTGGCGACAAGCAAGTGCATCTTTTTATTTGTTGGATTGGCACACATGCCGAGTATGATAAACTTTGCGCTGCCGGCGAACAATTTACGGTAAGTGACTATTAAATCTTGCAACATGGAAACGCTTAAATACAAAGTAATTACCAGTAAAAATCAGTATAAAGATTACTGTAACCTATTAGAGCAATTGGTATTCTCTGATGCCAAAAACCGGAAAACAAAAGATGAAATAGCATTACTGACATTGCTCATTGAAAAGTGGGATGCTGAACACATACCATCTACTGCATTAGACCCAATTCAATTACTCCATTCGTTTATCAAAAACCATAAATTGAAGGCTAAAGATATTGTATCTGTACTTGGAATTAGTAAAGGGTATGTGTCAGATATTCTTCATTATAAAAAAGGGCTCTCTAAGGAGGTAATCAGAAAGCTGGCCGAGTATTTTAAAGTTTCTCAAGCCGCGTTTAATCGTCCTTATAAGTTGGTTGTTGTAGAAAATTCTCATTTACGGAATGCGAGTGTGATGAATACGAAGAAAGAATTAGCTGGTATTTAAATATTCTCGAAGACGATTGCAATGTTTGAAACCTTAAACGCAGATAATTTATATATAGCTCGGCGATTCATAAATAACAAGATAATAAAACTGTTAAGGACAATCGAAAACATAGGATACATTAAATCATGCGGTGTTTAGTGTTTGTATGAATTTTTAGCCTTCGATTAAAATACTTCCTCTCGCAGTAAGTACCCACTTACAGACCCATTAACAAAAAGATAGTCGAGTAAAACAAGCACCTTGGTACGGAGCATACGGTTCGCTTTTATCTTGGTCCGGTTGACATAAACAAAACGCCGGGCAATAAGATTCAGATAATAAATGGTATTAGGATGTACTTCTTCACCAGCTAAACTTCTGTAATTAGAAATCATATCGGCTATCCAGTAGATCCCCTCATTCAGGTATGGTGTACCAACTTCATTCAATAGCTTAGATATAGAGTATAGTACGGTAGGATGACTACCCATTTCTTCGCATACTTTCTTAAAGAATGCGCTGTCATTAGGCTTTAACGTATGCCATTCTTTTGCATTATCGTTCCACCAAGGCCAAGCCAACAAGTAATTGTGAATGATGGAATTTAGGTGGCGGTTAGGGTCACCTTGTACAGTTTTCTTTATATAAGGATATAGAGAGTACCAAATCTTCCAAAACTGGTTGTAATGCAGCAACCGGTCCTGTTCCGACACAACATCAGAAATAAAGCTGGCCATATTCTCTGTAGCATGGAAAGGATTCACAAAAGGTTTGAGCCATTCCTCTATGCTGTCCGGCTGCCGATGGAGAAGAAATCGTACATACTTGCGTAAGAACCGACTCCTGAGCCGGGGATCCACTTTCTCGTTTTTGTCGTATCGGTTTTCGATCAGTAAGTACCTGCTGAACTTGCCTAACGTCTTTCTTAAAAAATCCAGATGGATAGGCTCCTCCGTATCATCTGGAATCGACTGAAAAAATGTATCCACCACATCAATGGATAATTTGTCGAAGTTAATGTTTTTGTAATAAGCCTTAGTTCCCTTTATCACGGCCAAAGTATTCGCTTTTGTTTTCGCAAATTTTTGGACAACTTGAATTCGGGAAACCTGTTGTTGATGCATTTTTCGAGGATCCATTGCTTTATCCAATTGTGGTTTAAAATCCAAGTATCCTAATAAGATTGCTTTTGTATGTGTTGGGGCCACCGAAAACAATTTATAACGAATAGCTTCTACAGCGTAATCACAAACCCTCTTATACTCGCCGATTGGATAATCATCAAAAAGAATGAATAACAGAATTATATTATAGTCTATTCTTTCTTTTGGAAATAAGGTATATAGATAAGGCAATGTACTGATGGCAACTTCTACACCGTCGCTGATCTGGTAATCGTAACCTTCCTGTAACGGCCTTAAAGCAAACTGCAGAATAATGTCACGGCAACTTTTGAGATCATCTTTGGACAAATCACTGCTATGATTTTTGAGAAGGGCAGCGCAGGTAAAAGCAGGAATAGCCCCGTTGAAGAGAAAGAACTCTGCATTTCCTTTATTTAATTGCTCGATCAGTTGCTTAGTATCGTTTAATACGTTCTGAGGATTTCCTTCATATTGCGGGTGTGAGCCAGATTCATATTGTTTGTCAAATTTGCTTATACTCCACATCTTCAATGGTGTATATCTGAATTTATCATGATACTGTTTAGTGCCTTCTTCGCTAAATTGTAGAAGATCTGGAGCCAGCTCGGGATTGAAATGTATGATTGAATTGCCGTCCTTATGTTCAACGGTCGGACTCATTTTTCTACTGTCTATGCGAGCAAGGAACAGCCGCAACTTTTTGTTTTTTTCTAATTCAGGATCTTCCCCTTCCAGTGAGGCATACATATCATCGACAATGCCAAGGATCGCATCCTGCCGTTGATAGACCTCCTCTTCAGTTACTTCACCGGTTCTAAAGAACTGTAACTCAAGTGCAAGATTCTCCAGTGTCTTTTTTCGGTGTGGTTGATCGCAGGTAGCCATCCTTTCGTCTTCAAATTCCTTGTATTGAGAATTCATTCCCCTACAAATCGAATACATACTTTGCGCCTCACTTTCCCTACTCAAACGATGGTTATCATACCAAAAAAAGGCATATTGACGAAACAGGATCAGCGCCACTTCAAAAAGCTTATTGGGATAGGCAAGAACCACACTAGTCACTACAGCCGAGATAGAAGCAGACCGGCTATTTTTTAATAAATATTTCATCCAATCAGAAAGGTTTTTTCCGTCGGTATTCTTCACCATTTCCAGTAGTTTCTTCTCCAAGGCCATATGAATGGATTGGAGTAGGTAAGGAGTAATAGGCGAACCTGATCCACGGTACATGCACCATAAACTTAAGCTTATAAACTGCTTTGATTTAGCTCCATCAACTTCTATATCCACTTCTTCTAACGTATCTCCATAATCTGACAGCGCATAAGCAGCTGTTGCCCGGTTAGTAAAATTCAATATGAACTGAATGGTTTGTGGAAAAGCTACATGGAGCAGGTAATACATTGGTGTCTGCAGCGCACTAGGCGGATGATAATCAAGATGAACGTCATCTCGGATTTCATAATACTTCTCAACTCCAATGCCACCTCGGAAGCGATGCCGTTCATCCTTTGGTTCGTACCAAGTTAGATCGGCCAACCGGATAGTCAACTCTGGCAAAGTAACAATAAAAGGTAAGCTATCATTATTATCACCTAATACCTTATCGCGAAGGCTGTCAAAAGCAGAATTTCGGCTGTACTTGTCAGCAAGAAGGCTTTCTGTAATTTCTCTAAGTTCATTCTTTAATTCCCTGGCTGCTCCAAGTACCACACCGAGCAATTGTTTTTTCGTTTCAGACCGGTAATGTGCTGATTTATTAACCTCTGCATCCTTATAAAAATGCAAGGCAAATAATCCGGCCAGTCTTGCTGTCGGCCCCTTAGGCTTCAGATTGAGCCAGTCTTTAAGCAACGGAAGTATAACATCTAAATTTTCCTTGCTAACATTGATGATATGCTTATGTAAAAAATTAATGACAGCTTCCCAACCTCTTCCTTTCGGTTTGGTGAAAACAAAGGCAGGGTTAACGTGAGAAGACTTTGCCTGCATCAGCTTTTGCAACGTGGGGTCAACTTCCTTGCAGGCGGTCCGCAAAAGAAAAATGATCAGCTTTAAATAATACTTTTCATTTTCTAGCAGTTTTGCTTCGAATAAATCAAAAAACCAAATACAATGATCAGAAAGGAGAATACTAACCAGTAATTCATCTTTCCAAAAACCTGGGATTGAGCTATGTGCAAAAGAATTCTCAATAAACATCTGGATGGCTGGATCCATCTGTAACAATTTACTCGATAACCATGACCGGAATGCTCTACGCATAGCCAAAGCCGATCCGAGGTTTAAAAAAAAATCCCCACAGCTGCTGAATAGAGCAAATTCTTTTTCGATGAGTTTTTCTAGGGCCCACTCCTCGTAAATATCATGTGTAATGAAGTAGCCGTTTTGCGAATTGTCATACTTGATGATCTCATCTTGTGCCAGAAGTGAAAGAACTTCACCAGTGCATGGAAGATTAGCCAGGAAAAAGTTGCCGCTGTCACACCGGATCCTTGCAATATCCAGAAAACACTTCTCGCGGTAAAGATGGATGTTATTCCTTTTCACTTTTGAATGCTGGATCCGCTTTTGCCAAAGCAGGTCACGGAATTTGGTATAATCCGCCTCGTCGTTAAGGGCATCATATTGACTGAGATACGCCTGTAAATAAAAAAGATTCTTGATGAGGCTATGCAACCTCGGATCTTCAGGCAGTTTAAATTGATAGGTGACCGATAACTGTTCCAGCTCTTTATCGGTTAGGTTCTCTAGTGAAATGGTTTGAAAGGGTAACCGGTAGACTTCCAGCATCTGGAAACGCAGGTCATCTAAGTAGCTGTTACGGGTAGTGAAGATAACCTTCCATTGGTTAGCAATTAATGTCGAAAGAAATTCAATGAACATATCCTGGTTTTCGAGGTCTGCCAGCTTCTCTGCTGAATCGATGACAAAGGTTCTCTTGACTTCTTCATTATGCGCGGCAATAAAATCGTTCAATCCGAAATGCCCAAAATCCTGTAGCAACAGAGCAACGCTGGGCCGGTTGAATTCTGCAGCTTTAAGAACATAGAAGGGACTTGTTTTTGACCAGCATTCTTTGATTAAAGCTGTCTTGCCACTTCCCCCATCTCCTGACAGAATTACCACCTGCTCTTGGCTGGCCATTAAGAGAGGCGCTAATGAAGATCTGTCCACTTTTATTTGTTTGCCGCTAAACTGAATGTCGGTATGAACGGAGAATAGGATAGTTTCTCCGTGTGCGCTAAGACTTGCCAAAAAATTCACGATGCCCTCGCCGGTTTCAAAGAACCATCCATATAAATAGCCGTTCTCGGTATCCGCAAGCTGTTTCTCCATATGACTGTTCACGCGCCAATCAATATCGATCTTTAGGTTGTCCGCTGCATCTTCAATTGCTACCATGTATGCAGGCTTCTTTGTAGTTTTGCCCCTGCTCTCAGAATGCTCTTGGTTGGTATAGATAAGGATTTTATTCAGCCTAGGATTTTTTGCTTTGGCTTTCCGAAGGGAGTCAATGATATCATCTTTGTTCTCCGACAGCTTCGTATCAAAATACTTTGCGTGGAAACCAATCATCTCTCCATTGTATTCGATCGGTTCCGTTTCAATTCCCGTTTGATTCTTAAATCGAAAAATGCCGATCCTTATTTTATGCTCATAACAAAAAAGCATATACGCGAGCGACTCGAAAGCGGTCCTTTCGCGTTGATGAAACTTTGTCTTGAAGATATTCCAGTTTAGACCGGTTATTAATGTGTTGTTCACTGTCAACAAATTTTTCTATCTTGAATTCACCCTGAATAATGCTTCAGTGATAATCAGTTTTCTTCACACCATAAGTGGTAATCATTATAAGAAAGTGCCACTTCTTCAAATCTACATACACCTGAAAAGGCGGCAAATCTATTCCGTAACATTATTGATATTAATCCTACAAAAGTAGTTAGAGTATAAATCTAATGATTGCAGCGTTCATCCAACGCATTTATCAACAACTGTTGATAAAACCAACTAAAAACGCCGACCTAGCTCGTCCACCAGATTTTATAGCAAAACTTTTCGTTCTGTCCTAATCAGTATTCCGTCAAATTATGCGATGATATTAATTATCTTAGAAGTAAAATCACTCTAAACTAATGTTTGAATGGTACAGTAAATTGCCTGATGCTTCAAAGGCTGCCCTTATTGGGGCTTTTTTTGGCTCTAGCGTTACTTTAATAATAGCTTTTACAACAATTTTGGTGAAGGACTATTACATTCCAGTGCTAGCTGAAAAGAGAGCCATCAAAAGGCTAAGAAAGACAGCCTTTAAAAAATATGCCCACCCGATAATACTCTGTTGTAGCTCTTTTCTATTTCGACTGGATGAAGTATTAAATCAGCGAGCCCAGTACCTATTACACAGCGCTCCCAAAACACCTTTTAATGATTACAAATATATAAGTACTGTATACAGGTATTGCTGCTTAATGGGTTGGCTACGGGCAGCCTTCATTGAATATTCAAATCTTCAGGTTAAAAATACAAAACAGTACAAACTCGTAACCAATGCAATAAGCCACGTTGAAAAGTCTATGGCTGATGGTCAGCATGTTGAAGAGAAAGTTCTAAATAAAATTTGCAAGATTGCTGATCTCGATATATCTGGATTAACGCCAAACAAGAAAGCCGTGCTAGCATCCAAATTAGAAGATTCGATAATGGCTTTCAGTTTTGACAATAATGCAACGTCTGCGTTTTCATTAAGTGATGAAAAGAAACCATTACTTGTAAAAAAAATAGTCAACGAACTTTGTAAAGAAATGTCTCAACCAGAAAAAAATGAGCTCTTTTTTTCATCAGCCATAGTTATTGAATGCGTTGATAATATGGACTGGAAAGAAGGATTGGTATATAGAGATTGGCAGGCGGCAATTGGCGATATAATGATTAAAGTTATTGCTAACAATGATCGTAAATATGATATAATGGGTTATAAGGAATTCGAGGAACACTATAGAAATAAAGACGACGCGTTACAAATTTGGATTAAAAGAGCGGAAAAACTCTTTACTAATTTAAATATTAAAAGTAATAACTCTTTTGATGTTAGACCTCAGCAACTGAAGAGAATTTTTACCTCCGCTTATTTTCTTCTTCAAACATATGCTAATTTAATTGGCAATGATATTAAATTAGCAAAAGATACATTAAAAAGGTTTGAAGAAACCTATACTTCTTTATGTATGGAAGAACCTGAAAATCAAAAAGAAACAGATCACCGCTCCTTTAAAAAATTCTTTGGTTTCAGACAGCTGAGTATTTGGTAGTTGATTAGAATCAAAAATATATTGAAAATGTAGCGAGAAAATGAGCTTCTTCTTTGGTCATTATAAGCTTTAGTGCGACTTAACAAGTAAGGGCCCAATCTCGATTATCAAATGTCAATTTTAAAATTTGTAAACAATTTGCTAAAAACACTTTTTGAATAACAGTAGTTGAGAAAATAGTAAAAGATTTCGGCATCAAACCTCAAGATTTATAAAAGGAAGCCTTTCATAAATCTTTCAACTTTTGCCAAGGAAATATCCAACCAGGATAAACAAACATCTCTGCGGTATAACTTTGTTTTAGTAGCTACTTGCTCACATTCCCTGAAAGCAAAAGGTTGTTGTTCAATTTTAGTAATCGTTTGCCAAATTCTTTCGCCCACTTTAATAGCATAAAAAGGTCACTGATTAAAAATTGCAATAAATTTCGTAATATCCTCAATATCCTGGAAGGCGGCGTTAAGAACTCTTACTTTGTGGGCTTTGTCAGTTGGTTTTTCTTTTTGGTCCATTTTGCCTTGGCATCTTTTAAACTCATACAAGGGCCGTTTTCCCGGCTTTCAATCCAGTTTTTAAATTCCTCTGTGGTTATAGGCTTACCAGGGAACAACAGAGAATTAAAAACTGGATTGGCGATGATATTTATAAAATGTTTTTCCTGAAGATCTTGCAAAATTTCTAAGGCAAGATCATTAGTGACTTCCAGAGTGATAATCTGCATATTAATAGGATAAATGACCGCAGTGAAAATAAGAATTATTTAACGGCGGACTGTGGTTGATTATTATTCTACCTCTGAGCCTTTGATTACTAAAGTTCATTAAGGATTTTATTATTTTCTGGCCTAGCTATAACAGGCAATTTTTGGTTCAACTTTGCCAGACTTCCCAAAATACAAGACAAAAATTATGTATTAATTAAATCTTAGAAGCTGTCTAAAAACGTTTAATCATAATTCGTATGGCAGATAACTGCACCATCGCCACTCCTGTATCATTAAGTCTTTCATAATATTTGGCATTTCTTCGATTGGTTTCCAACCATGCAAA
>JAABUS010008093.1_pt1 | contig 11682 bp, 9 predicted proteins | sample 5560161 | NCBI WGS metagenome assembly JAABUS01 (sample SAMN10711885, study PRJNA513376) | rock metagenome | isolation source: Antarctica rocks | place: Antarctica: Victoria Land, Trio Nunatak nord | collected 2016-01-04 | reverse complement strand
TTGAAAGAGGCGATGCCAGTGAATTTGGATTGAATATAAATGGATATGAATTAACTTATAGCAATTTATTTCAGGATTTCAACAAAATAAATTACCCGGTTGCAGAAGACTCTGTTTTTAAAATTGAAGCTATTGTGGACAAAACTATTGCAGAAATTTTCATTAATGATGGTGATTTATATTTTGTAAAACCACTAAATACAACAGGTGCAGAAAAGATAATCAAAGCATATGCAAACGGGTTGGAAGGCGGGCACAAGACCATTCTTAAAAAACTGGAGGTTAATGAGCTAAATACGGTTTGGAAGGAAAAAGGTAAATAATTTATAATCATTAATACATTTAAATTCAAACAAGAGCTGGCTACTTATGAAATAAATACTCAATACCCTTATTGTCATCTTGCCGATTTCTTTTACTGTCAGTTTTAATAATAAGATTCTTTAATGTTAACGCTTGCAATATGAATATGATAAAACACTTTTTTGTAATAACCATCCTTATAATAAGTGCATTTACAAAACAATCAGGCGCTCAAAAAATATATCAGGAACCACATCGTCCTCAAATTCATTTTTCCCCTAAAGCAAACTGGATGAATGATCCTAACGGACTCGTATATTATAAAGGCACTTATCATATGTTTTTTCAGTATTATCCTGATAGTACAGTATGGGGTCCTAATTATTGGGGGCATGCTACTAGTAAGGATTTAATACATTGGACGGAATGGGCACCTGCTCTGGCACCCGACACCCTGGGACTTATAGCTTCCGGCAGCGCTGTTGCAGATTTTAATAATACTTCAGGCTTTGGTAAAGATGGTAAAATTCCACTGGTTGCCATTTTTACACATATTGGTATGAAAGAAAACAAGTGGACTGAGAATTCGCAGGTTCAAAGCCTGGCATATAGCCTTGATGAAGGAAAATCATGGGTAAAATATGCAAACAATCCTGTTATAAAAAATCCCGGAATAAAAGATTTCCGCGACCCAAAAGTCATATGGTATAAACCCCAAAGTAAATGGGTAATGACAGCAGCTACTGGTGACCACGTAACTTATTATTCCTCTTTGGATTTAAAAAACTGGAAAAAGGAAAGTGAATTTGGTAAAGGTGTTGGAGCACACGGAGGCGTATGGGAATGCCCTGATCTCATCTCCTTTGAAATGGATGGAAAAAAGGTTTGGGTGCAACTGGTCAGTATTAATCCCGGTGGACCAAACGGAGGATCTGCTACCCAATATTTTGTGGGCGATTTTGATGGCACCACGTTTACGCCTTTTAGCACTGATACCAAATGGGTAGATTATGGAACTGATAATTATGCAGGTGTAACCTGGTCAAATATGGGCAACAGAAAACTATTTCTGGGGTGGATGAGCAACTGGCAATATGCTACAATAGTTCCAACCGTTAGATGGCGAAGCGCTATGACGGTACCTAGGGAACTGAAATTGAAAAAATTAGATAATAGTTATCTGGTTAGTTCTTTACCTGTAAAAGAATTAGACAAATTAAAAAAGAATACAGTCTCTTTAAAAAACATTGCAATTAAAGAGCAATTCGATTTATCAAAAAAAATAAAAGAATTACCCCGACAATATCAAATAAACCTCATCGCTGATCAGGCTAAAAGCTTTTCAATTGTACTTTCCAATAACCTGGGAGAGCAAGTCATAGTTGGATATAGTAAAGAAGAAAACGCATATTATATTAACCGGACAAAATCCGGAAAGACTGATTTTGAAAAGGGTTTTGCTAAAAGAATTACAGGTCCGCGCTTATCAAAAAGCAATAATTTGAATATTAAACTTTTAGTGGATGTTGCCTCCGTAGAATTGTTTGCCGATGACGGACTTACTGTGATGACAGGAATATTTTTCCCCAATAAAACATTTAACACAGCCAGTGTTTCATCACCTGATGCTTTATTAATAAAAGAATTACGATATTCAGAAATGGAGAGTATTTGGGATAGTCAATTCTCTTCATCAAAACAAATACAATCAAATGCTTTTGACAAAAAAAGAAATATAAATACCGTAGTAAAAAATGGTTCTACAAAGTAGAACACTTTAATTTATTTGAATGCTTCGTAAAGGATTTTAAGTTCTTTTGTTTTGGCTAAATTTCATTTATGAAAAAATATTTAATGGCAGCGCTGTTGCTTTTGTTTAAAGTTGGTTTTTGCCAGCAAATAACCATGCAAACCCTTTTAATGGAAATGATAGACAAAGAATCGGTAGTTAGATTGCCAAAGCCCTTTTATGTACTAAAACAATTTAGCAGCTACGACAGAAAATCAGTATCTCCTGATAAACGGGGGTGGTTTGCAAATGGAGATTTTAATCAATTTATGAGCGAAGAAAGAAAGCAGGAACATACAGAATATGTGATGATGGATGCTGAAGGTCCTGGAGCAATAGTACGCTTCTGGCTTACAACAGTCGTAAAGCCCGGCAAGATCAGGTTTTATTTTGATAATGAAGAGAAACCATCAATAGAAATTCCGGCATTTGATTTAATGAAAGCTGGTTTTAACCTTGGGCCTGCATTGCTTAATCCGCATTCAAGTTATGAGCCTGAAGGCAAAGGTGGCAATACTTTATATCTGCCATTACCTTATCAGAAGCGTTGTAAAGTTACATGGGAATATCCTGACACGGCCAACATGAAAACTTCTCATTATTACCAGATAAATTACAGGACTTATCAGCCTGCAGCAAATGTGAAGACTTTTAAAATGAGTGATCTTGTTACTGTAAAAACTGTTTTAGATAAGGCAGAATCAGCCTTATGGAAACCATCAGAAAATATTAACGGAAAAGAAATAAGTTTAAGGCAAAAGATCGCAGGAAGTAAAGAAGCAACAGTTGATTTACCAAACGGTGCTGCAGCCATCCATTTACTTACAATAAAAGTAGCAACAAATGATTCAAATAATTATGAAAAAGCATTGCGTTCAGTTGTTTTAAAAATTGAATTTGATAATCATCAAACTGTTTGGTGTCCTCTTGGCGATTTTATAGGCAGCGGGTATGGCGGAAGACCAATTAAAAGCTGGTACAGGGAATTGAACAAAGATGGCAGGCTAATCAGCCGATGGATAATGCCTTACAGAAAAAGAGGTAAAATAACTATTATCAACAGAGCAGCTTTTGATGTGAATATTGATTTAGTCGCTGCAACCAGTGACTGGAAATGGGATGACAGAACGATGTATTTCCATACAAGTTATAAATATGAGGAAAATGTAAAGGATGTAAAGTGGGATTATGACTTAAATAAAATTGCAAAACTTGATACTGCAGGTCCGATTGACTGGAACTTTACAACTATAAAAGGCAAAGGCATTTATCTTGGTAACACACTTGCCGTTTACAATCACATGAATGCATGGTACGGCGAAGGAGATGCCAAAGCATGGGCAGATAATGATACATTTCCCTCGGAATTTGGTACAGGACTCGAAGATTATTATAACACCTCATGGGCACCGGTTGTATTGTATCAAACGCCTTTTGCCAATGCACCCCGTGCCGATAACCCAAGCTCTTTCGGACACAATACTTTTACACGTACAAGGATTCTTGATGGAATCCCTTTTAATTCTTCATTTAAGTACGACATGGAAATGTTGAGTTGGACAGGGGGATCAGTAGATTGTTCAGCAACAACGTATTGGTATGGCCTTCCTGGAACAACAGATAATAGTTTTACAGAAAAAGATAAGAGATGATTTGTACTTTAAAAAAGAGAAAAGATGAAATGAATATATTAAAATAAGAAACTGATTTAGTATGAAACTTAAGCATAGTTCTACATAAAGCAAATGAATTGGATTTAGAAGATCTCGAAATTGATTATGACTTGTAACTTTTATTAGTTTGAAAAAACTATAGTAATGAATAAAGAAGAAAAACTTTTAAAGGTTGGTGTTTTAGGATGTGGCCCCATTTCGCAGGCTGCTCATTTTGAAGCTTGCCGAAAGTCTCGTAATGCTGAATTATATGCTATTTGTGATGTGGCAGACGATCTGTTGCAAAAAATGTCAATAGTTCATAATGTTCAGCATACGTACAACGATTATGATAAGATGCTTGCAGACCCTCAAGTGGAAGCTGTTATTATCGGAATAGCAGATCAGTTTCATGTTCCTGCTGCAATAAAAGCGATTGAGGCAGGCAAGCATGTTTTGATTGAGAAACCGTTGGGAGTAACTATAGAAGAATGCGAGCAATTAAAAGAAAAAGTAAAAGCTTCCGGCTTAATCTTACAAGTTGGAAACATGAAACGGTTTGACCCCGGCATTGCTTATGCGCATAAATTTATTAAGGAAGAAATGGGTCAAATGCTTGCTTTAAAAGCATGGTATTGCGATAACACTTACCGCTATACAATGACCAATAATGTAATGCCGATACTTGAACAAAGCGCCAAAGCAAAGAAACCTGAAGGAAATCCAAAGCAGGATAAGGAACGCTACTTTATGCTTACTCATGGCAGTCATTTGGCAGACACAGCAAGATTTTTAGGAGGAAACATTACAAGTGTTCACGCCTGGCACGTGGAAAAATACAATGCTCACTGTTGGTTTATAACGGTAGAATATGAAAATGGAAGCATAGGTCATCTGGATTTAACAATAGCAGTTCGGATGGATTGGCATGAAGGATTCCAGGTTTACGGCGAATACGGCAGTGTTATAGGCAAAACCTACAATCCGTGGTTATTTAAATCAAGCGAGGTTGAAGTATTCTCAACTAAAGATAAAGCATACCACCGTCCGTTAGGTGAGGACGGACATTTTTACAAACTACAAACAGAAGGATTTGCAGATACGATATTACATCAGGCATCTATGCAAGGCGCTACAATAGATGACGGCATTGCTGCAATGAGAGCTATGGCAGCCATATCGCGTTCTGTAAAAGAAGACAGAAAAATAAAATTAGAAGAAGTAACCGGAGGTGTTTAAAACATAGATTATGGATATTGGAATTTTTGCTAAAACATTTGCGCAACCTTCATTAGAAGCGGTGCTGGATGCAGTGCATCAACACGGATTAAGGGTGGTCCAATTCAATATGTCCTGTGCCGGTCTTTCTTCTTTACCTGACTTTATTGATTCTGCTATTATAAAAAAAATCTACGATGAAAGCCATAAGAGAAATATTCATATCGCCGCTGTTTCCGGAACATTTAATATGATTCATCCAAATGTGGAAGAACGTGAATCAGGCTTAAAAAGATTACGTACGCTTGCTGCCGCTTGTAAAGATATGGGAACCTCTGTCATCACTTTATGCACCGGCACCCGTGACCCGGATAACATGTGGCGAAAGCATCCCGCAAATTCTGACATTTCAGCCTGGAAAGACCTGCTGGAAACAATGGAATCCGCACTTCTCATTGCTGAAGAATACAAGGTTACATTGGCTTTTGAGCCGGAACCTGCTAACGTTGTTAACAGTGCAGAAAAAGGAAGAAAGCTGCTGGATGAAATGAAGTCCGAAAACTTAAAAGTGGTAATGGATGCATCCAATTTGTTTCAAATTAATAATGTGCAGCAGATGCAGGAAACGATGGACAAAGCATTTTATTTATTAGGTAATGATATTGTCATTGCCCATGCTAAAGATATTAAAATCAGTAACGAAGAACTGGAATTTACTGCTGCTGGAGAGGGGATTTTAGATTATGACGCTTATTTAAAGCTATTACATTATTATCAATTTAAAGGAGCGCTGATTTTACACGGCTTAGACGGGCAGCAGGTAGAAACAAGTATACATTTTTTAAAACAAAAGTTACAGTCTCTTAACTAAAGGAACATATAATGCCATATTTTGAACATGATGATCTGTCATTTTACTATACCGAAACCGGCAAGGGTATACCTTTTATTTTTCAACATGGTTTAGGCGGCAGCGTTGACCAGATTATAAAAATCTATTCACCTCCCTCTGGTGTTTGTCTGGTTACATTTGATTTTCGCGGACACGGAAAGACACAGATGGGTAGAAAAGAAGAACTCAACTTCAAAACATTTGCAGATGATGTTTTAGCTTTTATGAATCACTTACATTTAAAGGAAGCAATTATCGGGGGCATATCAATGGGTGCTGGCGTTGCTCTTAATTTTACGTTACGTTACCCGGCCCGAACTTTAGGATTGATTCTTTCACGGCCTGCCTGGCTTGATGGACCAATGGAAAAACAAAACAAAGAGATCTACAGTTTTATAGCAAAATTACTCCGGGAGAATAGACCTGAAAAAGGTCGTCAACTATTTATAGCTTCTGATTTGTATACTCAATTATCCAAAGAATCACCTACCACCGCTCAATCATTAGCAGGACTGTTTGATTATGAAAAAGCAACGGAGACCGCGGTGAAGTTTGAATGCCTTCCTGGCGATCCACCAAGTGTCAACCGCCGGGAATGGAAAAAGATTACTGCCCCAACGCTTGTGCTTGCTAATAAGTTTGATCCTATTCATCCTTTTGAATATGGTTTAGAATACGTGGCTGCAATTACTCATGCTGATTTTAAAGAAATAACGTCAAAATCAATAAGCGAAGAACAACATAATAAGGACGTTCAAAAAAATATTGACATGTTCTTTAATAGAATTTTAGATAAAAGTCATGCTCCATAAAACTTTCTGCAGGTATAGTTTAAGCAAGTTTTTATAATCTGATAAAATGAAAAGATATGAATATATGGAATCAATTTCCTGACAACCGCATGTTAGCAGAGCTTTCACTTTGGTCAGCCGATCTGGCAAATTTTGCTAAAGACATAGAGCGAACAGATTCCTATGCCGACTTCTACCATATAGATGTGGCAGATGGACATTTTGCACCTCAATTTCTTTTTTTCCCTGATCTTGTTGCAAGGCTTCGTCAATTGACTCAGAAGCCGTTTCATGTGCATCTGATGGTAGACAGCAAAATCCTTTTGCAACAGATAGATCAATTTATTGAAGCAGGCGCTAATCTTATTACTATCTGGTACGAGAACGGAGACATTGTTCCAACCGCTCTTGACCAAATTCGTAATGCCAATATATCAGCAGGATTATCTATCGGGTTAGAAACATCTCCTGAAGTACTTGTTCCTTATTTTGACCGCCTCGAACTTGTTACCATGATGGGAACCCGGGTTGGGGTAAAAGGACAGGATTTATCTGAACACGCATGTGACCGAATGCGTTCTATGCGGCAGTTGATAAAAGCAACACGGTTACTCACAAAAGATCAAACTTGCAGCCGATGGTGGCAATCGTTTCAATACTGTACCGGCACTTCGGTCTGCCGGTGCTGATACGGTTGTTATGGGATCGCTGGCATACGGCAGCCAAAACTTAAAGGAGACTTTCGATTGGCTTTGGTCACTGCCAGGGCCCCAGCAAGTCAATTTAAAACAAGTGATTTAAAAAGTTTTTCGAAATGCATTCAGGTGCTGAATACATTTTTCAATAAAAACGAAATTATCATTAATAAACAAAAAATCATTATGGAGAATTCAAGCAATCAACTGCATAGCCCGGAAGACTCTGTTGTCGCCACTTATTACATTGAAACCAAAGGAGATTTAGCCCAGGTTGCCCGCGAACTCGTGGTGCTGGAAACAACTGCTCCGTGGGTGGCAGCCACAGAGCCGACCGATCTTTATCAGCAAGCTGTGGGTGAAGTCCTGGAGGTCAGGTCTACTGGCCCTGGCCGCGGCTACATTTCCCTGCTCTATCCAATTATCAATATGGATATTGAAGAATCTGCTTTTCCATGTTTATGGCTGTCAATGATTGGAGGGCCGACTTTCGCCCTGGCCTCGTATGAAAAATCGCGGCTGGTTGACTTTTCCATTCCGCAAGCAATGATGGCTAAATTTCCAGGCCCGGCCTTTGGCATTACAGGTACACGCAAGTTGGTAGGTTTGGAAAATGATGAACTTTTAGTGGGAACTATTGTCAAACCCACCGCCGGTTTGACTCCTGAAGAAGTAGCTGCTTTTGCTTACCAGGCCGCTCTTGGCGGTATTTGCTTTATTAAAGATGATGAAAAGATGATGAATCCATCTTATTGCCCTCTTGGCAAACGTGTGAAACTGGTTTCGGAAGCGCTGAAGCAGGCCGAAGCGGAAACTGGTCAGAAAGTGATTTATGCAGCGCACATTACTACCATACCCGACAAAATCGTTGAGAGAGGATTAGAGGCTCTGGACAATGGCGCAACGGCGCTAATGGTAAACTTCTTTGCTGCCGGTTTATCTGCCCTGCAGTTGCTGCGCCAGCATCCCGGCATCAATGTGCCCATTTATGCTCACTGTGGTGGACGTGAAGCGTTGGGAAGATCTGTTGGCCAGGGAATCGCAGCTTCTGTAATTGCTAAGATGGTGAGGCTTCTTGGCGGAGATTACTTCCGTGCGGGGATGCATGCCAGTTACCTTGTAGACACTGAAGAAGATATCCGGACAATGCATGAAGCAGCTATTGGTCCGTGGAGTCCCCTTAATCAAATTTTACCTGCAGTATCAGGAGGTTTAAATCCAAAAACGATTGGAGTCAATGTAAGTCGGTTGGGGCGGGATAATTTGTTCCTTGCAGGAACCGGCATTTTATCCGATCCTGCCGGACCACGAGCCGGGGTTGGAGCTTTGAAAGAGGCAGCTGCCGGTGTTGAATTAGTTTCATAATAACAACCATACTATTTTTATTCAGAAGAAAAGGAATCAACGAGTTCGGCTACAACAATATTCAACAGTCAAACAGAATACTAATGTGACAAGGCCTGAAATCTATTATATGCAAAATACAAAAAGCATTGATTTAACGTGTTTAGGAATACTTGTTCTTGACGCTTTAGGAAAAACAATCAATGAATTTCCTGCAGAAGGAACATCAGCATATTTTGACTCCATGCAATTACTTCCCGGAGGTTGTGCTTATAACACCGGTGTTGATGCCAAACGTTTGGGTCTGACTGTTAGTATCCAGGGAAAAGTGGGTAACGATCAGTTTGGAGATGTTGTATTAGACTTTTTAAAAAAAGAAAATATTTCTACTGATAAAATTGCAAGGGGAAAAGAAAGCACTGCTTTTTCTTTTATAATGATTCCGGATAGTGGCCAACGCAGAATTTATAACACTCAGGGAGCAAATAAAACTTTTTGTTTAGATGATATTGATTTTGATTCCATTAAAGACTCTAAAGTAATGCACATTGGAGGAAGTTCTTTGATGCCGAGATTAGATGGAGTCCCTACTATAGAGCTACTAAAGTTCTGTAAAGAAAACAATGTAATTACGAGTATGGATCCAGTATTTAAAACTGGTATTGCAGATGTAATCGTGCCTGCGCTTTCATATTTGGATCTTTTCCTACCGAATACAGAAGAATCTGAACATATCACCGGATTCAAAAACGCTGAAGATCAATTGAATTTTTATCTTGATAAAGGAGTGGGAATCGCCGGTATAAAAATGGGAGAAAAAGGCGCACTCATTTCAAACGGAAAAGAAAAATTTGAATTAGGAATTTACAAAGTACATGTTGATGATACATGCGGTGCAGGTGATGCCTTTATAGCAGGTTTTATTTATGGAATGCTGAATGAATGGGAACTTTATGCTATCGCAAAATTCGCAACTGCCACAGCAGCGCATTGTGTTACATCGGACGGAGCGACATCAGGTGTAACTGATGCAGGTAGAATAATAAAATTTACTAATCATGCCAGGCTAACAGATAATCACGAACAAACTGAAAAGTAAACTGAAAAGTAAACTGAAAAGTAAACTGAAAAGACTCACTTAAGAAGCTCAAACATTCAAAAGATAATTCGAAGAATAATTAAAAAATAAAATAAACAATAAACAACTAAACCTTAATTAATAATGCTAAACACTAAATATTTAATTCTCCTTGCCTTTCTTTTTGGATGCAGCAGCAACAGTACTAAAAAGCCCGAAGATGATAATATAAACAGTAATACTACTTATAATGATATGCATCGGCCGCAAATTCATTTTTCACCACCGGCACATTGGATGAACGACCCGAATGGAATGGTTTATTACAACAATATTTATCACCTGTTTTATCAATATTATCCTGATAGTACAGTATGGGGGCCAATGCATTGGGGACATGCAACCAGCAAAGATCTCATTCACTGGGAACATCAGCCTGTTGCCTTATATCCTGATTCACTTGGATACATTTTTTCCGGAAGCGCGGTAGCTGATATTAATAATACGACCGGTTTCGGAGCGAATGGAAAAGTGCCGCTTGTTGCCATTTTCACACATCATAATGCAAAAGGTGAAAAAGCGCATCAGAATAACTATCAAAATCAGAGCATAGCTTATAGCCTTGACGAAGGAAAAACCTGGACGAAATATGCAAATAACCCGGTTTTAAAAAATCCCGGCATCGCAGACTTTCGTGATCCTAATGTCAGGTGGCATGACGAGGTTAAAAAATGGATCATGACTTTGGCTACAAAAGACCGGATCACTTTTTATTCATCACCTGATTTTAAAAAATGGTCGAAAGAAAGTGAATTTGGAGAAAAGCTGGGAGCGCATGGAGGAGTGTGGGAATGTCCTGACCTGATGCCTTTTACTGTTGATGGAAAGAAAGTGTGGGTGTTATTTGTCAGTATTAACCCGGGAGGGTTAAACGGGGGCTCTGCTACCCAATATTTTGTTGGAGATTTTGATGGTAAAAAGTTTACTCCTTATAGCACAGACACAAAATGGGTTGATTACGGCACTGATGATTATGCGGGTGTTACATGGTCAAATACAGGAGACCGGAAAATATTTTTAGGCTGGATGAGTAACTGGCAATATGCAAAAGTGGTTCCTACGGTTGCCTGGAGAAGTGCAATGACAGTACCAAGAGATTTGAAACTTGTTAAAATGAATAATAGTTACCTCTTAACCTCTATGCCTGTTAACGAGTTGAATGTAATTAAAGATAAAGAGATTACGCTTAATAATACAACAGTTATCGGCAATTATGATTTATCTGAAAAAGTGAAGGATCTTCCGGGCCAATACAAATTAAATCTTACATCTGATACAATAAAAAGCTTCTCAATAGCACTTTCTAATGACCAGGGTGAGCAAGTGCAGATTGGCTATAGCAAAGAAGAAAATGCTTATTATATTGATCGTACAAAATCAGGAAAGATCGATTTTGAAAAAGGTTTTGCCAAAAGGTTTACTGGTCCGCGTTTGACTACAGACCACAAATTAAATCTTACACTGGTAGTTGATGTTGCATCTGTTGAATTGTTTGCAGATGATGGACTTACAGTAATGACAGGAATATTTTTCCCTGATAAAACTTATAACAAAGCAGTAATCACATCTAATGATGCTTTTTCAATAAAGGAATTACATTATACTGGCTTAAAAAGTATTTGGTAAGAAAAAGAAAATTGTAATTCCTAATTCTAAAACCTTTAAAAAAAATATTATGAAAAGAAGGAAATTTTTGCAGGCAACCACCATGCTTCCCTTTTTTAGTAATGCACTTTATGGTGAAGAGTTAACGGGAGAATCAGGTCGCTATAAAGAAAACATCTTCCACAAATATCCAGACACTAACAAAAGAGATTTTTTTTATAAACCAGTTGATGCCTGGGCAGCCGATTTCATTCC
>JAABUS010008092.1_pt1 | contig 11684 bp, 15 predicted proteins | sample 5560161 | NCBI WGS metagenome assembly JAABUS01 (sample SAMN10711885, study PRJNA513376) | rock metagenome | isolation source: Antarctica rocks | place: Antarctica: Victoria Land, Trio Nunatak nord | collected 2016-01-04 | reverse complement strand
GCCGTGGAGATAACCTCACCATGTCTGAACCACTTTTGCTCGATCAAGTCCGCTCTTGTATTCGGCTCAAGCATTATAGCATTCGCACCGAAGAAGCTTATGTCAATATCATCCGTCGCTTCATTCTCTTTCACCATAAACGTCATCCGAAAGAAATGGGCACAGATGAAAGGGGTAGTAGCTCAATCTGAAGAGAGAGCCAGCGATAAATTGTAATCATGCAGAAAGAGCCGCAGACACAGTTCGTGCATCGCATCGGACTTAGAAGAAAGACAGACTCTTTCTGACGAAGCGCCCGAGTTTTTGCCGCAAAGTGTTGTTCCATCTTTCGACATGCGCTGTCAAGCCGGTCTCTTTGCCCACTGCCGTATGTTGCTGTGATGGGATGACCACCTGATATGCTTCCCAAAAGTCACTGTAGCAATGAGCACGATGATAAGCTTCTGGGATGCGCTCCCAAAGTTTTTGACAAGTGGCCGCGCTTCTGTCACCAACCACATAGGCCACAACTTGTCGTGTGGCACGACACAGAGCAATCCATATCCAGCGTTTATTGGCACGCTTTACGACGAATGACCACAGTTCATCCAATTCCAGCGCGGTCGCCTCCGGCGCTGATGGGTCTGGCGCAACCAGCGTTTCTTTCAACTCAGGCAATGTCGTCTCTTTTTTTGAGCCAATTGGTGACGGTGTTGCGCGAGACACCGAAGGTGCGCGACAACCCTCGCAGGCTGCTGCGCTCGTGATAGGCGCGAAGGATACGCTCACGTTCTGCTGCGGTATAGCCATTTGGTTGCGGACGATCACGGCTGGTGCGCCCGCACTCGGAGCAGAGATAGCGTTGTTTACCATTCTGGGTTAAGCCATTGCGGGCGAGTTGATCGCTGCCGCAGTGATAACAGTTAAGTTTGACCATGCGGGAGAGTTTACTTTCTCTCACGTCATTGAGCCACTACCACCTTATTTTCTCTTAAAAAACTCCAGATAGCGTCGTATGCAGTCACAAAATCGGCTTGGGTAAAACCGCCGTGTCTGCCGCCTTTGACGGTCAGTAATCTGTTCGGCGCTTTCGCTTTGTCAAGAGTATCCTTCAAGCGCGTCGCGTGGCTGTATGGCACAACGTCGTCTTTATCACCGTGAATCGTCAGAATCGGCGGCAAATCCAGGCGCACGTAAGTTAAAGGCGAAACTCTTTTGGCGATTTCCGCGGCGTTCGGCTGGCTTCCCATCCACTTTTCGCCCAGCTTCTCAAATTGTTTTCCTGAAGAAGGTCGTTTACATCAGTGATACCATACCAATTAATAATCGCCGCGACTTTTAAATTTTCGTCGCCGTAGCATTGGTTATCGAGACCTGTTCCATCCGGCAGCATTCCGGTTATGAGCGAGAGATGACCGCCCGCCGAGTGTCCCATTAAAACGATTTTATTCGTGTCGAAATGCCATTGATTGGCGTTGCGGAAAACCCAGCGCAGCGCGCAACGCGTATCTTCGACTGCTGCCGGAGCGACGGATTGTCCCGCCATCCGGTATTCAACGTTGACGATGTTCCAGTTTTTTTCCAGAAAAGGCAGAAACTTATAAACGCTGCTTTCTTTTGTGCCGGAAATCCAGCCGCCGCCGTGAAAATAAACCAAAGTCGGCTGCGGCGTTTTCGCGTCGTGCCGATACCAAACGTCTAATTTGAGTCCCTGATTATTCGCGCCCTGATAAACGATGTTCTGCATCCAGTAACGCGCCACAACATCGGTCGCCCACGGCGAACTCGGAGCGTTCTTCTGCGCGAAGGCAGCGGTTAAGGCGAGCAGCACAAGTAAAATTAAAAATAATATTCGTCTCATAAAATTCCTTTTTGTTTATCCTTTTCCCATTTTCCCAAACTTCCTTATGCCGGTTTGATTCCCAGGTTTGTTGCCGCGTAAATCTTACTTCGATCATTTCGCGCAATCTCCAAACCACTTCCTCCGCGGTCTTTTTCCGTCCGCCCGCATTTATCTTTCTGAAAATAATTGAATCAGCCATACCGTTTTAACCCGGCATCCGCGCCGCTGCCGCTTTGAGAATTTCGCCGATTTGGGCGTCCCAGTAAGTCCAGTTGTGTCCGCCGGGAAGCTGGCGAAATTCGTGCGGGATTTTTCTTTCGAGGAGAAGCGTTGCCAAATCTCGATTTGTCGGGAGAAAGCCGTCTTCCGTACCACAATCTAAATAATGTAGGGTAAAGAAGCGAGGCGTGCGGTCGGCATGTCGGACACAAGTTTGTACAGATCGTTTGATAAGCGAACAGGATTGTCAACTGCGCCGTAAGTGCGCATGATCGAAGAGCGAAGGAAGTCCCAAGCGAAGCCGGGTGTGGCGTCGGTCTGTGTGGCCGCACCAAGTGCGCCGCTCAAGGAGGCGGCGAAAGAGAATTGGTCGGGAAATTTGATACCGAACTTCAAAGCGCCGTAGCCGCCCATCGAGAGTCCTGCGACGGCACGCGCACGGCGATCTTGAATCGTGCGGAAGCGGCGTTCAACATCGGGAATAAGTTCGCGTATGATATAGGATTCATACTTATCGGTCGGAACAGTCGCGCTGTCGGTGTACCATCCGTCATTGCCTTCCGGCGTGACAATGATGAAGCGATACACAGTGGCGTAATCGGCGAGATTGGTTTTTTGCAACCAGTCCGAGTAGTGCCCGGTCAATCCGTGCAACAGGTAGATCACGGGATAGCGCGTCGCGGTTGTCTGGTAATCCGCAGGCAAGACGACACTGTAAGGCAGCGTTGCTCCGACAAGCGCGCTCTTAAACTGCACCGTCTCGATTGTGTTTTTGCGAACTGTCTGTGCTGATATTCCGTAAGCGAATAAAATCAGCATTAGCGTGATGGTTGTTAAGCGTTTGATAGTCATAATCGTTATCAGCGGAAATGTTTAACCGCACCTCCCGACAATCCCGTGCCCGCGCCGCGCGGCACGAACGGCACATTCATATGAGCGAGCACATCTATTACTTCGGCGACCTCTTCCGTCGAGCGCGGAAAGACGACGGCGCGCGGCGGCAATTTGTGCTGCGGCAAACCGTCGCATTCGTACACGAGCAACTCATCGTGTGCAGTGAGGACGCTGTCACGACCGATGAGAGAAGTCAGATTGTGCCTTAATTGATCCACAATGGTTTTTGATTTAAGAGAGATCGTATGCAGTCTTTTCAGCTTATCGAGGCTCACTGCATCCATACGGCAACGCCAGCCGGTAAGACTTCCCGTGTTCCAATCAAAAGGCTCGCTCGTTCGGATAGCGGGGCGAGTTGCTTCTTAGCAGTAAAGTTGGTCGCCGTCCAGAAACCGTCGCGCCAATCCACGATAAAGCCGTTGTCATAATTCTCGACAGGCACGCTCGCCTTCTCGAAGATGCCCCGTAAGATGTCTTTCTCCAAACTTCCGGCGAGTGATTCGACGCCGATGTATGTGATTGTTCCACGCCCCAATCGGCATGTGACTGCGGCGGCTTGATTTGCGTAAAACTGGTCGGCATAAGCGGCGAGCGTCTCTGTCCCGGCACGCGGCTCGAGCATCTCTGCCCATGTGCTCCACTCATGAGCGGTCTCGCCGACACGCACCGTGCCTTTCACGCCTTCGGGCAGCACGTCATAAGCTGTAACCTTCGCGCCGATCAAGTCGTTGATGGGTGCCGCCCACGCGCCTTCCCATAGATGCCCGCGTCTATCTTTCTGCGCCGTGCGGCAAGACAAAACGAGATGACCGCCCGCCCGCACATACTCAGTCAAACGCTTCACAAGATTTTCATCAACGAGTTGGTAGGCGGGCGCAATCAGGAACCGGTTATTTAGAAAAATCTTTATCTTCGGTAATCACATCCACCGGCGCACCGAAACTCTTTAGTGCTTTGTAGTATTTCATTATGTGGTCGAGCGTGTTCCACCGGACAGTCTGTTTGTGATTATCCATGTCCCAGCGATTCTCGACGTTGTAGAGCAGCGTGGTGCGGCGCGCTGCGTAGGCGACGGGCGTTTGTGCATTCGCCTTGTAGTTGCGTCGCAGTAGTTGCATTTCACTTGCAGCTTGGGCGAACTCGCGCCCGCCCTGCGAAGGCGTTACGCCATCCGGCTCAACGAGACCTTTGTGATACAACTCGCTCGATAACGGCTGACGATAGCGGTATGTGCAGACGAGTTTCGCGCCGCCTTTACAACATGGTTAGTCAACGCCGTATTCCATTTCGCAAAGCAGGCCAACAATTACTTTTCGATGTGAATGAAATAGTTCATTGGACTAGAACTGACCTTGAAAAGTAGAGGTTCAACGTTAGAAAGGTGTATTATGCGGCCCGGCGTGGCTGCGATTTCCGGAAAGGAAAACCATGCCAGTTGAAAATAGAGGGACAGCTAGAAATCCGCGATGGCGTTACACGTTTACCATCCGCGGAGTACGCTACCGGAAATCAATACCGGAAGCGCGTACTAAGTTCGAGGCCGAGCAAGCTGAAGTTGAGGCAAAGAAAGCAATTTTTGACGGACGCTACGGCAAGCCGACGGGAGAACATGAATTTCTCAAGTTCATTGAGGAGATTTATCTGCCGTGGTCGAAGGAAAACAAACGTACTTGGTATGACGATCAGCTTTTCGCCAACGTCAGTCGCGAGAGCAGACGTTTCAAGGGCAAAACCTTTGCTCAAATTTCACCTTTGCTCATTGAAAAATTCAAAAAGGAGAGACATGAATCCAAGACGAAGAGAGGAGAGATACGAAGTCCGGCGACGGTCAATCGTGAGTTGGAAATTCTTTCGAGCATCTTCAGTTTATCGATTAGCCGCAAAGTGACGAGTACCAACCCATGTTTAGAAGTCCAAAAACTTCGAGTTGATAACAAGCGTAATCGCTATCTGCTGGATGAAGAGGAACCGCTTCTTCTGGATCAGTGCATAGATGAACGCGCGCACCTCTACCGGATGGTGATCGTTGCCATTGGCACCGGGATGAGGAAGGGCGATCAACTGCGGCTCCGATGGAACAAGATTGATTTCCAGCGCAACTGTATCTATGTGCCGAACCGGAAAACCAATAAGGAGTACACGGTGCCGATGAATCAAGAAGTGCGAAACATCATGCTGGAGTTGAAGCACGAGGCTAGGAACGATATGGAGTTCGTCTTCGTTAATCCGAAGACCTGCGAACCTTATGGCGACATCAAGAAATCATTTGCCAAGGCGCGTAGTAAAGCTAAGATCGTCGATCTACACTGGCACGATCTGCGGCATACATTTGGAACACGCTTGGGCGAAGCAGATTGTTCGGAGGCGACGATAGCTGAATTGATGGGGCACACATCGGTCGCAACTACACGGCGCTATACACACGGCACCGAAAACGCAAAACGTCTGCGGTGGAGGCCGCTCGGACGCGTAGCACAGGAAAAGCCTGCCCCAATTATGCCCCAAACGAGAAACAGCCAACCGCGCGGTTGGCTGTAAGTAATTGAAATTAAATGGTGGAGCAGAGGAGGGTCGAACTCCTGACCTCCGCATTGCGAATGTGACGGGTAGGCGTGCTAGTTCTTGCTAAACCTTTACATTCATTGACATTTGTTACGAGTCGCAGCCGCCTTCTTGAAGCAGATGTTGTCAGTAATTTACATTCTATAGCAGAAGTTATTCCCACAAGTTTCCCGCAAGTCGCTATCGTCCGCATATAGCACGCTAACGCAGCATACGGACGAAAAGTTCTTTGCATACCAAAATGACTTTCAGTGTGAGAAGAGAAGGCGGGCGTTAGCTTAAAAGATTCAAGTGGTGTGTTGGGAATTAGAGCCTGAGTTGGTGATCTCACAGCGGCGTGTTGATAGCTTAGATGTCAGGAATCTGCCATTCAATCTGCGGCTTGTGAGCGGCGCGCAACGCCTCGTTGATCTGCGAAAATGGGCGGCTTCCGAAGAACCCATTGCGCGCCGAAAGCGGCGAAGGATGTGCTGATTTGATAATCGTATGCTTGTCGGTATCAATCAACGCAATCTTTTTCTGCGCATAAGCTCCCCAGAGCACGAAGACTACGGGGCCTTTCTTTTCATTGACGCTACTGATAACGCAATCGGTGAAGATTTCCCATCCTTTGCCTCGATGTGAATTAATTTCACCCGCCCTGACGGTCAGCACAGCGTTGAGCATCAACATTCCTTGCTTCGCCCATGGCGCTAAGTAACCGTTGTTAGGGATACGGAAGCCGACATCCGTTTCCAATTCTTTATAAATGTTTCTCAGTGAAGCGGGAGGCTTGATGCCGGGTCGCACCGAAAAACACAATCCATGAGCCTGACCTTCGCCCGGATACGGGTCTTGACCGAGCAGGAGCACGTTGACGTTTTCGTAAGGCGTCAACTTCAGCGCTGAAAAGATGTCTTTTTCGGGAGGATAGATCGGAAAGGTCTGCCGCTCTTTTTCGAGAAACTGCTCCAGCTTGCGAAAGTATGATTTGCTTAATTCTTCAGCAAGCCGGGGACGCCATGAGGTTGGAAGTTTAGGGAGCATAAAGTTTCGATTGTTACTTTGCTGTAGCCTTCTTTGAACTTCGCTGCTGAACGAACATCTTTTCAATCTCGACAGTGGTCGTCGCATCCTCCGCCGATTTATCGTCACGCACAAATCCGACGACGCGCGGGAACCGTAAAGCGAGTCCCCGCCCATCCTTATCGCGCCCCGCCGTATGCACGGGCGAACGTGTAATTTCAAAACAGAAATTTTTACGATTAAGAATATGCACAAGCGTTTGTCCGAACAAGGTGATCTGTTTCAGGCCGTCCTAAGAGGTAAGCAAAACTTAATTGATGCGATAGAAGAAATTGGTAAACTGTTTGAGAAATCAAGGGCACGGCAGAAAAAGGTGTAAGTCTTAACCGCTACTGCTAAAACGTGTATCCGCTTTTCGGTAAAGCCCGATTTCGATCTTCACAGGGACTCGCGGAAGGATGGTGCCTTCATTTATGAACTCGACAAGCAATTCAATGTTGAATCCGATAAATTTTGATGCAAAAGTCCGAATCCGTACCGATCTTAGATTCCCCCTCCGGCACACTTACCTTTCAACCATATTTTCATAGGGAGAATTATATGCGGGTAGTTTTTATTGAATACCTTCACAATTGCAAAATTAGATGCGCTTTTCCAATCGTTTGTCTCTTTCGTTTTCTACGGCCAGCATCGCTAACTGATTACAGACTACTTCCCAAGCTTGAGCAAGATGTCTTTCAGTCGTTAGAACATTGCCGACGGCGATGCGCAGTGCGAGTCGCCCATGTAGCCGCGTGTGCGTCAGGTAAACCGCGCCGGTGTCATTAATGTTTGCAAGCAATTGTTCATTTAACTCATCCAACATGGCATCTGTAATATCCTCTTCCACCTCACCGCCTAACGCACAAGCGCGGAAGCAGACGACACCCATCAAGACTGGCGCGAGCAGTTCAAAGCGTTCGTCCGCGTTGACCCACTCGGCGACGAGGCGCGCGAGGCGGCAGGCTTCGCGTATGCGCGCGGCAAGTCCTTCGCGCCCGAATGCGCGGATCACGAACCATGCTTTCAGCGCGCGGAAGCGTCTGCCGAGTTGAATGCCGTAGTCCATATAGTTATGCACCGTTTCGTCCGCGCGCTCGGCGTCGCCGCGTAAGTATTCGGGCACAAGCGAGAACACACGGCGCAACGATTCCGGGCGGCGCACATAAAGCGCACTGAAGTCGAGCGGCACAAACAACCATTTATGCGGATTGAAGATAACCGAGTCCGCGCGTTCAACCCCTTGCATAACATGGCGGCCTTCTTCTAAGAGCGCCATCGCGCCGCCGTAAGCGGCATCAACGTGCAGCCAGACTTGGTGTTGACGGCAGACATCGGCGATTTCAGCGACCGGGTCAATGCTCGTCGCCGAAGTTGTGCCGACGGTGGCGATGACGGCGAGCGGACGGCGAGCGGCGCGCAAGTCGGCTTCGATGGCACGACCCAGCGCGTGAACGTCCATTCTGTATTCGTTGTCGGATGCGATACGACGCACGTTTGCTTCGCCGAGGCCGAGCGTAATCGCCGCCTTCTCAAGCGAGCTATGCGCCTGATCCGAAGCATAGAGAGTGAGCACAGGCACATCTGCGCGTCCGGCCAATCCTTCGCGCCGCACGTCGAATCCGAGTTCTTCGCGCGCGGCGGCGAGCGCGTGAAGCAGAGCGACGGATGCGGTGTCATACACAACGCCCTGAAACTCTGTGGGGAGACCGAGCATTTGCCGCATCCAGTCAAGGACGACGGTTTCGAGTTCGGTGGCGGCAGGCGAAGTCTGCCACGTCATCGCCGAAATATTGAGGGCGGCGGTGAGCACCTCGCCGAGTATGCCGGGTGCGGTAGTTGTGGTTGAGAAGTAGCCTAGGAATGCCGGATGCCCCCAGTGGACGATGCCGGGCATAATAACGTGATCAAAGTCGCGCAGGATTTCGTCCATTGACTGGCCCGCTTCAGGCGGGGCGGCGGGCAATTCGTTGATAATCGCGCCCGGATGATGCTCCGGCACGACGCGGCGCGTCTCTATACCAGCACGGTAGTCGGCGACCCAACCCGCGGTCTCATGCAAAAGGCGGCGGAACTCTTCGTCGGGCAAATCGCCGAGGTCTGATGCGGAAGCGTGTTGAATCACGTGGTCACTGTTTTGATGGAATATTCGGGACGGCACGCCCACCGACACGCCACGCGCGACCTGTGCCCTTGGCAACCAATTTGTCGCCGAACGGATAGCCCCCATATACCGCGCGCCAGTAGAACGCCCAGTATGTGCTCACAACCCGCTCGGCAATCCACAACGGCGCATACAAACAGAGCCACGCCGGAAAAACGCGCTCTGCCCCGTCGCTCAAACCACGAACCGCGACGAGCGTCGCACCGCACGCCACCATCTCCACGAAAGCGATTAACCAACGCCATCCGGCGACGATCCACACAAGCGCGAGCGCGAGCGGCAGCAAGGCGAAAAAAGCTGTCTTGGCGCGCATCACAAAATCTTCGTATGCCTGTCTTGGCCGCTGCTCGATCCACTTCCTAAAGTTTGGTGGATGCTTCAGGATAAAGAAGTCACGCGCGTAACAGATGCTCGCCTGATGCGCGCGAAAGTGGCGCACGATCTCTTCGTTATCGAAAAGCACATCGCCGTCGTAATGCCCGACGCGTTGCATCGCGCTACGTCGCACGCCGAGCGTGCCGGGATAATCTCCCTCCGCAATCCACGCGCGATTGATGAGCATCCGGGCCGCTTCCGTTCGTGACCAAAAGGGCAGCGGTCGCAGGTAGTTTTGCGGGCGCACCATCTCGTCAACGGCGAGCAATTCTGTCATCCGTTGGACGTTGTTAGTCGTATAGCGTATGTCATCGTCGGCGAGGATAATGTGCTCGTGTGTGGCGAGTGCGACACCCGTATGTATGCCGTTGACCTTGCCGTTGAGGTATTTATATTGCGGGTCAACAGCAGCATGACGGCATATGTCGCTCCATGCTTCTTTGTGTGCAGCGAAGACCTCTGGCGGTGAACCATCAACGATGAGCACCTCGCAACGGGCGACAGCGAGCAATTGAAAGTAGCATCTAAAATCGTCGGCCTCCCGCTTGTCAAAGCGCATGCGGCGAATTGTCAATAAGTACGTGCAGCGCATCGAGTCGCGATCCGTTTTTGTAGACTCATCTGTTTTCGTGGTGAGCGTCATGCAGGACTTTAACACCTTAACATTCTGCTGTGCGTTGAGAAACTTTTAATACTCACATGATTTATTGGCTATGACTGTACGTCTGCGTACCATACTAAAGCTTGAAATACTTGAACCATATTGAGCGACGCACCATCCATAGCCCGCTCATTAGACCTCAACAATTTATCAGCCAGCGCATTCTAGCTAATGGCAAGCACAGATTGTGCCGAGCTGTGGCGGCATTTGTGTACGCTACTGGACAGTTGAAAACTTTGCGTTATAGTATTTTAACACCCAATAAAATCTATACTAATTGATACAGAGATGATTTTTAACACGCACTGTGTTCCGCACCGGCAGGTTGTCGCTTTGCGCTTTGACTAATCACGAGTGTCGTGTGAGCTTTCAATGGAACAAGTAGGTATATCGGGAGCAGTTGGGGCGATAGTCAAAACAAATCCGTTCCGCTACGTGGTGCCTTCCCGCACGCACAGCTCTTATGCCGGGTGGCGCGACGGCAAACTCGTTCATCTTCTTGAACCGGAGCGACGTCCCATAGCTCTGGCAGAGTTCGTCCACAATAGCTTTCGCGCGCACGTACTGAACCCGGACTTTCCGTGCGTCGGTGGTCGGGCAGCAATAAACAATGACACCTATCGTTTCGGCTTATACGCTGAGATGAACACGCCTGCGACAACCGCCGGATTAGCTTATGACCTGTGGGAGTATGCGCAGGAACGCCCATCTTTTGAAACGGAATACGCGACGTTCATCGCCAGCTTTGCCGCGCCCGTCGTGCAGAACGAGCACGAATGGGAAAAATTGTTGTGGTCGCAGCTACAGAGTTTACATGATCTGGACAGACAGCATCACGCATGGGATTCCACTGTGAGCAGCGACCCGGAAGACTCCGGCTTTTCTTTCAGCTTTGCGGAAACGGCGTTCTTCGTCGTCGGATTACACCCTGCGAGTTCGCGTTTCGCGCGGCGTTTCGCGTGGGCGACCCTCGTCTTCAACGCCCATACGCAGTTCGAGCAACTGCGCGCGGAAAATAAGTTCGAGCGGATGCGTGAAACGATTCGCGCGCGCGACTACAAATTGCAAGGCTCGCTCAATCCTAACCTGAATAATTTCGGTGAGCAGAGCGAAGCGCGCCAATATTCCGGTCGCGCCGTCGAAGAAAATTGGCGCTGCCCATTTCATGCCGGATCGGGCAACGGATCAGGCTCTGTGGATTAACCGGCGTTCGAGCATACGTGCTTCAAACCTCAAATCCACCGTTTGCTTTAACTTTTGCCATTAGATTGATTCAACGCATAAGAGGCACACCGCAGCCGTATGAACGTCCGCTATCATCTCGAACCGCAGACCGGCGTCGGCTTTCTACTCGGGCGCGGGCAACTTCTGAAAATCATTGATCCGCAGGGCGAGCAAGTTTCCGACTTAATATCGTTTGCGCAGGCAGATAAATTTGAGTGGCTCTCTTCCGGGCGAACAATTGATTACGCCAACACGATCTACTTAACGACCGGCCATCTGCTTTACTCGAATCGCAGCCGACCAATGTTTTCAATCGCCGAAGACACCGTCGGGCGGCATGACTTTCTGCTTACGCCGTGCAGCCCCGAAACATTCAAACTGCTTTACGCTTATCAAGGCTGTCATCCGAGCTGCTTCGAGAATCTGACGAAGAACCTCGCGGCTTTCGGCATCGCACCCGATATGATTCCGACGACCTTCAATATCTTCATGAACGTCGTCGTGCTTCCGTCCGGTGAGCTACGCATTGATCCGCCGTCCTCGCGCGCGGGAGATTACATTTTGTTACGGGCAGAGATGGATTTGATCGTGGGTGTTACGGCGTGCTCGGCGGAGAAATCTAACAACCATAGCTTTAAACCCATTGACCTCGAAATATATGATCCACGCGAAATACGAGTTAAATGAAAGGGAGAACAATAAATGAGCGATAAAATTGA
>JAABUS010008091.1_pt1 | contig 11684 bp, 13 predicted proteins | sample 5560161 | NCBI WGS metagenome assembly JAABUS01 (sample SAMN10711885, study PRJNA513376) | rock metagenome | isolation source: Antarctica rocks | place: Antarctica: Victoria Land, Trio Nunatak nord | collected 2016-01-04 | reverse complement strand
TTCACAGGAAGACGCAGAAGCTTGCTGCCTGAACAAACTTCTCTCTCACAAAGGGAGAGCCTGTTCAGTCAGCAAACCTCTGTTTTCTGTGCAGCCTGTTGCATATGCACAGTAGTGCAATGGACTCACTATTTCAGAAAATTTGGGCAGAGTTTGGTGCCTTCTGACTTTTGACTTTGACTTTGACGGCAGACTGCTGACTTCGCCTGCGTCTTCGACTGCGTCGAAAACTTGAAAGCTGTTGTACCCCGCTAACAGCAGGATTCTGAAGCTGTTGCTTTCAGATTTGATTGTGCAATCCTCAAGGGCATGCTGACTCAGGATGCAGCCACAAATGGGATTCACAATGTACATTGCAATCTCCAGCAATGCAATGGTCCAGACCTAAATTTATGATGCAAGCTGTAGTTGGTTTTCTTAGTGGTATGAATCCGATGATCAGTTCCCGAAATTGCACTCTTCAGCAAAGCTCGGTAAACTGTCGGGATCAGTGTGTACATAAAGAGTGTCACTGCAAAATATGTCGGCAAGTATACATGAGTCTCATATGCATGTTCGTAGTATTGCAGTACAACAGTGGTTGGCTGAGTGCTGACACATTGCAAGCTGTCGATCTGGGGCTGACTTTACGTCAGACTGATAGAAGCGCTGCCGGCCACGAGCTCAGACACAAAGCATGTAGGTCCGTTGCAAGATGAAGCAGTGTATATACCTATATCAGCAGAGTGAAAAGCCCTCAGAATGTGTGTCAATGCTGATTCGAAGAGTCCAGGCAGGCATAGGCAAGCAATCGTCCAGGCACATGGCAGACAGGCTCGTGACCGGTGCGCTTAAGCTGTGTTCTGTGGTTGCTGACTAATGATAATAATATTAATAATAATACTAATAATAATAATAACAACCTCATGATGAGCTAGGTACGTGCGGGACTTGTCTTTCCAAAGCAATCGGTCTTGCGCATCTCTATACGGTCTACTAATCCCACGGGTTTGGCAATCTTGCAAAGCAACATCATTGAAACTAGACCTAGGGCGACCAGGTGGGCGAAGCCCCTTAACTTGACCAAACAATAGCTTCTTAGGCAATCGATCTGTGGTTGCTGACTGAGGATCTGGAAACGCTCCAGCTGCTAGCCTTTGCGAGGAACAAGTTCATCAAAGCTGCCTGCACAGTGACAGGTCGCATTGCAAGGGGGCATCCCCAGAACGCCCAGGGCAAAAGCAGGGTGCCCAATAGCAGGGAATTGCTCATGCACTGCTCAGCAAACGTTACAAACATCATGAGTATGACAGGCAGCATGCACCGAAACATGCTTGGTGCAAAGCGTTACCACATGTAATACAGACAGCAATGCTATTATACGTGCAAGACAGAAAAGGTGCATGCAGCCATGGTAACAGCTCAAGAGAGACACTGCAGTGTGAGCATATAGGAGGCAGAGAGGTATGCATCACCAGTGAATTGCTGGTTGATGACACCTTTACCTCAAGAAGTGCTGGTTATGCTGCTGCTGCTGCTGCTGTGGCTCTGCTGCTGCCGCTGTTGCCGCTGCTGCTGCTGCTGCTGCTGCTGCTGCTGCTGCTGCTGCTGCTGCTGCTGTCAAGATGACATTGCAATATGTAAGTATAAATGCATGCTGAAGATGATGGTCTATTTGACAGTGGGCGTATAGTGAATTATGTACATCGTGGTGAGTCTGTTCAAAAGACCACAGCAAACAGGCATTCACCACATCTGTTACTGGTTTGGTCAAAGCAGTAAGCAATTAGTCTGTCCGAGAAACTCAGGGACGTCCCAGACTGGACCTAGTTGGTTGGCTGAAGATGTAAAATCCTCTCCTCTCTCTCTCTCTCTGCGACGGAATTTTGCATTGACCAGGGACACTGGCTTTCACCAGCATTTGCCAGGGTTCACACAATCTAGCACATCCTAAGGCTTGTAGGTTAGGCAGCGTAACATTTCTGCGTAGGTTTCTTACTTGCTGCCCTGCCATGCCTATGCGCTTTGGAGTGGTCTGTGTGTGGCTAGCTGCCGTGCTTCTTCTAATTGAGGCGCATGTGCACTCTGCGCTTCAGCTGTAGCACCCGACCAGTACATGTTACGTCCACATAAAGCAGGTCAGTTGGTTATGCACACAAGAGGAACAGCGCGGCTATGTCAACACAACCATGCAACCTCAGCAATAGTCTGCGCATGATGCAGAATGGCTAGCGCTAAAACAGCAGCGCTGGTCAGGTATATGATCTGTAGCATAGTACTTTAACACAACTTTTATTACATTTGCTTCTAAGTAATTACTGTTGTGGCAGGAATGTGGTCTGGGCTTGTTGAAGCTAGCATAGCTGATCCACAAGGCCGTCCAGAACACTACGTTTCTGCAGTGCATACAACCAGCAGTTTTCTTAGTTTTTCACAGACAGTCTGTGCAGGACACTGAAGCACTGGTGGCCTGGGGTAACGACCTTTGCATGTGTTTCCTGGAAACAGTTGTGCAAGATACTCAGCATCCTGCTTCGGCCAGGCCTGCATCACAGCATGGGACAATGCCAGTCTCTCCTGCAGCAAAGCAAGGCAAGTGCATGTGCAACACCAGCAATGCATATATGCCCCTGGTCACGGCACCACTCTCGGTTAAAGGGCAGCTACAAATACTGCAGCAAGCAAGGATCAAGCTGTCATGATTGCGGCACGCCGCCCTACTAACCAGCTTAGGCCTGAGGTAGACAACTAATGGCAGACTGTGAGGCTCACAGTAAACATGCCCCTCTAAGCCAGGTGCTTACAAGCCAACTTCCTTGGTACCACTCAGCTCATGAGTCATCACAGCTGAGTTGAGTGCTTTAGAGCTTCTTCAGCTGGCGAGCATTGCAGCAAATGACCTCAGGCAGCTACAACTGCGATCAAACATTTGTCGCTACGAGCAGTCCCTGCCCAGCAGAAACATTCGGTGGGCGACGACAGGGTTGATCTGCCAGGCGGTGCGTTCAGGTAGGCCTAGTAGGTAATTGTACGCAGGTGTAGCTGAGCCTGGTGGAAAGGAGACCTTTCCACCAGGTCTCCGTAGATGACGGTGCGTTGACCAAGAAAACCTGGGGCCATACTGTGTTGTTGCGCAGCAAGCCAAAGACACAGGCAGTCAGGCCTCAAATGGCCAGTGATGTGAACCCTTTCGTGTGTAGCACCTAGCTTGTCACAAAAAACAGTGCCCAGAGTACTGTCACATTGAGGCAGACAGCTTGCCAAAGCTCATTGCGCCAATTTTACAACAGTGCAAAGTAAAGCTTGTGCAACTAGCAAGCCCTGCTCCCGATCGCAACCGCCGGCAGATTTAGAAAAAAGATTGCTAGAGCGGTTGCCAACTGACAAGTTTGAAACGAGCAGTCAGTCATATCACAAAATGCTGCAATGTACATATTCAAAGACAGACCGCTGAAAACGGTTGCTGAAGGCTGAACAAGGTAGAGCTTCCTTCCAATTCACCTCCAGTGTTGAACAGCTTTGAGGTTAAGAGACTTTGCGCGGATAGATAGCAGCTAGGAATGAAGCTCAACAGCTTGCTGTTGCAACTGTGGCCCATTTGCCCTGGCTACGACACTTTACACTGTGTTGCCGGTTTTGAGATAGATTGTGAGACTTGCAGAAGGGACGGAAGCTGCAGAGCAGCGCTCTATTGGACTGAATTCTCCTTCGAGTGGTATGATAACTGAGTGTGACCTGGGCAGCCCGGTATAACACTGGGCTTCTCATCACATTGACGACAAAAGGCGTAGTCTTGTCTTCCTTTTCTTTTCTAACTGAGTGTGACACTGCAAGAGTGTTTTGAGACCTTGAGGTGAGGTGAGAAGCCTGCAAGTGGCCCTGCAGGCTGTACCAAAGCACACAGCGCCAGCATTCAGGCAGGCTAGCGCAAAAGCAGCGATACAAGCCCATGCTGCTGCATGTGTGCTGACACTGCCTGTTATGGCTGGCTCAGCTGTGATTTCAATGTGTTTGCTCAAAACTGCAACAACCTTGATTATTTGTTGCGACAGCAAAACCTGTGGTGACATGTTGCCATTGCTGACCATGCCTGTCCCCATACCTCAGTTTGGTATCACCAGGCTGGTATGTTGTGGCGCATGACAATGATAGTTGGCAAAAAACTAGTCTTTCCATCGTGTATATCTGTGCTGCTTGTACGGATTGTGACAGAAGGGATGTGCTACTTCCCAATGTACAAATGGTTGCACACAGGCATCTTGTGCATCAGCTTCAACCATATATCCTGCTTACTATCTCCAGATGTCCAAGTGCACAATGGTTGCAGTGGTTGGGCACGTTCCTGTGTCCGTCAGTATTGAAGCATTCAGGCAAGTTGCCTGAGGCAACGCAGGTTATTGCAACCCGCACTGTTTCAAAAAGCGACGCTGAAGTGTACAAGACAATGCAGACGAGTTTCTATGGACATTTGTGTGAAGTTTTTTGGGGCAGATTTGAGGGGCCGGGATCACTTTCAAGGGCGGATGGCCTGCCGCCTGCATCCGGGATGCAGCATCCCTTATTCAAACTCGTCGGGGACTGCAATAACTCATTGACTCGCCGGTGCGGCTAGCTTCGCACAGCTGGCTGCTTCTCAGGCAACATGTATACTACCAGCTACACCATGGCTTGATTACTCGCGACAGCATGAGAATGGACAACTTTCACGCAAGCATTCCTTCCAGCACAGACGGATCTGACATACCTGTTGGCGAGCAAGTGGCCATAGTTGCAGATCTCACGAGAAGAGGGCTCGAACGTCTGTTCATCAAATATGGCCCTGACTTCTGCCACATCTGCGGCAAGGAAGCAAATCTGCATAGGAACACTTTCATCTTTCAAAAACATCACATCATGGACGCTGTTTCTGCGCTCTGCGGTCCCGGCGTGTGCGAGGTCCAAGCAGTCCAGTTCCGCAAAGACCTGTTGTCAGATCTGGCACAGAGCGATCTCCAGAGGCTGTCTCCAGATGCTCCCATTCCAGTCATCTCGAGAGCCTGCAGCGGGTGCAAGCTGACTGCATACTGTGGCAGAGACTGCCAGAAGAAACACTGGCCACAGCACAAAGCAGTGTGCAGAGCCCGCAGCCAAGCCACATGAATATCAGAGGCACAGCACACACCAAATGTCACAATGTGCATCATGACCTGTGCAATTTGGCTTGCAATGTGAACACTCATATCTTGATGATGTGTTGTGACTGAAATTGTGCGGTAAACTTGTGTTTGCTTGCATGTGCACGTAGTATGTTTCAGTTAAGCGTCTACAGATGTTTGCTTTCACACATGCATGACACGATCTGTAAAACCGTTTCTGTTGTGACGAGCACAATCTGTAAGCTTCACTCCTCACACTTCTGTATCGCATAAACATTGATGCAAATGCCAAAATTGCAGCGTTGGCTACAATGACAAGTTGATTGCAAGCAGTGGCATGTTGACAGTCTGCAGCATCAATGAGATTGATCACATACGTGTGTGCATGCGTGACGCATAGAGGGACCTATAATGTGTGTATGCAATGCACAGCCAGGAAGTACGACAGCGAGGTGATGTATATAAGCTCTCAGCTTTGCACTAAGAGACACACCTTCCTGGCCCAGCACTTGCTACTGTGCCGACCTTATAATGAATCACCTTGCAGCTTATATAGTGTCTTGATGATCTAATTGTCAACCAATCATACAGTCCTGCTGAAGAGTACTAGAAAGGGAAAAGACAGACAAAAATAGACAAAACAGGCCAGATGCACCTTAGGATTAGGATCTTTCCTTTCCCTTTGGGCTATGGCCTATGGTCATAGCTCCAAGCTGCCGCCTGATTAGGAGGCTCCCGTTATGATCGCTGAAAAGCATAAATTTTGCTTTTCTTTTCTTTTTTTTCCAGTCCTGCTGACTGTAGTCCGCGGTCTTACTGTATTGACTACACTCACAAGTGATCACCTGTGTTGACTCAGTCCCTATATAGTGTTTATACAAAGTAGCTGTGGCAAATGCAAACAGAAGGTGACGAACACCTTGACTACTTTGCTGCAACTAAAAGACAAATGACATATCCTTGACACTTGTGTAGTGACACTCTGTCAGAGTGCTCAGTGAGCTCAAGCTCCCACTCTGTACAGTCCAGACTAACCAGACTGCTGTTCCCTGCTGCTGCACATCCTTCCAGTCACATATTGCTATTGCGTCCAGTGGTTTTCTGCAGTCACAACACTGTCTTACAGACCTTTCGTGTTGATTGTGAGCACATGAATCGTTAACATACAGGCTCAGCCAATAGGCTTCAGGAGTGTGCAAGGCAAGTCAGCTTCACATCTACCATGGGGCGCCTTTTCTGCCAGAGCAACTTCTGTGCTCGCTTGCTCAGGGACTCAAGTCTTGAGCTCAAGCCCAGCTTGGAGTATGTGCCATCAGTAATAGCCTATCACCAAGACAAGAAAAGAAAAGTTTACACTTTTCAGCGATCATAACAGGAGCCTCCTGAGGCGGCAGCCCAGAGCTGCCTATCATCCATGACTACAACCAGTAGACTTTCATGAGCTTTTCAGAGCTGGGTCCCACATGAGACCCTCAAGAAGAACAATGTCAGAAGCAAGATCAAAGGGCAAAATTAAAAAGTAAGCAACAAATTGCGGAGGATGCTGATGGACAGCAGTCAGTCTGCGCAATCGAGGAGGAGGAAGAAATGAAAGAAGAAGCAGAAGGGCAGGAGCCGCAGAGTCAACGAAGACAGGCGGTCTAATGATGAGATGACAGTGAAGAATAGGCAGGTCTTGCACATGCCACCATGATGCAAGACATCAGCTGCAGCATTTTGCATAGGGTCACCATATGTGGCTGTTCTGTTGCAAGTCAGCAATGCAGCTAGTTGCAATACTGTAGTACCTGTGACCTGGCCAGCATTGCTTTATCACAGCAATGTAGCCAGCTGCAGACTTCTCTGTCACTAACAGCTTACAAGGCAGCAATGCATGAAGGTGGCGCAAAGTCTGAAAGCTACATGAGCATAAGTCAGCACCAGCAAACCACAACGCACATACCACAAACAGTAGCAATGTCGACTGGGCAACAGCAAGGTTGAGTGTGTAACAGCTATTGCAAGGTTGAATGGGCAGTTGTTTTGTAGCATGCTTTTGTCTGTGCTTAGTGCACCACATGCTACAACCACTGCTGTAGTGTAGTGTAGTGTAACATGGTAGCTGACTCTGGTGCAGAGAGTATTCCAGAATGCAGATATTACAACTGGGATCACTAGACAGCTGATGGAATCTGCTTTTTACTCATATTGTGCCCAGCTGCAATGAACCTGTTCACTCTGGACTTGACTATGTGCGAGTTCTGCAGCCATGGCCACCACAGAAAACATGCTTAACCAAGGAATAGACAGTCTGTAGAGCAGTTGTGACGAAGCTTTGTGTATGAGATAGAACACATGTTATAGCGCTCAGTCATAAGAAGAGGATACTACAGCGACACACTATATTGCACTCAGCCACGACAATACTGCAGCAACTGGACTGCAGAGCGGCGAATAACATGGCGAACGATTGATTACTCTCTCCAACATTTGCCAGACATACTGAATAGGATGCTGAGTAGGCCTATTACCAAGCAATACTTTATGCTGTACTTACATTGTGCTAAACTATTAAGTAGTACTCAACTGTGCTGTACTGCGCTAAACTACTAATTAGTACATTATTCTGTCTTGACTGCTTATTCAATTTCTTTATGACAATTCGTAGATCAAAACCAACGGGCAAGCTCCGATTCGGGACATTCTCTCCTGAAAACTCGCGCTTCTCTCAAGCAAAAGCACTTGTAAATACCTCCACGCAACATAAAATGCATTCAGCGTGTGTATGCTTTCTAGCAACACACACCTGCTAGCGTCACACAGTCACCTCTGCGCATGCAAATGACACAATAAAACCTTCAGCTGTTACTTCCTCCAAGACAACACTGACAAGCCACCTTGGTCTCAATAACCTGGCATAACTGTTCAGACACAGAAAACACAGAATGCTGACTGCTATATGTGCATCTAACATATGTCTTCAGCCGCACTCACAGATGCATTGACTGATAGTTTCAAAAGTGATCCTACTGTCTCATACACACTCGCACTGCTGGCTGCTCTAAGAATCAAGCGCGTCTAGCAATTTGCTTGACGAGCTTTTGCGTATAATGTGCACTGATTTACAGATCGCTTTTTAGCGCCAGGCTCATCTGATAGCCAGCTATACTTACGCTTAGTGGCTGAACTTGTGACTTGAGCAGCACTGACACCATTCTTTTTGACATCAAAATCAGCAGCAACATCAGGACAAACAGTTTGCAAAGAGTTGCATTCACAAAGCATACGGCTTGCACAGAAAGGACACCCTGTTGCAATTTTAGCAGTTTAATTGTATGGGGGAGCTTGCCAGCTGTGCTCCTTGCCCTTTGGACATGCATGACATTGCCACCAAATGAGCTTGTTGCTTCCTAATGTTATATCGCCAGGGAAGTGTCTATTTGCTATGTTTCTGTCAAAATCCCATTGCTCCAGCAAGGCATGCTTGGCTTCGGCAAAAGTCGGCTGCTTCTGTCTAGTGCTGTCTGCTCTCATATTGCCATTTACTTTTGCACATTTGGGGCACCCAGAGTTGTTGCGTGCCTTCAACACCACTGGAGCTTGCCACTCATGCAAGCAGTCACTGCATTTCCAATGTGCTCTGATACCGCTGGAGACAGTCACTTGGTCTGGAGACAGAGGACTGTTCTTCTTGGCATTCCACAACTGTGCAACCTGTGGTGCCTTTCTGGCCAGTGTGTTATGCTGGCATACTTCCCTTCCTGAGCAGTAAGGACAGCCTTTCCCTTTTGACCTGTCACTGACAGTAGCCTCCCAGACATGAGGAAGGCTGTCTGGACACTGATCGCATGACCACCTGACCTTGCGATTGCTGTAAGGCTTGATTACAATGCTGCCAAGATGTCTTTTGAGCTGTTCATGCCACTGTCCCTGCAGCTCTTCTGGAAGCAAGCTGATGTTGGGCCCAATCTGGTCAGGCTGCTGGCTTTGCTGCTGTGATTTACTATCAGTGCTGCCATTGATGCCATAAGCATGCCCTGCAAAACCGTGTGCATGCATGGAGCATAGCAAGAGAGAGAGTACAACACTTGAGCCAGCCAACAAGTCTGATCACAGCATTCAACAGCAGGCACTTGAGCCTGTGATGTGGCTGAACTGAAGTGCTAAGGCTCTGCTGGCATATCAATAACGTAACAAACCTGTCCAGGACGAACGGAAAGTCGCATGCGATCTGCCATGTGTATACTGAGCACTTTTGTGAACCTCTTGTGGGTAGCTGGTCAGCCGCCTGAGGCAATCACGGGGGTGCGAGGTTCGCCTAAATGCAAGCCACTGCCGGGTGTGAGGCCTGAATGTGATTTGCAGTCTGTCATTCAACCTGCATAGGTATGCATGGTGCACATCTATGTTACACGAGGTTTGTGACACACCTGATATGGTGGGCACTGAAAGATGGTGTCGCTGTTGCACCACTCGACTCTAGCATGGTCTGCTGCAAGCACAGAGTATTCGCTGCCTGATGTGGTCGGAGTCAGAAAGCAAAAAACATGCGACGAGAGAGTTACAGTTTCTTTCAGGTGCTCTCGCAGCTAGCCCCACGGTCTTGGTATAACGCCAGCTAACGCTTACCAACGTCCTCATTCAAATTCGTTCTCGGGGACTGCAACAACTCATTGACTCGCCAGTGCGGCTAGCTTCGCACAGCTGGTTGCTTCTGAGGCAACATGGATACTATCAGCTACAGCATAGCGGTGATTACTCGCGACGGCATGAGAATGGATAACTTTGACGCAAGCACTCCTTCCAGCAAGCACGGATTTGACATACCTGTTGGCGAGCAAGTAGCCATAGTCGCAGAACTCGAGGAAAGTGAATTCGAGCGTCTGTTCATCAAGTTTGGCCTTAACTACTGCCACATCTGCGGCAAGGAAGCACATCTGCACATGAACACTTTTATCTTTCTTAAGTCTCACATCCTGGACGCTGTTTCTGCGCTCTGCGATCACGGCGCGTGCGAGGCTCAAGCAGTCCAGTTTCGCAAAGACATGTTATCAGGGCTGGCAAAAAGCGTCTTCTCAGATGCTGCCATTCCAGTCAGCTGCTTGAGTCCCTGTGTTGTTTGTGGCAAGGCTGATCATACCAGAGCTTGCAGCGGGTGCAAGCTGACTGTATACTGTGGCAGGGAGTGCCAGAAGAAACGCTGGCCACAGCACAAAGCAGTGTGCAGAGCCCGCAGCCAAGCCACATGAATCTCAGAGGCACAGCATGCACCAAATGTCACCATTGTTGCAGATGTGCATCATGACCTGTGCAATTTGGCTTGCAGTTTGAACACTACAGTGTGAACAGTAATATTTTGATGATGTATTGGAATGAAACTGTGAGCTGAAGTTTTTTGCTTGCATGTGCACATAATGCTTCAATCAACCGTCAATTGCTGTTTGCTTTCACAGATCTGTCCACTCTTGTACCTAATATCAGGCTCTGCAAGACCTTGCTGATAACAACATGGTGTATGCGACATCTGCAATGTTGGGCTTGCTAAGTGAGCTCTGCTGCATGCCGGCAGCAGAACAGAACAAAACTCTACCAGCATCTAGAAATAAGACTGCGCATCCTTCTGTGTCTTATCTGTAGAGCCACACATAATATGTGCCATATTATGTGTGCATAGACTGTAGCAAAGCTGAGGTGAGAGGCACAGTGCTAGCATGTCAGGAGGTTAGTCTGCACTGTTACAGTAGAGTCTCTGACTGCACTTCATAAAACGTACAAGACTTCTGCTAGCCTGTGGGACAGTGTTGCCCTGACTGGCTTGCTCAAGACTCAAGTACGACACACTCAGCATGAAGCTTCTGCCACTCCTGCACAACAGCACAGCAGACTGTCCCTGGCTCATCATCATCATCACTTTTACCATTGAATGTCATCTAGGATGTTCCAAGGTCGCAAAGACAAGATTCAGTGTCACCAAGCTATTCCATCTCTGACATTCCTGCCACATGCTCACTCTCTGTTTGGCAAAGCGTAGTGAGTGTGTGGACGGCCAGTGGGTACCCAGCTATGCTATGCGTGCATACATGCTGCTGATCAAGGCGTCCATTGCAGCCTGACGCCTGGTTTGTGGCTACTACAGCATTTATTGAGTCTGTGGAGAATGTCGTGAATGAGGTATCAGGCAGTCTTGTGTAAGAAACAAGTTGGCACAACTCAGACTCAATACATACAAATCTGACACATGGCAAGGGGTGAGGGTCAGCAGTGGTTACCTATAGAGCAACTGCATTGGTGGGCAGCAGGTCGTAACATTGGTGGTACCACGGGTTTGCTGTCTCTCCCGTCCAAAATGGCTGTGTCGGTGTGGCGATGACACCTACAGCAGCAGCAGCAATATCTAACACAGCGCACCCACACATGCACACAACGCGCACTGAGATTTGCATGCACAGAGAGACAGAGAGACAGACAGGCAGGCAGGCAGGCAGGCAGGCAGGCAGGCAGGCAGGCAGGCAGGCAGGCAGGCAGGCAGGCAGGCAGGCAGGCAGGCAGGCAGGCAGAGACAGCTCAGGCAAGTGATGCTTCATTATGTTG
>JAABUS010008090.1_pt1 | contig 11684 bp, 12 predicted proteins | sample 5560161 | NCBI WGS metagenome assembly JAABUS01 (sample SAMN10711885, study PRJNA513376) | rock metagenome | isolation source: Antarctica rocks | place: Antarctica: Victoria Land, Trio Nunatak nord | collected 2016-01-04 | reverse complement strand
GTAAGCCCCATATTGATTGCAATATTACGATTAATGTTTTTATAAAATGAAATTTATTTTTTGTTGAAAAAAGCGACACGGAAAAACCGAAAGGGATTTATGAGAAAACAATGCCTAAAAGAAGCATGTCCAATTTTATTTCTGATACAAAACCAAATTCAACATGCTCAATAGCTGCTTTTACTGCTGCCGGAAACTCCAGCCAATAAACTGCAAGGCATCGATGATCCCGCTTCTCCAGTACGTCCAAGTATGTCCGCCGTTGCGGATACGAAATTCATGCGGAACAGCTTTTTTCAGTAATTCAATGTGCAGCAAACTATTGCCGATACTAAGCGGATCGTCATCGCCGCAATCGATCCAATAGCGTACTTTGCTTAAATCTGCAGCAGATTTATCGTTGACTAACTTTAGGATTGAATTTTCATACCAGGATTTCGTCAGCCGGTCTTTTCCCTGCAAGTCCCGGCCGCCAAAAATGGGGGCATATACTAAGTTCCATCTTTCCGGTGCAACTTCCATCAACGCCTGATCGTCCCGAACGGCAGCACTCAGCGGCGCGGCGGCAGCAAACAAATCAGGATATTTTAAAGCATAAATCAAACTGCCAAAACCGCCCATTGATAGCCCGGCAACGGCACGATACTGTTTTTGGGCTTTGATGCGGTAGCGTTTCTCTATCACCGGCATAAATTCTTTGATAAAAAAATCTTCATACTTTTCTTTTCCGTCGTAAGAATTGATGTAAAAACTTGTCCCGGCATCCGGCATCACGATGATCATCGGCGGGATTGTCCCATCAGCAATGGCTTTATCGGCATAACGGTTGACCTCGCCAAACTGCAGCCAGCCTGTTTGGTCATCCCCATAACCATGCAGCAGATAAACCACAGGATAAGTACGCTGATCGTTATCGTAACCCGGCGGCAGGTAAAGCGAATATTTTACGGGCCGGTGCAAAACTGTACTTGCTATGATATTTTGCTCAACCACTTTGCCGGTTTGCTGCGCCAGGCTGTTTTGGGCAAGATGTATCAGGATCAAAAGGGCAATTAATTTCAAAGGTTTTAACATGGGTCGATGGTTTGATCGGTGGGTTTGCTTCTACCTAAAGTAAATGAATTTTGCATTAAAAGACAATTTAAACTTGCAAGGTTTGCAGATGCTTCTTTTATCACCTAAAAATTGATGTTATCGGCTTCACTTCTGTTTTAAATTTCAAATTGTTCAAACTTTCTATTTCAAGATACAATTTAATCAGTTGTAATTAAATCATCTCCCTAACCCTTCAAAGGGGAAAGCATGGCGGCTATCTTGCCATCGTAGAGATTTTGTTCTGGCAGATGTTGGTTGCAGCGAAAGTGGGACAACCTTGTTTTTATGCCATAAAAGAAGTATCAAACAAAAAAATTACAGTAAGAAAATAAGTTTAAACAAATCATTATAACAAAAGCCATCGTTCCCCAAAAACAAAAAAGGCCAACTTAAATAGCTGGCCTTGATTTGAACTTGGATAAAAAGCGGGATTAATGTACTCTCTCAACTTTTTTTACATGCTTTACTTTTGTGCCGCTGTAATGTTTGTGCTTGCTGAAAATGTTGTGAACTTTTTGAGGGACTGTTGTTGTTTTTTTGACTTTAACTTCGTCTTTAGCTACTTTTTCCTGTGCAAAAGAAGCAACAGAAATGGTACAAACCAGCATGAATAGGAATAACCTTTTTTTCATAATTTTAATATTTGTTGAGCCGGGTTATACGGTTTTGAATTGAATTAGTTGTTCTATCCAAGTTCAAATTTATCCCTGACGTAGGGTCACTGAGTTGCCGCCCGGATCAGACTTGATTTTGAATAGAAATTTCCGGCCTTTGTCCTGCTGATTTTTAGGTGATAAAAGAAGTATCTTGCCCACATTTATCTTTTCAAAAAAACAAAATCCATATTGTTCAGCTATTTAATTTTGCAGCGTTTCTAATTTTATTTGCTAATGGCAGGCCAGCGTTTTTCAATTCTTCAGGTTCCTCAACTATTGTTTTTCAAAACCTTTTTACTGTTTTCCCTTTTGTCAAATTTTGTTTTTGCCCAAGAAAAAATACCGGTAAAAACAGTATCCGATTCATCCGCAACACTACCGGATACCTTGCTTTTCCAAATAGAGCGTGCACAAAATGCAATCACCCAAATCAACACGCACAATAAAACCGGCTATAACCTGGAGCAAATCCGTTCGGAACTACCAGAAATACAGGCGAATGCGGCCGAGATCAAAGAAGATATCCTGGGTTCGACGCGCGTTATGGAAATTAAAACTTTGCTGAGCTACCAAACCATTTTGAAAGGTGAACAAAACCAATTGGCCGACTGGCGCAAAATGTTGTCCACTTATAATAATAACTTGCGGCAAATGTCCGAGCAGATCGTCCGGTTTAGTGCCGATACGCTCCTGTCTCCTATTGGAAATGATTCTTCACGAAAACAATTCTACAGCGCACAATTAACTAACCTGCGCTTAAAATTGCAGTCTTCCGGCAAAACCACTACTGCTACCTTGGATAATGTGGGTACTTTGCTTGCAAAAGTTTCTACCCTTTATTTTGAAATCAACGACTTACAAACCGGCATCAACGAGCGTTTGAAAACATCCGGGCAAAGTGCTTTTAGCAAAGAATCACCTTATTTATGGTCTGCCCCGCCCATTACCACCACCACCAATATCGGCAAATTGTTCCGCACTTCTTACCAGGGCCAAAACCGGATATTGTCTTATTTCATCAACAGCACCTGGGACAACCGCCTGCTGCTGATCCTATTTGGCGTGGCTTTTTTTGCCTGGGTTTTCCGAAACTTTAAGGTAGTCAATCAAATCCCGCTCAACCCAAAACTGGCTTCTTTAAAATTTAGTTACATTGGCCCCGTGCCTTTATTGGCTACGCTGATTGTGGTGCTGAGCGTAACGCCTTTGTTTGAGCCGGGATCGCCGCCTTCTTATCTCGAGCTGATCCAATTGGTTTTGCTGTTCGTGCTGACATTGTTTTTCCGCAAACGCATCAAAGCACCGCAATTTAAGTTCTGGCTGCTGATCGTGGCCTTGTTTATTGCTTTGTCGATAACGATTGCCGTTATTAACTATGGCTTGATTTTGAGGGGTCTGCTCATTTTTTTCAACCTGGTTTCCATCTATATCGGGATTGTTTTTTATAAAAGGACCGACAGAAGGATCATCACTAAAAACTATTTGAAACCGGTGGTCGCGGCTTACCTACTGTTAAATGGTTTTGCGGTTTTGTTAAACCTGTTTGGGCGGATAAGTTTGGCAAAAGTTTTCAGCGAAACGGCAATTGCGGCACTGACGCAAGTTATAAGCCTGGCCGTGCTGGTGCATATTCTGTCTGAATCGCTGGAATTACAAATCCGCATCAGTTCCCGTTCGGGAGGCTTGCTGTCCAAAATCAATTTCAGTAAGGTGCGTGCTGCTTTCCGTAAAGCACTGTCTATCATGGGCGTATTGCTGTGGCTGCTGGTGTTTTTTATCAACCTCAACTTTTCGGGCGCCTTGTTTTCATTGGTGGAACTGCTATTGAACAAGCAGCGCAGTTTTGGCAGCATCAATTATACCCTGGGCAACATCGTGCTTTTTTTAATCATTATCTACCTGTCGATCTGGCTGCAAAAAAATATCGGGGTTTTGCTGGGTGAAGGCACTACCACATTTATGGGCAAAACGGAGCAGAAAAGCTCAAAACTTGCTTTGGTCCGGCTGGTGGTGATTTTAGTTGGGTTTTTTATGGCGATTACCGCTTCCGGCGTTCCGATTGACAAGCTGACCGTTGTTTTGGGTGCACTAAGTGTGGGGATTGGCCTGGGGATGCAAAACATTGTGAACAACTTTGTTTCCGGCATCATCCTGATCTTTGAAAGGCCATTTCAAATTGGGGATTTTGTAGAACTGGCCGATAAAAAAGGCAAGGTACTGGATATTGGGATCCGCGCCAGCCGGATGCTTACGCCGCAAGGATCGGAAGTGATTGTGCCTAACGGCGATTTGCTTTCCGGGCGGTTGGTAAATTGGACACTGAGCAACAATTACCTGAAAACGGAATTTCTTTTGAAGATCAGCAGTGACGCAGCTATTTCGATGGTAAAAAAAACGATTGAAGAAGAAGTTGCAAAAGCAGAAGATGTTATCAAAAATACGCCGGTTGTGATTTTGTTCAATGCCGTTACAGCAGATAACATCGAACTGAAAGTACAAGTGTGGATCAATAATATTTACAACGAAGACAGTTTTAAAGGCAGGATATTAGAGCAACTTTTTACAATTTTTAAAGAAAAAGGGATCAAGATAATGTAATGAAAGTTTGGTACAAACCTGGCTCCATCTCTAAATGCTAACCCTATTATGTTAAAATCAATTGTATTTTTTAGAATGCTGCTCTTTAAGGATCGTTAAAATGTTTTTGATAAAAGCTTTACTTCGGTGAATTTCATAATTGGAATCTTTTGGGTCTGCCCGATCCAGTTCCGATAGTATTATTTCCAATAAATTTCTATAACTGAGGTAACATTCGGGATTTTTAAACTTTAAAATAAAGCCTGAATGATTAGTATAAAGCGGAACAGGAAGGCCGCACAGGATAAATTCATTATAATAATAGTGTTTCAATTCAACACCAAAGTAATCAGTTCCTACAGTAGTTTCCATATCAGATCAGTTAAAATAAGTTTTACTTTAAGCAACAAAATATCAGGCTGAACTTGTGGTCTGTAAGGGCTAAACTTTTGTTTCTTGTGCTAAATGATAAGCCTGAAAAATTGTATAAGTATTATTTAATCCACGGCAAAGATAAGTTCGGTGTGAAAAAACCAATACGTACATTTACTTGAATATCAAATGTAGTTACACTTATTTTGTTTTATTAATTTAGAAATAATATTTCTTGAAATAAAGAGCCTGTTTAAACTTCGTTCAATATGTTTTCTATGCTTCTTTTATCACCTAAAAAATGGCAGGCATTTGGTTTTGGTTTATTGAAATGGATGCCAACACCAATTTTTATAGGGTAAAAGAAGCATTGGCATTAATCCTGAGCATATTGAAGTATCTCGTATAAATTTAAACAGGCTCAAAAAATTTTGAAACAAATCCGAATTCTTGCAATTGGTTCCCTTGCGGTCTTTTCTTGTTTAAATTTAACTGTTGTGTTACTCTTTTAAATCCGGGTCAATGCGGGCAGCAGGTTCAAACTCTTCTATTTTCCAGTACGGGATATAACCGCTTATATTATTCTGCAATTTAATTTCAGCGCGGATTCCATCTGGCTGGCCCAAATCTAAGGCAACAAAAACAATGCTGTCACCAATCGTCAAAGTTTTTGCCGGCTGGTTTTCTTCATTCAAAACCGAAAGGTCCTGGTAAGCACCTGTTTTCGGGTCCCAGGTATTGATCCTTACTTTTTTATGTGCATACCTATATTCTAAAGTTTTTAGCGTATGTACAAGTTTGGCATCGTATTCCGGTTGTGTTTGCGGATGGATACTTCTTTTACAGGCAAAAAATCCAAGTGCCAGCAATAAAATAAACAATGACTTGTGTTTCAAAGGTTTTGTTTTTAGGATGAAGTTTACCGGTTTTAGGCTGAACAGGGATGGTTCGTTTCGGAATAAATCAGTCATTAGGGTTTGTTCAATTTTACCAGCCCATCAATTGCATCACTTCTAAAAACCCGGGCTGCAAAGGTGCTTTGATAGTTGTCCGGACACCTGAAACGGGGTGCAAAAAAGAAAGTTCGGCAGCGTGGAGCAGCATGTTGTCCATCTTCCATTTTTCTTTAAACAGCCGGTTTTGCTTGTTGCAGCCATGTGTGCGGTCGCCGATGATCGGATGAAAAACATGGCTGAAATGTTTGCGCAACTGGTGCATCCGTCCGGTTGTTGGCTTTGCTTCCACCAATGAATACCTGGAAGTTGGATGTGCGCCCAGCGGAACATCCAATTCTGCGCGCTGTAAAGTAGTAAAAGCCGTAAAAGCTTCCTGCAAAACACCGTTTTCTTTTCGCAGCGGATAATCAATTCCCTGTGCATCAGGCGTATGGCCGCGCACAATGGCGAGATACTTCTTTTGCACCCTGTTTTCTGTAAAAGCCTGCTGCATGGCTTTTTCTGTTTCCTTGTCCAAAGCAAATAGTAAAACACCAGCCGTTTTCCGGTCGATGCGGTGGACGGGATTAACCCATTGGCCAATCTGGGTTTTTAACATTTGTAAAGCAAATTCATTTGCATCACGGGCGATGGAAGAACGGTGGACGAGCAAACCATGCGGCTTATTGATGGCGATGAGATGCTTGTCTTGGAATAGGATTTCTAAAGGCAAAGGTCAGTTGTTGTTTTGTGAACACCAAATTTAGAGCAATAAAAGAAGTATTTGCTATGGATTAACGTTTTAATTATGTTTGTTCAGATCGATACTGTAAAAGAGTTAATATAACGTTCAAAATATTGATCCTATTTTTTTCGTTCATTGTGACACATGCACAAAACACGTTTAGAAGCATTCAGCGATGGTGTAATTGCAATCATCATTACCATTATGGTTTTGGAGTTGAAAGTTCCGCACGGCGATACTTTGAATGCTATTATTGGTTTGATACCGGTATTTTTCAGTTATGTTTTGAGCTTCGTTTACATTGGTATTTATTGGAACAACCATCACCACATGTTATTTGCGGTAGATAAAATCAACGGAAAAGTAATGTGGGCCAACTTACATTTGTTGTTTTGGCTGTCGCTGGTCCCGTTTGCAACAGAATGGATGGGCGAAAACCACTTTACAAAAATCCCGGTTGCTTTGTACGGAACAATATTGCTGATGAACGGAATTGCATACACTATCTTAGCATCTATTTTAATGAAACAAGCTGGCAAAGATTCTAAGCTTGCGCAGGCATTCGGAAAAGACTGGAAAGGAAAAGCTTCAACTCTGCTTTATGGAACAGCGATTGGACTGGCGTTTATCAACCCAAAATTTAGCTTATGTATTTATGCTGCCGTTGCAATTTTGTGGTTCATTCCCGATCCCAGGATTGAACGGACTTTGCTTCATCCCAAAACAAAATTGTAATCTTTAAAAATTCAGATCCGCCTTTTCAACGTCAGCACCATTTTGGCTATCGTATTTTGGTGCAGCACTTCCAGCAAAAGTGAGCGGTCGTTTTTAGAGCGCAGGATTTCGTCGATCTCCTGCAAAGTCATGTGGTTCACTTCTTTAAAATTGATGGCTATGATTTCATCATTTTTTTCAATCCCTAATTTATCCGCTGCCGAACCTGGTTCTACCCGGCAAATGATGATCCTTCTGTAAGTATTGCCGGCGGCATAATATTCCATCCCGCTCATATCGTGCTCAAAGGGTTCTTTAAAATTGTAATTGGGTTTCAGGCACAGAAACCCTTGCCGGTAATCAAACCAAAGAATAAACCTTTTTAACAAGTCGATGCCAATACTGCCGTCGCGTTTAAAACCGGTCAGTTTATCCAGTGCACTACAGGAATCCGGAAAGGCCGTAATCACCTGATTAAACTTATAACTACCGATTTCCATCGCGTTTACCCGGCTCATAAACCCATTCACCGGCCCGCTCAGCCCTATGCCAAGGTTGGCAGCAGCAATGTATTTCCCGGGCATTGCGGCACTACTGTTCCAGCCCTTTTCTATGGACAAAGGATGCCCGGCACCCAGGTCGACCAATAGTTTTACGGGCAGGCCAAAACCAGGGTTGAAATTAACATTGGCTTGGATATAAGGCTTTTTATCTTCTATCAATAACGGGATTTGGGTCCCTCTGCGCCTGGAAGGTAATTTATCAGGGCTAAAAACAGTAAGCGTACTGTCGGCAAAATTAACTTTGACCGGAAAGCTGTTGAAAAAATCAAAACCGATCAAACCATGGATCGGCATCCCTGCAAAAGCAGACAATTCCAGCACATCTTTGGACAGGATAGCAGCAGACATATTTTCACTTTCGACACCCTTAATTTTAACTTTCAGCGCAGGCACCATCCAGGCATCCAAATCGGCACCTTCCCCCAAACCCATCACTTTCAGCTTCTTTTTGTATTTCAGGCTGAGGGAATCCACCAGCAGCGGATCGGTGATGATCATCACCCCGCAACCCGTGTCGAGAATAAAATTATATGGGCCGTGTTGATTGATTTGCAACCGGATAACCAGCATGTTCCTGATCAGTCGGAACGGAATAACAGCTTTGTGATGGTTTCCGGAAATGGCGAAATTTTGTCCGTCAGCGTGCATGGCAATTCCCGTCAGCCAAAAAATAGCCAACAATAGCAAACACCTGTAAAGGTGATGTTGCAACCAGGAAGCCCGCACGGTATTGATTTTTTAGGTGGTGTAAAGTTAGTGATAATTACAGCATACTGTTTTTATCAGGCAAAAATTTATTCGCCCGGAAACAACAAATAGCCCTTTTATACATTAACCGCTTACAGGTTTGTGCAAAAACAATAAGATTTATGAAAGCAGCAGGTTTTTCCCCGGTAATCAATCTTGGTTTGATCTCCTTGACAATAGGAGGTTTTGCCATTGGGATGACCGAGTTTATGATGATGGGCGTTTTGCCCGATGTTGCGCAGACGTTGCATGTTTCTATCCCCACAGCCGGCCATTTGATTTCTATTTATGCTTTGGGCGTGGTGATTGGCGCACCGCTGATGGTTGGCCTTACCGGGAAATTTCCGCCCAAAATAGTTTTAATGAGCCTGATGGGAATGTTTTTTGTTTCCAATACTTTGTTTGCGCTTGCCCCCGGTTTTGGTTTGCTGATGGTGGTACGGTTATTTGCCGGGTTGCCGCATGGTGCTTTCTTTGGGATGGGCGCTGTTGTGGCCAGCCGTTTGGCCGAACCCGGCCGGGAAGCAAGGGCTGTGTCGGTGATGTTTGCCGGCCTCACTATCGCCAATATTATCGGTGTCCCGTTGGGTACCTATATCGGGCATCACATCAGTTGGCGGTTGTCGTTTTTTATGATTGCTGCCATCTCTTTGATCGCTACCGGAGCCATCAAACTTTGGATGCCGGTTTTATCCGCACCGGACAACCCCGGATTTTTAAACAGCATGAAAGTATTTAAGAAACCGGAATTGTGGCTGATCATTGGTGTTTCGGCCATCGGAACGGGCGGCATGTTTGCCTGGATCAGCTATATTGCCCCTTTGATGACGGAAGTCGCCGGTTTCAGCAGCAATGTAATCACCCTGATTATGGTAATTGCCGGGATAGGCATGGCAGCAGGAAACTTTGCCGGCGGAAGATTGGCAGATCGGTATTCCCCCCTCATCACCACCAGTATTTTACTGCTTTGCATGATCGCGGCATTGCTGCTGTTTACGGTTGTCATACACCTGAAAGTAGCTGCCATCCTCATGACTTTCATCACCGGTGCAGTCGGTTTTGCTGTCATTGCGCCAATGCAAATGCTCATTATCCAATCGGCCAAAGGATCCGAAATGCTGGCGTCTTCTGTATTGCAGGCAAGTGCCAACATGGGCAATGCTTTGGGCGCTTTTTTGGGAGGACTGCCGATTGCAGCCGGTTTGGGTTATACTTCGCCGGAATTTGTAGGTGCCGGACTCGCTTTTACAGGCTTTATCTTTTGTATGCTGTTGGTTTGGAGGAATAAAAGGCAGAACAGATTAGAGCGAAGTTCAGTCGAAAAAGGCAATGCTTCTTTTACCGGCTAAATTTGGTGCCAAATCCTATTATTTCATCTGCCCAGCGAAATTAATAATGAAAACTTTATGATTAAGAAGATGTTAAAAGGCTATCTTAATAAATAACCTTAAAATCAATAAATAACCTTAAAATCCAATACTTATGTTAGCAATGAATTACCGCGGACCCCGAAGAGTCCGCGCCGATCAGAAACCATTGCCCGAAATCCTGCATCCGGAAGATGCGATTGTAAGGGTAACCCGCTCCTGCATCTGCGGTTCTGATTTACACTTGTATCATGGTTTGGTGCCTGATACGCGTGTCGGTTCAACTTTCGGCCATGAATTTATTGGCGTGGTGGAAGATATTGGCTCATCTGTCCACAATTTAAAAGTAGGCGACAACGTAATCGTTCCTTTTAACGTTGCCTGCGGCAAATGCGCTTTTTGCAAGCAGGAATTGTATGGAAACTGCCATGAGTCAAACTCGGAGGCAACAGCAGTTGGTGCTATTTTTGGCTACTCGCATACTGCCGGAGGTTATGACGGCGGACAAGCAGAGTATGTCCGCGTGCCTTTTGCAGATGTTGGCCCGACGGTTATTCCTGAATGGATGGACCACGACGATGCAGTTTTACTGACTGACGTAGTGCCGACCGGTTATCAGGCAGCAGAGATGGGCGGTATTAAAACAGGGGATACGGTGGTGGTATTTGGGGCCGGACCGGTTGGGATCCTGGCAGCAAAATGTGCCTGGCTGTTTGGGGCCGGCCGTGTGATTGTGATTGACCACTTTGATTACCGGTTAGAATTCGTTAAAAAATATGCCCAATGCGAAGCTTATAATTTTGAAGAGATGGAAGATCCGGTTTTGTTTTTAAAGAAGATCACAGACTGGTACGGAGCAGATGTTTGTATTGATGTCGTTGGTGCCGATGCGTCGGGTGATGCTCTACAAACGATTACCGGTAAGAAATTACTGTTGCAGGCTGGTTCTGCCACAGCACTTCACTGGGCCATCAACTCGGTAAAAAAAGGTGGTATCGTTTCTGTTGTCGGCGTTTACGGCCCTACGGATAACCTGGTCCCGATTGGAAATGTGCTGAACAAAGGGCTGACCATTCGTGCCAATCAGGCTTCGGTAAAACGTTTGCTGCCGAGATTAATCGATCATATCCAGGCTGGCCGTTTAAACCCGAAAGGGATTATTACGCATCGTGTCCCTTTGGAAGAAGTAGCTGATGCTTACCATATTTTTTCGTCCAAGCTGGACAATTGTATCAAAACAGTTTTGATCCCGCCATCTGCTAAAAAATAAAAAAAAGAACTATTATGGAAAATACGAATAACGATTACTCGCATATCAATGGCTGGGGCGTGGATGCTGATCCAAAAAATGAACCCACCTACCCGATGAAAAAATACAACGGCGATGACCACCAACACTTAAACTGGGAAAGGCCGCCGCTGCAACAGCAAACCGTTGAAATCCTAAAATCGACAGAGCGGCCATATTTGACAGCCGTGTTTGGTACTTCGGTCCCGCCTGCCGGTTTAAGCGGTATCATCAGACGTTATGCCTTTAAAAATTTTAGTGAAAATGAATATGGCCATTGGTTGCCGTTGTTGCTTGCAGACCGGATTGGTGTGGTAGAAGGTATTGTGGACGATTTGAAACACGGCCATATCCCTAATATTTTTGCAGAAAAAGGATGGAAAGCCGAATGGAAATACAATCCAAAAGGACTGATCAAATCAGTGGTGGTAAGTACCGTTATAACAGCAGGTGTAATTGCTTTTCTATCAAGGAAAAATAAACCAAAAAAATACAGGTAAAATATAAATAGTTTTTTTCCGATACTTAAATTATGCCTAGAAGTTGTTTAAACTTTTGGTTGTATTGGAATAATTCAATTTAAAAGATGATCAACTCATCCCCCTAACCCCCTTCAAAGGGGGAA
>JAABUS010008089.1_pt1 | contig 11684 bp, 9 predicted proteins | sample 5560161 | NCBI WGS metagenome assembly JAABUS01 (sample SAMN10711885, study PRJNA513376) | rock metagenome | isolation source: Antarctica rocks | place: Antarctica: Victoria Land, Trio Nunatak nord | collected 2016-01-04 | reverse complement strand
TGGAAGGTCGCGCAGCGGTCGTTCCTGGTCGACCACACGGTGCTCCGCGACGGCTACGAATGGGACCTCATCCAGACCGACTCGCGGATGGGCACCCGCAAGTATGAGACCGTCGAGGACCCCGATGCGGCCATGGCCGAGGAGCTGAGCGGGGCGCCATCCGCCGTTCGCGAGCCCGAGGTGGGAGCGGCGTAGATCATGTGGCACTGGTACACCACAGAGGACAAGCGGCAGGCGGCCGCTGTCGTCCTCCTCCTCGTCGTCGTTGGCTTGTTCCTGGTCGCGATGGGACCGGTGCTTGCCGGGTCACTCATGATCATGATCAGTCAGGACTCACTGCCGACTCTCCTACTGGGCAGCGGGCCTGCCGTTGTCGTCGATCTGTGGCGCACACCTGGTGACCCGGCGCTCGCGTTCGGAGTTGCGCACATGGCGCCGGTGGTCTTCTGGCTGTTGACTGGCGTGATCATGCTCGTGATCACCGTGAGCTTCGTCTGGTTCGCCCGAATGGCCTACCGGATGATCGCGCCGACAGGTACTGGTTTCGCTGGGCACGCCGACATCGCCCGGGATCTCTCCCTGTCCGCCTGTCGGAGGCGGGCCAGGGTCACCCGGCCGGATCTCGACCGCAAAGCCCGACGCGCAGCGACGGCGGCGCAGCTGGGCATCCCGTTGCATCAGGCACCGGTGAGCCGCGCACAGCTGTGGCTGCCCCTGGAGAACGCGACCGGCGTGATCGCCCCTCAGCAGTCCGGTAAGACGCTGATGGACCTGCTGCACAAGGTCATCGCCGCACCCGGCGGATTGATCACCACGTCGACCAAACTTGACCTCTTCCTCCTCACCGCGCGCGCTCGTGAACGCAGCGGATCTGATGTCCATGTGCTTGATCTGACCGGCGCGGCCGCCTGGCCACACAAGGTCCGCTGGAACCCGGTCCGTGGCTGCACCACCGTCAAGGCGGCCAAGCGCCGCGCGCAGGCACTGCTGCGGGCGACGACCGGCGACGCCAGCGACGGGATGGGGAATCACGCGTTCTTCGAGCGCCGGGCGGTCGATGTCATGACGGCATACCTGCTTGCGGCTGGACTCTCGCGTGCCACGCTGTCCGAGTTTGTCGGCTGGTGTCAGAACGATCTGGACACTGAAGCTGCCACGGTGCTGCGGGGTCACCCCGAGTTTGCGGCCGTGCGCCGCACGCTGCAGCGGGCCCAGGCGGTCGTCGAAGAGACGCGCTCCGGAATCTGGGAGACGCTCCGCGACGCAATTGCCTGTCTGACGGATCCCGAAGTCGCCGACAGCGCCCTGCCCCGCCCCGAGGAGCCCGGATTCGACCCCGAGGCCTTCGTCGGGACCGGCGGCACGATCTATGTGATCGGATCCGAGGACGACGCCGTCACGCAGGCACCGCTGATCACCTCTTTCGTCCAGGAAGTGCTCGACTGCGCGCGCAGACGTGCGATCTCCGGCAGCCAACGCACTGGCTACGAACGTCTCGCACCACCCTTTACGGCGGTGCTCGACGAGATCGCGTCGATCTGTCCATTGCCCGACTTACCGAATACCCTGTCCGACTCTGCCGGACGCGGAGTACTCGTCCACTACGCCCTCCAGTCGCCAGCCCAGGCGCAGGCCCGATGGGGAAAGGCTGCGGCGACCCTGTTCGACAACACCACGGCACTGACCATCCTCGGCGGCCTCAAGACCGAGGAGACGCTCAAGTGGGCATCGCTCCTGGTCGGCCGACGTGTTGAGGAACGTCGGAGCCGTCAAAGCGGGCGTAGTTTCGCCGACCCCGGCTCCACACATATCGGCACCGAACGCGTCGACATCCTCGAGCCGGCGGCGGTGCGTCAGATCCCCAAGGGGCGCGCTCTATTGATCATGCGATCGATGCCTGCACTGATCGTCCACCTGCAGCCTGCCTGGAAGCGCGTCGACTGGCCAGCCCTGCAGGCCGACGCCGACACCCTCCGATCGCACCGCGTCGAGGCGGAGCCCATCGACCACGTTGACATCATCGAGCCCATCCCGCTGAGATCATGACCGACTTCTTCGACGACCCCATGGGAGAGCCGCCCGACTTCTTCGGCGCACCTGCCCCAGCTTCGCCCGGCGCCGCCAGCGATGTCGGCGCTCTGCGACGCGAACTCGCCGCACTCCGTGATCTAGTGCAAAGCCAAAGCCGTGCGATCGAGTCCATCGACGGTGTCCTCGCCCAACTCATCGACAACCGCAACGGTCAACTCCTACCCGCACCGTGGTGCTTTCACGAACCACCCCCGATGAAGGGTGTAGATGTCCTCCCGACCTGGACGGCCTGGTTCAACTTGCGATACGCGCCACCCGACTCGACCAAGCGGATCCCCAACTGCTGGGCCGAACACGGCGGCCTGGCTGCCGAAATTGCTACCCTCGCCTACTCTTGGCAGAAGGCGTTCAACGACGTCAAGGCCAACCATGACGCCGCCCAGATGTGGCACGACCGCTGGCTGCCTGGCTTCCTCCAGCGGATGCGCACGTGGGCACCGGGCGAGTGCTTCGATGGCGTACACAAGGAACCCCGCCCTACCCGCGCCGTCGGCCCGGCCGCGATTGATGCCAAGATCCGATGACGATGACCGTCGCAGCTCTGCCCGGCCTACCGCGCATCGCCCGGCTTGGCTTCGACGACGGGTGGCTCATTCTGAATCCGACCTTCCTCAACTTCGGTGTGCCGGGCGTCCTCATCGACTACCAGCTGGTTGGACGGACAGATCTTGGTCTCGAGCCGTTCGGCACTCGCAACCCAACTAGGCCATGGGCGCGGGCCAGGGCCCACTGAGGCGGAACGGCGGAAGTCTGGCGCTCTGGACCGACGATCCACCGACCCTTGTCGTCGAACGGTGGCTCGACCTCGGGGCCCGCATCATCGATGGGGGGCACCGTCAGATGATCCTTCTGGTCGGCGACACACGAGCCGTTCAGTTGTCGTGGAGCGCGCTGTGGGGGTGCTCAATAGGCATGATTCCTGCGACCGAGTTGACGACTGGGAACGCGACCGTGACGGTCCCGCCCCTTCGGACATCGTGCCCGGACCTGCCGTCGCCGCACGCGGGACGCAATCGGTCATCGGAGCCTGAGCTATGACCGTCCGAGTTCCAGTCCGTCGAGCAGGTGGGAAGGACCGCGACCGGCGGGCACGGCTGACGTATGCGGCGAAGGACCCGTCCGCGACAGTTGCGGCAGCACGTGGACATCTCGATAGCCTCCTGGGGATGTCAGGCTTGACCCTTCGTGAGATCGCGAAGATTCACGGCTACAGCCTCAAGTACGTGCGGAGCCTCTCTAAGCGAGATCATGACTGCCCCGATCCCGTCGGTTCGAGGAAGGAGGCGCTATGGCGGGGGGCTCATGCTTACCTGTATAATCCGGTCGCGATCGCGGGGTGGATGCGGAGCCATCGGCTCGGGGATGACCAGTGGACGACGGATCGGATCGCCTCAGAGTTTGAGGTCACCGTCGGCGTGGTTGCAGCGGCGCGAAGGCGGGGCCAGTTGGCTCGTCCCGATGGATATCAATTGGGTCGAGCATGGTGGCGGCCATCGGCCGCCCAGTCGTGGTGGGCTTCTCGGCAGGTCCCAGCTGGGGCATGGGTGCTGGCGCAGATCAGTGAGTACGTCGGACTGCGACGACCGCAGGGACGCCCTGACTTCCCGCCGGCCGATGGAATGGCTGGCACAACACGCTGGTGGTGGTCGGGGACAATCACTGAATGGTGGGAGCCGCATGCCGGGCGGCGGGTCGAACGACTCCGAGCTCGTGCTGATGCTCAGGATGGGGCCGCACCTCGAGGGGTTGATCGCTGGTTTGGTCGCGACGTGGCAGCTCACACCGGGTTGTCGTACGAAGCGGTTCGTACCGGCGGCTAGGGAAGTTGCCTGACCCTGATGGCCTGCAGAACCAAAGACCGTGGTGGCGCCCGGAGACCATCCGAGCATGGGATCGTCCAAGCGCGACCGGTTGGCCGCGCCAGGCGAGACCGCGCCACCTTGACAGCGCCGAGTCACAGTTCGGCTGAGCCCGATTCGATGCCGATCTCGGCGAGCGCGGCCCGAAGGACTCGGACGTAGTGGGCAGTTCCGTGGACGTTGCCGATACTCTCGTGCCAGGCAATGTGTCCGAGCGCTTGGTTGATCACTGCGAGCGCAATTCGCTGTGCGAATGTCGGATCATCCGCGAAGTCCCCGCCGTAACTGTTGAGAATCGTTTCGACATCGGACGGCTTGTAAAGCATCGAGATTGCGGCCAGCTCGCCGATCTGGCTACCTCCGTGCCACCCACCCCAATCGATGACTCCGCACACCTCGAAATCATTGTCGACGAAGACGTGGCCGGCGTGCAGGTCCCCATGGCACAGCACCGGGTCCGTCGTGGCTGGGGTGTCGAGAGATTTACCGATTTGTTCGATGACACGGTGTACTTCGGTCGCATTCAGACCTGCGGTGACGAGGTGGGATCGTTGACCGGTGCGCTCGTCGATGAAGGCTTGGCGGGCCCGGTCGGCGTTGGGCCAGTTCCCGTCGGCATTCGGCCGGTCAACTCCTGGGGTGGTGACGGAATGAAGGACAGTGAGTATTCGTCCGACGTTGATGAGCGCTCGGTTGCGTTGCTGCCCGCTCAGCCCCGGCAGCAGCTCCGAGAGCTGTCGACCCGCCGACTCGGCGATCAGCATGACCGACCGCGGCCCGGCCTCAGTGATGATCTCCTGGACCGCCAGTACGTGCGGTATCGGAATTCCGGCCGACCGTGCTTGGTCCATGGCCCAGACCTCGGATCCGAAGGTGCCTTCCCCCGGTCGTCTAATCCGGGCATACACCGCCCCAGCGCCGAGCACGGCTCGGTAGACCTCGTTCTCGTCACCAAGGGTCAATCGCTGCAGGTCGCGGACACTCGATCGAGCCTCCCGCTCGATCAGGTCGACGACCACGCCGCGAGGCGCTTCGAATCGCGCGTGCAGCTCGGTGAGGAAGTCGGGGTCGGTCACGACGCTATTGATCCACGCTAGTGGCGCCCAGCGCAAAGGCCGCCACGCCGTCTCAGGGTGCTTCGTACGAGCGATCGCGTGCGCGAGGGAGGGGTGAATCAAGGTTGATCCGCGGGCTCGGCTGGCGAGCCTGCCTGTGCGTTCGTCACGGCTGGGACCGAGGTGACGATCGGACTGACCGATCGGCGGACCTGACTTCTGCGCGATACGGATCGCCTGCCGGCACCTCACTGGAGCCTTGCGCTTCAAGCAAGACGCTCCCAGAGTCGAGCTGATCCCGGTGGTTGAACATCCTCCGCGCTGCAGTCTCAGCCGTCTGCTTGATCGGCGGCTCGTGAAATGGCGCCTCGGCCCGGTCCGAAACGCAAGTTCTCAGGTACAGCATGATGATCTTGGATTTGGATTCACCACCAAGATCTGACCAGGCGAGCCCGCGAATTGGGATCTCAGCTCCAGCGGCTCGAATCCAGTGCTCGCGTAACGCCACATCGAGATCTGCCCAGGCCCTCGTCACCTGATGCCGCAGAGTCGTTTGCGGGTTGATGCGGTGCTTGGGGTCTGTGACACCGCTGACGACATGCGTCTCACCTGCCGCGAGCCGGCGATCGATATCTGTCGTGGCCGTGCCGTGCGCGGTCATCAATGGGACTCCATGGCGATCAATAATGCGGCGCGGTACTCGGGTCTCGAGGACGACGGCGACTTGTGCTTGCTCGCCGTAGGTGATCGCGGTCAGGGGCTGCTGCGATCCGGTGACGTGTTCCACATGATCTTGGTAACAGCGCAGGTACCAGTGGCGAGTGACATGGACCCGAAGCCGGTCACCGTCGAACCGGTCGTCCGGCGCGTGCTGAATAGCCCGTCGCGCACCCACGGATCCCAGGATGTCGACGACCTGCGACGCGGCTCGGGCGGCATCACTGATTGCGACGTCGCGGATCACGGCGACCGCCCGGATGGTGCCGACGCCGCTGACGGCTGGCCGCATCAGGTGCAGCTGCTTGGTCGTGTCTTCGACCTGTTGAGCATCAATCACTTCCGCGGGCTCGCCGAGCTTGGACCGGAGCGTGTTGAGGTAGACGTGGACGTACCAGTCTCTGACGAGACGACCCGCGGGGTTGTAGCGGATCTCGCCGGACCGTGGATCGATCCGGGAGGTCTTGGTGATCTTGCGGGACCGTTCCCGGCCCGCCTCCACCGCATGGCGACGCAGTTTCTGCAGATCGTCATGGGCATCGTTGACGGCCTGGTCACGGGTGGCCCGCGCAACGGTCTCGGCGACTGTGGCGTCCATTGCTTTAGCGCTCGATCTCACGGAGGTCGATGCCGAACTGTTCCAGGGCTTCCTCGTCGGTGATGGACTCGCGAAGCTCCGTGATCGACCGATCGCGCTGCTCGCGAGCCAGGTCCGCGCGCCGCCGCATGAGCTCGGCGGCGTCCCATCCGGTCCCTGCGGAATCGCCCTCGGTGTCGGGTGCGCCCGGCGTCTCGGCATTGTCGTCCACGTCGGTCTCCTCAATGAGTACGTGCGGTGTGGCCCAGAGCGTCGCTGCCCCGTTCGGGTGAGTGCTCCACAACTATTGTCTCCGCCACACCGGTCCCATCGCCGAGCGTTCGGCGCAGCTTATGGCAGTTCTCGACGGCTTGGTCCGTCAGGAGCTTGGGGTTGTGTTCGATCGCATCGGTTGCGGCGTCGGAAGGATCGATATGGAGCTGTTCGGCTAGAGCGAGCACGAATCCTGGACGCTGCTCTGCTGGCATTCGCCCGGCAAGAGGGACGACGTGGCGAAACGCGGCGAGTTCGCGTACGACGTTGCCGTCGAGGTGGGTCTCGGCGATCTGACGCTCCGCGACCACGACGGCGGCTGGGCGTGACTCGCCGACGAGCTGCATCAGGGCGTCTCGGGCTTGCGAGTAGAGCGATGCCGGGTCTGCGTCTGCGGGCAGGTCCGCCATGGTGATCTCGTGGGGGCCGGCATCAGTGAGGCGACGCCACATCCCGACAGCCGCCGTTCGGCCGGCGTCGTCTCCATCCAATGCGAGGCAGATCGGCCGGTTGTCGGCAGCCCGTAGAAGCTGTTGCGCGTGCTGGCCAGTGAACGCGGTGCCGATGACGGCCAGACCGGCGAGCCGAAGCCCGCAGTCGGCAGCGAGGAGGTCGATCGCTATCGCGTCGAGTGGTCCTTCGCAGACCACCGGGAGAGCGCCATCGATGATCATGCTGTGGTGCTCGGCGAGGCCGTACAGCAGTTCGCCCTTGCGGAAGATCGACGTAGTGGGCGAGTTCAGGTACTTCGGTGCGTGGGCGTCGCTGTTCGACGGGGTGAGCCGTGCCGTGAAGCCAACGAGGTCGCCTTGACGATCGCGCAGAGGAATGGTCATCCGGTCGCGAAAGTGGTCGATGAGGTGGCCGTTGCGTGCTCGCGTTGCCATTCCGGCCGCTTCGATGTGATCGTCGGAGTAGCCAAGGCCGCGGAGATGGTCGATCAGTGTCGTCCATCGCCTGGGCGCGTACCCGAGGTGATGGCTGCCGGTAGCCTCGGCCAGCTGTCGTTCCTTAAGGTAGCCAGGGACCCAAGACTTCGGCAGTTGGTGGCGGAAGTAGTCATGGCTGTCGGCAACGACTCCCAGCAGTATTGACCGGTCCACCGACGGCAGTACGGCTGCTGCGGCCTGGTCGCGCAGCTCGGCCGTCGTGCTGGTTGCCTTCGCGACCCGGACACTGAGGGCGTCGATGGCGGCGTCGCGTGGAAGTGTGACAGCGGCTGCCGTGACACCGATGATCTGGTCGGCTGCCTTCATGACCCGGTTGCCGGTACGGGTGACGATCTCTGCCATCGAGACGTGCTCGGCCGCGGCCGGCGGGTGTGCCCAGCTGGCGACGTACGGGAACGTGTAGGCAGCGGTGTCAACCTGATGCGCGGCCATGACCAGGTGGGCGACTGATTCCGCCTCAACCTCCATCAGCCCCCGGCGCTGACCGTTTGGACCGTCCTCGCCGACGTGCAGGACGACGTGCGCCAGCTCGTGCACGAGGGTCTTCACGGCCTGCGCGTCATCGACATCGTCGCGCACCCACACTTCCCGATCCTTGAACCTGGTCACCCCGTTTGCACCGCTGAGCTCACTGATCGGTCCTCGCATCAACCGATAGCCGCGCTCGGCAACATCGGTGGCCAGCAGATCCCACATGCCGGCCGGGGCCGATCCGCTCAACAATGCAGGCAGGTCTGGCACCGGCAGCGGACGCCCCTCGGTCTGGCTCACATCGAAGACCGGCACCGGACGGAACCCGACGACCTGAGGTTCGAGCTGCCGTCGCCCCTCGGCCTCGACTTGCGGGGTGCCGTTGTCGGCCCGGACTGCCGTTCGGCGGGTGATTGGCGCGAGGACGCGGATGGCCTTCTCACCGCGCCGGACGTGGCGCCCCATCGATTGCCAGGTGCGGTAGCTGGCCACCGTGCTGGCGCCTGGACGTTGAGTCCAGATCAGGATCACGTTGTTGAAGCTGTAGCGGTGCAGTCGGCCCGCGAAGTCGAGCCAGGCGCGCCACTGGTCACCGGATTCGAGGGCGTCAACAGCGTCACGCAACTGGTGGTGCAGGGTCTCGATCGACCCACTCGATTCGGATCGGGCGGTTTCTGGTGTGCGGTCGTCTTTGTCGGTCATAGCGAGGTCACCGGCGTTCGAGTGCGGCGAGGCGTGCGGCCTGCTGCTTGAGCTGGACCTGCTGTGCCTCGACGACAACTCGCAGATCGTCGAGCTGGCTCTGGATCTCCTCGATGATGAGAGGCAGGTCGGGCAGGCCTGCCAGGCTGTTCCGGTCGCGGTCGTTGTCAGCCATCGTCTCTTCCTTTCCTAAAGCTGGCGGCCGGTGCCGCCGCGGTGGGTTGCGGTGCGTCGTCTGACGCTCGTGGGTCGTTGCGGGCGAGTACTGCATGGAGCCGGGTCGCTGAGGAGTCTGTGTGGGCCGGATCCTGGCTGGCTCGGATTGCCCGGGTGCTGGCCGCCCAGGCCTCGTGTTGACGGCTGCGGGCTGGCGGTTCTGGACCGACCGGGTCGTCGCCGGTGGCCTCATACACGACGCGGTAGGCGACGACCTGGCGGATCGCCTCACCGCGACCCTCAGCCATCCCGACCACGCTGAGCCAGGTCGGGCGGGTGGCCACCGCCTCCGTGGCCAACGTCGTGATCCGATCCGCCATTTCGGTGTAACGGCAGGGAAGGTACTCGGTCCAGGGTGGCTCGAGCGCGGTTGGTGGCGCCGCACCAAGCCAGGACGGCACCGCTGGTGGGTTCGCGATGGCGCTATACCGGGTGGCAGCGGCAAGGATCTGGTCGAGTCGGAAGACCAGGACCTGCGTGTCGGATCGGGCATCGGCGTAGCTCCGCATCGCTTCGGCCCGAAGGAGCACGTCCTTTGCGGATGCTCCGGCGCCTTCGGCCAGGTGGAGGCGGTGGGCGACGCTGGGCCAGGCCGGGTCGGCCGTTATGCCTGGGTGGGTGTCTTCCGCCACCTGGTGGTACCGGTCGCCGACGTGGACGCCGAGCGCGTACTCGTACTCCACGGCCATTCGGCGCAGGTCACCGATACCGGCTACGGCATCGCGGATCGCCTCGCTCGCGGACGGCTCCGTACCCGACCGGCCGATGATGCCGGTCAGCACCTCCCGGGTCGCGCCCGCGGATTCGGGGAGGTGGTCCGGTCCGGGATCGGTCATCGTCGCCACATATAGCTGTGTTCCGTGGCGGGCACGGCTGAGCCCGACGTACAGGTCCTCGCGGTTCAGTTGTGGGTCGACGACCAGGTGGGCATGGTCGACAGTCATCCCCTGGGCGCGACGGATCGTCCGGGCGTAGTCGAGTTCAACATGGGCGCGTACGTATTCGTCGGGGAGGGTCACCCGACCGTGGTGGCGACGATGCTCAACGGTCAGCGCGCCGTCGTCGTGAACGGCGAGCACCCGCCAACCATCACCGTTCTTGACCCAGTCGCGACCGCGGTTCACCGCGAGTCGCCGTGCGTTACGTCGGGTGCAGACCTGATCGCCGACGGCGGCGACATTGCCGTCACGAAGCGCGAGTCCGTCCACCGCCACCTGTCCACTGATGACCAGGTCGGCGCGCGCCCGGGCGTTGAGATCAGCCACGGTCGTGGCCGAGGAGGCCAGCAAGAGACTGTCCCTGCCCTCGCGGACGTCGGCGAGCCAGACCGCGTACGCGACGTCGGGGACTTTGGCGTCCGTCCCGGCGGTTACGCGGTTGTGGCTGAGGTAGAAGTCGACCGCGTCGGCGATTCCATCTCGGACCTGGAGGGTCGCTGTGGCCTCGGTCGGATCGGCGAACCGAACCACCTGATGGAGTCGGACCGAGCCGACCTCATGATCAAGGTGGCGCAGGACCCCACCGGCCTCGATCGCAGCCAGCTGATGATCGTCCCCGAGGAGACGTATGACGGCGCCGGCCTCAATCGCGCGGTCGACCACCCGGGCGAGCATCAGCGTGCCCGCCATGCCCGCCTCGTCGATCAAGATCATCGTGCCCGGTTGAACTGGCGGCTCACCGTGGTCGAACTTCGCGAGCGTGTCAGCCTCGGTGCCCAACTCCTCCGCGAGCACATCGGCCGCCACCGCGGACGGAGCAAGAGCGACTATCGGACGGCCCGCCGTCAACCATGCATCCGCGACGACTCGCATCGCGGTCGTCTTGCCCGACCCGGCTGGCGCCAAGCCCAGTTGGACGGCACGTCCTGACTGGCAGAAGGCGCGCACCAGGCCCGTCTGCTCGTCATTGAGCGGCCGATCAGAGCAGGCCGATCGGGCGAGAGCATCGTCAACCACGGACGAGTCAATTCGCTCGGTTGTCCGTAGCTTGGCTGCCTCGGTGATTCTTCGTTCGGCGGCCAGGATCTTCGCGGAGGTGAAGAGAGTGGAGCCGTGCTCCACGAACACCGATTCGCCATCGGTGCGGCGCAACTCGGCTGGTTCGGGCAGGGTCCTCGGCGTCTCGATCCGAATCGACCGCCGAGGGTTCATCGCGGCGGCAACGACCGCTTCGACCAACTCCTCGCGCGCATCGGTCGGAAAGGCGCGGGACTGACGGTGTGCCTCAGCGCGTAGGTGATGCACATTCCACGTCGCGCGCGTGGCCATCAGGCAGTCGAGTGCACGGTCAGCGATCTCACCCGGGGTTGGCATTGGTCCCGCATGTTCGCGCCCGAGCGTCATTTGCTGGATCACATCGGCCACGTCGGAGGTGTTGAGCAAGCTGGCGGCCTCGCGCTGCCATGAGTCCACCATCTGCTCCAGCGATCGCCCACGCTGCTTGTCGGGCCGTTCGGTGAGCGTGGCCTGTTGGTAGAGCCGATGGCGGATCGAGAGCGCCGGATCCCGGCCGTGACTCTCCTGGTACTGACGAAGCAGACCCTGGTATTCCTGCTCGATACCCTGACGTCGCTTTGAGAAGTTCTCGATGACCGAGGCCGGCATTCCGACGACTTCCCTGACGGCCCGACGCCCGTCGCTGGAACTCACGCGTTCCTCGAACCGAAGACCAAGGCGTTGCCGCAACTCGTCTTCGATCCGTGTGTTGTATCGCTCGGACATCGAGACTGCGGCGGCGAAAAGGGTCCGGCCGTCGAGCGATCGCCACTTCTCGT
>JAABUS010008088.1_pt1 | contig 11685 bp, 14 predicted proteins | sample 5560161 | NCBI WGS metagenome assembly JAABUS01 (sample SAMN10711885, study PRJNA513376) | rock metagenome | isolation source: Antarctica rocks | place: Antarctica: Victoria Land, Trio Nunatak nord | collected 2016-01-04 | reverse complement strand
TTGCGCTGGCCTTCGAACCTGAAGCTCCGGCCGGCTCACGGCAGTATGCTACACAATTGAATAATCTAAGTTTTTTGGCCAACAAGTTCCCTGTAGCTACTTTTCGCCCGTATCCCGAACCACCCCCAGCCCCGCGGCCCGCCACTCCGCCCCGCGCTGCCGGACCAGCATGAGGTTGATCCGGCCCACCGCCTCGTGCGCGCGGTCCCGCTCGGCCCCGGCCTCCGCCGTCGTGATTACCCAGCCGCTGCCGCGCAGCTTGCCCAGCACCCCGGGCCGCTTGGCCAGCGTGCCGGCCACCCCCGCAGTCCCGCCCGGCCCCTGCTCCAGGGCCACCAGCCGCCGCCCCGCCTCGGCCGAGTCGCGGTAGGCTAGCTCCAGATAGTCGGACAGGTCGCGGCGCGCGACCTGCACCGCCTCGTTGGCGCCGACCACGGCCGCGGTCTCCTCGGCCGTGACCGGCTGGAACGGCACCCCCGGCAGCATCGGCTCCGGCGGCCCCGGACGCTCCGGCGCTGCATCGACCTGGACCTCCTGCACCGCTGGCACAGTCTCCGGCATGGCCCTGCCCGCGCCGGACAGCATGCGCCGCAGCTCCAGCCACTTCGCGTTCGTCAGCACCCGGATAGGCCGCGCCAACCCCGAACCTTCCACAGGTGCCTCGGTCCCGGCGACCGGCGCCGCGCCGTGCACCGCTGGCGCAGTCTCCGGTAGGGCGGGCGGCACGACCCTGTCCTCGCCGAACAGGACGCGCCGCAACCCCAGCCGCTCCGCTGCCGTCGGCGCCCGGATCGGCCCCGCCAGTTCCGGGTCCTCCGCAGGCTTATTGGTCCCGACAACCGGCGCCGCACCCCCCCGTGCGGCCAGCACCGCCTGCGCTATGTCCTGCGCCAGGCGACCCGACGCCAGGCGCTTCGTGCTCCGCGCGATCTCGGCCATCACCCCGCCGAGCTCCTTCATCTGCTCCAGCACCACCGGCAATGCCCGCCGCAGCGCCGCCTCGGCCCGGCGCCGTTCCAGCAGCTCGTGCCCGCTGCCCGGCGCCATCGCCGTCAACCGCTCGCGCTGCTCGGCCCACTGCACGCGCAGTGCCTCCAGCGCCGCGTCCCCGCCCGGCACAGCAGGCGTAGGGGCAGGGTCAGGCGTAGCCGCCGGTTCCGCCCTCGGCGGCACCACGATGGTGCTCTCGGGCCGCAGCGGGTCCAGCCCGCGCCGCTCGGCATAGGCCAGGGTGGCGACCGCGGCCCCCTCCGCCCCGTCGGCATAGTCCAGGCTGGTGTCCTTGGCCCGCTCGCGCCCCAGCACCCGCGCCAGCCCCTCCCGGCTGCCCAGCTCGTCCGCCGACCAGTGCAGGCTCACCCCGTCCCGGTGCCGGCTCAGCGCCACATACGCCGCGTGCCGGTCCATGTGCGCCGACGCCAGCACGTGCGCCCGGTCCGCCGTCACCCCCTGCCCCTTGTGCGTCGTCGCCGCGTAGCCGTGCTCCAGCTCCGCGTAGTCTCCCGCCGAGAACGTCACCTCGGGCGCACTCACGCCGCCCGCGCCCGCCCGGTCCAGCCGCACCGTCAGCCGCGCCCCCTCGCCCTCCACCGCCAGCACCGTCCCCAGCGTGCCGTTCTTCACCGCAACGCCGCCGCGGCCCCCTGGCCCCGCCCCAAGCCCGCGCTCGTTGCGCAGGAACATCACCCGGTCCCCCGCGGCGAACAGCCGCTCGCCTCGCGCCGTCTGCACGACCTGCTCCGGACCCAGCTCCCCCGCCGCCCGCAGCCGCTCCCGCGCCAGCCGGTTCAGCATCCGCGCGTCAACCTGCGTGTACGTCAGGATCACCCGGCTCTGCTCCGGCGCCACCCGCCGCGCCGCGTCCCAAACCGCCACCAGCGCTGTCTGCGCCTCGTCCTGCGTCGCGTGCCCGTGCACCATCCCGGCCGCCTCATAGCGCCCCAGCGCCTCTCCTGTGCGCCCCGTGGCCAGCTCCCGCGTCGCCGTGCGCTGCCATCCCACGCGCTGCCGCCGCGTCTCCAGGATCTCCGCCGCACCCACCCGCTCGGCGATCGCCCGGAACGCCGCGCCTGCCTCGATCGCCTGCAGCTGCTCGGGGTCCCCCACCAGCACCACCTTGGCCCTCGCCGCCTGCGCCTGGCCCAGCACCCGCTCCATCTGCCGCGAGCCCACCATCCCCGCCTCGTCCACCACCAGCACGTCCCGGCTGGTGAGCGGGTCCCGCCCCTCCTTCCAGCCCCACTCGAGGCTCGCCAGCGTCCGGCTCTGGATGCCGCTGCCCGCCTCCAGCCCCTCGGCCGCAATGCCCGACAGCGCCGCCCCTCGCATCCGGTAGCCTTCCGCCTCCCACACGCCCCGCGCCGCCCCCAGCAGCGTCGTCTTGCCGCCGCCCGCAATGCCCACCAGCACCGACAGGTCCCGCGACCGCGTCAGGTGCCCGAACGCCATCGTCTGCTCGTCCTCCAGACCCGCCGCCACAGGCGCCACCTGCCGCCGCTCCAGCAGCACCCCGTGCGTCCGCCGCCGCGACAGCGCCAGCGACGTCCGTTCCATCCGTTGCTCGACCCCAAGCATCTCCCGCGTCGTCAGCCGCAGCCGCCCCCGCCCGTCCGCGCCCAGCCGCACCAGCTCAGGCGCCGCCTCCACCACCGCCATCGCTTGTGCGAACTGCTCGCCGTCCGCCGTGTGCCGGTTCACGAACCGCGCCAGGTCCGCCCGCGTGAACGTCGACTGCTGCCGCGTGATCGCGTCCAGCACCACGCCTGGGTCAGCGATGATCGCCTCGCCGTTGCGCCGCGCGATCTCGACATGCTCCGCCGCCCGCTCCGCAGGCTCCCCCCGCAACGCCCGCCGTGCTCCGGCCGGCCCGATCTTGTGCTGCGGCTCCAACGCGATGCCCTGCTCTGCGTAGGAGCGATGGTCGATCTGCACGTCGTGCCCCAGCCGCGCCAGGCGCTCGTTCGCCAAGGCCACCCAGCGCTCCCGCACGCCCTCGTACAGCCCGGCGCTGTTCCACTCCCGCACCTTGGGGCCGAACCCGTCCGGTGTGATCTGCCGCATGGTCAGCATGACGTGCGCGTGCGGCTTCGCCTGCCCGTCCGTCCCCATGGCCCAATGCACGTTCAGATCGGCCACCATCCCCCGGTTCACGAACTGCTCCCGCACGAACGCCCGCGCCAGGCCGATCGCTTCCGCCCGCGGCAGCTCGCGCGGGATCGCGAACTCCATCTCCCGCGCCAGCTGCGCGTCGCACCGCTTCTCCCGCGCCTCCACCTCGTTCCACAACGTCGTGCGCGCGGCGCAGCGCTCCTCCGCCGTCTCGCCCTGCCGCCAGCGCGCGGGCGCGCCGTCCGGCAGCATGATCTCCGAATGCGCGACGTCCGTCTTCGCCGTGAAGTCGTGTGCACGGTCCAGCTTGGCGTCATGCAGGCGTTCGGCGGCGCGGTAGGCCGCAGCCGCCACCACGCTGCGTCCCGCGCTGCGGCCGATCACCTGGATGCGGGCGTGGAAGATTGCCATCGTGCGGTAGGCTAACTAAGGTCTAGGCAGGTTGTCACGCGGTTTCAAGGCGGCCTCGCGCATGTAACGGCAATTACGTATCTGCGCGCATTTCCTGATTGCCTTCGCTGCGCTCCGGCCAGAAATGACGCGGTGCTCGGGTCTGCTTAGGGTGGCGCTGAGTAATGATGAACAATCTGCCAGGCCTGGCAACGGCTTTCAGGCACTGCTAGGCTCGTGGCAACTCACTCATGATCTTGGAGCCGGTGCCATGGCCCGCAAACCACGCGATTTCGATGCCGAACTCCAGGCCCTCATGGACAAGGCCAAGAAGGTCAAGTCGCAGAAGACCGTCCAGCTCGGCGAACTCGTCCAGATCCTCGGTGTCGATGCGCTGCCCATGGAAGCGCTCGCCGGTGCCTTGCTCGCCGCTCTTGAGCAATCCAAGAAGCAGCCGGAAGCCGTCACGAGGTGGACCGGGCGCGGGCAGGCCTTCTTTCAGCAAGGCGGCAAGCGGGGGAAGAAAGCCACAAGCGACGGCCCTGCTCCAGGAACTGCAGATCACAACGGCCCAGCTCCAGCGCCTGGCCGTGCTGCGCAATAGGCTCGCTCTCGCACGCGCCCGCGACGATCAGCGCGAGTGGGTCCAGGATCGGCGCACACGCACCCGACACCTCATCGAACTCGGCGGCCTCGTACAAAAGGCCGGCCTCGTCGAACTCGTGGACGACGATCGCGCCACGCTGCTCGGCGCGCTTCTCGAAATTGCCGGACGGCTGCAAGAGGATGAACACCAGGAAGAGGCGAACAACCTCAAGGCACGCTGGCGGCGGCGCGGACTGCACGCCTTTGATGCGGACAATGCAGCACCGGGCATGGGAAGCGAGGAGCAACCGAGAAAGGACGCCCCGCAATGACCGGCAAGCAGCTGCGCATCGCATCCAAGATTGACGCCGCAATGCAAGCCCTTGCTCAGACTGGCAAGGACGACATGACCATCTTCGCCGAGATGGCCGAGCATATGGCGGACTTCAAATGGCTGATGGACAACGCCAGGCCAGGCGTCATGGACGAACTCTGCCGGCGATACGCCGGGTTCACGCAGTCAGACAGGGCGTGAACACACTGCCTTAAGACACCGTGTTAGCGGCGGACAGGAAGCCGGCTGCCGAGAAGCGCTTGGAGGCCGAGTTCGACGTCGCTCATCCCCATAACACGTTCGATGGTGCCTTTGCGTAGTTCGCCGGCCAGCGCGAGGACGTCCGCAGTCGCGGCCCGAAGCTGCTGGTTCTGCGCCTCCATCTGATCCAGCTCGCGCGTTTGATCGGCTGACGGTTTTTCGGTCCGCCAGTGGCTGATCTGCTGGGCGTAGATATCGACGAACTGCAGCTGCTCGGTGTGAACCTGCTCAACCCGGTCGATGGTGGCGTCGTCGAGCACGTGTGGGCGCACCCGTGCCTCGGACAACGTTTCGAGGTATTTGCGCGTGTCGTCCAGGGCATCGTCGATCATGCGGGCGATCATCGGCATTTGGGTATGGGCTGCCAGTTTACTGGGCCTTCGTGCGGCATGTGGGCTCCTTTGGCTTAGGCCCTGTCGAGTTCGCGCGCTGTCTCGGCGCGCCGGCAGGGCTTCTTCAGCAAGGTCGGCATTCTGTTGGAACAGACGGAGAACGTTTAACCCGATTAGGAGAGCTGCTTGGATGCATTCTGCTCGACGGCAGCAATGATCGAAATGGGCCTAATCCATCTTCGCACAGAGGTCGAGGTCGAAACACCACTCCCACTGTAATACGTCACGTGACGTATTACAGTGGGCGCCATGGCACGCGGTCCCAAGCCTCTCGGCGAACGAGTGATGACCCGTGCGGAGCGGCAGGCCCGCTACCGTGCCGCGCATACGCCCGACACGGCGCCGACGGTGAAGGTGCGCTATCGCAAGCCTGCCGATCGGCGCAGTCGGCCGCAGCGGTGGCGCGATGCAGTGGCGGAGCTGATCGAGCTGCAGGCCGACTACCAGCAGTGGCTGGACACGCTGCCGGAGAGCCTGGCGGACACTCCCACGGCGGACGCGCTGCGAGCTATGTGCGACCTCGACCTGTCCGGGCTGGAAATTGACCCGCCACGCGGTTTCGGGTGCGACTGAGGGCTGTCTGCCTCTTGGCCGGTGAAGGTTCTGCGGAAAACGCTTCCAAGCTGCTGTACGGCCTTCCTAGCGCGTCTATGGGCCATCTCACGGCAGGCCAGCGCCTGACAATTCCTAACCTTCCCCGATTGGAGCCGCAGCCAACATGAGAGGCCAGGCAGAAAGGGAAACTGGGGTGAGCGGGAACTTGGACGAATTGCGGGGAAGGATGCTGGCCAGGCGAAGGAGGTCCCGCCTCCGGAGCACAGCCGTTGGCAGCCTGGTTCTGGTCGCTGTCGTCTCCGGCATGGGCTTTGCTGCCGTTTTGCTTTGGCAGCAAGTCGGTTTTCTGAACCTTGTGGCGGGCCATGCCGCCTCCTCCATCCAGGCGGACTGACAGGGCCTGTTCCGCTGTCGGGCCGGCGGACGCCAACGCATTGGTTCTTCCTTCCGCAACAAACCTTCAATTTTCGTGACAAATCTCACCACGCTGGAAAACGTTCTTTCTTGTAAGTACCTGGGGTGGGTTGAGCTCGACTTTCCGCAATTTCGGTTGGGTGGAAGGATCAGCAGAGCACCCAGAAGATGTCCTCATGCGCAATGAAGTCGAGAGCCTCGTCGATCGGTAGAACGGTTCGCCCGAAGGGACCGGCTGGCGTCCACCGCTCCGTCCAGGCTGACCAGTAGAAGACCTCGACGCGGTCGTTGCGTCCGGTCGGGCGGAGCCTGGCGACCGGCGCGGCAGACAGGGCGTGGTAGAGCGTGTAGCCGCGGTTGCGGCGCTCGCAGACAATGGCACCTCTCGGGAAGCAAAAGCGCTCGATGCGCTGGGCGATGTCGTCGGTCATGGATTACATTGTAAATCGCATGATGAATGCGTGTCGCCGCTCGGCGCCGCGACGGTGTCAGCGCGTGGTGCCGATCATGCGTCGACGCGTCTTGCCATTCGGGTGCAAGTCGATTTTACAAATGCGATGCTGACCCAATGCACCCCTCCTGGCGTCGCCGCCATCCATTCAGGTCTGACGCCGCCCATACTCGCCGGCTGGCTATCTGCCTTTCGCCGCTGCTTCACGGCACCGGTCTGGGCCCGCGTCCTCGTGCTTGTGACCGGAGCGGCGCTGGCACCGGGCAAGCGCACTGTCAGCCAAGCGCTGCGCGTCATGGGCCTGGCGGAAAGCCCGGGTTTTGGTCGCTACCACGAGGTGCTGAGCCGAGCGCGCTGGAACGGACGTGCTGTGGCGCGCACGCTTCTTGCCCAAGTGCTCGATGCTTTCCTGCCTGCGGGCGAGGTGGTGATCGGTGTCGACGACACGATCGAGCGGCGCTGGGGTCCCAAGATCTCGGCGCGTGGTATCTACCGCGATCCCGTGCGCTCGTCCCGCGGCCACTTTGTCAGGGCGAGTGGTCTACGCTGGCTGTCGCTGATGGTCATGGTGCCGATCCCCTGGGCAAATCGGCGCTGGGCGTTGCCGTTCCTTACGGTTCTCGCCCCATCCAAGCGCTGGAGCGACGAGCACAATCGTCGGCACAAGACCGTGGTCGAGTGGGCGCGTCAGGCAGTTCTGCAGACCAAGCGTTGGTTGCCGGACCGCCATCTGATTGTCGTTGCCGACGCCAGCTTTGCTGCCATTGACCTGATCGCGGCACTTCGCCGTCACGTCTGCTTGGTCACGAGGCTGCGGATCGACGCCAGTCTGTTCGCGCCGGCTCCGCCGCGCCGAGCGGGGCAGATGGGCCGTCCACGAGTGAAAGGTCGGCGTCTGCCAGCGTTCAAGGCAGTGCTGGCTGATCCCAAGACCGCATGGGTGCCGGTCACCGTGACGGACTGGTATGGCGGCAAGCCGCGCATGCTGGAGATCGTGTCCGATACCGCGGTCTGGTACAACTCTGGCCTGCCGCCCGCATCCATCCGTTGGGTGCTGGTTCGCGATCCCACAGGCGAGCGCGAGCCACAGTGCTTTCTCAGCACCGACCTCGCAGCTAAGCCAGAGCAAATCCTCAGCTGGTTCGTCTCGCGCTGGCGCATGGAAACGACGTTCCAGGAAACCCGCACCCACCTCGGCGTGGAGACGCAGCGGCAGTGGTCCGATCTCGCCATCCTGCGCACCACCCCGGCACTGCTCGGGTTGTTCTCCTTGATCACCGTCTGGGCCGATCGGCTCGTCCATACGCCAATCGGTATGGTCACGCCACGCGCCACTGCCTGGTATGCCAAGCGCGAGCCGACCTTCAGCGACGCCATCGCCGCCGTCCGACGGGCGCTCTGGTTCCCACCGACTTTATCCACCTCCCGGTCAAGCCCGGAGATCGTCCAAATCCCTACCACTCTCCTGCAAAGACTGACAGACACCCTCTGCTACGCAACCTAAATTGCGGAAAGTCGAGCTCAACCCACCCCTGGGTGAGTCTACGGCTCCTTGTCAGCCGCGCTGAACCGTCGCTCTGCGTCCGGCTCGAGTGCCGCCGTCAGCAGTGTCGGCCAATCGTCGGGCGGGTTGCCGCTCGCCAGCATCCGGCCGAACACGGCATAGGGGTCGGTGCCTGCTCCGGCTTTGCGCAGCGTGTCGCGGTCGTTGACCCAGGCATACACGATCACTTTGGCTTGTGAGTTGGCCCGAAAGAACAGCCGGAACCGATTGCCGGCAAATTTGGCCCGGAACCAATGCCGGTGTTCCCGGCCCAGCGTATTGCCTTGCCGGAACTCCGGCGCCAGCGGATCACGTGGGATGCGGTCCAGGATCAGCGCCTGCAAAGCCGCCAAGAGCTTTGTGTCGGCTTTGCCCTGCCATCCCTGCGGGTCGGACCGCTTGGCCCGCTCCACGGCCGTTAGAAGCCGCTCCAGCTGGTCCAGGAACAGCGAGTGGGCATGGAGCGTCCAGCCGTGGCGTTCCAGCACCGGCTCGGCTAGAGCGCGACCGTGCCCTCGATCGGCACATCAGAGTCCATCTCGCCCGTCAGTGCCTTCATACGCGCCGCCAGGGCGGGCGTGAGCGGCACCACGGCACTTGCCGGCCGACTGGCGATGTCAGCCTCCAGCAAGGCCAGGAAGGGCGCCAGCGCCGGGTCTGAGGTGTTCTCGTCCGGCAAAGCATGGACGGTGACGTTCTCACCCTCCACCCGGAAGGCAATGCGTCCGCCGTAGCCTACCCCAAGTGCCTGGCGCACGGCTTTAGGCACCGTTGTCTGCCCCTTGGCCGTGATGGTGCAGACCTCCTCGACAACCGGCATGGCCTTGCTTCCCTCATCTGTTGAATGATCGAAGGTAATGCATATTCCTTACCTTGTCAGTAGCTTTCTGTTCGACCTGCCGGAGGCATGGTCGATGGCTCGGGACGCTTTCCGTCCCGACGTTGTTTGGCGGGCACGACGTGCGGGGACGGTCAAGGATGCCGAAGGCACTGCGAAGCGGCGGAGCCGAAGGCGACCGTCCTTGACGGTCCGAAGCACCGTGGCAGTAGAAGTTTTCCCCAACTGATAGCTGTTCAGCTAGCGGTGAAGCTATCGGGATTCTAACTAGCGGTTTTAGGGGGGGGTGATCCGCCGAACGAATCGCGCTTTGAGGGGGGGGTGATCCGCCGAACGAGGGGGGGGGTGATCCGCCGAACACAACTAGGCCCTAAGCGTGACTTATCCACCGACCCAAGGGGGGGTGATCCGCCGCACGCTCCTCAGACGCGGCGCACGCCGACCTCCACCAGTGTCTTCGGCACAGGTGGGCGCGACGGCATCAGGACCAGGCCGCCAATCACTGGTTCAATGCGGGCATCCGGATACACGGCGACCACCGCGCGCAGCGCTTTCGCCATCTCGCGCTTAAAGTCCTTGGGGTCGCGGTACTCCTGCCCGAACTGCACTCGAAGGTTGGCCCAAGAGAGTTTGACACCGGCTTTACCACGGATGCGATGGAGCCGGTGGGCAAGCCAGGAGTACACGTCGAGAGCCAAGGCCGAGTGCTTCAAGGCACCCAGGGCGCGGGCGTCGAGCGGCACAGCGCTATCCGCCAAAGACTCGTAAAACTCCGGCGTCAGCTCGATCACGCCCGGCCATAAGGCCCTCTGGTTGGTGCTCCGGTTAATCCAAGCCGAAAAACGCTTGATGGGCTTGGCATCCAATGTTTCCAAGCCGACACCAAGGCTCATTCGGCACGCAGCAAGCGCTCGCATCTGTCGGCCGAAGTTGGCGTACTCCTCCCCTCCGGTTCCGATCTCAAGGCGCAGTAGGAACTCGCGCACCGAGTGCCCTACCTCGACGGTGGCGGATTTCGTGCGGACGGCCTCGCTGCTGAGATGCACCAACGCAAGCCGCGGCCGTGTGCCGTAAGGCAGAGGCTGCGGCAGCCACTCCTTGCCGTTCCAGAGCTTTCCCGCCTCGATCAGTAGCGAAGCGTTGCCGTTCGTGCGTTCAAACGTGTTGCCGGCAACTCGCCGGCGTGGAAGCCCGACCTGGCACAGCACAGAGTGCAAGTAGTCCGGCCGCTCCGGTGGCCGCTCTGCAATCTCGTTACCCAGCTTGATGATGCGAACTGTGGTGGGTGGAAGCGGGCACCCGCCAGGGCCAAATAGGTTGGCTTGCGGCGTCACCGTTCCATCACCCTCGGCCGCGTCGCTCAAAGCCCGCTCTCGACGGTGCGGTAAATTGCAAGGTTGATAAGGGCGGCCCGGCTCTGCCCCATCTTCTCCGCCAGCTCGTCCACCTTCGCAAGCAAGTCGGGCGCGATGGTCAGCGTGATCTGCTGCTTTGTTCCCCGGCGCACCCCCTTCGGCTGAGCGTCAGGCGCACCAGATATAAAGCTTTCCGTGGTCTTGTGCCTAACTGGCTTTGTGATCGCCATTTCATCTCATCTTGCTGGCAGATACACGGTATCTTGCAACTGAAACAATGCGTTTACCAGTGAGGTCAGCTCGTCGCAGGCCTTGGCATCGCGGGGTGTGACCTCCTCCACTGCTAAGCCCTGGCCCACAGCGTTGGCGAACGCCTTACGCCTGCGGATTGGAGCGTCGAGATGTACGAGTTGGGGGTGATCGGCAAGCGCCGCCGCGGCGTCAGCGTTGTCGCTGGAAGCGGTCCCTGGGTCGGCGCAGTTGAGCAACCCGTAAGCCCGAAGACCGTCTCGTACAGACCTTGCTTCCTCTACCAGTGCCGATATGTCGGCCAGCGCCCATACGTCCACAGAGCGAGGCTGGAACGGAACTAGAAGCACGTCGGACAACACGAGAGCAGCCCGAAGCGCGGTAGAGTCCCGGCCGCCAGCATCAATGATGATATCGTCGAACTTACGCCCTTGTTGCTGAACCTGGGCACGCAGAACGGGTCCATCTGGATATTGGGCGCAAGCCAAGCCTGGCCTCCGTCCCGACTCGGCTCGAAGCGCCACGGCTGTCTGCGATGTTCCTTGTCGGTCGCCGTCGATCAGCCACACGTCACGGCCGGCAAGCGCGCGGGAAAGCGCGATTTGGACAGCTAGGGTTGTCTTCCCAACCCCGCCCTTTGTGTTCCCAACGGTGACAATCACCCTGCTATGGCCTTCATATCAACACAATATCATCATCCATTGATTTTACATTTGGGTCAATGGTTTGGCACCCGTTCCGATCCAACATGCGCCGGACCTGCGCTGCTGACCATTTGGCCCCGCCCTGGGGCGCCCGCACTCCGCGCACCTGCAACGCCGCGGCAACCTGTCGCAAGCTGGCCCCCCTCGGCCCGCAGCCCGTCCAGCACCGCCCGCAGCTTGGCCGACCGTGCCTCCGCCAGCCGTGCCGCCCCCGCCCCGGCCGGCGTGCCCGGCCGCAGCCGCGGGTTGCCGGATGGGAAAACGGACAGAGACGGCCTTCTCGCCTCTGGTCATCAGGCGGCATGGCAGAGCGCGTCGATGATGCCGTCTTGGAGTTGGGTCTGTTGCCGGTGCGGCGGCACGAAGCCTGACGGTCTTGGGCCGGCGAGCGCCGGCCCCACTCTGGCTCAGCCTTGGACGGCTGCCTTCTGCGCGCTCTCCGCCAGACTGCTGGAGTACTCGTCCGCTTTGTAGATGTCGGAGACGATCGACTTCAGCTTACTTGC
>JAABUS010008087.1_pt1 | contig 11686 bp, 7 predicted proteins | sample 5560161 | NCBI WGS metagenome assembly JAABUS01 (sample SAMN10711885, study PRJNA513376) | rock metagenome | isolation source: Antarctica rocks | place: Antarctica: Victoria Land, Trio Nunatak nord | collected 2016-01-04 | reverse complement strand
AGGGATGGAGGATGAGGCTTGGGGGCGTTTGGGAGTGGAGAGGATGGGTTGGGGCAGGGATGGTGGTGTTTATGCATGAATGAATGAAGGCGCTGGGTATCCTTGGACGGGAAGTGTATTGCCATGATGGTTGCAAGCAGAAGCATCTTTGTTGCAGTCGCCTGCTTTTCTAGGTGCTGTGCGGAGGGTCTATCTAAGAATACAGCAAAGTACATTCGGTACAGCTTTCGACAAGCTCCAAACTGTTCACCCATCGCTCGCAAGGAGATCAGCCGCTCGTAATAATACAACATCCTAACACCAGTAACAATACAGGGCCTAAGGGACCGCAGCTTTGAATCAGCTTGCACCGTTCACCATAGGGATCGTTTCAGTCTTGGCGCTGTCCATGCTCACAGCACCTGCAGACTTGGCCATGTCCTTTTCTGCGGCCGCTAGAGTGGCTTGATCGATGCCGCTTGCGGTGTCCTTGGCTTCTGCATAGGATGGCTTGCTCTTCTCATTGGCCGTATTCGCAGTAGCTGCGGATTTGGCCGTGTCCTTTTCTGCTGGCGCGAGTGATCCGTGATGCACGTCTGTAGTCTCCTCCGTAGCCTGGGTTGTATCAGTAGCGCGTGCTGTTGTCGTTCCCGCTGCGGCCTGGGGTATATCAATACCATATCCATCTGAAGTCTCTGCTGCGGCCTTGGAAGAATCGGCTTGATGTCCATCCGCGCTCTTCCCTGCCTTCAGGTTGTTCAAGAATTCCTGCGGCGGATGCTGACGGTAACCCTCTGGATTGTTCTTCGTCCAGCGCCACAGGTCCTCGCAGGCATCCTCCAGCGTCCGCTCAGCCATCCATCCCAGCTCCGCATTCGCTCGCTTCGGGTTCGCAGTCAGATCGAGCACATCGCCGGAACGACGCCCAACGACCTGATACGGAAGCTCCTTCCCAACAGCCGCACCGAAAGCCTTGATCATATGGAACACCGTGCTCCCCTTGCCAGTGCCAAGATTCCACGCTCGCACGCCAGGGTGGTTATCTCGTAGATAGTTGAGAGCAGCAAGGTGCCCCTGTGCCAGATCGAGGATGTGGATGTAATCGCGGATGGCGGTCCCGTCTTTGGATGCATAGTCTGCGGTGAGTTCTATTAGAAATCGTTCCGCATACGGACCAGCATGACTCTGTGAAATTGCGGTCCTACCGTCGCCAAACACTAGCAGCTTATCCCTCTTGCCGATTGCGACCTGCGCCAGCAGTGGAAGCAGGTTGTAGGGTACGCCTTGCGGGTCTTCGCCCATCACGCCGCTGGGGTGCGAGCCGGCCGGGTTGAAGTAGCGGAGCAGTGCCGCGTTCCAGTGGTCTCCCGGCTTGCCCTCCGCCTTGAGGTTGTTGCGCTGGGCTTCGACGTGGTCAGTGATGCAGGCCTCGACGGTGGATTTTGTGCGGCCGTAGGGATTGGTGGGCCCGATGGGGCATTCTTCGGGGATGGGGATCATGTGGGGAAAGCGAGTCGCATCGCCGTAGACGGTAGCGGAGGAGGAGAAAACGATGTTGGAGACATTGTACTTTGTCATGGAAGTCAGGAGGCAGATGGTGCCGTAGACATTGGTGCGATAATACTCCAGAGGGATCTCACTCGATTCGCCAACTGCCTGCGTTTCGTTAGCAAGACGTCGCAATTTCAAGTGTCTTATGCTGGCTCCTCTGAGCATCGGTGCCTCTGTCACGTACCTTGAGAGCAGCGAAATGGATCACACTGTCGATTTTCGGGTGCGCTTCGAAGACCTTATCCAAGGCGCCAGCCACGGTGATGTCCACATTGTAGAAGGCCGGACGCTTGCCGCAGATGAGTTCGATACGATTGACGGCTTCGTCCGAAGAGTTACGGAGATTATCAGCAATGATGACCTCATAACCAGCTTCTAGAAGCGCGAGGGCGGTAAAGGAGCCAATGTAACCGGTTCCCCTGGGTCGAGTCAATGGATAGAAAGCGTAAACCTGCTGCGGAGAGACTCACCCTGTAACGAGGACCGAGCCGATTGGCATGATGTTTGTCTTGGCGAGTGTGCAGAGCGAATGATCCAGATGGCTGTACTCTAGAGTCAAGATATCTTATGTTGCAGTCCGACACCGTAGCAGTCAGGTTGTCGTCAACGCTCGGTGGGGTTTCGACAAGTGGCAATTTGCGACAGGTTGACTTAAGGCCACTCTCCCACGGTTGACGATGCCACATGTTTAGGGCTGTGTAAAGGATTCACGTTTGGCGCGTCTCAGCTACGTTGAAGGGCTGCAAAGCTTGGACGGATGCTCACTCCTACATCTTCACAGACATTTCGGCACAAGAAGACAGCAGCATCTGCAAGTCCAGCTAGCTTCCTTTCTCAACCATCGGAGCATGCGACCAGTCCCTTGCTGGCTGCAAGGAACAATCAAACTGTCATCTATCGAACTGTGGCGCCCGCTCTAACCCGCAAAGGACCTGGCTGGTTCATAAATCCCGGTCCGACTTCATTGGAGAGAAACAGGTCGGCCCCTAAGCCGGACGTTGATGCCCCCTTCGTCAACCGTCCGCCCATCTGCTCCTCTCTCCCCCTCTGAGCATCCCTGTTCACAGCATGGGCCAATCCAATGACACCCGGGTAGCAGTCTGACAGGAAGGCCAAGCAAGTACCGGCAGATATGAGAGGCTGAGTGCAAGATTAGCTGCATTGGCAGGCCTACCCAAAAAGGCTGGAGTCCCGATGACGAGAGATGGGGGGTACGCCCTTTGGGTAGGGGGCTCATCCAGCCCATTGGACAAGTCTCATGGTCAAGGAAAAGTACTTCTACGAGCGTCCATCAATCTTGGCTTTCTAGTCCTCCTTCGTGTGCAAGTCATCCAACCTTAATCGCCATCTGCAGCTCCTCTTCTGTACTGCCACGGTGCCACCTACGAGGGTGGCAGTTTGGTAACACAGGTGGCTTCGCGTTAACGCCCGCTTCGGCTGTTATCACTATCATTTGCAATTTCGCCCCTCCGGTCGCACAGCGGCACCCGTAACTGCTGGCCCACGGTAATTACGCGCACAAACCTTATCCGTCAGGCCTTATTCACCGCTTAGGCGACTGAGATCGCATACAATCCTTACAACGGATCCACGCTGTCGGGTCTCTTATGTGGGCGCCGCCAGAGGCGGCGGGTCAGTGGAGGAAAGCCTCTGACAAGGGCGTCGACTGAAACCGCAATGATCTGGCCATTTGGCCGCAAAAAGAAGAAGCAATCTACTGTCGACGAGGACCAGGCCATGGCAGCGATGAATCATCCTCCAGAACGTGCAAGGACCGATCCCAATCAAGCAATCTACGAGGTTACCGGCAGAAGACCAAGTCGAAAAGATAGCTCACGTCGGCGCAGAAGCTCCTCGAGGAAGCTTACCAAGAGAAATAAAGACTTTGATCAGGCAGACCCACTACCTGATGTACCACCTATACCACCTATACCACCTATACCACCTCGGAGTGCAAAGCGGAATGCGCTCGACGAAAAGGTCAACGTTCCTGGAGCCGAGCCAAGGGCAGAACGAGACCTAGAGAAAAGTCCCGACGAGCGTCAACCTGTCCCATTGTATTACCTTCAAAACCCGATGTCAAACTCGAGCCTACAGCCGGAGAAGTTCTCTGCCACTCCAATACAACCTACTTTACGTGCAAAGCGAAGTGCAAACGATACCAATCTGTCGCGTCGCAAGTCTAGCAAGAGGAAGGCCGAAGACCATGCTCGTGAGCGGGAAGTCAGAGCAATGAGCTCGCCAATACCGGTACCTAAGCGACCTGGTGCCAATGCAGGAGGTATGCTCGCTAGGGATAGTAAGGCGGTACCTGGGGGCTTAAATCGGAACTTCGAGCGACCAGTATCAGATGTCTCGGTTCCTCTGCCCGAATCAGTACATTCAGCAATGTCAGTCGCGCCGGACCAGCATGGCTTCAAAGTCAGTGCTTTTGACGCACTTTCGCCGCGGCCTACTATACGCTACTCTGGCAATCCACGACAAAACAACGGGTCAGGAAGCTTACGGCCGTCGCGAACTTCGACAAGGAAGGAAAAGCAGCCTGCGATTCTGGAAGAGTCAGCGAAATCAAAGAAGAGGATAGACGAGCTGGCTGATGATCTAGATGCTGGCAGTTTGAGGGAATTGATGGAGCGCGATCGCCGTCGAAAAGAGAACATTCGGAAGTTGGAGCAAGAGAGGCTACAACGTAGGCTTGAAAGAAAAGCCGAGAAGCAGCGTGCCGAAGATGAAGCAGAAGTTGTAGCTAAAGCAGACGAATCCGATATTGGTCTAGGAATTGCTGGTCCATCCACCACACGATCCAAAACAAACCGTGAGGAAGAAACAAACACCCCAGAGTCGTGGCTTCAGGATCCATCTAGGGGCCGCCTGCCTATTGACCCCTTCACAGATCCGGTTGCTGGAGGTAGTACAACTCACCTTGAGGAGCCCACGCCCCCCGACGAAAACGAACCAGAAGAGCCGGTGCTTGAGACGGCTAAAGCTGTCCGTCTGTCTTCAGCCAGCATGTCTCCACCTGCATCGCCATCACTTCCACTGCAAGCTCCTCCCAACATGTCTCAGCTTGCCGACTTGGCCAGGAGAAGTACGCCATCAATACCAGAGCTTGCGGAGACCGAGCGTAGGGATTCAGACACCAGTACACGACTTGCCATGAGTTGGACGAAAATATTCAGGAGGAGCGATACACGAGCGAAGAGGACCTCTGGGGACCGTGGCCGAGCGCCTTCAGAATTTTCAAATACATCAAGGGACTCCTTGCCCAGGCAAATGCCCCCTTCCGCTTTTCCCACGAGAATCTCTCAAGTGCGATCAGGTACGCCCATGCGTACGCAATCTAGGTTCCGGGAGAACCTTCCAGAGGCACCATTTTCGCCCCCAGAGTCTCGTGTCCAGTCGCCAGAATTACCTCGAGACGATAACTCACCTGTACCCGGTCAGCTTCCTGGCATTCCGGTGAGTCATGACCAACCACTTTCGGAAATTCATCCTGCTTTCCGGGAAGAGATTGCTCTGAGCCGGCATCAGTCGGTCAGATCGGCGCATTCCCCGGATGGCCCCGCCAGCGCCGTCTTGTCCGAGTCATTGGCTTCTGTCGATTCAGAGGGGTCGTGGTTAACCGGGCGTCCGGTCAAGCGATTGTCCCAATCACAGATCAACCCAACAAGGGACAGTGGGGGCTCGCTGCAAAAGCATCTGGAAACTCTACGTGGAGTTCCCGATAATACTGGTTCGGTGGGTGGACAGGAGCCCACTCCTGCGCCAGAAGCCACTTTACAATATGAGCCGACGGCAAAGCGGCGGCATGTGCTCGGTGCCGCACTTGACGACGAGAGCGATGATGAAGATATGCTCCGTTCGCAGACGACCTCGCTTCCGCCGGAAGAAGGCACTTGGCACAGCGCTGTTGGTCGACATCCTACCATTGTGCGTCAAGGAGAATGGGCTAGGTCGCGGGAAGGTCTCCTGAACGATTTCCAAGCTGCGGAAGAGTCAACCGAGACATCGCCCATATCTCCGGAAGAAGAGTCGCCGACTGGTCAAGCCTTGGGTTCGGAGGTAACATTCATCCACCGAGCCACCAGCGTTGACGTGGGCCAGGGACATGCACGCCACATAAGTGCAGGCAGCGCGAGGCTTCTGAATCTGCCCCCTCGTTCATCGACTGAACTGAAGAGGCTGAGCGGCTCATCCGGAGAACGAAGTCCCCTGGCCTCGTCACATCCAAATCCGAGCTATGAGACTCATCCAAGCGATGTGGACGACTGAATCGACGCTATAGATGGCCTCGATTCATATATTCCGTTTCTTGTACAACTTCGATTATGCACTGCTCGCGCTCCCCGCGACGGACTCGCTCGTTTCAAGATACCCTTGCTGTTCTGTATCTATTTTCCGAAGACCTACCATGGCTCTAGCATTACTTTTGAGGGGGCATTGGGCGGGTTTCATCCCTGAATATACAAATCCGAGAGATCCTGTCGGCTAGCGAGATGTATGGGAGAAAGTATGCTTAATTAGATGCGTAGAAGATTAGCAAGATAACTCTCGTTAGCCCCGGATTGTTCTCTTCATGTATTGCAATGTACTATAATGACAAGACGAACACTCAGAGGTGCTGCTTGTGCTGGGTACATAGACACAATACTCAGACCAAAGTATTCTATCTCATCCGTCTGGTCAGCGACCTATCGTGAGCCTGGTGTTCAGCCAAACTCTCATGGGTTCAATTCAACTATGTAAGTCAATGTGAGGACAAGCCACATTTCGCTTGATCTGAAGTAAAGTCCTCTTCACTCCCTATCGCCCCGTCCTGTCCACCTATGTACCTTAGCGGGGGATGCGGGTTGGTCGCAATTACATCACAATGCTTCCACAAGTAAAAACAATTCTAAGAGTCTACTATAATCGATTTCAACTTGCAAATCTCTATTTTAAACACAATGCTTGCGAGCAAGAAATAATGATAATTGTGAAAACCTTATTTAGTGAATATGCAAAGACTCAGCTTGTAAAGCAACAAGATTGTATTTCTTTCAAACATTCACGCCAAGAAAAGAAAAAGTTGAAGTTCACTATGCGCACGAGCTATTGCATTGCTTCGCTAACTACACTATCAACTCAAAGTTCAACGAATGTTGTATTGAAGCTTGAAATCGTGCGATTGAGACAAAGTTTACTTTGGAAGCTTGCTAATCAAAGATGTTGCGCGCGCATGACGAGACACTCTATGTGAGTTAAGCTTTGCTCTTGGATGTTTGCTTAATTTATCAACTCGCTTGCCCCAATAATTGTAAAAGATTAATAGTCTTGTTGAATTGCGCAAGTCTTGTCGTATTGAAATCTTATATTATCACAATTCTTTCGAAAGTTGTGCATCATGTTAATCTACTAAAAAGTATTTTCTATTGAAAATAACTTGACAAGAGTGCCACAAGATTATCACAATCATTGCGACTAACCCGCATCCCCCGCTAAGGTACTTAGTATTTTGTTCCGGACAAGTACAAGCTTCAGGGTCTTCGGGCCATGCATCTCGGCAGTTGATGATGATCCGCTCTTCCGAAACGTTTGCAGGCTGCTTTGTCATAACGCATTTCTAATCCGACTAGATGTTGAGTGAACATTAATCCCACACCCTTTGAAGGAACGCTATAATACTTCCCTTCTCCACGGACGACTTATCCTTCACTATATTCTGAGGCAAGACATTTGGTGTGCCCTACTCACGATATAGTACAATGGCACCTTCTACAACCAAGCAATGGACCGTAGAAGGTAAAAATGGCTTTGATGGCCTGAAATTCCATGAGAAGGCCCCAATCCCCAGCTTGGGGGAGAAGGACGTCCTTGTACATTTCTATGCTGCTTCGCTCAACTATCGAGACCTGGCCATCCCGAAGGTGATTTCCTAGCGCTTGTACTCTAGAACCTAGATCTCTAACCCGCTGATGTGCAGGGTAAATACCCGTTTCCCATAACAGATGGCGTGATTCCTGGATCCGACGGCGCTGGCGTCGTTGAGGCCGTTGGCCCTCGCGTCACACGCTTCAAGACCGGCGACAAGGTTCTTACCTGCTTTAACCAGGCGCATATTGCGGGTCCAATCAACCTCGCAATACTCAACACTGGTACAGGAGGTGCTGTGAATGGCACATTACGCCAGTACGGCGCGTTCGACGAGGATGCGCTGACCGCTATGCCCGAGTCTCTGGACTTCAAGCAAGGCAGTACGCTGACCTGCGCTGGCTTGACCGCGTGGAATGGGCTTTATGGCTTGGAGTCGAAGGCATTGAAACCGGGCGAAACGGTTTTGACGCAGGGTACTGGGGGTGTCAGCATGTTCGCTTTGCAGGTGAGATCTCCATGCAGGAGATCACTGTGATACAGATAGGATTTTGACTCAGTCTCACAGTTTGCTAAAGCCGCCGGGGCCCGCGTCATCGCCACTACCAGCTCCGACTCTAAAGCGCAAACGCTCAAGAAGCTCGGTGCCGACCATGTCATCAACTATAAGAGCGATGCCGAGTGGGGTGCCACCGCGAAGAGGCTCTCACCTTATGGCGCCGGAGTTGACCACATCCTCGAAGTGGGCGGGCCGGCCACGATGAAGCAGAGCCTGAAAGCAATCAAGCCTGAGGGTGTGATTTCTATCATCGGCTTCCTCGGTGGAATGTCAAAGGATCAACCCAGTTTCCTGGAGTGCTTGAACAACATGTGCACGGTCAGGGGTGTGGTTGTGGGGAGCCGACTGCAGTTTGAGGCGATGAATGCTGCGATCGATGCGAATGGAATTAAGCCAGTGATTGATGAAAAAGTGTTCGGGCTTGAGGAGGTTAAGGAGGCTTATCAGTACATGTGGGATCGGAAGCACTTTGGGAAGCTGACTATTAAGATTGATGAAGGAGGCCAGTCGAAACTGTGAAGTGAGAGCTCCAGAGTGTTTGCCCTAGAAAGTCTACTGTCAGATCGAAATCCAAGTTTCCAACCAGGCGGCACCATCATGACTCAACTTCCCAAGCACAATCTAATATACAATATAATGGAAATCTTCCGGGCCATTAATGACTATCTAGAAGTACTTACAGAGTGCTCGTACATGTTTAGTCCTGTCCGCAAGCCATGAAATATTATCGCGCTAAGAGACGCCTTGCCGCCGAACGCGTTAACAGGGATTGGGAATATCAATAAAGAGATCGAGTCCATCCGTTTAGTGTGATCCGGAAACAGACCACTTGCATCGGGGGCATTGAACGATCTTCTCACGCGCGTTTAGCCGGCAATGCTAATTGACGACAAAGGAGCTCTAAATGCCTTATATCGTAGAGCCTATTGTCGTCGCTGCCGCGAAAAGCAGGCGAACGGCACCACGCGATATCTCTCAACACCACGGCAAAGGCCTTTCAGTACATCGGAGAATTGGATGTGAATGTGACAATAGGAGCCAAGATTAGATTTGTGTTGGGGAGAACCTGAAACAGGAGACTGCAAGTACCATTGTGGAGTGGAGCCGCGAGTGTTGAGGGTCAGAGGTGAATTGCTTTCGGTGCTAATTGAGCAGAATCAGTAAGTGATCATTCACCTACTTCCTATTGTCGTCCAGTAGCTCCAGATTTGGAAGCCAGCCTATCTTCCACCTCAACTCTTCCTTCCCTCTCTTCCCTCTCTCGCATCCTCTCTACATACGATCCTAACTTCTACTGTAATCGACAGCACTTACTTTTATCTACCATCTAGCTTCTGGAAAGCACTGTATTACAACTTACCTTGTTCGTTCAACCCAACTTCTGGCAAGCTACCCTTCTACATAATTACTCTTCCCCCAGCTTCTGCGAAGCTCCCCACCATTTCAACCAGAAATCACCAGGTATCATTTCTTATCGAACGTCTTAAGACTCAGGAAAATGTCTGTCGCTGGATCTCGCCGTTCGGCTCGTGTCTCTGCCCGCGCTCAATCCGCTGAACCGACTGCTACTCCGGTTGCCGCTCCAAGTAGGGCTCAGGACGACGATCGCTCTGTCGTCTCTTCTCGTCGTTCCAATCGTGAGCGCAATCGTGAACGCAACCAGATTACCGGCAACGGCGCTTCGTCTTACGGGACAAAATCTATCGATGCATTGACCGACCAGCACAGCTACCAGGCCACCCAGGCTCAAGCAATCAATTCTCTGTCTGGCACCGTCGGACAGGCGCAGCGTCGTGGACCAGCGGATGCTGGGACTAGTCTCTCCGACTTGACCGAATTGTCAGAGGACAATCTCAACATCCTTCAAAATACCGGTCTTGACGCCACCCAGAATACTGGGATTGACGACATCCAGAATACTCAGGATGACCAGACTGACATCAATCACCAACTCGGTGCCGATCCGCCTGAAGGTCTTGCCCCAGGCCGTTTCCGCGGAATTAATTTCATGGGGAAGGTTAATCGCTGGCTTCGTAACAACAATGCTGCTTCGAGCAACGTTCAGCGACCTGCCGGAACCCAACAGCCCATGGATGATGCTAATAACTCTGGTCAGTTCTGGCAGAGCCTCGTAGATTATGGTCGTGGCTTCCCATACTACATTGCCCATAACTACCCTCGTTTGGGTGTTTGGTTCGACCCTCTAATGTCACTATGGTCGTTTCTGAAGCTCCTTACGATCATTCTCTCCATGTATGCCTTGTACGAGAAGTATGGTGGACAAGGTTTTGGAAACAAACACAGCATTCGTCCAATGTACGACGCTGCCCGCTGTGTTAACGGTATTTGCCCAACATCGGTTTTCAAGCCGGACGTGTCGTCGTTCGAGAACGCGATACGCGATCAAAACAAGCAGATTCAAGATTTATATGGCGTTGTGCATCATAAGCCTATGCTACCTGCCATCGACTATCTTTCGCCTCAAAACAATGCCCACATCGTACCTCAACTCACGTCTCCCCAAAAGATGCGCAAGGTCACTGGGCTCATGCGATTCTTCAAGAAAGAAACCGAATTCGCGAGGATGCAACAGATTGTCGGACCATTCAAAAACCAGAAGAAGATGTGGTGCGCTCCTTCGCAGCATGGAAAAGCACAGATGACTATCAAGATGGCAGCAGCCATGTCTCCTGAAAATCTTTTCATCACACAGAGCTTGGCCTACAGCGAAGCCCTCGATGTCGACTCATACCCAAAGGAGATCGAGCTTTGGGTCTTAATCCGAGACAGTCAAGCCCGCGACGCAATCCGCGACGAAGTCCTGACCCACTATCCCGACATTCTGACCAAGACCGAATCGCAGGAAGATCGTCATCTCGCCGTAGACCAAACCCTTCCAAAGAACTTCATCCCGCTCGGTAGATTCACCTACGACGTCCGCCGCAACCAAGCTCAGCAAGGTTGGATTATCAAGACCGCCATTTCTCGATTTAATGTCTCCACCACCGCGGTTACCATCCGAATTAATTCCAATTGGGGAAACCTCGCGTCGACCTGCCTCCATCAAGTCAGCCTCTACGGCGAGCACCTCGACGAACGCAAGATCTATACAGATCCGACCAAAGGGGAAATTGTGGACTCCGCTTTCCCTGAATCATGGTAAACTAACCACGATGAGACGACAGAGATGTGGCGGGCTGGCACGATAAGATTGATGGAAATTGTTGGAAGTTGCGATTACATGAGCGCCACACGGCTGTACATTGGCGTTGTTGGATACTTTGGCAGTGTAGCATCATTGCTGAATGCTGCTCTACGATAGACTCGGTTATTTTACTCTGGATACCCCCATCTGTACCTAGCTTACCTGTTCCATGAAAACCCCATAAAAACTCATCGCAGCTCATCCTGCCTCCAATTGAGACCTTCCATACCTTCCAATGGTATCTCCCATCGCTTCTTGTAGCTGATCTGATAGCCATCATCGTCCCCGCCTCACCTCCCATTTCCTCCCCATCTCCCTGAATCCCTCCCCCTCCAATCCAGGCCCCTCAACCCCCCACCCCCATCCTCCTCCACGTACCTACCCTGTTTCCTCAACAGAAACCCCGAAACGCGTTGCCCATATCGCCACGACACACCATTGTTCCCCCGGGTTCGCTCCACACAAAACGATCATTAACACCATCCTCCGTCCCCTCTCCCCCATCCCCCATCACCCCACCTCCCCTCTCCCCCTACCCCACC
>JAABUS010008086.1_pt1 | contig 11687 bp, 8 predicted proteins | sample 5560161 | NCBI WGS metagenome assembly JAABUS01 (sample SAMN10711885, study PRJNA513376) | rock metagenome | isolation source: Antarctica rocks | place: Antarctica: Victoria Land, Trio Nunatak nord | collected 2016-01-04 | reverse complement strand
CAGCGAGATAGTGCGTAGCTGAATAGAATGTTTGATCAATAGAGATAGCTATAACTAGAATATTAAGAATACAGAAGAAATCAAAGAGAGTTTCGAGCTGTATCTATAGTAGAGCAAAACAAAGAGAGTGAAGCAGATTTGCTTGAGTATCAAAAGCGCTAGAATAGAGTGTTGAGGCTAGAGATTCAACATGAGTCAAAACCTCTAGAGCTTGTTGACTAGAAAACTTTATTCAATCTCGATACACTCGTAACAATCATCAAACATGATTTTCTTGAAATATGATGAAATTCAAGCAAAGATAAAGCAAGATTTAAAAGAGTTACGACAGATTTCTATTGCATTAAATGCATGATTTAGTTCTCAAAAAGTCGCTTATCTGAGAGTTTTGATATATTAAATGAATGCTACATTTTAATATCATGAACATTTCATTGAATTTACATCTCTTCAAGTTGAGCATACTGATCGTCATTTAATGCAAGAGCTGTTCAAGATTTTGAATACATACAACATTAAGAACAAGCTTTTTGATGTTGTTATCAATAATGCAAGTAACAATGACACTTCAAAGAAGAAGCTTGAAAGAGTGCTCAGTTGACGTGACATTTCATGAAATAGAGCACAAAACTCAATATCTTGTATGACTCATATCATTAATTTAATGACTCAAGAGTTTATCAGAGCTATTAAATCAAAGACTTTAAATGACAATTTCGCTGTGTCATTAGACGATGATTAAGTTGAGAATGTAATCACAAGCAATGATTTTTGCACTGTTGTCAAGAAGATATTTATCAAGTTGATAATGCAAAAAGATAATGCATTTACTAATCAGTGAAACAGATTCGCACTCTTACTATTGTTATCAACAATTCTTCTCAACAAAAGCTTCGCTTTCTAAAGCTTCAAGTCACAAGATCTTGAAAATTGATACAAGATATTTACATTCGCTGAAACTTTATTTATTTGATGCTTCAATGTGCATATCAACTGCGTGACACAATTGATATATGAATTGAGAAATTCTTGACAGATGCAAAGATTCAAGCTATTTGATTAAAGAAGAACGAATGATCATTAGTATTGCTTGTTGACAATATGTTAAATTCTTTCTACAAGCTAACTCTGATTGTGTTTAGAATCATCAATGTTGACATACATTTAGAATTTCAAATGTTTAATGCTCTTTTCAATCATCTCAATGTTATTGAGACAATAGTACGCGATAATGCATGTACTTCACAAGCACTTATTCTTCGAGCTTGCAAACTAACTTCTAACAAGCTTGCAAAGTACTATTTCAAGATGAAGAGCAAAGATGAACTGATATACAATCTTGCTATGATTTTAAATTCTACTCAAAAGCTGAATTTGTATCAAGATTGAAACGCAAATGAGAATGATTCTCATTTTTATTACGACAAGTACAGAAAAGAGTTCAAGAACTATTTTCATCATCATTATGAAGAGAAAATTACAACTGCAGAAGTCAGAGTGTAAGTGACTAGTGATGTTGATCAGATAATTCAATATGATAATGCAATTAATCATTTGTTAACAATGCTATAATCTGTTGTGATAATTACATGAACTCTTCTTCAAAGAACTCAACGTCGCTCTGTATCTATTAGTGAAGATAATTGATATCTTTGCACTGATGCTATTGTCGAGAAGTTTTCAACATGAGAGTATTGAAAAGACAACGTCTTGAACTATTCAAGATTGACTCAAATGACTAAGAATGTTCTTTCATGTTTAATATTCTCTGTAAATATTGAATGAACATTCAGTCTTGCAAGAAAAGTTTGTTGATGAAATCAATCACAAATGACTTCAGAATCAGTTGAACAGATAATGCTTCTTAAGTATTATAATTGTATCATGAACTTAAATTCTGAGAAGACTATTATCAAAGCATGAAATATTTATCACAGAGAAGAAGATGAAGATAACGTAATTGATGAATCTGATGATTCTTTCAAGACAGATTTGCAGAATGTTTTACGTTCTATTAATGTTTAAATGTTTAATATCATTTCATTTTATGTTGCTTTTGCATTGTCAATGTATGTAGTATGATAACATAGTTACAAGATAATGCAAAGAGATAATGCAGTTCATAAAGTGTATTGCTATGCTAAACAACTTGATCTGATCAAGATATCGCGAATGCTATTTTCATTGAGCACTCAACTGAATCTCAAAATTACGCATCAAAGTTTTCATAAGTATCAAATCTCTTTGCTGAAGAATTACTCACTTGATATGAATAGCAAGAAGATTGCTATCTGCATATGTAAAGCATTATATCAGTAAATGTTGTAAAACATCAATGATAATGCAAATGAGTAATGCATTTACTGACAAGAAATTTACATAGAAACGCTTCTATGATCTTCTGAAGAGCAAGCAGTGTTGAAGTCTGAATTTTATAGTTTACATCGCTTATTTTCTGATTCATCTTGTTCATATCAGTCTCATTCTGCATGATTTCATGAACTATTCTTTCAAATAAAATCTTTGATATCAACAAATTCGCATCTCTCTGATAACAACGTATCTTTCAAAGTGCAATGATTTCTGACTTTCATTTTCTTTTTGACTGTCACGATAGATTAACTGTTGATAACTTGATGCATTATCTGTTTGCATTATCTTCTGAACTCTATTGATCTTGCTTTCAGATAGAGTCTTTAAGTCTGCTCTTGATTTGTTCGTGATTCAATTATCTGATGTCATATCATCACGAGTTGAGATTCTCAAATCATCACATGATGCATCTTTAAACTTTCGTTCTAAATCAAGTCTGTCAGCAATGCGTAACAAGAAATGCATTATCTAAATGCATTATTTGTTTGCTTGCAACGAGTCATGATGTATATCAACTGACAACGATTTGAAAAATTGAGACTATTGAGTTGAGTGAGAGCAAAGTGAAGTACGATGTAAACAAAAGATGATGTGTAAACAAGAGATGATGACTGTTGACTGTGTTTATAGTAGAATTAATATGACAAATGTTTTGATATTAACACTAATATGATAAATGTGTTGATTGCAGCTCTAAGATGATGAATAAATTCTAACATTCAGTTTTAACTTTAATTTTACTTACATCTCATCTTACATTTATTCTAATTCTAACTTTATCTACGCTCAACGTCTATTTTAACTCTTACTTTTTCTACGTCTTACATCTATTCATTGCACTCATTTCTTGTGACTAAGTTCATTAGAAAAAGCACTTCAACATCACTATCAAATAAGAAGATTGTTATGCATTATTTATATGCATTATCATTGAGACTAATCAAAATCGCAGAATGTTCAATCTATCAATTAAGCTGCAGTCAATTACGAGTAGAAATCATGCAATGAAATGAAACAAAGATCAGAAAACTCTTTATATCAAACAAAGTGCAGATTGAATGATTCTTTATAAACAACTCATTAAATTGAGAAGCATCAGCATCTATCAGAAAGTCATCAAAGCGAAGCAGGTGAAAATGAAGAACAATATGCAAGATATGATCATGAATAATTAAGTGAAAAAGAATCTGCATGATAATGCATTTGAGTAATGCATATGTGTTTCAAAAGCTGATTGTATAATAGCTTAATGCTTCAAGACGAATTTGATGAAAAAGACGAGAAAGAAGAAGATTGCAAAGTGAGCGAAACTTAAAGCAATAGTCATGAAGATGACGTTCAATACTACTTCTACTGTTGATGTATGTACTGTGTTTGATGTGAAAGACAAGACTAACGTATGCATTAAACTATTGCACAACAAGATAAACTTGAGAAAAACATGTCAAGATATATGATATCTACTATTGAATTAATTCAGCAACGCATTTTACATCATGAAGAATTGAATGAATTAAAGACAATGAATGATTCAGATGTCATACAAGAATTCAATAAATTCATGAGCGCATTTTCGAATGAAAAAAATGCGATCGATCAAAAGATAGTTAATGCACTAGATTCATCAAATGATGAATCTGACAATATCATTGAGATTGATGACAATGACAAGAAGATGAAATTTAGCAAGTGAAATGATGATGCAGATATGATTGAGAATAAGAACGAGTACAAGAAGAAGTACAAGAAGAAGTATAAGAAGAAGAAGAAGAAGAAGAAGAAGAAGAAGAAGAAGAAGAATGATGATGAAATAATAGTGATCTCAGATTAGCAGTAGTAAATGAACAAGCATGAATTTTCTTCAATCAATTGCATTACTCTGTTGCATTATTAAACACTCAGATAAATATTAGTAGTACTTTGCTTCATGTCTTAACGAGTTGAATCGAAAATTTCAAGTCGATACTTGATCTCAATCTTCTGACTCGATTTAAATACTTGAGTTGAATCTTCTGATTCAACTTAAATACTTAAGTTAAGAATTCTGATTCAAATCGAGTCTTGATGAGTTGAATACTCGACTCAAACTTAAGTACTCAACTTGACGTGATCAGTTTAGATGCAAGCAGTCGTTGATTAATTTACACTCAATAATCTCACTCAGATGCAGTTCTTCATTGACTTCTGCAATTTCTATCAACGCTTCATTAAGAACTTTTCAAAGATTGTTCATTCAATGATTCAACTCACTCAAAAGAAAATCATATTTGAATGAAATGAAGTCTGTCAAAACGTCTTCGATCATATGAAGAGATGTATGATCAAGACTTCTATACTACGTCACTTTGATCAAACTTGTAAGACTATTCTTGAAATCAACTCATTTGACTACGTCAACGATGAAGTTCTTTCTTAATATGATGACAAAGAAGTACTACATTCAATTGTTTTTTATAGCAAGAACATGTCTTCTGCTGAATGCAACTACGAAATATATGATAAAGAACTTTTGATCATCATTTGAACATTTGAACACTGATGACTTGAACTGAAGTTAACTGACATTTCTATCAAGATGTTCATCGATCATCAAGCGCTCATCTTGTTGATGAAAGATAAAGAGCTGAGCAGATGTCAGATGCGCTGAGTTCAAAAGCTTATTGACTTCAACTTCAGAATAATGTATTGATTTGACAAACGAAACATCAAGATCAATGCATTAACTTATTAAGCTAACGTTGTGCTCAGAGATTCAGAAGATGAGTGCATTTGCTATCAATGAATTACTATTTTAACTTTGAATTGAATGAAAATTGCTGATTTAAAGAAGAACATCAGTGAATCAATCTATAAACAGATTCTTGAAACTAATAGAATCAACGAGAATTGTATGTTACTTCGCGAAGCAATAGCAAGAGATGAGACACAATGTGAAGATATCAAATTAAAGAATTGTCGTGTTCAGAATAAAATCTTGTATCATGATAATCAGTTATAAATCTCGTTCAATGAACTTCTACAAATGAATTTGATTCGTGAAGTACATGATCAGTCATTGATGAGTCATTCTAATATTCTTAGAACTGTAAAGATCATAAAACGAAATTATTATTGATCATTCATACAAAAGACAGTAGATCAATATATTTGAAACTGCTATGTCTGTCAGCGTTCAAAGACATCTAGAAATAAATCAAACGACTTGCTTCAATCTTTATTGATACTTGAACAGCGATGACAGAATTTAGTCATGAATTTCATTATTAATCTATCTGATTTGTACAACTACAACGTTATTCTGACTGTTATCTGCAAATTATTAAAAGAAAGATATTATATTTCTTGCATTATTAATGATGAAGATATCACAGTCAAAAAAACAGCTGAGATGTTGCTTCAATAAATATATTGAACTCACGATTTATCAAACTTCATTATGTTCAATCGAGATTCTCAGTTCATCTTTATTCTCTGAAAGTTTCTTTGCAAATGACTGAGTATTTCTCTTCAATTGTTTATCATTTATCACTCTCAGATCAACGATCAAAGCGAACAAGTCAATCAAAATGTCAAAAAATATCTTTGTTTCTTCTGTTTATATATGCAGAATGACTGATTCAAGTGACTATTTATGATTAAGTTTGTTAACAATAACATCTTGTTCTCAGTCATTTTCTTGATTCTCTTCTTCATGAACAAAAGCTTTCATTCTTGTATGAGCTTCAACTCTGACATCATTGAGTATGAAAGCACTCACGAACGCTTGCAGATTGATTGAATCAAGAATATATTTGAACAAATGAACAAGACATTGATCTTCGCTCGTGAAGCTCTGATTAAAACATGAGAACAAATAATGAATCAAGCTAACAAGCATAAAAAGAAAATTAATTACAAGATTAAATCAAAGATATTTCTGAATGAACGAAACATTGTTACAGCGAGACTCTTCAAAAAATTGAATGACAAGATGCTCAATTCTTTTCAGATCATTGATCTCGTTGACTTATTTTATAAATTGAAACTATTCAAGACTATGTGTATACATGATGTATTTCATTCAGAGCTTCTTCATCTTGTCATTAATGACTCTCTGTCTGATCAGAAGAATGAATTCTCGAGATCAATAGTGATAAACGATGAAGATGAATGAAAAATCAACGATATATTGAACTTTCAATGATATCAAAGACGACTTCAATATCAAGTCAAATGAAAGAGCTATGACAACGATCTCAACTGATATAACGCTAACGACAACGAATTTATGAATGCTCAGAAGATGATTGATGACTTTCATATTAAATATTCAAGAAAAACGCACTAAGAAATACCATTCATGTGAACATAAATAGTCAAGAGAGAAGAATAATGTTACGATTCTAGTCTTCGTCTATTCTTCGTTTAGTCTTCGTCTAATTTCATTCTAATTGAGTCTAGTGAGAATCTAATTTAGAAATGATGTCATTGAAACTCTGCATCATATGTGTAAGACATCAACTCAATCGAGTCTAGCACAAAGCTGAGAAATACACATATAAGAATCAAGTTCTTTTCTGTAGATACTTTTCTTTCTTAGCATTTATCTATTAGTTAAATGACATTCATATGACTCGTTCTATGCTGATTTCTAACAGAAATAACTATTGAGAACAGAAGAGTAGAGTGAAAAGAACACGAAGAAATGAGAAAACGAAAGCACGAAAGAAAGAAGTTGTTTGGTTGAAAGTGCTTGTTTGCGCAAACTATCTATGTGATTGATTAATGAAAAGATATAAAGCAGCGACTTTGATCAAGATACATGTAATCTAACATATGCACAGCGTCTAGACAGTATCATAGTCATAAACTGCATGCACTTAATGAAGAAATAAAAAAATTAAATCACGCATGAACTCGTCAGATTCAGCAAAGCAACAAGTGTTTCTAACAAAATAATTACAACGAAAGCGAAACTGCAAGCTATTAGCGATGCAATTGCAATATGCAGTGAAAAAGCATTTAAAAACAGCGAAATTTAAGTGTACATGAACAGTCAAATGACTTTGCAAAGACTAAATGCAAAGAACAACGTCAATGCAAAGTTATTCAATGATATACGACAAAACTTGATCAAGTTACGTCAGAATCAATGTTAAATTTGCATACAGTGAATATTGAATTGCAAGAGCATTATTGAGAATGAAAAAGCAGATTAATTAATCGAAAGCATTGCTTAAGAATTATCAGTTATTGACAACATGAAAGCAATCATCATAAGCTTCATTAAAAAGCAAATTTGCAAAGAGACAAAATTACAATGATTAAATGTTTGAAAAAGCAGCATCAAGAAGGAAAATCAGTATCAAAAGCACATACTGAATGTGAATCTAAGTCATAAATCACTAAAAGAGATGAGAAAAATCGATAGATTAACGTTTTCAATCTTTATTCAGCTGAAAATGAGACATAACTATTTCAAGAGCTATTTGCATCGATTATCAAAGAATAATTCAAACAAACGCTATGAAATATGCAATGCAAGACAAATGTTGAAGCATTTACTGCTGAACTGCAAACATTATAAAGCAGAGCAGATAAAGCTTAAGAAAAAAGCTCAGCTCAAAAACACAGACACTATATTGACACTGTTCATCATCAAGATTGAAAGAATTGCAACACTAGAGTATTTGAAAAATACTTGAATTGCAACGAGAAAATGATTATTAGAAACGAAAGAGTAGAATGCAAAGAGTGCAAAGAAACAAAGAAAAACAAGAGTATGATGACGAGAATTGAGCGAGAGTGCGTGTATATGCAAACTATCAATGTGATTGATCAACAAAAAGATATAAAGCAGCAACTTTGATCAGATTACATGTAACTTAGTATACATACAGCATCTAGACAGTGTCATAGTCATAGACTGCATGCACTTAATGAAGAAATAATAAAAAAATCAACAATGTATTGTTTGAATATCTGCATAAATTCTGTCAGACATATTTGAATGATATTTTTATCTACAGTAAGATCTTGAAGAAACATAAAACTCATGTGAAAGAAGTGTTAAACAAGCTTTATGAAGTTGACTTGCAGATAAACATTGACAAGTGCAAATTCAAGATTCAGAAAATCTCGTTTCTTAAACTATTAATATTCATCAATGATTTATGAATGAACTCTTGAAAAGTAGATGTGATTCAAAGCTGAGAAGTGCTGCAATCATTGACTCATATGCAGATCTTCATTGACTTTTGCAATTTCTATCAATGATTTATAAAGAACTTTTTAAAGATCATTTAACTCATGATAAAGCTGATTTAAAAAGATTATTTCTTTAAATGAACAGAGATTTGTCAAACAATCTTTGAAGAATTAAAGTAACAGATGATGACAGTCTTCATTCTGAAGTATTTCAACTCAATCAGAAAAGTTATTCTGAAAATAAACTTTTTAAACGATGTGAATGACGAAGTATTGTTTCAGTATGACGATGAAAACATCTTACATTTAATAATCTTTTATAGCAAGAACATGATTTTTGCAGAATGCAACTACGAGATTTATGACAAAGAACTGCTGATCATTATTCATTGCTTGAAGCATTGATGCTTTGAATTGAAATGTACAGATATTTTGATCAAGATCTTCATCAATCATCTGAATTTGAAGTACTTCATGATCATCAAAGAACTGACTTGATAACAGACTAAATGAGCTGAGAAGTTATCTGAATATAACTTCAAGATCATATACCAGTCAGAAAAACAGAATTTGAAAGTCAATGTGCTGATCAGAATGTCAGACGTTAAGTCAATTGAGACAAATGATGATTAAAAGCTATATCAGCATCAGATGTTATTATCAAAAAGTGTTAAGATCGTGCCTAGAATCTAATCACACTGCAGCGAGGTAGTGCGTAGCTGAATAGAATGTTTGATCAATAGAGGTAGCTCTAACTAGAAAACTAAGAATACAGAAGAAAGAAGACAGTTTCGAGCTGTATCTATAGTAGGGCGAACAAAGAGACGAAGTAGTCGATTTGCTAGAGCTTGAATAGATGAAATGTTTCAGCATATTTCGATTCGAAACATCGCTGTTTCTTGTTCACATATCGAAATTCCTAGAGCCTATTGACTAGGCTCTATTCAATGTCGACACGCTTCGTAACATTACTCTCTTCTCTTTAAAAGTCATGTTTCTATGACTTGTAGTGTAGTTCATAGCACTGACGTAGAGCTCGACGCTCGCCTTTCTATCAATCTTTCTATTGATCTTTCAGACCATCGAAATGCCTATTGTAGCAGGCTCACTATGAGGGGGAAAGAGCGACCATTGTAGCAGGCTCACTATTTGACGTAGAAACACGAGGTAGGCCGATTTACTGATAGATAGAGCGATGTGAGTAGATAGATCATCGCATTGACAGCGTCTTTGTAGCAGACTCACTAGAAAAGAATCGACTAGCTCATCGAAGAGATCAATTCTGATCGTGTCATTGAAGCAGACTCACTAGTTGACACAGAAACACGAGGTAGGTCGATTCACTGATAGATAGAGCGATGTGAGTAGATAGATCATCGCATTGACAGCGTCTTTGTAGCAGACTCACTAAATTGATCTGAATTCGAATCGAGTCGAATTGAATTTGATGACACAGATTATTTTGACTCGACTGATTCACGAGCTTGGTTCGAGGCGAAGAGAAAAAGAGATGGGTTGAACAGCTTATTTTCACTCGTCTGCTTCATGAGAATGAGTTGATTCTCAAGCAATTCACGAAGGTTCTTTATCGTCGATTCTCTTAATCGAGTTGAACAGCTTATTTTCACTCGTCTGTTTCATGAGAATGAGTTGATTCTCTTGATCGAGTGAACTTTGCGTACTTAGTGAGCGATAAGTTGTCTAGCGATTCAAACAGTCTCGTCGTTGATTCTATCAAACTCTCTAGTGTTGTTCAGTCTTTCGATTGCGTCAATCATCAGGTAAATGAATTTCTTTAGACTCGTTCTGTCTGTACGAGTGTCTTGAATGAGTAATGAAATCAATATCATGTGGTAAACGAATTCTTAGTTTAATGTTGAGATCGTGCCTAGAATCTAACCACACTGCAGCGAGGTAGTGCGTAGCTGAATAGAATGTTTGATCAATAGAGATAGCTTTAACTAGAAAACTAAGAATACAGAAGAAAGAAGACAGTTTCGAGCTGTATCTATAGTAGAGCGAACAAAGAAACGAAGTAGTCAATTTGCTAAAGCTTGAATAGATGAAATGTTTCAGCATATTTCAATTCGAAACATCGCTGTTTCTTGTTCACATATCGAAATCTCTAGAGTCTATTGACTAGACTCTATTCAATGTCGACACGCTTCGTAACAAAAAGTAAGTTCGAATTGCAGTTAATAAAAGCTGATTGTTACGAGCGTATCAAGACTGAATAAAGCTAGTCAGTGTCTTTAGCTCAGATCTGACTCAGATCTGACTCAGTCTTTATTTTCTTTTCTCAACATCTCTTTGTTCAACATCATCTTTCTTTCTACATCACATTCTACTCATGTCACAAACACATTTTCTTCAAGCTTAATGCAGTCTCTGAATATTACTTAAATAAAAGCTTTTGTACTCATCTTCTTCTATATTCTTAATATTCAGTTATAGTTATCTCTAAAGATCAAGCACTATTTAATTCTGACTTTCGCTGATTGACTCATTTAAACACGGTTCTGACATTATATTAAGAATTCGTTAATTGCATGATACTGATCTCATTACTCATTCAACATACTCGTACAGACAGAACGAGTCTAAAGAAATTCGTTTATCTAATGATTGACGTAATTGAAAGACTGAACAACATTAAAAAGTTTGATAGAATCAACGACAAGACTGTTTGAATTGCTAGACAACTTATTGCTCACTAAGTATGCAAAGTTCACTCGATCAAGAGAATCAACTCATTCTCATGAAACAGACGAGTGAAAATAAGCTGTTCAACTCGATTAAGAGAATCAACGATAAAGAATCTTCGTGAATTGCTTGAGAATCATTCAAAAACTCACAAATCAAAAATACTTCTTTAATTAACAACATTCTTCTCTGAAGATTAAACACTTGATCATACATCTTCATTAATACTGTCGATCATCATCATTCGCTCGATCTCATTCTTTCTTCAAATTTCATCATGTCAAAACGTTCATCTATTGAAGAATGTTTTGAAGAATTTCAAAGTCGCTTTTCTCAAATTTCTGAGACTGATTCATCGAAACTCTTTAGTGCTGAATCATTCATCAATGAAGACAATGAGTCATTTGCTGAAACAGTAATACTCT
>JAABUS010008085.1_pt1 | contig 11691 bp, 18 predicted proteins | sample 5560161 | NCBI WGS metagenome assembly JAABUS01 (sample SAMN10711885, study PRJNA513376) | rock metagenome | isolation source: Antarctica rocks | place: Antarctica: Victoria Land, Trio Nunatak nord | collected 2016-01-04 | reverse complement strand
TAAACTGGTTCATCGGGTTTTTGCCGTAATAAGGGAAGAGCGGATGTTTGAGGATAACTATGTTAGAAAATGTGCATAAGGCTTAAAAAAAATAATAAATAAATGCTTTGTCAAGTCATAGAAAACTATTGGCAATACTCTTGTTGCCTGCAGGCCTTTCAACTTGAACTTGACCGAGTTTCTTTTGTATAGAGATTTGCGAAAATTATTGTGTATACTATCCAAAAAATTAGTAAAATTCCCCACATGAATATTCTAAAGTTGTCATTTTGTTTAAAAGCATCAATGAATAAATATATGCCCAGTAAAACCATGATTACTCCAATTATTGCTCCTATTAAATAGATCTTCTGTTTCGTAAGCTTTCTAAGTTTCATTTCGCTACAAGTTTTTACTTTTTATTAAATAAATATCCATCAAAATATTTTTAGTTCCCATCTATGCTAATGATATGCGGACAGAGTTTTAAACGAGTATATCCCATACGGTTTATAAATATTCCTGCCCAATAAAAAAAGCAAGTAAAATATAGGCAATAATTCTAAGTTTTTTAAACTCCTTGAGTTCGTTTTGCCCAGTGTCAACCCGCATCTGGCCATTTCCTTTTAAAAAATTAATTCGTTTTCCTATAGGCTTGCTGGCAACGAACAGGGCTTGCTGCTGTGGCGGTATTCATTGAATGTCCAGCCCCGAACCGCTGCTCAATAAAGTTAATGATGTTGATTGTAAGAACTGTTGCTTGGCTTTGTTCGTCGCGCTGGGACTGCTGCCGATGCCTGCACACAGCCGAAGTTTTGTTCGTCGCCCCGCCATAGCAACAAACTCCCTGTTGGGCGTTCGTGCTATTGGTTTAACACCTCAAAGAATTCTTTCGGCGATACTATTTTTGTCCCTTTGTAGTCAGCCATAGTAAAATCGTTGGTATTGCCTGTCACAAGATACTCCGCACCGCACGTTTCTGCCAGTTCCAAAAGCCGGTTGTCGGGTTTGTCAGCTATGAGGTCGACCTTTAAAGTCGGAGTAAACCTTACTCCATAACTTTCAATGTCGTTCAACAGGGTTTGCGCTCTTGAATGAAAGTCCGGAAACTTTGCAAACTTCTCACGGTTTAACACCTCAACATACTCTGCGAAAAGCAGGTCAGAAATACAAAGTTCAAGGTTCGGGTCAGCAAAAACACGGTCAACAATGAAGTAAGGATAACTTCTTTGGATGTTTGCTGAAACAAGTACGTTGGTGTCAAGAATGAACCGCATTTTTATTTCTTATGGCTTTTACTTCTTCGGAAATTTCGTCCATAGTCATGCTGGAAAGTCCGTAACGTTCGGCAAGTTCTACCGTCTTGGATAAGTTTTGGCGGCTCAGTTCACGGCTCACCATGTCTACAAAGTCGGAAAAGGAAAATTTGTCTGTTCTAAATCCAAATTTTTCATACTCAAGTTCTGAAATGTCAATGCTGATTGTCCGCATACCCAAAAATTTTGTAAGTCCGAAGTTACAAAGTTTTGTCGGCTTAAAGTTGTCCCACTGCATGACACCCAACGGTTAATGGCTTTGGGCATATGGGGCGGTCTGTTCCATCCCATGATAACAGTTGCTGAATGTATAATTAAAAGTTCATTGATTATTCTAATGTCCGGCTTTATTCGTCGGCACAAACAGATGCCGAATCTTGTACATAGCTGATCATAATTATTCCGTCCCCATTTGCCCAAAACCGGATGTTGGCGGTAGTTACATTTGTCCGAGGTAGGCGAACACACTAAAGCGTTTATCAATTGTAATTAAGTCGTCAATAAGTCCTAAGCAACTGTCTAAATCCCGATAGCAAAATGGCGCACCTGTTTTAATGTTGTCGTTTGCTATCATTGTTTGAATATAAATTTTCTCTCTTAGTTCGTCATAGTCAAAACTTGATCATATTCTTTAGCTTCCCCTCTTGACATAACTCGTCCAGTCCAGTGACATAGAGAATTAAAAGTATTCTCAACTTCGCTTGTCGCAGTTAATAAAACTACATCGCTATTCATATTTGAGGGAACAACTGTCTGTTCTCCCGATGTTACTTTAACTGCTCCTTTCCGAATAATTACACCTTCATCTGTTATCTCAAAATGATTATGATTTTTGTCAAGCACAAGATTTAAGCGTCCAAAATATTTTTCAAGAATTTTAAATATTGCAAAACGATTGTCTTTTGCCCATTCGCAAACGTCATAAAATTTTGAGTCGAATTTTTTCGGTCGGTCAATCAAATTATTCACAAGTTTTGATTCATTTCGTGAACCTGTATGAATTAAAAATGAAATCTTGTCTTCTGTGTATGATTCTAAGGCGTCGAGAAAATGATTGCCTGAACCTAAGTCGCCGAGTTTGCCTTTGTTTGCTTGAATGTTATAATAAATTTTGTCCCACTTTTCTCTTTTGAAATCTTCCTTCGATAAATCAGCTTCACAAAATAACATTCCACAACCGCAGTCTGATATTGCAAATTTTCTCCAATCTTCTTGTTTGGTGAATACAACCGTTCCAGTTGGTAAAGGAGATTTTCCTGGGCAAGCATCAGGGAAGAAAATTACTTTTTCAGCCCTTAAGTCGTGTGGCAACCAACCGTAAATTTTATTTAAAGGTTCTGCTGAATTGATTACTTCCATCTCTGTTGTTTGCCTGCTTCTTAGGGTGTGTCAAGTAATTACCGCCAACGGTAGGGCTTGGCGATGGGCTGGACATTTTTAATGTCTAGCCCGAAATAGCAGCCCAATAGCATTATTGAAGATGAAGGTTAAAAATAAAAGGTGACCATAGCTTGTCAAGCCCTAAACAAATGCCAAAAAGAATTACCGCTGCTTGGGCAGGACAACGTCCTGCCAGCCTATTGCCAAACCCACTGTTGGTGGCAGTGCTCAATTTAGTTCTCTTTTATTACCTATCAACCAAAGCGTTGCGCCAGTCCACGTAATAATTATGCATATAAGTGGAAAAACAAAGTATGGTGAACTTATCATAAACATCTGTGAAGCATTGATGCCTTCCCCAATTGTGACCATACCAAGCAATCCAATCAAGGGCAGTTTTATTCCTTTTCTGAGACTACTATAAATAATTGTAAGTGTTCCGATACCTATACCAATAAGGCAACCTCCAACGGCCCGCAAAAAAGCATAGTCAAGTTGTTTTAATTCAAATGAAACTGCATCATTTTTTATTTTGAGATACTTTACGTGTGGTTCGGGTAAGGAGATGTAAAATGTCATTGCAAAATCAGCAATTCCGCCAAGTAAAATAAGATACCCTGAAATTTGAAGTAGTATGTAGCCAATTTTCTTCATTTGCTTAGGAAGGTTGATTCAGCATTCTGACTAACGTTTTGCAAGTTATGAGGTTGCGATTCCAAGTTCGGCCGTGGATATATCAAACTTATTGATTAGTTTTTTCATTTCCTGTACTTTTCTTTTTCTTTTTTGATCCAGGAATTCATATCCGTTTTCATTTTTGTATGGCTGTCTTTTAATGATCATGTTCCATATAATAATGGCCAGTTTTCTTGCTGTTGCACTTATAGCGGAAACACGTCCTTTTCTGAAGTTGATTCTATTGAAGAAATTCGAAAGGGGAGTATCCTTCAAATTTCCAATGGCATTAGCTGCATTACGTAGGGCGATTTTTAGTCGATTGCTACCCTTAGGCACTTTATGACTAAGTACTTTGCCACCACTTATTTTATTATTGGGTGCCAGTCTTGGCCAGGAGGAGAACTGTTTTGCTGTCTCAAATTTTTTCAATCCTTCCAGTCCCACCTCACTCATTAAAGTAAGCACTGTTGAATGGCTGACACCTTCTATCGCCAACAGGTCTACACCTTCAAAGTATTGATAAGCCACCAGATTGATATCTATATTTTTTGGAGCATTCTTATTAACTTTCTTATGTATCTTTTTATCTAATACATGCTGGCGCTTGTCATCACTTGTTATTAATATTTTCATTGAGCATCTTTTCGATCTCCAAATCACACTCCTTTATTTTAGCCTGAAAGCTCTGGTACATCAGGTATTGATGATTAAGGGCAAATAAATAATCTTTTCGTCCGTTATTTTGAAGCGCTTTGGCGATTTGCTCTTCAGACTTTTTGCAATTGCCATTTCTCAAGGAAGCCAGTTTGTCTGGATTGGTTTCTCCTTTACAAACAGCATCAATAATCAAAAGGCCTGTCAATCCGGTGATATCCTTGACCACTACATCCAGTCTTAGATTCAATAGTCGCAGGTACTTCTGCATCTTTCGGGTGGTATCGGCTGACAGATGTAGTCGGTAACTACAACTGCAGAGATTTTGGCAATTAGGAATGCAGAGAAAATGGCAACAAGGAATACATAACTGGTGTAAATGTAAATCAGTTTTTATCTGCTTCAAAGATTGTTTTTCTGTTCTTCATTCTAAAGCTTTTTCCGGTCAGATTTATGACTTCACACTGGTATAGTAACCTGTCAAGAAGTGCAGTTGCCAGTACTTCATCATTTAGCATGGCGGCCCATTCTGTTGGTTTTTTGTTTGTGGTTATGATGAAAGATGTTTTTTCATAGAGGTTGTTTATAAAATTGAATAAGCTTACTGCATGGGTTTTTTCAATCGGGAAGAGCATAATGTCATCAATGACTATCAGGTTTGCTTTTAATAAATGTTTGTAATCGGCTTTGGCAGTGCGAGTAAAATCTTTCATTTTAAGCATGTTGATGAGCTCTTCCATCGTTTGGAAGTATGCGCTATAGCCCCGGGCCACTGCATCAGCGCAAAGTCCTGCAGCCAAAAATGTTTTGCCGGTGCCCGATGGGCCCATCAGTATGATGTTATAGATCTGATCGAGCCAGTTGAGTTCCCTGAGTTGATGTAAACGCGCCTTTTGCAGGCCGTTATCAAAACTGTGATCGTATGTACTCAGGTCACTGAAACGAGGCAGCCTTGCTGACTTGAGGCGCTTTTTCATGTCGTTTTGCTGGCGATGTTCTGCTTCTGTACCTAGCAGTCGGGCAGTATAATCCAGGTAACCGCTTTGATTGGTTTCCGCTTCCATAACCAGTTGATCAATACGGGTAATGATGCCACCCATTTTAAACTGCTGGCAATACTGTGAGATGAGTTGTTTATTGTCCATGATTTAAATGTTGATTTTTAAAAGTGTTTCGTAATCTTCAATGGAGCTGGTAGCTGGTTCATTCAATGCTACCACAGGCAATTTGCTTAAAGGATTCGCATAGACGATTGGAGAAAAAGGCTGGGGAAAAGAAGAAGCATCATCCCTGATAAACTGTTCTACTACTGCTTTAAAGTCACTTGCGCTTACCACCTGATTGTCCGAGCAATAATCCAGTGCTTTTTGAACGACAGGTTTGGGAGCGCTTTCTATGATTTGCTTAAAGAGCAGCACCTGGTCACGTATATACCGGGGCTTTGGCTGTCAGATGGCATTTAAAAAATTCTTTGCCTGTAATGGATTTTCCAGTAGTTGGCTTAGTTCTTCGATGAGCGCATTAATGGCTGTGGACTTATCTCTTGCATGGTCGTTGTTTTTAATTTTCATTCCCTGACTTGTAGCCACCAGGTGCCTGCATATTTCTTTTCCATTCAAGTCTGAGAAAATAATGTAGCCCTCGGCCAGTGTCATAGTCACCGTGCTTCCTCTTCCCTTGTAAGTGCCAAGGGGAAGAGAATAAAAATTACTCTTGTAGGAAATGGTATTGTCTTTTCTTACCGTACAGGTTGCTAATGCCACTGGCACATGGGTATATTGCACGTAAGGGATAAGGAATGGTTTTTCAATGTTCCACTCGGCAAACGGTTCCTTCTTTGTGCTGCCGTGAATCATCAGGTTGGCCGTACGGCCTAGCCATCCAAGGGCTTCCTCGTTGAGGGTATCCAGATCCCAGTATGGCCTGTTATAGAGAAAGTTCTGCTTGGTGTACTTAACTACGTTTTCTACTTTGCCCTTACTTTCCGGATCTGACCTGCGGCAGAAGTGAAGCTTAAAGGGCCGCTCCCGGGTATAAGCCTTGAACCGGTCAGTAAGGATCAGGTCGCCTTTGTTTTCACTTACCAGGAAAACTTTGTCCTGATCATAAACGATCTCATCAGGTATGCCGCTAAAAAAAGCAAATGCTCTTTCATGTGCCTCAATAGCCAGTTCACTGGTAAAATAGGTATCCAGGAACCAGATGTATTTATACCTTGACCTTGATAATACAATAGTAAAAAAGAAGACCTTGATTCTTTTACCTTCGTTGTCACGCAGGTTGTATTCACCAAAGTCAGCCTGGGCCTGCTTTCCGTAAGGCAGTTCTTCTACCACCTCATAGTCTCTTGTTATGCTTGTTTTGGGAATGCGGTAGTGCTGACGGATCCAGATCACGTAATTAAAAACGGTTTTCGCCGATACTGCAGGAAAATCGCGGAACTGTTCCTTCAGCCAATCATGCATTTGTGCTGAAGAGGTATCAGGATATTTCTCTAACCGAGTCTTAATAAAGGTTTCATAAGGTAATAGCTCTTTCTTACGATCAAACTGCTTTTCCATGAACTGCTCAAAATCCCTTTCACTCATGGAAAGATAATTCTTAACGGTTCGCCAGTTAAGTAATAAAGTACGGCAGATCTGAGAAACAGTGAGACCTTCCCGGCTCATTCTGTGAATTTCGTGGTACATCATCAATTTGGTTAAGTATGCATTCATTAGTGCCGGAATTATTTCCGGCGAAGGTGGCTTTTTCCTTTCCGGGGGATCCCCCGGAAAGGAAAAACTCTGCATTCCTTGTTGCCATTTTTTGTGTACTCCCTGTTGCCAAAATTTGTGTAGTGTTATTTACCGATTACAACAGATCAATGAGATTGGACCTGTGGCGGCAGTAAGTCCTTAGAAGTTCAGTGGCCTGGTCAGGTAAAAAACTTCCGGATAATAATCCTATGGTATGAAGCTTTTGAATCCACTGGCAATCCTGCACATCGGTCTTTTTACCTTTGATGTTTTTAGTAAATTTTCCATTGCAAAGGATTACCTGGAAGTCGCAACTTTGCAAAACAGCAAAGAGGGTCTGCCAATAGGTGCCCGTGCTTTCCATGGCTACTGTTCTAATTTTATGTTGTCATAGCCATGATGCAATTGCCTGGAGGTCTTCATTATAAACGCCAAATTCCCTTACATCATCTTTTCCCTGTCCGATTGCTACAAAGTGAGAACGACTTCCAATATCAATCCCTGCGGCATCTGGATTGATAATTTCCATTTTGAGATTTTTGTTTTCCATGAACATTTTTATTTTAGTGAAAAAAATGCTCTTTGGGAATGTATCTTTGATATGTAAATATTCTGATCGGGGTCTTCTGCAAAGAAGCCTCCACTGAAATCATCGCAAAGCCTTTTTGTTGAAGCAAAAAGGCTTTTTACATTCCAACCAGGATTGCACCCGGGCTATAACGCACCAATGCTTAAATCGGCCTTGCAAAGAGCAGCTCAATATACCAACGTTAGCTATGGAAATCAATTTTTGGGCGAAATAGGAGGGATTGCCTACAACGTTTTGGGCTTGGCGTTGTTGGGATATTTGGAAAACGGTTGCCGACAAATGAAGCCCAAATAGTGTTTTAAAAGTTGAAGATAACAACTAAAGCTAAATTATTAACGTTGAGCCGGAACCGAAGCTGATAGCGAACTACAGCCGAAGCTACAACGTCCTGCCCCAATAACGCCAAACCCCTTGTTATCAGCAGCTCTAATGTTCAATAGATTTTCTAACGTTTGAGTATAATATCATAGCCAATTCAGTTGTTATAATATCCTTGACGAAATAATTTTTATGTCAGCATGTTTCCAAGCTACTTCAAAGCGATGTTTTGTTTCATCATACTTCTTTTTGTCGCCACGTTTTTTGTAAGCATTCATCAGACCAATTAAAGCCCATCCGTTTTCGGGGTAAGTTTTTAAATCATCATCATATACTTTAACTGCCTCCTGAGATTTTCCTGCATCAATCAATACTGCTCCCAGGTGATGGCGAACCGAAAAAAACCAGTCGGGTGGTTCATCATAATTCAAAGCATCTTCCTTTACAACTGCTTCCTTTAAAAAAGCAATTGCAGCGGGATATTTTTTTTCTTTCGCATTAATTTCTCCTTCCAAAGTTTTTGATGCAATCATACATAAATCAAACACGCTGTTGATACCCCAAATGGTTAAAGCTTTTATTGTTGTATCAGTCATGACATTTTTGATTTCAACAAGATGCTTCTTTGCTTCTGCAATTTTATTTTGTGATAGCATTGCCATGCCTTCTGCATAATGCCAGACGACTAATGGATATTTCAAATCTTTTTCAGGCGGAGATGACTTAAGAATGTCATTCCACAAGCCAAGTTTAACTTCCACATACCAGGGGATAGAATAATAATGCTGCAACATCGCCCATGCAGGTTCACGCAATAATTTTTTATGTGCATGGTTGGAAGTTGCATACGCACCTTCCACTGCAATTTTACTCTCACCGCAAAGTGTAGCACAAGCTGAAATGAAATGATAGTTGTGCGGATAATATGCCAACGGATACACACCTTGTGCATGACAGGCCTCCACATATAAGCTATCAACCAAAACTGCTTTTTGATTAGCAACAACTCCATCGTGATAACGCCCTATTCGTATGTAAGTATGCGAAGGCATGTGAACAAGATGCCCTGCACCGGGCACTAAATCACGCAGCAGGTCGGCACTTGCCAAAGCTGTTTCCGCATGTTGCGACATTTCTGTTGCATGAATGTAGAAATGATTTGCTCCTGCATGGTGCGGTTCTGTCTTAATACATTTTTTAAGGACAGCCAAAATTTCCGGTGTCCAGGGTTGAACAGTTCCGTCTTTCTTATACAAGTTCCATGGATGCAAATCCATTAGCGACTCTGCAAAGAGCGAAGCAAATGTTACATCAGCGGAATATTTTTTGTAAACCGTTCGCATGGCAACAGCATAAGTTGAATCAAGCAGTAAACGGGCAATGGTAGTATCGCTTGAGTAACGATGAGTTAACGCATCAATCAAATCTTTTTCTTTCTGTGTGCATGACGCAGAAAATCTTTTTGCTTTTTGCACAGCAACATAAGCCCGTTGGAAATTATCCTTCTCCATGCCAGCGTTATAATTTGGTCCTAACACATAAGCAAAGCCCCACCAGCACATGGCACAAGTCGAATCCTGCGATGCGGCTTCATAAAATGAACGACCTGCTTCGGCATGATTAAAACCGAATGACAACATCAAACCTTGGTCAAAATATTTTTGTGCTTGTTCATTTTTTGTTGAAATAGAATAATGAATTCCTTCCAATCCGTTAAACAATGGAGTTTTCTTTCCTGAAGAATACCAAGTTGTATCCACTATTTCAGGAGAACAACCACTATGTTGGGCTTTGATGGAATTAACTTTAGTGGTTTCTTTTTTGCTTTCAGATTGCTGATTGCATGAGTAGAAAATAATACTAAAACAAAGTATGTAGAGAAGATGCCGCATGATGTTATATTTTATTTGTCTTGCACTAAAGTAAAGCAAATTAGAGTTCCCAATGTTCGTGTTCAAACTGCTGCGTAAGAGTTGCTGATAACGTAAAGGCTTGTCGATGGGCTGGAAATTTATATTGTCGAGCCCGGTACCAATGCCGATTAAAAACTGAAGATGAAGATAACAACTAAAGCATAATTTATAATGTCCCGCTGGAACTATTGCTCATATTGATTTGCAGCCGATTGTTATTCCGTCAGCCAGCCTATTGCCAAACCTACCGTTAGCGGCATGGCAAAGTCTCACTACAACCAATTTACTATTTGAAGTCCTTTTATTCTTTTAAAATGGTCAACATTGTTTGTTACGAGTTGCATGCCATTTGTCAATGCGATACCAGCAATTAAACAATCGGTATGTCCTATTGGCTGACCTGACTTTTTTAGGTCGGCAGAAATTTCGGCAGCTTGTCTGGCTGCGCTGATGGTTAAAGGAAGTATTTTATTCAGGCCTGCAAATTCTGTAAATTTATTAAGCTGCTTTTTAGCGTCTTTATATAGAAGCCCGTTTAAGATTTCATAATACGTGACAATGCTAAAATTAACAGCATCATAGTATTGCAAATACATTGCTGCATTTTCTATCACTTTAGGAGTGCCACGGAGAAACTCGGAAAGAATGTCAGTGTCGACAAGTGCAGGCTTCATAAGTTTATGTCACGGTCAAAAAGCTCGTTTCGGGTCTGTTTTACTTGTCCGAGAAAGTCATTATAGTCGTTCTCAGACATGTCGCCAAAAGTGCCTGCAAAAGAAAGAATTTTCTTGCTTCTCTTGTCTGATTTTTTTTTGTTTGCCTGCAAAGAATGGATAATCGAATAAAGGTCTTCCAGCCGTTCAATTGGAACATTTTTGAGCTCTTTCAGTATCGTGTTAAGTGTCGGCATGCTAAAATTAAAGATATGATTTTTGTCTGACCAAACCTGATGCAGGCTACTAATTGCTTGCCGGTAACGTTTTAGCATTTAGTATTCTAGGATACTTAAATTACCAAATATTATTTTAAATCAAGCTGTTTTTTCATAGTTATCCACATACATTTCCCCTTTTTTTACAACCGCAAACATCCTTAAAATCAATTTGAATTTAATGTTATTCAGTACTATCTTATAGCATTTAGTCTGAAGTTTTCTTTGGCCGTAGCTGCTCAATTCCTTATCCCATTGCATCGCACTACGTGCAGCCTGGTTTAGCTCCTGCTTCAACTCTTTATTTGCTATATGGCTCACTCTTTTCCTTCCCTGTATACTTGTTCCCGAACTGTGGTCAAATGGAACAACACCAACATAAACAGCATAACTTCTCGGGTTATCAAAACTAGTGAAGTTTTCTGTATATGCTATTGTCATCAATCCATTCACTTTACCAATACCCCTTATACTGGTTATAAGCATATAGTTGGTATTAATCTTTTCATCCTTTGCTACAATTTTCATCATTTCTACTTCCACAGCTGCAATGCTTTTTATGTTCGCCTTTTGCTTTTGTTCCAAAGTTTTTACAACGATATCTTTCTTATTAACATCATACATATGCCCCGCGTTCTTTAATGCTGGATTGATACCCGGCATTTTCTCTAACTAATCTCTTTCTAAAGCTAAGTAATTCTTTAAGGCTTACTATCGCTGCATTTACCGGCTTTGAAGCCTTTAATGACTTGTGCTTTTCTTCTCCATACTGAGCTATCCTCGCTGAGTCAACCTTATCATTTTTACCTCTTGTAATGCCCAAAGAATTTTTGATTGCTAAACCGGGTATTCTTGTATAGAGGATTTTTTGCGCCTCACAGAATTGCAATAGTTTGTATTCATAACCACCTGTGTATTCCATCACTAAAAAACTCTTTTGCAGATCAATCTTAAAATCTCTGCACCATTTTAAAAATAGTACAAAACCCTCTGTTCCATTCTTAATCTTAATGTGCTCACTAAGTTCAGAGCAACTGATATCCAGGGTGTTTTTGGATACATCAACCCCTAGAGTAAACTCCCATTGTTTCATGCTTTTATACTGATTAAATGTTTAAAAAAACTTGCTCTTGTCAAAAACCTTTGATAGTTCAAAGAGATAATTCTAGCTGGACCCGGAGCAAGGAAAGTAAAA
>JAABUS010008084.1_pt1 | contig 11692 bp, 10 predicted proteins | sample 5560161 | NCBI WGS metagenome assembly JAABUS01 (sample SAMN10711885, study PRJNA513376) | rock metagenome | isolation source: Antarctica rocks | place: Antarctica: Victoria Land, Trio Nunatak nord | collected 2016-01-04 | reverse complement strand
ATGGGCCTCGGCCACACCGCCGTGCTCGGCGCCCTGCTGGCCCAGGACCTCGCGCTGTTCGTCGGGTTCTTCGACCTGATGCTGATCCCGTTCTTCTTCCTGACCGGGATCTGGGGGCCGGCGGGAACGCGCGTGGCGGCGGTGGTAAAGCTCGTCATCTACACGCTGGTCGGCTCGCTGCTGATGCTCTCAGCGGCGATCGCGACCGCCGTGCTCGCCGCCCGACAGAACGGCACGGAGCTCTCCTTCGTGCTCACCGACCTGCAGCAGCTGCGCCTCGGCAAGGGCTCGCAGGATTGGATCTTCCTCTTCTTCGCGGCGGCGTTCATCGTGAAGATGCCGATGTTCCCCGTCCACGGCTGGATGCCCGACGGATACCGCAACATGCCGCTGCCCGTGCTCGCCGTGTTCTCCGGCGTGCTCAGCAAGGTGGCCGCCTACGGGTTCCTGCGCATCGCGCTGCCGCTCTTCCCCGACGCCGCCGTGCACTTCCAGGATCTCATGCTCGTCATCGCCCTGGCCTCGATCCTCTACGGCTCGGCGATGGCGTTCACCACCACCGAGGCACGCCTGATCCTCGGCTACTCGTCGGTGGCGCAGCTCGGCTTCATCGTGCTCGGGATCTTCGCGCTCAACGATCAGGGTGCGCAGGGCGCGGTGCTCCAGTCTTTCAACCACGGGCTCGTCGTGGCGCCCGCATTCTTCGTGGTCGCGCTGGTCAGCGCCCGGGCGGGCGGCTCGGAGGACATCCGCGACATGGGCGGCGTCGCGCTGCGCGCCCCCGTGCTGACGGTGCTGTTCCTGATCGTGGCGCTGGCGAACCTCGCGATGCCCGGCTCGGCGAACTTCGTCGGGGAGTTCTACATCCTGCTCGGCGTCTTCGCCGACAAGCTCGTCTACGCGGCGCTGGCCTTCACCGGCGTCGCGCTGGCGAGCGTCTACACGCTGCGCCTGTTCATTCGTGCGATGCACAACCGGGTGGGACCCCGGGTGGAGTCGGCCGAGCTGAAGCTCTCCGACGGCCTCGTGCTCGTGCCGCTCGTGTTGGCGATCCTCGCGGTCGCGCTCTACCCGCAGCTGCCGCTGGAGAAGGGCGAGAAGACCGTGACGTCGTCGATCGCCGCGGCGCGCGACATCGTCAACCCGCCGCCGGCCGCCGCCCAGGGGCCCGTTCCGCAGGTCCCGATCGACCCTGCCACGGGTCAGCCTGTTGGCCCAGGGGCGGGCGCGCCCGTCGACCCGAGCACGGGCCAGCCGGTTGACCCGGCCGCCGCGGCCGGTGCCGGTGGCGTGCAGATCGACCCGAGCACCGGCCAGCCGATCGATCCCGCGGGCGCCGGCGGGGCTGCCGCTCCCGCTCCGGAGGAGGTTCCCGCCCCATGAGCGGACGCACCGTCGCCGAGGCCCCGGACATCAACTTCGCGGGGCTCTCCCCGCTCATCGCGCTGCTCGGCGGCGCGATCCTCGTGCTCATGATCGGCCTGCTGCGCAGCCGCGCCGCGCGCGAGCACGGCGTGCCCATGGTCTCCTTCACCGCCCTGGCCGTCTCGCTCGGCCTGACGATCTGGCAGCTCGACTCCTCGAAGGAACTCGTCGCGGGAGCGCTGGCCATCGACGGCTTGGGCACGGTGCTCAACATCCTCTTCGCGAGCGCCGGCATGGCCACCGTGCTGCTGTCGTGGCGGGCGCTGGCACCGCGCGAGTCCGCCCACGGCGAGTTCCACGCGCTGCTGCTGACCTCCATCGCGGGCATGCTCGTGCTCGCCTGGTCGACGAACCTCGTGACCGTCTTCCTCGGCCTCGAGCTGCTCTCCATCCCGCTCTACGTGCTGTGCGCGACGGAGATGCGCCGCGCGACCTCGCTCGAGTCGGGGCTGAAGTACCTCGTCGTCGGCTCGCTCGGCTCAGCGGTGTTCCTCTACGGCCTGGCGCTCATCTACGGCGCGACGGGCTCGACCGATTTCGCCGGAATCGCGAAGGCCAACGCGCAGAACGGCCTCAGCAGCGACCCGCTGATGCTCGCGGGGATCGCGCTGAGCGTCGTCGGGCTCGGCTTCAAGGCGTCCGTGGCGCCGTTCCACCAGTGGACGCCCGACGTCTACGAGGGCGCGCCCTCCCCCGTGACGGCTTTCATGGCGGTCGCGACGAAGGCCGCGGCGTTCGGGATCTTCCTGCGGCTCTTCGACATCGCGCTGATCGACTCGGCGACGGCGTGGGCGCCGGCGCTTGCGGTGCTCGCGACGGTGACGATCATCGCGGGCAACGTCGGCGCGCTCGGGCAGTCCTCGCTGAAGCGCATGCTCGCGTACTCGTCGGTCGCCCAGGCGGGCTACATGCTCGCGGGCGTCGTGGTGAGCTCCGCCATCGGCGTGCGCGCGACGGTCTTCTACCTGGCGGTCTACCTGCTGATGAACCTTGCCGCCTTCGCGGTGATCATCGCCCGCGAGCGCGAGACGGGCCTCGGCGACGACCTCGCCGCGATGGAGGGCATCGGCGCCACGCGACCGATCCTCGCGTGGCCGATGACGATCGCGATGCTCGCGCTCGCGGGGATCCCGGCGACGGGCGGCTTCATCGGGAAGTTCTTCCTCATCAACGCGACCGTCGACGGCGACTACACGTGGCTGGGCGTCGTCATCGTCATCGGCTCGATGATATCGCTGGCGTACTACCTGCGAGTCATCGCCGCGATCTGGATGCGCGACGTGCCGCTCGGGGCGCGCACGGCGACCGTGCGCGCGGGGCCGCGCCCGGCGCTCGCCGGCGGCGCGCCGGACGCCGACGCCGAGGGCGGCTCGATCGCGGAGGGTGCCAAGAGCGGCTCGGTCGCGACCGGCGGCGGCGCCGCCGCGAGTCCGGTCGCGGGCGGGTCCGGCGCGGGGGAAGCCGTCTCGGGCGCCTCCGCCGTCTTCGGCGGCGAGCAGGGAAACGGCGAGGCGCACTGGGAGGTCGCGTTCGTCGCCGTCGTCTGCGCCGCGCTGACGATCGCGGCCGGCGTCGTGCCACAGCCCCTGTTCGACCTTGTGCAGCGCTGCGGCGAGGCGTTCACGAGCCTCGTCTGAGGCTGCGAGGGGCCGGCGTGGAAGGATCGAGCCATGCGCATCTCCGCCAAGGCGGACTACGCGGTCCGCGCGGCCGTGCACCTCGCCACCGCGAAGGAAGGTCGGCCGACGAAGGGTGACGCGATCGCCACGGCGCAGGCGATCCCGCTGAAGTTCCTCGAGAACATCCTGGCCGACCTGCGTCACGCGGACCTCGTGCGCTCCCAGCGCGGGTCGGAGGGCGGCTACTGGCTGATCGGGGAGGCGTCGGACATCTCGCTGGCGGACGTCATCCGCGCCGTCGAGGGCCCGATGGCCTCGATCCGCGGGAGGCGGCCGGAGCACGTCCCCTACGAGGGCGCGGCCGAAGCGCTGCAGCAGGTCTGGATCGCGGTGCGCGCCAACCTGCGTGCGGTGCTCGAGGCGACGACGCTCGCGGACGTCGCGGCCGGGCACGCTGCCCGCGCACGTACGCGCACTGGCCGCCGCGTCCGATGCCTGGGCGAGCGGCGCCGCGCGCGAGGCGCCGCCCTCGACCGCGGAGTAGGGCGACCTGCGTGTCGCGCTGGGCGCCCGCGACCACCACGATCGACCCGAACTCCCCGACGGCACGTGCGAAGCTCAGCGCCGCGCCGCTCAGGATGGCCGGCATCCACGCCGTGAGCATCCCGAGCACCGCGTTGATCGCGGCGACCAGGAGCGACGCGCCGAGCGTGCGCCGCAGCGCGTCGAGGGCGGCCGGCCGCGTCGCCGCCTCCCAGATGCTCGTCACGGTCGCCTTCGCGAAGACCGCCACCAGCGGCAGCAGCAGCACGATGACTTCCAGGGGCGCATGGGTCCCCAGAGACGAAAGGTGCGGAAGCTTGGCGGGATTGGGCACAAAACACATCTCGCCACCGATTCAGCCAACAAGGTGGGCGATCACCGTCCGCCGTGACGGCCGGTAGGCTCCCAGGCTGCGGAATGCGTTATCCCGACGACAAGCTCAGCGCGGCGGAGCGCGACCGGCTCCGTCCCTATCTGACCCACCTGGAGGGCCCGGTCTTCGGTCTGGTGAACCTGCCCGAGACCGTCAAGGGCGCGCTCTTCGCGCGCTACTCGCGGTACCAGGGCACGCTGCGGCGCCTGCTCCTCGACGAGTTCCCCGACTCGCTGGATCCGGACGCCGCGCCGTTCGACCCGGGTGCGGGCTCGCGCGCGGAGCGACTCTACGAGCGGATCTTCCTGGGCTACGGCGACGACTCCGTCGCCCAGCTCGGGGGCGCGCACGTCGCCTGCGAGTGGAGCTCGAACGTCCTGACGAAGATCCTCCAGCGACCGCGGCTGGGCGCCTACCTCGAGCAGTCCACGCGTTACATCGCCTACGACGGCGACGTGCCCGGTCTCGGCTACCGCTACTACCGTGACCCCGACCTCGGGCCGGGCTACGAGCAGGCCCTCGACGCGATCTTCGACATCTACGCCGAGTGCCTGCCGAAGGTGCGTGCCTGGGTCCACGGCTCCTTCCCCGGCGAGGCGAGCCCCGCACGCGACCGGGCGATCGCCGCGAAGGCGCTCGACCTCTGCCGCGGCATGCTGCCCGCGGCCTCGCTGTCGCACATGGGGATCTACGCGACGGGCCAGACCTACGAGCAGCTGATCCTCCACCTCCTCGCCCACCCGCTCCCCGAGGCACGTGACTGCGGCACGCGCATCCTCGAGGCCGTGCAGCGGGTCATGCCGAGCTTCGTCGCCCGCGTGCCCCGGCCCGACCGCGGCGGCGAGTGGGTCGGGTACCTGCGGCAGCGCGACCACGCCGCCGACTCCTGGGTCGCCCGGCTCGGCCTCGACCGCCCCGCGGGCGACCCCGACACGCGCCCGAGCGTGCGGCTTCTGCACGTCGACGGCGACGAGGACGCGCTCCTGGCGGCGCTGCTGTTCGAGGCCGCCGGCGTCTCCGAAGAGGATGCGCGCATCCGGCTGACCGCCCTGAGCGCCGAAGAGCGCACGGAGCTGCTGACCGATCTCGTGGGGGAGCGCGCGAACCGCCGCCACCGCCCGGGCCGCGGTTACGAGGCGCTGCGCTACCGCTTCGAGGTCGTCTCGGACTACGGGGCGTTCCGCGACCTGCAGCGCCACCGGATGCTCACCGTCCAGTGGCAGCGCCTCTCGCCCGACCTCGGCGCGGGGGTGCCGGACGAGGTCGACCTCGCGAGATGCGGCGAGAAGTATCGCCGCGCCTTGGAGCTCTCCGAGCGCGAGTACCGGCGCCTGGCCGGCGCGGGCCACGACCGCCGTGTGGCGAGCTACGCGCTGTGCCTCGGATTCCGCATCCGCTACGTGCTCGACCTCAACGCGCGCGAGGCCATGCAGCTCATCGAGCTGCGCTCCGGCGTGGAGGGCCACCCGAGCTACCGGGCCGTCGCGCACGAGATGCACCGCCAGATCGCCGCGGTCCATCCCGCGGTCGCCGCGACGATGACCCACGTGGACATGAGCGCCGAGCCGCGCCTAGAGCGCATCCTCGGCGAGATGCGCACCCAGGCCAAGCGCGACGGCCTGCGGAGCGTGTAGGCGCGCCGCTCAGGCCCGCGTCAGCCCCGAGTGGCGGGGCCGGCGCGCGGGCCCCCTCAGGGGCGCGTCAGCCGCAGGATGCGGTCGTCGTCGCCCGTCGGAGAGCCACGGCCGTCGCGGTTGGAGGTCGTCACCCAGAGGGAGCCGTCGGGCGCGGCGGCGGGGGAGCGCAGCCGGCCGTAGTCGCCGTCGAGGAGCTTCTGCGGTGCTCCCGCCGAAGTGCCGTTCAACGGGATCTTCCACAGGCGGCGGCCGGCGAGCGCGCCGACGTAGAGGCTCTTGCCGACGATCGCCGCACCGCTCGGCGAGGACTCCGACGTCCGCCAGACCACCTTCGGCGAGACGAAGCGCCCGTTGCCCGTGCCGGGGCCCTCGACCGTCGGCCAGCCGTAGTTCTTGCCCTTGGCGATGAGGTTGACCTCGTCGAACGTGTTCTGCCCGAACTCGGGCGCCCAAAGGCGGCCCGCGCGGTCGAAGGCGAGGCCCTGCACGTTGCGGTGGCCCAGCGACCAGACGGGCGACCCGGGGAACGGGTTGTCCGCGGGGACCGAGCCGTCCGGGTTCAGCCGCAGGATCTTCCCGTTCGGGCTCTTGCGGTTCTGCGCGTTTGCCATGTTGCCGGCGTCGCCCGTGCCGACGTAGAGCTTGCCGTCGGGGCCGAACGCGAGCCGCCCGCCGTCGTGGATCGAAGCCGCCTCGATGCCGGAGAAGATCACGCGCGGGCGCCGGCCGAGCTTGAAGCGGGCGATGCGGTTGTCGCTCGTCGTCGTGAAGAAGGCGTAGACGAGCTTGTCGCGGGCGTAGGTCTTCGAGACGGCGAGGCCGAGCAGTCCGCCCTCACCGGCGTCCGTGCTCACCCCGGGAACGCGCATGGCGACCTTCGCGTTCCCCCCGTTCTTCGCGATGCGCAGGATGCGGCCGGTGGTGCGCTCGGACACGAGCGCATCGCCGCCGGGGAGGAACGCGACGCCCCACGGGACCCGCAGCTTCTTCGCGAGCACCCGGGGCGTGGAGGACTGCGCGGCCTGTGCTTTCGGTGCCGTCGACTCCGCGGCGGGCGCAGTCGGCGCGGAGGACTGCGCGGCGGGTGCGATCCGCTCCTGCGTCGCGGCGTTCGGACCGGGCTCCTCGCCGCCGCCGCAGGCCGCCGCGGAGACGACGCCGAGCAGCGCGAGGGCCGAGGTGAGAGTGCGTCGGACCATGCCCCCAACGGTAGCTCGGGAACCTTACGCCCACCTCGCTCGCAGGCCGGCGCACCGGCGCGCTGCCAGGGTGGGCGGGATGATCCGCCCCGACCAGCCGCGAGACCCAGACAGGTCTCCGTCGACCCCGCGCATCGTGGCTACGGCTTGGGCGCGGCGCTCATCGACCACCTTGCCGCGGACGCCGGCGCACGGCCACGCGGAGCTCTCGCTCACGACGTTCCGTGCCGTCCCGTGGAACGCGCCGTACTACGCCCGCCTCGGCTTCCAGGAGCTGCACGCGCTGGCCCTGAGCTGCGCGCGCTCATGGAGGCCGAGCGCCGCGCGCTGCCCGCGCGAGCGTCGCGCGTGGCGATGGTCCGCGCGGCCTGACCCGCCGAGTGCCGACAGGCGTCGGAGAGGTCGACGCTCACCGGCGCTCGGCCCGCTCAGGTCGCCAGCGCGCCGATGACCTCGCGCCACCAGGAGCGCTCGGCGTCGTCGGTCGCCCGGGTCAGCCGGCGCCGCGCGGCCTGCTGCACCGCCCGCGTCGAGCCCGCCGCGGCGGTCGTGCCGACGTAGGCCCAGCGGCCGTCGGCGAGCACCACGAGCGCTGCGCCGGCCGCGGCCGCGGCGCTCCACCGCCATCGCGCAGTTTGCTCTGCGGCTCAGTGCTGTTGAATGTGCCGCTGTTCGTGAACACCATGTACCGGAAAACCTCTCGACGGAGAACCTCATGACTCATCGGCGCGTCTTGGCAGCGGAGTGCATCGGCACGTTCGTCTTGGTGTTCGGCGGCCTCGGGTCCGCCGTGATCGCGGGCGAGGCGATCGGGGCGCTCGGGATCTCGTTCGCCTTCGGCCTGTCGCTGCTGACCATGGCCTACGCGATCGGGCCGATCTCCGGCTGCCACATCAACCCCGCGGTGACGCTCGGCCTGCTGTTCTCCCGCCGGATCAGCGTCGCGGACGCCGGCCGTTATTGGGTCGGCCAGATCATCGGGGCGATCCTCGCCGCGCTGGCGCTCTTCATCATCGTCAAGTCCCGCGCCGGCGGCTACGACCTCTCCACGGAGGGCTTCGGCGCCAACGGCTTCGGCAGCCACTCCCCGGCCGACTATCCACTGGGCGCCGCGCTGCTCGTGGAGGTCATCCTGACCGCGCTGCTCGTGTTCACTGTGCTGTCGGCCACCGATCGCATCGCCAACGTGGCCTTCGCCGGAATCCCGATCGGCCTCGTCCTGACGCTCATCCACCTCGTCGGGATCCCGGTCGACAACCTCAGCGTCAATCCGGCGCGCAGCATCGGGCCGGCGGTGTTCGTCGGTGGATGGGCACTTGGCCAGCTCTGGGTCTTCATCGTGGCGCCGCTCGTCGGCGCCGTCGTCGGCGCCGTGCTGCACGGGTTCCTCTTCACCGACGTGAAGCCGATCCCGGCCGCGGAGTCAGCGGTGGCGTCCGAGCCCACACCTACATGAGGGGCGGGGAGCAGGGGTATCATGGTGCTCGCCGTCCGGACGGCGAGGCGTCAGCACCGCCAGACCGGGAGACTCTCCAGAGCGCATGGACCGCCCACCTCGCCGCCGCCCCCCCGCACGCCCCTCCGCACGCCCCTCCGCGCAGACCTTCCTCCGCCGCCGCCTGGCGGCCGGAGCCGTGCTGCTCGTCGGCGGCTTCCTGCTCGTCCGACTCGTCGGCGCGATGCTCGGCGGCGGTGACGAGCAGCGCTCCGCGGCGACGACGACGGCGAGGACGACGGGGGCGAAGGATGGCGGGGGCTCGGACAAGGTGCAGGCCGCTGCGCCCGCGCGCCCGAAGGCGACGCAGCTGCCGGGCGGCGGGCGGACGTTCTTCCCCGACCGCCGCGTCGTGGGCTTCTACGGCAACCCCGCCGACAAGGAACTCGGCGCGCTCGGCATCGGCAGCCCCGACCAGGCCGCGCGCAGGCTCAAGCGCGTCGCCAAGAGCTACGGACGCAAGTCGCGACCAGTGCTGCCCTGCCTCGAGCTCCTCGCCACCGTCGCTGCCGGTTCACCCGGCGACGACGGCAAGTACCGCATCCGCGCCTCGGAGAAGACGATCGACCGCTACCTGCGCGCCGCGCGCAAGGCGAAGGCAGTGCTCCTGCTCGACGTGCAGCCCGGCCTGGCGACGTTCCCTCAGGAGGTGCGCCGGCTGAAGAAGTGGCTCGTGCAGCCCGACGTGAGCCTCGCGCTCGATCCCGAGTGGCGCCTCCAGCCGGGCCAGGTGCCGGGCCAGGTCATCGGCTCGGTCAGCGCCAAGGAGGTCAACGCGGTGAGCATCGACCTCGCCGCGCTCGTCCGCGAGCGCAACCTGCCCGAGAAGCTCTTCGTCATCCACCAGTTCACGAACGACATGGTCCGCGACAAGCGGAAGGTCGCCATCCGCAAGGGCCTCGCGACCGTCTTCAACGTCGACGGCTTCGGCGCGCCGCCCAACAAGATCGGGAAGTACCGCGACTTCACGAAGTCCACGCCGAAGGGCGCCCACGACGGCTTCAAGCTGTTCTTCAACGAGGACATCGACCGGATGCGCCCGGCGGCGGTCATGGCGCTGCGGCCGCGTCCGGACCTCATCGTCTACGAGTGAGCGCTGCTGGGGGCTGAGGCTTGCGCACCTTGCGTGCCAGAGCACGCGCCAGTGCTCAAGCCCCCGCCGCCGCCAAGCGCTGGAGGACGTCCTCCGCGACGAGCGGGTCGGCAGGGTCGAGGTCTTCCCACACGAGGCGGAGCACATCGATGCCGTGACGCTTCAGCGCCCGGTCTCGGCGCCGGTCGGCGGCCATCTCCTTGCGCCGCGTGTGGTGCGCGCGAGAGTCGAGCTCGACGACGAATCCTGACTGGGCGTAGGAGCAGTCAGCGCGGGAAGCCGTGAACGCGGACGTTGCGCCCGTCCGGGTGCGGTAGGGCGTAATGCGTGCAATAGCGCACGTAGCGACGCTCGAGCGCGAAGCGCGTGCGCGCGTCCTCGGAGTGGATAAGCAGCTTGGTGCGGCCTACCCCGGCCCGCCCGGGCAGCCGTGCGCTGGTCGCGATCAGCCTCTGCTTCGGGAGCTCGGGTAGCTCATCCGCAACGGCCCGCAGCTCGGGGTACATCAGGTGGTCGGCCAGGTCCACGAGCGTCCGCACGCGGTCGGTCACGAGCAGCGGGCCGCAGTGATCGAGGTGGCGGGTGCGGTGGACCACCGCGCCCGGGCGCGAGGCGACGTTGCGGGGCGTGGTGACGTGGATCGGGGCCATGGGTCGCGCTCCTCCGTGATCCAGCGGTAGAACGCCGCGGCCGACTCGTGTGACAGCGCGGCATCCTCCCCCACCCACCACACCGTGGCAAGGAACTGCGCGCGGCGCGAGATCGCACGGTGCCCGAGCGCGTAGACGCCGGGGTGGAGCCGGTGCAGGCGCCCCGTCCGCACGCGGTGGAGAATGGCGTTCCGGGTCATCCCGAGCGCGACGAGGTCCCCGCGGCGCACGAGCCCCTCCTGCCGCTCGGCGAGCTCGACGAGCGCCGCGTCGGGGGGCTTGAGGTGCTCGCGTGCCACTGCACGCACTAAGCCGCAAGCCTCCCGCTTCACCCCCCGCGAACGCGCCAAGAGCGTCCGCAGCACGCGCCACGGCTCAAGCCCCGGTCACCCCGCGACGCGTTTGCGGCGCCCCGCGCCCCAGGCGGGTCGCTGCGAGGTGAAGCGGTAGAGCGCCGCGGGACGGCCCGGGCCGTCGGAGCGCTGCTCGCCCGTGGGCTCGATGAGCCCGGTGGCCTTGAGGTCGCGCGCGAACGTCGCCGGGTCGTAGGCCACCCGGGCGATCGCGGCGTAGACCGCCCGAGCCTCGGAGAGCGCGAAGGCGCCCGGCAGCGCGCCGGCCGCCACGTTGGACCACCACAGCTTGCCCTCCACGCGCTCGACGGCCGTACGCAGGATGTTCCGGTGGTCGTGCGCCAGTCGATCGCGGCCGCGCGCGGGAAGCCAGCGAGCCAGATCGGCCTCGACGTCCGGAGGGACGAGGGCGAGGTGCGCCACGGTCGGGATCCAGCCGCGCGCGTCGCGGCCGGGCGCCGCGAACGTCGCGAGCTGCTCGAGGCCCGGACGCCGCAGGCCGGTCTTCTCCCGGAGCTTGCGCCGGGCGGTGTCCAGCGGGTCCTCCTCCGGGCCGACGAACCCGCCAGGCAGGGCGGACGGTCCGTGCTCGGGCACGGCCACGAGCACCGAGAGCGTGCCGTCGCGGACCGTGAGGACGACGACGTCGACCGCCAGCGCGACGGGCGCGGCGTACCCCTCGGAGTTGGTCGCGGTCCACGGCACCGGCGCACCGTACCTCCGCGGAGACAGCGCCAACGCGCCAAACAGGCAGTAAGCCCATAAATGCCCTGGACAGCGACGGTTGGACGGGCTACCCTCCTTTTTAGTCGTTTTGCCCAAATCAACGCAGAAGGTCGTCATGGCCGACATCGCGAAGTACCCCATCGTCAACCACCTCCGCTCCGCCCCGACCCTGCACGTCCTGCACTACCGCAGGGGCAAGCTCGTCGGCGAGGGCGCCGGCCTGGCGTTCTGGTTTCGCCCCATCCACACCGCGGTCGCCGAGGTGCCCGTCGACGACCGCGAGCTCCCGTTCCTGTTCCACGCCCGCAGCGCCGACTTCCAGGAGCTCACGGTGCAGGGCGTCATCACGTTCCGCGTGGCCGACCCGGCGCTGCTGGCCCGCCGCGTCGACTTCACGATCGAGCTCGAGAGCGGACGCTGGGCGCAGGCGCCGCTGGAGCAGGTCGCCGGCCTGCTCACCCAGCTCGCGCAGCAGTTCGTCATCGACGAGCTCGTCCGCCTCGACGTCCGGCGCATCCTCACCGACGGCGTCGCACCGATCCGTGATCGCATCGCCGGCGGGCTCGCGGGCGAGGCGGC
>JAABUS010008082.1_pt1 | contig 11693 bp, 8 predicted proteins | sample 5560161 | NCBI WGS metagenome assembly JAABUS01 (sample SAMN10711885, study PRJNA513376) | rock metagenome | isolation source: Antarctica rocks | place: Antarctica: Victoria Land, Trio Nunatak nord | collected 2016-01-04 | reverse complement strand
TCCCCCGGGGCCGTCCCTCCGTCCGCCGGCGACGACGCGCCGACGGGGGGCCGGAAGCCGCACCAGCCGGCGGGGGCGACTGAGGATGGACCCCGCAGCCACGACCGGGCAGCCAGCCAGTCGGGCGGCCAGGGAGACACCCAGGGAGATCAGTGAGCCGACGGCCGACGAGCACCCGAGGGGAACCCAGCAGCGGCGTCCGAGCACGGCGCAGCGCGAACCGCATGCGGGTGGCCTTCTTGACGATGGCGTTCGTCTTGTCGCTGTTCTGTGCGCGCCTGTTCCAGCTGCAAGGCGTGGACGCCAACGCCTACGCCGCGAAAGCCCGCGACGAGGGATCTCGTACGGTCGTGCTCCACGCCGCCCGCGGGCCGATCCTCGACCGCAACGGCGTCGCCCTCGCCGACAGCATCGACGGGGTGGCGCTCACGGCCGACCCGACCCAGACGTCGGCCGATGCACCCCAGATCGCCGCTGTCCTGGCCCGGCGGCTCCGCCTGGACTACTTCGCGACGGTCGCCAAGCTGCGCACTCCCGACACGCAGTTCGTCTACCTCGCCCGGCAGGTGCCGCGCTGGCGAGGTGACGCCGTCCGCGACTATCTCGACGCCCAGGGCTTCGGCGGGATCTACACCGAACGCGACCCGCTGCGCACGTACCCCGCGGGTCCCGTCGGGGCACCGGTGATGGGGCGCACCGGCGCGGACGGCAGCGGGCAGTCCGGGCTGGAGCTCGCCTTCGACGACGTGCTCACCGGTACCGACGGCTCCGCGACGTACGACACCAGCCTGTCGGGCGAGCGGCTGCCGATGCCTGGAGGCAGCAGCGTCGACCCGCAAGCGGGCGAAGGGGTGCAGACCACGCTCGACCGTGACGTGCAGTGGTTCTCCGACCGGCGCCTCGCCGCCGGCGTACGCACGACATCGGCCGACTGGGGCGTCGCGGTCACCCTCGACACCCGCACCGGCCAGATCCTCGCGCTCTCCCAGGCTCCCGGTTTCGATCCGGCCGCCGACGACCTCACCGGCGACCGGCTGCGGGTCAAGGCCGTCGAGGACCTCTACGAGCCCGGCAGCGTGGAGAAGGTGCTCACGTTCGCCTCGCTCGTCGATGCCGGCGTCGTCGACGCGCGGACCAGGATCACCATTCCTCCCACGTTGCAGGTGGGGTCCGAGACCATCAACGACGACGTCCCGCACGGCACCTGGCGCCTCACCGCGGCCGGGGTGATCGCCAGATCCTCCAACATCGGCACGGTGATCGCCAGCCAGCAGATCAGCGACGAGGACTTGTACGACTACCTGCGTGCCTTTGGGCTGGGCTCGACCACGGGCGTCGGCCTGCCGAGCGAGACGGGCGGGATCCTGTCCGACCCCTCGGGCTGGATGCCGATCAACAAGGCCACGATCGCGTTCGGGCAGGGCGTGGCGGTCAACGCGGTCCAGCTCGCGGCCGCGCTCAACACCGTGGCCAACGACGGCGTGTACGTCGCGCCCACCCTGGTCGCCGGCGTGGTCGGGGCCGACGGGCAGCTCGACCCGGCGCCTCCGCCGCAGACGCGTCGCGTGGTCAGCGTGGAGGCGGCCCGTACGGTCGCACGGATGCTGGAGGCGGTCACGAAGGAGGGCGGCACCGCCCCCGACACCGGCATCCCCGGCTACCGGGTCGCCGGCAAGACCGGCACTGCGCAGCGCGTCGACCCGGTCAACGGCGGCTACACCGGCGGGCGCACGATCAGCTTCGTCTCCTTCGCGCCCGCCGACGAGCCCCGGTTCCTCACCTACGTGGTGATGGACAACGCGCAGGGATACTTCGGCGGCACCGGAGCGGGGCCGGTGGTGCACGACATCATGTCGATGGTGCTCCAGCGCTACGGCGTACCACCGACCGGTGTCCCGGCACCGCGCATGCCGCTCGAGTGGTGACGACGATAGGCTGCGCGATCGTGTCCGGCCCCGACCCCTCGCCGCTGGACAGCCGGCCGCAGCACGTCGCTCCGGTCCCGCTCCAGCAGCTCGAGGGGCTGCTCGGGGCTCGCCGGGTCCCGCCGGGTGCGCCGGACGTAGCCGTGACCGGTGTGGCCCTCGCCTCCGCCGGGGTCCGCGCCGGTGACCTGTACGCGGCGCTGCCAGGCGCGCGCACCCACGGGGCGAGGTACGCGGCCGACGCCGTCGCCGCCGGAGCGGTCGCCGTGCTCACCGATCCCGCGGGGCTCGCCGACACCCAGAGCGCCGGGGTGCCGACGCTGGTGCACGAGCGGCCCCGCCACCGGCTCGGCGACGTCGCCCGCACGGTGTACGGGGACCCCGCAGCCAGCCTGCTCACCATCGGTGTCACCGGCACGCAGGGCAAGACCACCACCACGAGCTTGATGGGCTCGGCGCTGCAGGCGTGCGACCGACGACCCGGCGTGATCGGAACGCTGGGGACGCTGGTCGACGGCTCGTCGGTGCGCTCGACGCTCACCACACCGGAGGCACCCGACCTGCACGCGCTGTTCGCGGTGATGACCGAGCAGGGCGCCGACGCGTGCGCGATGGAGGTGTCCAGCCACGCCCTCGTCCAAGGCCGGGTCGACGGGGTGGTGTTCGACGTCGCGGTGTTCCTCAACCTCGGCCGTGACCATCTGGACTTCCACGCCGACCTCGAGGACTACTTCGCGGCCAAGGCCGGCCTCTTCACCGAGCGCCGGGCCCGGCACGCGGTGGTCGACGTCGACGACGAGCACGGTCGCCGCCTCGTCGCGCAGACCCCGCTGCCCGTCACCACGGTTGCGCTCGACCAACCAGCCGACTGGCGCGCCGAGGACCTGAGCATTGGTCCCGGCGGTGCGACGTACACGCTGGCAGGGCCAGACGGCCGTCGCTGGGACGCCGCGGTGCCGCTGCCAGGCACGTTCAACGTACGCAACGCTCTGGCGGCGACGGTCGCGCTCGTGGTGGCCGGGCTGGACGTCGCAGACGTGGTCGCCGGCGTGGCCGGAGCCCCCGGTGTACCCGGACGGATGGAGCGCGTCTCCTCCACCCTCCACGAGTTGTCAGCCGCTGACGCCGCTATAGCCGCGTCAGCGTCTGACAACTCGGCGGGAGGCGCGGGGGTCGAGGGGGGTGACGACGTGAGCGTGGTCGTCGACTACGCGCACAAGCCTGATGCCCTCGCGGCGGTGCTCGCCGCTCTGCGCCCGACCACCCCCGGCCGGCTGTGGGTGGTGCTGGGCGCCGGCGGCGACCGGGACCGCGGCAAGCGCCCCCTGATGGGACAGGTGGCCGCGGAGCGCGCGGACGTCGTCGTCGTCACCGACGACAACCCGCGCACCGAGGACCCCGCCGCGATCAGGGCCGCGGTGCTCGCGGGTGCCCGCAGCGGTCCGGCGGACGTACGAGAGGTGGCCGACCGGGGCCGCGCGGTCCGCTCGGCGGTGCTGGACGCCGCACCAGGTGACTGCGTTCTGGTGGCGGGCAGGGGGCATGAGAGCGGGCAGGAGGTGGCCGGCACTACGCACGAGTTCGACGACCGTGACGTGGCCCGCGCGGCCCTGGTCGAACGGGTGCGGCGCCGGTCCGGCCCGGCGGGAGGACGGTGATGCTCCCGCTCACGCTGACCGATCTGGCCAGCGCCACCGGCGGCACTCTCGCCGACGCGCCCGATCCGGACGCGGTCGTCACCGGTCCGGTGGTCGTCGACTCACGCCTGGTGGAGCCGGGTGGTCTGTTCGTGGCCGTCCTCGGTGAGCACGCCGACGGCCACGACCACGCGGCACCGGCCGCGGCCGCGGGGGCGGTGGCCTGTCTGGTCGCCCGGCCGGTCGGGCTGCCTGCGGTGGTGGTCGACGACACCGTCGCAGCCCTGGGGCGCCTCGGTGCCGACGCGGTCCGCCGGCTCGATCAGTGCACCGTCGTCGGCGTGACCGGGTCACAGGGCAAGACCAGCACCAAGGACCTGCTCGCGCACGTACTCGAGCTCGCCGGCCCGACCGTGGCGCCGCTCGGGTCGATGAACAACGAGATCGGCGTCCCGCTCACCGTGCTGCGCGCCGATGCTCATACCGCGTTCCTGGTGGTCGAGATGGGGGCCCGCGGCCGGGGACACATCCGCTTCCTGTGCGACATAGTGCAGCCGAGGATCGGCTGCGTGCTCAACGTCGGCAGCGCCCACGTGGGCGAGTTCGGCAGTCGGGCGGCGATCGCGCAGGCCAAGGGCGAGCTGGTCGAGGCGCTGCCGGTCACCGGGACGGCTGTCCTCAACGCCGACGACCCGGCCGTCGCGGCGATGGCGTCGCGCACTCGGGCCGGCGTGCTCACGTTCGGTACGTCGCGGGGCACGGACGTACGCGTTGAGGGACTTCGCACCGGCTCGGACGGGTGCGCCGCCTTCGAGCTGGTGACAGCGACCGACGGCGGCCGGGCCCCGGTGACCCTGCAGCTTCTCGGTGAGCACCAGGCCGTGAACGCTGCCGCCGCCGGCGCGGTCGCGCTGGCCGCAGGGCTCCCCCTCCCGGACGTGGCCAGGGCACTGTCGGCTGCCCGGCCGCGCTCGCCGTGGCGGATGGAGCGCACCGAGCGAGCCGACGGCGTCCTCGTGGTCAACGACGCCTACAACGCCAACCCCGACTCCATGCGAGCCGCGCTGAAGACCCTGGTCGGGCTCAGCCAGGCGCGCGGTGGCCGGTCGTTCGCCGTGCTGGGGGAGATGCGCGAGCTGGGAGAGCAGTCCACCTCGGAGCACGACGCGGTGGGTCGCCTCGTCGTACGCCTCGACGTCGACCGGCTCGTCGTGGTGGGAGAGGAGGCCCGCCCGCTGCACCTCGGCGCCCGCCTGGAGGGGTCCCGGAACTCGAAGTCGGTGCTGGTGCCCGACGCCGACGCGGCGCTGGTGCTGCTGCGCGAGCAGGTGCGTCCTGGCGACACCGTGCTGGTCAAGGCCTCGCGCGCTGCCGGTCTGGAGCGGGTGGCGCAGGGGTTGCTCGCCGACGTGAGCGCGGGTAACCGCCCTCACCCGGGAGATTCCGGATGAGGGCGATCCTGCTGGCTGGGGGGCTGGGCCTGCTCGGGACCCTGCTGGGCACCCGGGTCGCGATCCGGGTGCTCGTACGCCACGAGTACGGGCAGGTGATCCGCGACGACGGCCCGACCTCGCACCACACCAAGCGCGGCACCCCGACCATGGGCGGGGCGGTGATGATCTTGTCCACGGTCGTGGCGTACGCGCTGGCGAAGGCGCTGACCCATACATCGCCGTCGGCCTCGGCCCTGCTGCTGCTCTTCTTGTTCGTCGGGCTCGGCTTCGTCGGGTTCCTCGACGACTTCATCAAGGTCTCCAAGCAGCGCAGCCTGGGGCTGCGCAGCAAGGCGAAGGTCACCGGCCAGACCCTGATCGCGCTCGTCTTCGGCTACCTGGCGCTGCAGTTCCCGGACGAGAACGGGCGCACCCCGATGTCGTCGGCGGTGTCGTTCACCCGTGACGTGCCCGCCTGGCAGCTGCCGACCGTGCTGGTGCTGCTCCTCGTGCTGTTGATGGTGGCCGGCACCAGCAACGGCGTGAACCTCACCGACGGCCTCGACGGCCTCGCGACCGGGTCGTCGGTGATGGTCTTCGCGGCGTACGTCATCGTCAACATCTGGCAGAACAACCAGTTCTGCGCCACCGTGCAGGGCCCCAAGTGCTACGACGTGCGTGACCCGCTGGACCTCGCCGTCGTCGCCGCGGCCATCACCGGGTCTGCGTTCGGGTTCTTGTGGTGGAACGCCGCCCCGGCGAAGATCATCATGGGCGACACCGGGTCCCTGTCACTCGGCGGTGCCATGGCGGGGCTCGCGGTGATGACCCAGACCGAGCTCCTGCTGCTGGTGATCGGTGGCCTGTTCGTCACCGTCACCTTGTCGGTGATCTTGCAGGTCGGATGGTTCAAGGCCAGCGGCGGCAAGCGGTTGTTCCGCATGGCGCCGCTGCAGCACCACTTCGAGCTCAAGGGCTGGGACGAGGTGACCATCGTCATCCGCTTCTGGATCATCTGCGGCATCTGCGTCGCCGCCGGGATGGGCGTGTTCTACGCCGAGTGGGTGGCCGGCGCGTGAGTTCTGGGCCGTTGCTCGACGCCCTCGGGCGCAGCGACAGCTGGGAAGGGGTCCGCGCCGTCGTCGCAGGCTTGGGTGTGTCCGGCTTCGCCGCGGCAGACACGTTGCTGCAGCTCGGGGCGTCGGTCACTGTCATCGATGACGGGCGCGGAGAAGCGGTGTCCGAGAAGGCCACGCTGCTCGAGGTGCTCGGAGCCGACGTACGCCTGGGTGTGGGCGACGCGGGCACCGCCGACCGGGCGCTGCCCGCCGGGACCGACGTCGTCGTCACCTCGCCCGCCTGGCGTCCCAGCGACCCGTTGCTCGTGGCAGCGCAGAGTCAGGACGTGTCGGTGTGGGGCGAGGTCGAGCTCGCTTGGCGCCTGCGCGGCACTGCACCGTGGTTGTGCCTCACCGGCACCAACGGCAAGACCACGACGGTGCAGATGCTCGCCTCGATCCTGCGCGCCGCCGGACTTCGCGCGGCCGCCGTCGGCAACGTCGGCCTGCCGGTCACCGAGGTGGTGATGGACCCGCAGCCCTATGACGTGCTCGCGGTCGAGCTGTCCAGCTTCCAGCTGCACTGGACCCGCTCTGTGTCACCGCAGGCGTCGGCGGTGCTCAACCTCGCTCCAGACCACCTCGACTGGTACGCCGGCGCCGTACCGGACCCGCAGGAGGCCTACGCCGCCGACAAGGCGCGGGTCTACGAGCGAACCCAGCTCGCCTGCGTCTACAACGTCGACGACCCGGTCACCGAGCAGATGGTCACCGGCGCTCTCGTGGTCGAGGGAGCCCGGGCCGTCGGGTTCACGCTCGGCGTGCCGGCCATCGGCATGCTGGGCCTGGTCGACGACGTGCTGGCCGACCGGGCGTTCGTCGCCGAGCGCCGCACCAGCGCCGCCGAGCTGGCCACCCTCGCCGACATCTCACCCGCCGCGCCGCACAACGTGTCCAACGCCCTCGCCGCGGCCGCCCTGGCCCGCGCGCACGGCGTGCCGCCGGTGGCAGTGCGAGACGGTCTGCGGTCCTTTCGGCCCGATGCGCACCGCATCGCGCTCGTGGCCTCGCGTGACGGCGTCGACTGGGTCGACGACTCCAAGGCGACCAACCCGCACGCCGCACTGGCGTCGCTGCGTGCCTACGACTCCGTGGTGTGGCTCGCCGGTGGGCTCGCCAAGGGGGCGGACTTCGATGAGCTGGTGCGGCTCAGCAGCGACCGGTTGCGCGCGGTCGTGCTCCTCGGCGCCGACCGGCACCTGGTCGAACAGGCTCTGCGCCGACACGCGCGAGATGTGCCCCGGGTCGACGTGGGCGGCGGGGAGACTGGGCAGTCCGGCGACCAGGTCATGGACCGTGCGGTGCGCGCTGCGGGAGCCGCGGCCGTACCTGGCGACACCGTGCTCCTGGCCCCCGGGTGTGCCTCGCAGGACCTGTTCGACGGGTACGCCGCACGCGGTGACGCGTTCACGCGGGCGGTGCACCGGTACGGCGGGCAGCACGGCAGCTGACCAGCACGGCAGCTGACCAGCACGGCAGCTCATCAGCAGGGCCCGACACCGGGCGAGACGGTCGAGATGGGGAGGCGGCACCGCGGTGAGCAGCACGGCACAGGACACGCCGATCCGGGAGCAGCCCTTACCGAGCGCGCTGGCCAGGGCCAAGGAGCTGCTCGACCGTCCGCTCACGTCGTACCAGCTGGTGATCGGGGTGAGTGCGCTGCTGCTCAGTCTCGGCGTGGTCATGGTCCTCAGCGCCAGCTCGGTGTTGAGCTATCAGGCGTACGGGAACAGCTACCAGATCGTGCTGCGTCAGTTGCTGTGGGTCGCGGTCGCCCTCCCGGCCGGCTGGGTGGCCGCGCACGTGCCGGTGACGGTCATGCGCCGCCTGGCGTACCCGGCCCTGGTGGTTGCCATCGGGTTGCTCCTGGCGACCTACACGCCCTTGGGCGTCTCGGTCAACGGCAACCGCAACTGGCTCAGCCTGGGTGGTCCGCTGCAGGTGCAGCCCTCCGAAGTGGCCAAGCTCGCGATCGTGCTGTGGGCCGCGGACCTGTTCGCACGCAAGGACCGGCTGCTCCACCAGTCAAAGCACGTGCTCCTGCCGTTGCTGCCGGTGACGGGCGTCGTCTTCTTGCTCGTGGTCGGACAGCACGACTTGGGCACCGCGCTGGTGCTCGCCGCGATCGTGCTCGGCATGCTGTGGGTCGTCGGGGCCCCGCTGCGGGTGTTCGCCGTGCTCGTGATCGGCTTCGGTGGCCTCGTCACGCGCCTAGTGGTCACCAACTCCGAGCGACTGGACCGCCTCACCACCTTCACCGACCCGATGAGTGACATCGAGGGGCAGGGCTGGCAGACCGCGCACGGCTTCTACGCGCTGGCATCCGGCCAGTTCTGGGGTGTCGGGCTCGGCGCCAGCCGGCAGAAGTGGGGAGGGCTTCCCGAGGCGCACACCGATTTCATCTTCGCCGTGATCGGTGAGGAGCTCGGGCTGGCCGGCACCCTGGTCGTCGTGGTCGCCTTCCTCGCACTGGCCTACGCCGGGCTGCGCATCGCCACCCGCACCCGCGACCGGTTCGTCTGCTACTGCTCGGCCGGGATCACCGTCTGGTTGCTGGCCCAAGCCATCATCAACCTCGGCATGGTGCTCGGCCTGCTGCCAGTCATCGGTATCCCCCTCCCGCTGGTGTCCTACGGTGGCTCTGCCCTCGTGCCGACGGTGGTGGCGCTCGGCATGTTGCTCGCCTTCGCCACCACCGAGCCGGGTGCCCGGGCCGCGCTGCGCGCCTCGCGCAACGCCCGCGCCCGGCGGCTGCGGGGGGTCGTGGTGTCCGGACGGACCCAGGTGCAGGACCGACGTAGCCAGCGGGCCGGACGCGACGGGTGAGCGTCATTGCTCCGCCCCGGGTGCTGATGGCCGCCGGTGGGACCGCCGGCCACACCTCACCGATGCTCGCCACCGCCGCGGCACTGCGCGAGCTCGCACCCCGGGTCGCGATCACCTGCCTGGGCACCCCGCGCGGGCTCGAGACGGTCCTGGTGCCCAAGGCCGGCTACCCGCTCGAACTGGTCGAGCCGGTGCCGCTGCCGCGGCACCTGTCCGCGGAGTGGCTGCGCCTGCCGGTCCGGCTGCGTGCCACCGTGTCCGGGACGCTCGACGTGGTTGACCGGGTGCGCCCCGACGTGGTGGTCGGCTTCGGGGGGTACGTGTCGGTGCCGGCCTACCTCGCCGGTCGACGCCGTGGCGTGCCGCTCGTCGTGCACGAGGGCAACGCGCTGCCGGGCCTGGCCAACCGGCTCGGTGCCCGTCTCACCCCCTACGTTGCCAGCAGCTTTCCCGGCACCCCACTGCGAGGGGCGGTGTGCACCGGGCTGCCCGTCCGCACGATGATCTCCCGCCTCGACCGGGTCGCCCGGCGGCCAGAGGCACGGGCCCACTTCGGGCTGCGTGACGACCAACCCGTCCTGCTGGTCACCGGTGGCTCGCAGGGAGCGCGGCGCCTCAACGTCGCCGTGGCCGGCGCCGCTGGAGCCCTCGGTGCGGCCGGTGTCCAGGTGCTGCACGTCGCCGGCGTCGGCAACGACCTGCAGCTGTCCACCGAGCCAGGGTCGCCGCGGGCGCCGTACGTCGTCTTGCCGTACGTCGACCGCATGGACCTCGCGTACGCCGCCGCCGACCTGGTCGTCTGCCGCGCCGGCGCGAGCACCGTGACCGAGGTGGCCGTGCTCGGCCTGCCCGCGGTGTTCGTGCCCCTGCCGATCGGCAACGGCGAGCAGGGCCGCAACGCCGCGCCGGTCGTGGAGGCTGGTGGCGCCATGCTCGTCGCCGACGCTGACGTCGACCCCGCCTGGGTGAGCGCCGAGCTGTTGCCGCTCACACTCGATGCGGGCCGGCTGCGGGCGATGGCGCAGCGGGCGACCGGCGTGCTCCCGCGACACGCCGACAGGGCGCTGGCCGAGCTGGTCCTCGACGCCGCCGGTGTCCCCACGAACGGCAACGACCGGTGAGGGTCGCGGTCCCCGAGGTGGTCCCCGCCGTCGACGATCTCGGCCACGTGCACCTGGTCGGCATCGGTGGCGCGGCCCTGTCGGGCATCGCTCGCCTGCTGCTGGCCCGGGGACGCCCGGTGAGTGGCAGCGACGCCGTCGAGTCGGCCACCCTCGTTGACCTGCGGGCTCTCGGCATCGCCTGTCACGTGGGGCACCGCGCCGCACACCTCGGTCCCGCCGACACGGTCGTGGTGTCGACCGCGGTGCGCGCGGACAACCCCGAGGTGCTCGAGGCGCGCCGTCGCGGTCTGCTGCTCCTGCCTCGCTCGGCCGCGCTGGCGGCGCTGACCGCCGATCGCCGCGTGCTGGCGGTTGCCGGCACGCACGGCAAGACGACCACGTCGGCGTTGCTGACCATGGCCCTTCGCGCCACCGGCGCCGACCCGTCGTACGCCATCGGGGCCGAGCTGAACGCGACCGGCACCAACGCCGCCGCGGGCACTGGGGACACCTTCGTGCTCGAGGCCGACGAGAGCGACGGCGCCTTCTTGGCCTACCGTCCGTACGCCGCCGTGGTCACCAACGTCGACGCCGACCACCTCGACGTGTGGGGCACGGTCGAGGCGTACCACCGGGCCTTCGACGACTTCACCGAACGGATCCGCACGGGCGGGTTCCTGGTGTGCTGCGTGGACGACCCGGGCGCCGCGCGTCTCGCCGACGCCGCCGCCGGGCGGGGGCTGGAGGTCGTACGGGTCGCCTTGGCCGACGCGTCGGGTGCCGGCGCCGCGGACCTGGTGACCGCAGACCTGGACCTGGTGGGCGCCACCTCGAGGTTCAGTGTGCGCCGCGGCAGCACCCTGCTGGGCCGGGTCGACCTGCGGGTACCCGGACGCCACTACGTCCTCGACGCGCTGGCCGCGCTGGCAGTGGGGCTGCGGCTCGGTCACGACATGTCCGCACTGGCCACGGGTCTTGGCCAACACACCGGCAGCAGCCGGCGCATGGAGGCCAAGGGCGTCGCAGGCGGGGTCCGCGTGTACGACTCCTACGCCCACCACCCCACCGAGATCACCGCGGACCTCGCCAGTGCCCGGGTGGTCGCCGGTGACGGCCGGCTGATCGTCGCGTACCAACCGCACCTCGTCTCGCGCACCCGGTTGTTCGGTGTCGCCATGGGCGCGGCCCTGGGGGGAGCCGACGTCGTGGTGGTGACCGATGTCTACGTCGCCCGCGAGGACCCGGACCCGAGGGTGACCGGCCGGCTGGTCGCCGACGCAGTCCCGCTGTCGGCGGACCGGGTGGTCTACGAACCCTCGCTGGACGCCGTGCCAGCGGTGCTGGCCGGCGTCGCGCGACCAGGCGACCTCGTGCTCACGCTGGGGGCTGGCGACGTCACCGGAGTGGGTCCGCGGGTGCTGGAGCTCCTCACCGAGCCGTCGCCTCGGCCGGCACCAGCCGGGCCCGATGGACGGCCGACCTCATCGAGGCCGTCGTGAGACCCCACGGCGCGAGCCCCGAACCCGTACCGGACCGTTTCGTCCGGCGCCGATGGGGAGCCCGGCTGCATCGATGGCGCTGGAGCCTGGTCACCGGCTTGGTGCTGGCCCTCGGCGCGGTGGCCGTCTGGGCGTTCCTCGGCTCCACGTTG
>JAABUS010008081.1_pt1 | contig 11694 bp, 12 predicted proteins | sample 5560161 | NCBI WGS metagenome assembly JAABUS01 (sample SAMN10711885, study PRJNA513376) | rock metagenome | isolation source: Antarctica rocks | place: Antarctica: Victoria Land, Trio Nunatak nord | collected 2016-01-04 | reverse complement strand
GAACGCGCCGAAATCGTCAGGCTCGAAGCGCTTCGTCGCCGCAAGCTGCCACAGGATCGGGCCGAGCTTGGGGCCGAGTTCGGTCAGGCCCTGCCCCAGAAAGCGCTCGATCCCTTCCCCCGCTTCGGCCAGCATGCGGCGGTTGGTGCAGTAGCGCGACGCTTTGACCGTGAAGACGAACCCGTCGGGCGTTGCCGCCGCCCAGCGCCTGAAGCTGTCCGCGCTTTGCGTCTTGTAGAACGTCGCGTTGATCTCGATCGCCTGCACGGCGCGCGAGGCATGTTCGAGTTCGCGTGCGTGGGGCAGGCCCACGGGATAAAACGTCCCGCGCCATTCCGGAAAATTCCAGCCGCCGATGCCGATGCGAATGCCCATGCGCGGCTTTGTGGAGGCGCGCGCGTTCAAAGCCAAGATGTCGGCGTCGACTGCCTACCATCCTTCAGCGAGGAACAATGGGAAGCCCCAGCCCCAGCACGCCGACCGCCAGCGCCATCACCGCGATGATCAGGGCCGCGCGCGCAATTCCGTTGGCGCGCGCCGCGGCTGCTTTAGCGTCTTCGATCTCGCGGCGCAGTCGATCCTGGTCCATGTCGAGGGACTTTAGCGTGGTGCCGCAGGCGCGTCACTCGGCCTGGAGATTAGGTCCGACTTCGGGAAACTTGATCCGTTTCGGCGCTCGTGGATCGCGTGGCGTTAACCATGCCCCTCGAACCAGGCGAATATGCTCCAAAGCGGATTCGATAGCCGCGCCGACCCGTTGCCAGCGTCGTGCGATTAGGCTCATTTCGAACCAAGTCTACGGTTCAAGTAGGAGCTATGTCGTGGAACACGCACCGATTTCCTCGTTGGAAGGGCTGCGGGGCAAGCTCAAGGCGCTGCACAAGAACAATGAAGACAATGGCGCTCTGCTGCTCGACATGCTGTCGCGGCTGGACGGACTGTCGTCGGGAGAGCCCGTGTCCCCGCTCGCCTTCGCCCGGCGGATCCACCGCTCCCGCATGCGCGCGCACGAGATCATCGGCCCGTCGATCGTGCGCGATCCCAAATGGGAAATGCTTCTGGAACTGTTCGTCGCGCATCACGAACATCGCCGCGTCAGCGTCAGCGCTTTGTGCCACGCCGCCAATGCGCCCGCGACCACCAGCCTGCGGCATATCGAGACGCTGGAAGCCCTGGGCTTCTTCCATCGCATCGAGGATCCAATGGACGCGCGCCGGTCGTGGATAGAACCCACTCCCAAGGCGCTGGACGGAGTCGGCGCGATCCTGCGCGACATGCAGCGCGCGGCGTGAGATAAGGCTTGGATGATCGACACCGCGACGGCGGCGGACGCAATCCTCAAGCTTCTGGCGTTGCGCGCGGACGGGCTGACGATCTGTCCGTCCGAGGCCGCGCGTAGTGTCCAGCCCGATGCCTGGCGACAAATGATGCCCATCGTTCACGACGCGGCGCATGCGCTTGCCGCGGCCGGGAAGGTCGTGTTGACCCAAGGCGGCGTGGTCGTGCCGCCGCAGAGCGGCGTCGGAGCCTACCGCATTCGCAAGGCGTGAAGCGTCATACCGACCGCACGACGGCTCCGACGGGACCGACCGGCGCTTCTTCCCCACGCGAATAGGTGCCGGTGAGCAACCCGGCGGCGAGTACGTGGCCGCGCATCGCCTCGATCATGGCGCTGCGTCCGGGAGTTGCGCCAGGCGTGGCCGCGCCGCTCAGCGCGAACAACTGGAACGCGTAATGGTGCACGCCGTGCCCCGTCGGCGGGTCGGGCGGCAGCCAGCCTTCGCGGAAACTGTTGCGGCCCACATCTTTGCGTAGATCGGCATCGCCGTCCGAATCGCCATCGCCGTCCGCGACGATCGCGCCTTCGGAAAGGCCGCCGCCGTCCGGATCGAGGTTCCAAACGATCCCGTGCACCAGGGGCGACGGCGTCGGCGCATCCGGATCTTCGACGATAAGTGCGAGGCGCTCGGTTCCCTGCGGCACCTTCCCCCAGAGCAGCGGCGGCGAGACGCCCGCGCCATCGCCCGTGAACCGCTCGGGCAGTCGCGCACCGTTGGCAAAGGCGGGGCTGGACAGGTCCAGGCTCGCCTCCACGCCGCGGGAAAGTTCGACGATAACGAGCTTCTCCGACCCCGCGCGAAATCCGCGCAGCGCGTGGCCAAGCCAGCCTGGAACATGTTCAAGCATCGGTGTCTCCCAAAAAGCCATGGCCGCAAGTTGCCACGTTCAAGTCTTCCGCGCGATCATCTGCCGGTTCACGCGCACGGATCGCATCGCCATGTTCACTTCCCACAGGAACAGGACGAGCCCCGTGATCAAAAGCGCCATCGCCATGATGAACAACACCGCGATCGGCGTCGCATAGGCGAAGTGCGCGAGCGCGGCGACGAAGAGGATCGCGACCACGAGCGCCGTGAACAGCGCGCTCGCGGTGCAGCAGCCCATCGCGAGCTGCACAACCGTCATGCGCCGATCGAGCACGCGCAGTTCCCCGCTCGTGCGCAAGCGCGCGTCGTCGGTCAGCGCCTTGAAGTCGCGCTCCAGCTGACGTGCGCGGTCGATCACGCGGCCCAGCCGCTGCGCCATGACGTTGAGGATCGACCCGATACCGGCGAGCAGAAACACCGGGCCGATCGCCAGCGAGATCAGTTGCGAGATACCGGTGACGGTGGAGGCCTGGGTCATGCCGGGTCAACGCGGGCAATCGCGAATGGATCACGAGGATCGGCGAGTGAACCCAGCCTTTCTGAACCTGGCCTTTCGTTCCGGTTCAGGAACGTAACAAGCGTGAAGACGTAAGACCTTCGTGAAGCGCAGGGGCGTCGAGGAGTGATGACATGAAGAAGATCGTCTTGGGTTTCGCGGCAGCTTCCGCGCTCGCCGCCGGTTCGCCCGCGATGGCGCAGTACGCCAACCAGAATACGAACGGCTATGACAATCAGTCCGGCAACGCAGGCGGCAATTTCGCGCCGCGTATCGACCAGCTGCGTGTGCGCATCCAGGCAGGCGTGCAGAGCGGTGCCATCAGCCGCAACGAAGCGCTGCCGCTGCGCGAGCAGCTGCGCTCGTTGAAGCAGTTGGAGCGCCAATACGCCGTCGGCGGGCTGACCGCGTCCGAGCGGAGCACGCTGCAGACGCGGCTGCGCACGTTGCGCCAGCAGGTCCGTGCGGCGGACGGCGGCAACGGTTACGGGCAGGACGATGGGTACGGCAACAACAACGGCTACGGCAACAACAACGGCTACGGCAACAACAACGGCTACGGCAACACCGGTAACGGGTACGGCAACAACAACACGGGCGGTGGCCAGTACGACCGCGCCTACGATCGCAACAATGACGGGTTCGACGATCGCGATCTCGATCGGGACGGTCGCTGGGACGACGACCAGCGGAACGGCACGGGCGGCACCTACGACAACGGCCAGTCCGAGCAAGAGTATCAGCAACCCGCGCAGCGTGGCGGCATCGGCGGCATCATCGACAACGTGCTTGGCCGCAATGGCACGGGCATGGTGCGCGTCGGACAGCGCGTGACGTCGGGGCTGTACGCGTTGCCCAGCGAATACCGCAACCAGTACCGCGACACGAGCAGCGCATACTTCCGCACGGACGGGCGCCAGATCTTCCAGATCGACGCGCGCACGCAGACCGTAGTCCGGATCTACGCGATGAACCGCTGATCGCAATGAAAGCGTAAACTGCGCCCCAGTCGGGTTCCGCTGCCGGCGGGCCTGACCGGGGTTTGGTTCGCGAGACATCGTTAGCCCAACCGTGCCAATATGCGCCGGACGCCAGCCAACGGCGTTCGGCGCTCGACATACCAGTCGAACAGCAGCCGGTCGCCGCGCACCCCAAGCGTATGCGGCCCCCGCACGGACGTGAACGCCGCCTCCCCCGCCTCCGCCTCGCGATAGGTTCGCTTGCTCAACTCCTCGATGCGGAAAGCCAGGATTCCGTCCCCGTAGGCGTCGCGGAAATCCTGACCAAGCCGGTATGTCCCGCCAGGACCGCTCAGAATTTCGCCCGCCATGCGGCTGCCGCGCGCGGACACGCGAACGGGGCTTGCCGGGTGGGGTTCGAAGCGCCCGAACAGCGACGGCGCGCTCCACAAATGGAGGACCGACGCACCGTCGGCGGGGCGATTGCCGAACAGGTACGATCGGCCGTCGTGGCGGTACAGCGTCGGATCGAGGATGGCGGGTTCGTCGATGTCGAGCCGCGACACCAGCCGCACCGCGTCGCCATCGATCTCGAACACCGATGGCGGGCACCACCCCGCGGTTTCGGGAACGAGATAGTCGCGACCCTCTTCGTGGACGGTGAGCGGGTAGGACATGTGCCCGCCGAACCCCGCGATCCGTTGCTGCCGCCCCCCTCGGATGCGAACGAGTTCGCCTTTGCCCGATGCCTTGTCGAGCGCCTCGACCAGAATGTCGTCGGACCCGGTGTGGAAGAAGCCGTCCGCGTAAAAGGCGTAGCCGGGGAGCAGCGCGGGCACGTGCCAGCTGGTGCGCGCGGCCTCTGCCCGGGCGATCATGTCGAGCGGCGAGGACTTCGGGTCGACGTCGATGGTTGCGACGTTCCACCGTTTCTCGACGAACGCGCCGTAGGCGAGCCGCCGGGCGAGCCGCCACGAACATGCGGCGGCGAAGCGGATCACCGCCAGGTTGCCGGGGAGGCGGTTGTTGCGGCCGGTCGGGGGCAGCGGCAGCGTCCGCCTGTGCTGCAGCGCGTCCAGCGCCTGGCCCAGCAGCCATGGCGACAGCGCGTAGGCATCGAGCAACGTGCGCCGGTAGCTGTGTGATTGCACGCGGCTTTGCGCGAAGGCGAGCACGGTGCCCGCGTCGAGCCTGTTGCTCAGGACCTGGACGATCTGCCCGACGAATCGTGTCCCTTCCAGCACTTCGTAGAAGCCCGCGGGCCGGCCGCGATGCGTGCGCGGGTCGCCGTGATGATAGGACAGGATCGGCACGGGCAGGTCGGCCGTATCGGGGATGCGCAATAGGCCGAGCTCGAACTTGACGATCGCGTCCACCCGCTGTTCGCCGATCCAGGTGAGGACGGCCGACGGTAGAATGGCCCAGGTGCCTTCGTACGTCGGTTCGAAGTCGAGGCGCGCGGCGATCGCGTCGGCAGGGACCGGAAACGCCGTCGTTCGCGTGAGGCGATTGCGGATCGTGACCAGGTTGAGCGCGTAATAGAGCGCGTGCGCGGCGCGCCGCTTGCCCGGACGTGCGGGCTTGCACACGAGCAGCAGCAGTTCGTGCTTGCCGCGGATCGCGTCGAGCGCGCGGCGTTGCCACACGGCGACGTCCCGCCCGTTGCACAGGATGGCGATGCGCATGCGGGCTCTCTTCTCCACGATTGCCAGATCACGGCCACCCGCCCCCGGAGCGCGCGTTCTGACCCGCTTGCGCCGGTTTTGCCATCCTCGATTTTCGCATGGGGCGCGCGCCTTCAAGAGCCGGGCCACCGGGCGACTGGCTACGGCAAGACGTCGGCAACGGGAGAGAGGTTGTTGCAAACGTCCGGTATGCCGGGTGCGGCGAGAGCGCGGCCTTAGCCGCCGGTCGTCGCGATAGCCGCGGCTTCGTCTGGCTTCCGCGTAGGTTCGGGCAGCGCCTCCACTCCGTTCAAATCCCATCGGTCCATGGTCGCGCCCGCGCACGCGAAGGTCGCGCGGTTGCGCAAGCTCGCCGGCTTGATCGCCGCCGCCAGATGCGGTTGCCTGGCGGCGAGCGCCGCGCGGGCGTCCTCGATCCGGTCGGTGCGGACCAGGTCGGTGAATTTGATGCCGGTCGACAGAGTGACGTTCACGAACGGGATGAAGTCGCCGACGTAGACGACCTCGCCCGGCTCGACCCGGAAGGTCGGCGCGCCGAAGCAAAAGGTGTTCGTCATCGGGACGTTTGCGACGCTCTTGCTGCCGATGACGTAGTCGCCGGCTGTTACGCGGTGGAGCTGGACCTCCAGCGGGGCCTTCTTGTCGGCGCTGCTCGCGAGCAGCGAATAGGTGGTCTTGTCGCCCTTCTTCTTCCAGTCCCTGGGCCGATACACGACGTCGCGCACGTCGGTGTCGTATCGCAGGAACTGGAGCCCGGCCGAGCGTCCGGCGCTGCCCGCGTCGGGGCGACGGTAGCCGAAGACGATCGCGCCTTCGTTCGCGCCCAGCGTCACGGGGGCGGCGGGGTCGACCTTCTTGCCCATGAACAGCGTGGCGGGGCCGGCCACCGGCGCGTCGAGCCGAAGCGCGGGATCGCCCTTAAACGCGAATTCGGTGCGTTCGGTGATCTCGCCCGTGACCGTCCGCGCGCCGACGATGCTGTCGAAATAGGCGTTCTTGTCGGCATCGTTCATGGCCGCGACGCGTGCCGTGTCGGTGGAATCGAGCTCGACCATCCGCCAGCCTTTGATGAGGAGGCACGAACGCCGGTTGGCGCGGCGCTGCACGCCTTCGGCGATGGCCGCGCCGATCATCCCGCCGATGCCGCCGCCGATCCCGGCCGCGAGCGGGGAAATGACCGCCGGATTGTAGAAATAAGGGATCGTGCCGTTGGGAGTGCGCGATCCGCGCGCGATCAGCCGGCAGTCCTGCCAGTCGGCATCGTACTGCGCGCGGGTCGCGCCGGGCTTGTTGTAGAAGCGGTTGTCCTTGAGATCGCGCGCGGCGTCCTTGGCGATCTCCTCGGGCGTGTCCTTGGGTCCGTCGGGTGGGTCCTGCGCGACCGGAGGCACGTTGCCGTTGCCGGTCGGGACGGCGATCGTCCCTTGCGCCAGCGCCTGGCACGACAGAGCGGTGGCGATCACGCCGGCGGCGATCTTGTCGAAGTGCATGGTTTCCCCCGAAACTTTGATTTTGATGCAAACTATCGCGCCGGTCGTGTGCGGCCAAGCGAAATGTTCGCAGGGCCGGGAACAGTGTCCAGAGTTCAGGCAAAGATCAGTCCATGGCGAACAAGGGTTCGCCGAACATCGGGCATGAGGCCGGAAAGTCACGACGTTGAACCATACGAAGTGTTTTTCACCGTGAACTTCCGCCCGGCTCGGTCTGCCCGCGACGGCGACCGGGGCGCGAGAGGCGGTCGAAGCGGGCCGACAGCTTGAGCAAGGCGGCGTTGTCGGGGCGGACGAGCGTGCCGACCTGCTCGCCGCGGTGCATGATCGGCTTGCACGTTCCGTAGAATGCGCGGTGCATGAGCAAGGATTGCGCGGTCGGGCCGAGCACCCGGTTGACGAGCGCGGCATCCCAGGCGGCGGCGAAGGATGCGGCGTCGGGGCGCGCGCGCAGACGATACGCACTCTCCCGGCTCATGCCGACGGCCGTGGCCGCCGCCTGCACCGACCGTTTCGCGAACAGGACCGCGATGAAGGCGCGTTGCCGTTCCACCGTCCAGCCGTCGCGGCGGGCGCGGAGGCGTACGGGGTCGAAGGCCAGCGGCCTGGCGGCGGATGACGTGGCGGGGGCGCGCGAAGTGGGGTGCTGTTCCATCTGGCAGTTTGGAACATAGGTGGTACGCTGTAGGAAAGGACTTCTTTGCTCGATGCGCAGCTCGTCACAGTCGAGAGCGATGTGGGCGAGGTTTGTGGCAGGCTTCCTGTCGTTGCACCCCGTTGCACGCAGGTTCAAAGTGACGCGGCCACTTTTCACGAAATCAAGCTTTTGTTGAAAGTGTCGGCCGCACATTGTAGTTCCGTGCAATGGACCGGAACGGCTTTGCGGCGGCGGCGACAGGGACGCTCGTACCGACGATCGGCGGGCGCAAGGCGTTCGTGCCTGCGCCGTTGCCGCCTCCTCGTATAGACGTTGGCGCGTTCCTGCCGGAGCTTACGCGGGCGACGCAGGCGGTCGGCGAACTGAAGGGCATCGGGCGCTCGGTCGCCAACCCGCTGCTGCTGGTCCGGCCGCTCCAGCGGCGGGAGGCGGTGTCTTCGTCGAGCATGGAGGGAACGTACACGACGCTGTCCGACCTGTTCCTGTTCGAAGCGGGCGCGGCGGAGAGCGCGACGCGCGGCGATAACCGCGAGGTGCTGAACTATGTCCGCGCGCTGGAAGGAGCGATCGCGGGGTTGGACGCGCTGCCGATCTCCAGCCGGTTGATCCGCGATGCGCACCGCACGTTGCTGACCGGGGTGGCGCGGCATCGCGGGGCTTCGGTCGAAGCCGGTGAGTTGAAGCGCGAACAGAACTGGATCGGCGGTTCGGGGCGGATCGACAGCGCGCGCTTCATCCCCGCGCCGCCGGCCGAGACGCCGCGCGCGCTCGACACGCTGATGGGGTTCGTCAACCGGGAGGAGCGCGCGAACGCCTCGCCGCTGATCGACGCGGCGCTCGCGCACTATCAGTTCGAGGCGATCCACCCGTTCGCCGACGGCAACGGCCGCGTCGGGCGGATGCTGATCACGCTGATGCTGATCGACAACGGCACGCTGCCGCAACCTTTGCTATACATGAGCCCGTATCTGGAGCGGCACAAGGATCGCTACATCGACCTTATGTACGCGGTGTCGCAGCGTGGCGCGTGGACGGCGTGGATCGCCTTCTTCCTCGACGCGGTGGCGGCGTCGGCGGCGGAAACGATTTCCGTGGTCGAGCGGCTGCAGGATTTGCAGCGCGAGTATCGCGACCGGTTCCAGACGGCGCGGCGATCGACGCTGATGCTGCGGATCATCGACCTGGCGTTCGAGCGGCCGGTGCGATCGATCTCGGATTTCGCGGAAGCGCTTGGGGTGACGTACGGCGGCGCGATGAACAACATCAACGAGCTGATCGCGCAGGGCGTGGCGGAGGAGGTGGGCGGGACGTACCCGAAGCTGATCCGGTTTCCGGGGGTGCTGGAGGCGTTGCAGGTTGGTTAGGTACTGTGCGGTAGAAATCCTCCTCGATTGTTGAGATTAATTACTCATACTGAGAGTAGAAGTCATCTTGCGAGCGAGCAAACTCCTCCTGTAAGTTTTTCGTCGCAGCAAGAATCTTCGTAACGAATGCGTCGAGATGCTCCGTAAGCTCGGCTCCTCCATCGACCACTCGTCGCGAGAACCGGATACTGAAGCAACTCATAAGCACTATGTCGCTGAGCATGCGGCAGATATGGCCCGCCTCTAGAGAAACTAGATCCTCCTGACGAGTAGCGCGGTCCTCTAACAGATCGAGAGCCTTTGGGCTGGCGTGAGCCAAGTGACTCGCTACGCCGTACATATGACTTAGCGCTTCAAGGCCGTGGACTGTGACGTGGCGATCGGAGTTTCGGATGAGTTCCTTTATAATTTCCGTGAAGGACCATCGCCTCTCAACCTCGTCCCGGAATTTCTTGTTCCCGATTGCTTCTATGTTGAAGATAACTGGATTCCGAAGATGCCGAAAAATCCGTATATCATCTGCATTGTCAGCGAACTTGCGCCTCAACTTCTCCGCATCCTCAGCCTTAGCGGCACCCTTCCGATCGAAAATCGCGGGGAGTGTTTCCCAATACTCTTTTATCAATTCGTCTCGATCTGGCGGCTGATGCGCACCAATGAAGATAACTTTCGAAGCTGTTTCATAAATCACACGAACAATGATTTCAGCATCCCACACCATTCGGTGCGTGATGAGAGTGTAGGCCGCTGCTGAACGATCAAATTGATAGCGACTGAGAACCCGCAACGTTTCTGATGCCAAGGTCTTCTCCTGCGCTTGATCAAACAAGCGAACACATGTGTCGCTAAGATCGTTCATGCATTGGTGGAAGACGGCGAGAGCTTCCTCGCATCTTTCTAGAGATTCGGGAGAAGCCCGCATGCTACTCCGCTGCTGGGCGGTATATCTCGCTGCCCTGTTCGCGAAACCTGTCACTCATTTCCGCCATCCCCTGCTCCGCTTCACTCGCAGCGATGAACGTCTCAACCCCTGCATTCTGTCTGGCAGCAAAATCCCTTACCTCCTGCGTGATCTTCATCGAGCAGAATTTGGGGCCGCACATCGAGCAGAAATGTGCGGTCTTGGCACCTTCGGCGGGGAGGGTCTGGTCGTGGTAGGCCAAGGCGGTGTCGGGGTCCAAAGACAGATGAAACTGGTCGCGCCAGCGGAATTCGAATCTTGCTCGCGAAATGGCGTCGTCTCGCATTTTCGCCGCGGGGTGGCCTTTCGCCAAGTCGGCGGCGTGGGCGGCTAGTTTGTAGGTGACGACGCCGACCTTGACGTCGTCGCGATCCGGCAAGCCCAGATGCTCCTTTGGGGTGACGTAGCAGAGCATCGCGGTGCCGAACCAGCCGATCATCGCCGCGCCGATCGCGCTCGTGATGTGGTCGTAGCCGGGCGCGATGTCGGTCGTCAGCGGCCCCAGCGTGTAGAAGGGGGCCTCCGCACAAGCGGCGAGCTGCTTGTCCATGTTCTCCTTGATCTTGTGCATCGGCACGTGGCCGGGGCCTTCGATCATGACCTGGACGTCGTGCTTCCATGCGACCTGCGTGAGCTCGCCGAGCGTGTGGAGTTCGGAGAACTGCGCTTCGTCGTTGGCGTCGGCGATGCTGCCGGGGCGGAGGCCGTCGCCGAGGCTGAAGGCGATGTCGTACGCCTTCATGATCTCGCAGATCTCCTCGAAGCGGGTGTAGAGGAAGCTCTCCTTGTGGTGGCTGAGGCACCATTTGGCCATGATCGACCCGCCGCGGCTGACGATGCCGGTGACGCGTTTGGCGGTCATGGGGATGTAGGGCAGGCGGACGCCGGCGTGGATGGTGAAGTAGTCCACCCCCTGTTCGGCCTGCTCGATCAGCGTGTCGCGATAGATCTCCCAGGTCAGTTCCTCGGCGATGCCGCCGACCTTTTCCAGCGCCTGGTAGAGGGGGACGGTGCCGATGGGGACGGGGGAATTGCGGACGATCCATTCGCGGGTGTCGTGGATGTTGCGGCCGGTGGACAGGTCCATGACGGTGTCGGCGCCCCAGCGGATCGACCAGACCATCTTGTCGACCTCGGCCGCGACATCGGAGGCGACCGCGCTGTTGCCGATGTTGGCGTTGATCTTGACGAGGAAGTTGCGGCCGATCGCCATCGGTTCGGATTCGGGGTGGTTGACGTTGTTGGGGATGATGGCGCGGCCGCGGGCGATCTCGTCGCGGACGAATTCGGGGGTGACGTAGTCGGGGATGGACGCGCCGAAATCCTGGCCGTCGCGGATGTGGTTGTGAAGTTGCTCCCGGCCGAGATTTTCGCGGATGGCGACGTAGCGCATTTCCTCGGTGACGATGCCTTGGCGGGCGTAGTGCATCTGGCTGACGTTCGCCCCGGCCTTGGCGCGCAGGGGACGGCGAACGGGGTGCGGGAAGGGGGCGACGCCTCCGGAGCGGTCGGGGCCAAGCTGGCCGTTGTCCTCGGGGCGGATTTCGCGGGCGTCGTAACGTTCGACGTCGCCGCGGCCCTCGATCCATTTGGTACGGATGCCCGGCAGGCCGCGATCGATGTCGGTGACATGCGAAAGATCGGTGTAGGGACCGGACGGGTCGTAGACGCGCAACGGGGGTTCGCTGCACGACGGGTCGAGCACGATCTCGCGCATCGCGACGCCGAGGTCGCCGACGTAGATTTTTCGTGATCCGGTGATGGGGCCGGTGGTGACTCTGGGCAATTCGGTGCGGGCGGGTGCGTCGGCCATGCGTCTCTCCATGTTGGACGGAGAGCGGGTGACCGCGCTCCCTCCCTACGCCGCTATCAAG
>JAABUS010008080.1_pt1 | contig 11695 bp, 11 predicted proteins | sample 5560161 | NCBI WGS metagenome assembly JAABUS01 (sample SAMN10711885, study PRJNA513376) | rock metagenome | isolation source: Antarctica rocks | place: Antarctica: Victoria Land, Trio Nunatak nord | collected 2016-01-04 | reverse complement strand
CCCTTCCCGATGATCGTCCGCGACTTCCAGGCGGTCATCGGCCGCGAGACCCGGAGCCAGTGCCTCGACCGGCTGGGGCGCCTCCCCGACGCCGTCGTGGCCTGCGTCGGTGGGGGCTCGAACGCCGCCGGGATGTTCTACCCGCTCATCGACGACGCCGACGTCGAGCTGATCGGCGCCGAGGCGGGGGGCCGAGGGCCCGGCGGCGGGGACCATGCGTCGAGCCTGACGCAGGGGAGGCCCGGCGTCCTGCATGGCAGCTTCAGCTACGTCCTCCAGGACGACGACGGCCAGACCAACGACGTCCACTCGATCTCCGCCGGCCTCGACTATCCCGGGGTCGGCCCCGAGCACAGCTACTGGAAAGACCAGGGCCGGGTCCGCTACGAGAGCATCACCGACGCCGAGGCCCTCCAGGCGTACGACACGACGGCGAAGTACGAAGGGATCCTCCCCGCCCTCGAGTCGAGCCATGCCCTGGCCCAGGCCCTGAAAGAAGCCCCCCGGCTCGGCGCCGGCAAGGTCGTGGTCGCCTGCCTCTCCGGCCGCGGCGACAAGGACGCCTACGAAGTTGCCCGCCTCCGCGGCGAGCCGATCTGACGTGCAAGCAAGGCGCCCCTGGATACCGGCATGAACCGCATCGACGCCCTCTTTTCCCGCCTCAAGAGCGAAGGCCGACGCGCCCTGATGCCCTTCGTCACGGCGGGCGACCCCGACCTGCCCACCACCTCGGCACTGATCGCCGAGATGATCGCGCGGGGGGCGCACATGGTTGAGGTGGGCATCCCGTACTCCGACCCGATCGCCGACGGCCCCGTGATCGCGGCCAGTTACAACCGGGCGCTCGGGCGTGGGGTCAAGCTCGACGGAGTCTTCCAGATGCTCCGGGGCCTCCGCGCCGAGACGGCGGGGGGTCCCTCGGCCTCGGCCCCGTTCGTGACGATGGTCTCGTACGCGATCGTCCTGCGCCGGGGTGTGGACCGCTACCTCCGCGAGGCGGTCGACGCCGGGGTCGACGGCCTGATCGTCCCCGACCTCCCCGTCGAGGAGGCGGAGGGGCTCTGCCGGAAGGCGACCGAGCACGACCTCCGGCTGATCCAGCTCATCACGCCGACCACCCCCCGCGACCGCGCGGTCCGGATCGCCCGCGCGACGACCGGATTCATCTATTATGTCTCGGTAGCCGGGATCACCGGCGAGCGGACGACCCTCCCCGCCGACCTGGCCGCGAACGTCGCCTGGCTCCGTTCCCAGACCGACCTGCCGATCTGCATCGGCTTCGGGATCAGCCTCCCCGAGCACATCCGGACGCTCGCCCCCGTCGCCGACGGCCTCATCATCGGCAGCGCCCTGGTGCGCCGGCTGATCGGGGCCGAGGGCCGCCCGAGGTCCGAGGTGGTCGCGGACATCGGCCGGATGATCGCCGAGTTCTCCGCCAGCCTCGGGGAAGTCGAGGCGCGGGAATGATGGCAGCCGGGACCGGCCGGTCGAGGTGATGCCGGGGCGCGAGTCGCAATGGTACAGCACCGGAGCAGCCACGGGCTCCGCCCGTGGGATTTTCTCAGGCATCGGCTCCGGTGTCCGACTTCCTAACGTTCGCCGGCCACCCCGGCGGCGAAGTACTCGGGGTAATCCTTCAACAATTGAGCCTCGAAGTCCAGGACTGGACGCATCATGCGATGCTCCGGGTAGATCGCGCGGGCGATGTCCCAGCAGATCCAGGCACCGACCATGTCATAACGGCGGACGTGGAGGTCCCCCAGGTCTTTCCATGCACCGACGATCGACGGGTTCACCGTCAGAGCCTCGACGAACAGCCCCTCGGCCTTGTCCGCCTCCCCTTTGGCCGTGCGATTGTTCGCCTCGAAGATCTTGAGCATGTGTCGGGACCGCTCGTCGGACCGGTCGTTGAGGTCTTTCAGGGTCGCGATCGCCCGGGCCGCCCCGTCGGCGTCGGCCGGGGGTTGCAGGGCGGTCATGAGGAGGCGCGCGTCATCGTCGGCCCCGAGCACTGCTCGCGCTCGTTCGGCGTCCAACCCCGGCATCTTCCCCCCCGTCTGGAGCCCGTGCTCGCTCAGGGCCAGGAAGCCGTCGAGCCCCTTGCCGTCGGCGAACGCCCGCTGCTGCCGCTCGACGAGCGCCTCGGCCCTCCGGGCGTAGTCTTTGGGACCCTGGGACCTGGCCGTCTCCACCAGCTTCCGGAACGGCTCGCCCAGCCCCTCGGGGAACCCGCGATCGAGGCCCTCGAACGCGATCGGGAGCTCGGCGACCTGGGCATGCGCCTTCAGCTCCAGGACGGTCGTCGTCCTCCGAAATCCGTCTCGCTGGGCGATGACCAGACGCTCGGGCACGCCGTCGAGGGCTTCCAGGGCCTTGAGGACCTCGGGGTGGCCGCCGTGGATGTAGCGGACGAACTGGACGAACCTCGCCCGGTCGTCCGGACCGACCGCCGCGACCTTCTCGGAGAAGGCGAGCAGGGGCTTTCCCTCCCACGAGAGGGAAACCATGCCGGCCTCGACCTTGCGGTCGATCTTCGCCTTCGTCTTGGGGTCGTCGAGCGAGAATAGGTGCTCGCTCAGGGGGACCGGCATCGGGACGACCTTGAGCTTCGCGACCTCCAGAGCGCCTGCCAATCCCACGCGGTTCTGGAGCTCCATGACGCGGAAGCCGAGGACCGGGAACAGCGACTCGTCGGTATACCGCTTGGCGGCCCCGTCGATCGTCAGGAGGCGGCGTTTGCCGAAGTCGTGGATTCTCACGATCCCGCGCTTCTCGTCCACGATCCGCCCCGGGCCGAGGACGACGCGGATCGGGTTGGCATCCGTGGTCGTCTTCGGCTTCTTCGACGGATCGGTGAGGACCAATCCCTCGTCGGGGACGACCTTGATCGTCGCGTCGAATCGCAATTCGAGGTCGCCTCGGGCGGCGGTTCCGAGCATGAGGGCGAGGCCGAGCCCGACCATGACCGTCCGATCGAACCGCGCCATGCGATCACCTCCCCATGCCTTGACTCCGGCCGTCGCGCCGTCCAATTGGCCTGGGCGTCCTCGCCTGGCCTCCCCGGACCGATTCGCTAGTCGCGGTGGGATTGCTGTCACGATACACGGCCGGGGCGCCGACCGCGCCAGTCAGACTTCGTAGCTGGCCAGCGGCTCGGGGATATGGACGGGGTTGCTGACGTGCTGCTGGAGGACCGGGGCCAGGGCGTCGAGGCTCTCGGGCTCGCCGTGGACGAGGAACCCGTGCTCGATCCGGCCGCCGGTCTGCGCAAACCACCAGGCCAGGTCGTTGCGGTCGGCGTGCCCGGAGAAGCCGTCGAGGACGTAGACCGCGGCGTTCAGGTCGAACCACTGGTCCATGATCTGGATGCGCTCGACCCCCTCGGCGATCTGGCGCCCGAGCGTCCCCTCGGCCTGGTAGCTGACGATGACGATCGCGTTGTCGGGGTTTTCGACCACATGCCGGAGGTGGTGGCGGATCCGCCCCGCCGCACACATCCCGGACGACGCGATGACGATCATCGGGCCGGGGAGGTGGTTCAGCCGTCGCGATTCATCCCACGAGGCGCAGAACTCCACGTATTTCGACCCGAAGTAGACCGGGTCCTTGTCCATGAGCCGACGCGCCTCGGGGGTGTACGCCTCCGGGTGGTCGCGGTGGATGTCGGTCAGGCGCATCGAGAGCGGGCTGTCGACGTAGACCGGGATCGGACGGACCTTGTGGGTCGCGAAGAGCTCCTGGAGGCAGTAGATCATCCGCTGCGTCCGTCCCAGGCTGAACGCCGGGATCACGATCTTGCTCTGCAAGCGGATCGCGCGGGCGACGATCGCGTGTAACTGCTTGATCAGGGTGCCGTACGGCTCGAGCTCGCGTGCGCCGTAGGTGCTCTCGGTGACGAGGATGTCGATGTCCTTGACGACCGCCGGGTCGGGCAGGAGCCCCATGTTGCGGCGGCCGAGGTCCCCGGTGAAGACGAACCGCCGCCCCCGGCCGTTCTCGTGGAAGTCGAGCTGCACCAGCGCCGAGCCGAGGATGTGGCCGGCGTTGTGGAACGTCAGGTTCACGCCGGGAAAGACCTCGCGGGCCTCGGCGTAGGGGATGCGCTGCAGCCGCTCGACGACCCACTCGACGTCGGCCAGGTCGAACAGGGGCTCGACCGGGCCGTCCTGGCCGTTGCCGAGGCTGCTGTTGCGCGCATCCTCGCGCTGGATGCGCGCGCTGTCGCGGAGCATGACGCTGAGGATGTCGGCCGTGGCGTGGGTGGTCAGGATCGGGCCGTTGTAGCCGGCCCGGATCAGGCAGGGGAGGCGGCCGATGTGATCGTTGTGGGCGTGCGAGACGATCACCGCGTCGAGGGCGCGGGGATCGAATGTGAACTGACGGTTCGGGCTGTTCGGATCCATCCGGTCGGAGTTGAACAGGCCGCAATCGAGCAGGAGACGAGATCCGCCGATCTCCACCAGGTGGGCGCTCCCCGTCACCTGCTTCGCCGCGCCATGGAACGTGATGCGCAACCGATCATCCTCCCTACCGTCCACCCGTCGACCGTCGGGCCGCTCCTGTCGTCGCAGGACCGCCGGCTCTCGAAGGCTTCGTCGGGCTTCCTCAAGAGTCTCTCCGCGTATTTGTTATAATAAATCCCATGATGCCACGATCCGGCCTTCGGTTCAAGGGCAGCCGGTCGCCCTCGAAGACTCGGATTGATCCACATTGCGTTTCGTCGTAGAACTTGCCGGGGCCGATGCCGGCCTTCGCGTGGTTCTCTATCCGATCGTGTCCGACCGGGTGAGGAGCGCCCTGTTATGACGCGCGAGGTTCCCGAATCCCACCCGCTGAACCGCCTGTTTCGCGGGATGACCGAATCGACGTTCATGACCGAGCTGGGGATCGGCGATCCCCGGCTGGTCGGCTACGTGGCGGACCTCCTGGCCCGCTTCCTCCCCAGCCAGACGATCTGGCGGCTCCGCGACGGGCAAGGCCGGCGCCTGACGCAGGTCACGGCGATGATCGCCGAGGCCGAGTCGACCACCGACGCCGATCGCCGGCTCGAATGCCACCGACACGTCGGCGACTACACGCTCTTCTGGACGGGCGTCTATCCCGAGGCGATCCCCAAGCTGCAAGCCGCCGGCTCGCCCGATAGCCTGATCAACTATCAGCACCAGGGCAAACGCTCGTACTACCTGGCGAGCACCCTCGACGGCGACCAGGCGCCCGTCCTCCGCCGCCTGAGCGCCGAGTTCGAGCTCTGTGCGTTCGGCCTCTCACGCGTCCGCCGCGAGTGGGAGAGGCACGACCCGGAAACCCAGGGAGGCCCCATGAGCCCGACACTCGGGGCGTGATCCGCCGGCAGGATCGGGCCCGCAGCAGACGGCGCATCCTCTGGGCTTCGAAAACGAGGCCCTTTCACGCGGTCAGGATGAGCTTCGCCCCCGCGATGACGAGCACCGCCGCGAGGAGCCGCCTCAGCATCCGACTCCCAAGGTGACGGCTCCCGAGGCTCGAGCCGATGAGCCCCCCCGCGACCGCCGCCGCGGCCCAGAAGGGGACGGGCCCCGGCAGCCTCGCCACGCCGGTGAGCAGGCCCGCGAGCCCCGCGATCGAGTTGACGAGGATGAAGGCCGCCGAGACCCCGGCGGACTCCCTCACCTCGGCCCAGCCCATGACGAGCAGGAGCGGGCTCAAGAAGGTGCCGCCGCCCGTACCCGTAAGACCCGAGAGGAGGCCGATCCCCGCCCCCGAGGCGAGGGCCCCGGACAGCGGGACCGGCCTCGTCTTGCGCATGGCATCTGCCGTTGGCGCGACCCTGAGCAGGCGATAGGCGGTGAAGAGGAGCACGACCCCGACGGCGGGCTTGTAGAAGCTCCCCGAAAGAGTGAGGGCACCGCCGAGGAACGCGAGCGGGATTGAGGCCAGGGCGAAAGGCCAGAACAGCGATATCGAGAAGCACCCCGCCCGGGAGAACTGGACGGTCGCGATGGTCGCCACCAGGATGTTGAGCACCAGGGCGGTCGGCTTCATCTCCGCCGGGGCGACCCCGCAGAGGGCCATGGCTGCCAGGTAACCCGACGCCCCGGCGTGTCCGACGCTCGAATAGAGCAGGGCCGCGGCGAAGACGAGCAGGGTCAGGACCGCGACACTCTCCGGCGACATGGAAGGGTATCCTCGGAACGGCCAGGTCAGATCGCCCGGCCATTCTATCAGGGACGAACTTCGAGCATGAGATGGCCCTCATCGCCCCGAAGGCCGGGCGAAGGCCCTTCGTCAATAGCCGTCGGCCGAAAGGGCTTCACCCCCGTTACGGCTCCCGAGACCCTGCCAGGTCGACACGCTCACCGAATCCTTGACGAATTGCACGTGGCCGTCGCAGAAGAGCGAGTGGACACCGCCGGGGTGGCGGCTCCGGGCGGTGATGTTGAGCGAGAGGTTCCGCCAGTCCGCGGCCGACTTGTCGCTCTGGGGTAGGCCGCCGCGGCAGTCATACTGCTTGTCGTTCGGAGGGCGGCGGTGGTTGTACATGCTGTGCCCGGGGGCCCCGTAGAGCCACCTGATGCCGCGGGTCGGCTGGAAGCCGGGCGGGGCGTTTGTCAGGCAGCGGCGCGCGTAGTCGCCATCCGACACGAGGGGCGGGGCGTTGCCGGTCGTGTTGTTGCCGGTGATGACGAAGCCGCCGAGCGGCTCGCGGGCGAAGACGGCCGCTCCGCTGAACCCGGTCGGCGCCCCGGCCGTGGAGCGAACCGTCTCGCTGATCACCACGGTCTGGGATGTCCCGTCCGGGATGTCCGCGAACCGCACGGCCGAGTTCTCGAAGAGGACGCCATCGGGGGGCGTCATCGGCGCGGGCGGATTCTGGACGACCGAATAGCCCGAGCCGACGTTCAGGGGGTAGTTGTGCCCCGAATACGGCCCGCCGCCGATCGGGACCATCGGCGGCCCCCCGTCGGAGGGGCAGAGGAACATGCCGAGGACCATGACGGCCGCGGTCCGGTTCACGACGGCGCTGGAGTTCGTGTAGTCGGGATCGGGATTCATGCTGAAGTTCATCGTGTCGAAGACGGCTTTTTGCTCCAGGAACGGGAGCATCTGCGAATAGGCCGACCAGCAGTGGCCGTTCCCGGCGACGTAGGTGTTGATCCGGCCCGGCGGGAACACGACGTTGGCCGATTCGTAGTTGTGCAGGGCCAGGCCGATCTGCTTCAGGTTGTTCGTGCAGGTCATCCGGCGCGCGGCCTCGCGGGCCGCCTGGACCGCGGGCAGCAGGAGGCCGACGAGGACGCCGATGATGGCGATGACCACGAGGAGTTCGATGAGGGTGAAGGCGGCACGTGTACGATGGGTTCTCATGGCGGCGCCTTGCCGGTACGGTCGTGTCCAATCTTGATACAATCGTGCCAAGGTCTCGTTATACCGCACGGCAGCTTCCGCTACAATCATGGCGCGGATCGCGATTATCATGGCAAAATCATCGACGTTCGAGACGACCCTCCGGGACCGCCGCATGCTGCGCGGCTGGTCACAAGAGGATCTGGCCCGGCTCTCCGGCCTCTCGAGGGCGGGGGTCAGCGCGATCGAGACCGGCCGCCTCATCCCGTCGGCCGCGGCGGCCCTGGCCCTGGCCGCGGCGCTCGAATGCCGGGTCGAGGACGTGTTCCGCCTGCATGGGGCCGGGCCTCAACGGGCCGCGTGGGCCTGGCCGCCCCGGCGCGAGCCGTGCCGGTACTGGCAGGCCGAAGTGCAGGGGAGGCGGTGGCTCTACCCCGCCGAATCGACCGCCACGGGGATGGTCGCCCATGACGGCGTCTCCGGGGAGGGCGCCTTCCCCGAGGGAGTCGGGAGCGACGCGAGGCGGACGCTCGTCATGGCCGGCTGCGACCCGGCGGCGGGGCTCCTGGCCGCCGAGCTCGCCCGGACCGCGAACGTGAGGCTGATTGCCCTGCCCCGATCCAGCCGGACGGCCCTGACCTTGCTCGGACGGGGCCTGGTCCATGTCGCCGGGGTCCACCTCGCGAGGGCCGAAGGGCCGGGCGGCAACGCGGCCGTCGTCCGCGAGGCACTCGGGTCGGGCTATACCCTGATCCATGCGGCCCGCTGGGACGAGGGGATCACCTTCGCGCCGGCCGTTCGCCTCTCGTCCGTAGGTGGGGCGGTGGGTGCGAGCCTCCGCTGGGTCGGTCGAGAGGCCGGGTCCGGGGCACGACAGTGTCTCGATGAGCTGCTCGACGGCCGGAAGCCGCCGCGGCGTCTGGCCACGGACCACCGCGGCGTCGCCGAGGCCGTCCGGAGCGGCTGGGCCGACGCGGGGGTCTGCCTGCGCCTGGTCAGCGAGGAGGCGGGCCTGGGCTTCCTGTCCGTCCGCCAGGAGGATTACGAGCTCTGCTTCCCCGAATCGTCGGCGGGCGACCACCGGATTGGAGCCCTGCTCCAGGCCCTCCGTTCGCCCTCCTACCGCAAGGCGGTGGGCGAACTGCCGGGATACGATAGCCGAGGGACCGGCGAGCTTCGGGGGGGGCCTTGAAAGCCCGGCTCCTGTCCAAAACCGGAATTCCTACTGTGGCTTCTCCTTCATTTGTCCGTGCAGTCGCGTTGATGGTACACTAGGCGGAATAAGAGGGGGACCAAGATCATGTCCATCGCCCGAGCGAACGACCCGCGAGCCTTCCGGGACTTCCTTGACACAAAGCTTTCCAGCGGGGGAGAGGACCGTTCCCTGGAGGAACTGATCGGCCTCTGGGAGTATGAAAACCAGACGGACGCGGAGCAGGAAGAGACGCTCGCCGCCATCCGCCGAGGGCTGGCCGACGTCGAGGCCGGGCGCACCCGACCCCTGGAGGAATTTGACCGCGAATTCCGCCAGAAGCACGGCCTGACACCACGGGCATGAGCTATCGTGTCGAGCCCACCCTCCAGGCCGAGGCCGACCTCGCCCGCCTCTATGATTCCCTCTCCGAACTCGGCCCCGAAGTCGCGGCCCGCTGGTATGGGGCCTTCTGGGAGGCCGCCAGGAGGCTGGAGACGCAACCGTTCGCGTGCGGTCTGGCCTATGAGAACGACGCGTTCAAAGAGGAGCTTCGGCACCTCCTCTTCGGCACCCCGAAGGGAAAGAAATACAGGGCCTTGTTCATCGTGCAGGACGACGTCGTGAAAATCCTCTGCGTCCGGGCGCCGGGCGAGAGGCCGATATCACCGGGCGATCTCGGTTCCTGAGTTTGCAGTCTGACGGGCGCGGCTATAGAGTATCACGCGATCGTCGCCGCAAGTCGGACCTTGCGGCGACGAAGACCCTCATAGGGCTTTGGCACGCCCCGACCGGAGACACGGCAGCGTGCCGGGGTCGACCGAGGGCCGGGAGCGCGTCAAGAGTTCGTGGGGAGAGGGCCTGGGCTGCGTGATCGACCTTCCCCATTATCGGCTGGATGACTTGCGGCGGTTCGCCACGGCGTCGGGGACGGCGCTCGGCGTCCCGCCCGCGCGTGCGGCGGAGCTGGCCTCGCACCTGCTCTGGTTCGACGCGGCGGGGCTGTCGGCGTTCGGCATCGCGACGCTTCCCGCCTGGTTGGAGCGGATCGAGGCGCGGAGCGTCGAGGCCGCCGCCGAGGGGCGGGTGACGGCGGAGCGGACGAGCCTGGTGGTCCTGGATGGGCAGAACGGAATCCCCCCCTTGATCCTGGCACGCGCGGGGGAGCTGGCCGTCGAGAAGGCGCGGGACTCGGGGGTGGGGATCGTCCGGGTCTCCCACCTGGGGCCGACGGGCCCCGCGGCGGTGGTGGCGGCCGAGATGGCGGTCGGGCCGGTCGCGGCGGTCATCCTGGGGCCCGGCCCGTCGTGGACGTGCGCCTTCCCCTCGGCCGAGGGGCTCCCCGCGGTCTTCGACTCGGCCCTGGGTCCGAGACCGGGCGGGACGACGACCCGATCGCGATGGGCCGCCCCCCCCGATCCCGGCCCGATGATGGCGCCCTGGATCGCGGCGATGGCCCCGGAAGGGGGATGGCTGATCGCGGCGATCGCCGTCGCGGCCCTGGAGTCGCTCGCCACCTTCCACGAGCGGGTCGGCGCCACGCTCGATGCCGTCCGGGAGTGGCCCGGCGGGCTCCTGCCCGGACCCTGGGAGGCGCGACGCCGGATCGCTCGCGAGGCAGGTGTCCCGCTCGCCGCCGAGGCCATGACGCCATTGACGCGATGGGGCGACCGCCTCGGCGTCGAGCCCCTCGCCCGCGTGGATGCGCCCCGGCCGGAGTCCTGACGCAGGAACTCACCCATGGTCTTCCCGCTCGGCGACATGGAAAAGACGCGGATCGTCCCCATCGCCACGTATGCGCTGATCGCGCTGAACGTCGTCATGTTCGTGCTCCAGGAGGATCGCGGCGAGGAGTTCACGACGGCCTACGCCGCGACGCCCTTCGAGATCAGCCACGGCGACGACCTGATCGCCCGGGAGATCCTCCCGCTGCCGGGGGACGAGAACCCGATGGACTTGCCCGGACGGGTCCAGCTCGATCGACCGATGATCCCGCATGCCCCCGGGCCTCGCCCGATCTGGCTGACGATGTTCACGGCCATGTTCCTGCACGGGAGCTGGCTGCACCTGGCCGGGAACATGCTCTATCTCTGGATCTTCGGGGATAACGTCGAGGAGGTCCTCGGGACCGTCCGCTACCTCGTGGTGTACCTCGCCTGCGGCCTCTCGGGGACGATCCTCCAGATCGCGGCCAATACCGACTCGAGGATCCCCACCCTGGGGGCCTCGGGGGCGATCGCCGGCGTGATGGGGGCGTACGTCGTCTGGTTCCCGCACCACCGCATCCGCGTCCTCGTGTTCCGCTTCATCACCCAGATGCCCGCACTGATGGTGGTCGGCCTCTGGATCGTGCTCCAGGTCTGGGCGGGGGTCGGCTCGATCGGTCGACTCGGCGAGGTCGGCGGCGTCGCCTATCTCGCCCACGTCGGCGGCGCCGCCATGGGGATCGTCGCGGCCCTGATCTTCCACGATCGCGTCCGCCTGTTCCGGGCCGAGGCCGCCGCACGCGACGGATGGTTCGAAGGCCCCTGATCGCGGGCCGGCACCGTGCGGGCCCACGAGTTCGAGCGTAGGGCCGCTCACGCCCCGTTTATCGGTTATATTTTACCCAAGCGGCCTGCGCGGGCCCGTCCACCCTCCTTGACCCCACACCCGGATCGGGGCAACCCATCTTCTCCGAAGCCATGGGTCTCTCCCCGGAACCTCCGACCCTCGCGCCAACGACGCCCCCTGGGAGCTTGCAGCTATGTGCGGGATTGCCGGAGCCTTGGATCTGACCGGTACGCGCGAGTTCCCCGCCCCTCGGCTCCGCGCCATGACCGCCGCCATCGCCCATCGGGGGCCCGACGACGAGCATCACCACTACGAGCCTGGCCTCGCCCTGGGCGCACGTCGCCTGGCCATCGTCGACCTCGCCGGCGGAAGGCAGCCGATCGCCAACGAGGACCGCTCGGTCTGGGTCGCCTTCAACGGCGAGCTCTTCGACTACCCCGACCTCCGCAAGTCGCTCCAGGCGCGCGGCCATCACCTGGCCACCCGATGCGACACCGAGGCCTGGGTTCACCTCTACGAGGACCACGGCACCGCCACCTTCGAGCACGCGCGCGGCCAGTTCGCCGTCTCGCTCTGGGACCGCGACCGCCGGACCCTCCTGCTGGGCCGCGACCGCGTCGGCATCTG
>JAABUS010008079.1_pt1 | contig 11697 bp, 7 predicted proteins | sample 5560161 | NCBI WGS metagenome assembly JAABUS01 (sample SAMN10711885, study PRJNA513376) | rock metagenome | isolation source: Antarctica rocks | place: Antarctica: Victoria Land, Trio Nunatak nord | collected 2016-01-04 | reverse complement strand
CGCGCCGGGCTCGGGGAGATCACGCTGCCGGACCTCCAGCCGGGCTCGAGCATCATGCCCGGCAAGGTCAACCCGGTGCTGCCCGAGGCGACGCTGATGGTCTGCGCGCAGGTGGTCGGCAACGACGCCACGACGGCCTGGGCCGGAGCCTCCGGTGCCTTCGAGCTCAACGTGATGATGCCGGTGATGGCACGCTGTGTGCTGGAGTCGATCCGGCTGCTGTCGACGTCGACGCGGCTGCTCGCCGACCGCTGCGTCGCCGGGATCAGCGCCAACGTCGAGCGGGCCCGCGAGCTGGCCGAGTCGTCCCCCTCGATCGTCACGCCGCTCAACCGCCTCATCGGGTACGAGAACGCCGCGAAGGTCGCCAAGCAGTCGGTCGCGCAGCGGCGCACGATCCGCGAGGTGGTGCTCGAGCAGGGGTACGTCGAGCGGGGCGACCTCACCGAGGAGCAACTCGACGAGGCCCTCGACGTGCTCGCGATGACCCGACCACCCCGGGCCGACTGACCCCCTCAGGCGCTCAACCGACCCGGTGGGCCAGCTGGTAGCCACCGGTCTCGAGCACCGTGTCGTATGACGCGCCCGGGTGCAGTTGCTCGGCGTACGTGGCCACGTCGACCGGCGAGCTCGACCAGCCACTCGCGTCGATCACCACGTAGTCGGGGACCACTGGCTCCGCATCGCCGATCCAGTAGACGTCGCGGTCGGCGACCAGGTGGGTGAGCAGCCCGAGATCGCTCTCGACACTGGCTCCGGCGGGGACCGCTGCGAGGACCTGCTGGGCCGCGGCCGCACGCGGTGCTGGCTGCCAGGTGGCCGGCTCGGCCAGGGTGCGCAGCGGCAGCGGAAGCACCAGCGTCAGCACCAAGGCCACGGCAACCGCGAGGGCGGGGACGTGCGTGGCGTACGCCGCCAGCCACCGGACCCGCCCGGCACGGGCGCACAGCACCCCGTCGACCAGTGCGACGAAGAGCACCGGCATCAACGGCAGGGAGTAGTGGAAGTCCAGACCCCAGTAGAAGGGCACGTCACCGAGGAAGCGCTCGGCGAGGTTGGGTACGGCCAGCAGGACGAACGGGCTGCGCAACGCCAGCGCACCGGTCACGGCCAGGGTCACCAGCAGCGTCTCGATCTTGGCCGGCGGGAGCACGGCCGCCGTCAGCAACCCGACCAGCCCGCCGGAGCCGTCCCCGGTGAACCGGTCCCAGTACGCGTATGCGCCGTCCGGGCTCATCAGCGGGATCAGCAGCCCCACGGTGAGCGCGAACCCGACGAGGCCCGCGGTCAGCAGCCCGATCCCCCAGCGCCGGGCACCACTCAGCAGCAGCGCCACCCCCAGCGCGGCCACGGTGAGCCCGAGATCCTCCTTGACCAGCAACAGCGGCAGGGCCCACAGCGCGCAGCGGCGCCAGTCGCGGTCGAGGTACGCGGCGCCCGACAAAGCCAGCAGGGGCACCGCGAAGGCGAACTCGTGGAACTCCGCTGCCACCCCGGACTGCAGTCCGTACGACAGCCCGTAGGCGACGCCCACGGCGATGCCTGCCGCCCGTCCGAGGTGGGCGACGGCGGCCCGCATGACGACGGCGGCCGAGAGCGCCACGAGGACGGCCTGAGCCACCAGCAGCGTGATCGGCGTGGGCCAGAGCCGGTAGAACGGCGCCAGCAGGGCCAACAGCGGGCTGAAGTGGTCCCCCAGCACGTTGACTCCCGCGCCCTTGAGGTCTGCCACCGGGGCAGCCAAGTCGGCGTAGCCGGCGACCGCCTGGGTGAAGATGCCCAGGTCCCACGAGCTCGTCTCGTAGCGCAGGTACCGCGAGATCGACAGCGCCCCGTAGACGCTCGCGAGCGCCAGTGCCCACAGCCACGGCAGAGCGCGCTCCCAGCGCTCGACCTGCCGACCCGTTCGCATGCTGCCATCCTCCCCCACCGCCGCCCGAGCTCGCTCTGCGAACCGGCTCAGGACGGCACCCGGCCCCGGTGGAGACCACCGGGGCCGGGTGCTCGGACAGCGCTGCTAGCAGTGCACCGGGGTCACCGCTCCACGGTGACCAGGGTGCGGCCCAGGATCGGGTCGCGCTCGCTCGGGATCGCCTGTCGCCAGGTGATGACGCCGAAGTACTCGCCTCCGGTCAGCCCTCGCGTGGTGGCCTGCCAGGTGAGCCGCTCCCCGACCTCCGCTGCCTGCTTGCGCGGTTCCAGGGTCAGGTTGCCCAGGTCCTCGCGACCGCTGTCGAAGGACTCCAGCGTGAACGACGTCGTGGGCTCGCTCTCGTTGCCCGGATCCGGCCCGTCGTGCACGGCCCACGCCTGGACGTAGGCGGTGTAGACGCCGCGGGGCAACCCGCTGACCGTAATCTGCTCGTCCGAGCCGCCAGCGGCCGAGGCCGCCACCACCTCGTCGTCGCTGTTGACCAGGAACAGGTCCAGGTCGTCGGCCGCGAAGTCCGGCAGGATCCGCAGCCGCAGCGCCTGCGCCTTGGCCGCGATCTGGAAGGGCTGCTCGTAGTTTCGTGGGTCCTCCGGGTCGAAGGGGGCCTGGTCGGTGTTCTGAGCCGTGCCCGGAGTACGCACCCCCGTCACGAGGCCGCGGACGAAGCCGGCGATCTGGCCCTCCACCCCCGACTGGGTGCGGATCGTGAAGGATCCGCCGTCGACGATGACCTCACCGGGAGCGTCGATGCCCACCGGCTTGGCCACGATCGGCACGCGCACGGTGTGCCCGCCCCGGCCGTCGGTCATGACCACGTTGCCCTTGGTCCACTCGTCGAGCGGGGCACCGGTGCGCTTGAGCTTCAGCGCCACCGTCTGGCTCTCACCCGGACGCAGCGTAAACGTCGCCGGGTTCGAGGTGACCGTCATGCCGGCCAGCCCCTGCTGGCGCACCGTGTACGTCGACGTGGTGTCGTCGACGTTGGTGACCGTGCGGAACACCCGGCTCTTGCCGGCGACCTTGCCGACCGCGATCGAGGGCAGGTTGAGGTTCGACGCCCGCATCGGAGAGTCGGTGAGCGGCTCCCCGCCGACGGTGACGCCCTGGCCGGACAGGTAGTCCTGCCAGTCGTCGAAGTTGCTGTCGAACGTCAGGCCCGGGTCGAGGAACCTGCGCGGAGCCACGAAACCGGCGCCCTGGTCGAACGGGTCGCTGGTGTCGGTGAGGTTGCCGGCGGTGGTCATCATCGCCGACTTCACCTGCATCGGCGACCAGCCTGGGTACTTCTGCTGGATCAGCGCCGCGAGACCCGCGATGTGCGGCGAGCTCATCGAGGTGCCCGAGTAGATGTCGAACTCGTGACCGGCGTTGCCCTCGGGCGCCACGGCGGCGAGCACGTCGACGCCGGGTGCGGTGATGTCCGGCTTGAGCAGGTCGCCCTCCGCGGCCAGCGACGGGCCACGGCTGGAGAAGCCGGCGATTGCCGGCGGTGTCGGAGCGCTCGAGCCGTCGCCCCCCGGGAGGATCTGCGCCGTGGGGTTCCCGGCGTTCTCCGCGTAGGCGTAGATCGGGGCCCGGTCGGCCACGTCGAGGTGCACGGTCGGGACCGAGTGGATGTCGGCGTTGACCGTGTTGGGGCTGGTGTTGACCAGGATCATGCCGACTCCGCCGGCCTCCTTGACCACCGCACTCTTCTCCGTGCGGGCGTTGAAGCCGCGGTCGCAGACCACGATGGCGCCGTCGACCTCGGTCGAGTCGAGGGGGTTGGAGTTCTCGACGGTGGGCGTCGCCGGGTCGTCGTATGAGCAAGGCTGTGCCTGCGTCTCGCTGGCCGTGGCCTTCTTGGAGTCACGCGCGAGCACCAGCGGCGACTCGGGCACGGACTCCTGGGCCGTGGAGGCGCCGACGTACTCGGCACCGTTGCCGAGCACCACGGTGCCCTCGTAGCGGATGTGCGTGGCAGCGGCCACCGTGGTCAGCCACGGGCTCGGGTGGGCCACCGTGGATGGGTCTGGGCCGGAGTTGCCGGCCGAGGCGGCCACGAAGACGTTGGCGTCCGCGGCGTACATGAAGGCGATCTCGACCGGGTCGATCACGTCGTCGACCGAGCCGGAGATCGAGAAGTTGAGCACGTCGACGCCGTCACCGGTGGCGTCGTCGATCGCGGCGACCGAGTCGGAGTTGAAGCAGCCAGCCTCCCAGCAGACCTTGTACGACGCGACCTTGGCCGCCGGCGCCATGCCGGATCCGAGGCCGAAGTCGTTGCCCTCGACCACCATGCGGGTGCCGCTGTCACCGGCGGCGGTGCTGGCGGTGTGGCTGCCGTGGCCCTCGTTGTCCTCGGGCGAGAGGAAGTCATCCTCGCCGATCCCACCGGCCGCTCGCGCGCCCGCGGCGTAGAACCGGCCGCCGATGAGCTTGTCGTTGCACGTGAAGTAACCGGGGTCGGCCGGCTTGTAGTTGCCGCTGCGGCAGACGCCCTCCCAGTCGGCGGGGGCCGGGCTCCCGACGGCGCGGAAGGAGGTGCTGTCGGAGTTGATGCCGGAGTCGATGATGCCCACGACCTGGCCCCGGCCCGCGCCGTTGGTGCTGCTTGATCCACCGAGGCGACGCCACACACCGACCGGGCCGGTCAGGCCCAGGAAGGAGGGCGTGTTCACGGTGTCCAGCTGGCGCACCCGGTCCGGAACGACCGCGAGCACGGCCGGCCGCTTGGCCAGCGCGGCTGCCTGGCTGCCGCTGAGGTCGGCGGCGAAGCCGTTCAGCGCGTTGGTGTAGGAGTAGTACGGCCGCGCACCGACGTCACCGGCGAGTCGCTGCTGCTCGCTGCGCAGGAAACCGGCGTAGCGCTCGGCCTCGGGCGTGGTCTCGTCGAAGCTGGCGTCGCCGCGAGGAGACGTCCGAGCGAAACCGGACACGCCGCCGTCGTAGGCGGCGGCCGGGGTGCGCTCGAGGACCACGATGTAACGACCGGCCTTGTACGCCTGGTCGGTGCTGCTGATGACTGGGTCGGCGACGGATCGGACCGGAGCAGCGGACGCAGGCGTCGCCAGCACCATGGCCGGTGGCACGAGGGCCGCCGCGATGGTGGAGACGAGAAGCTGGCGTCGCGCACGTCCGGGACGTGACTTCGACAAGAGATGACCTTTCGTGGGCAGCACCCGAGAAGTCGGGGACCCCGACGACGAGGTCACCCCAGTCGACTCGTGTCCCACAGTCAACCGCTCACGGCGCGCCGTCGCAGATCGTTGCGGGCTCGTTACCCGGCCCCCGGCGCCCGAGTCGTGCGGCCGTCAGCACCCTCGCGGCGGTGTCTCTGCTCACATCCGGCGTGGACGTGCCGGCGAGATGCTGACTGAGGTCAGTTCCGAGTCATCTCGCTCAGCCGCTCGCCCGAGGACGTGGAGAAGACGTGGATCCGCTCCGGGTCGGCCGCCAGCCGTACGCGCGATCCCCGTGCCGGTGGCCGGCGGGCATCGTGGTGGCGTGCCACCAGGGGGACCGCCGGCGCGGACTCCGCGCCCTCGTCGCCGTCGGCCATGCTCGCGTAGACGAACGCGTCGGCACCGAGCTCCTCCACGATGTCGACGGTGACGAGCAGGCCCTCGTCGTTCTCGGCGACCACGCGGAAGGACTCTGGCCGGACCCCGATGGTGACCTGCTGGTCGCTGCCGAGCCGGGCCACGGCGTCGCGGGTCAGCGGCACCTTGGCGCTGCCGAGATGAGCCTGACCGTTGTCGACCGGGACGGTGAACAGGTTCATGGCCGGCGACCCGATGAAGCCCGCCACGAAGGCATTGCGGGGGCGGTCGTAGAGGTTCAGCGGCGTGTCGACCTGCTGCAGCAGTCCGTCCTTGAGCACGGCGACCCGGTCACCCATGGTCATCGCCTCGACCTGGTCGTGGGTGACGTACACCGTCGTGACGTGCAGCCGGCGCTGCAGGGCAGCGATCTGCGACCGGGTGGAGACCCGGAGCTTGGCGTCGAGGTTGGACAGCGGTTCGTCCATCAAGAAGACCTGCGGTTCCCGGACGATGGCGCGACCCATGGCGACTCGTTGGCGCTGTCCGCCGGACAGGGCCCTGGGCTTGCGGTCGAGGTAGTCCTCGAGGTCCAGCAGTTTGGCCGCCTTCGCGACCTGGGAAGCCCGCTCCTCCTTGCTGACGCCGGCCATCTTCAGCGCGAAGCCCATGTTGTCGCCCACGGTCATGTGCGGGTAGAGGGCGTAGTTCTGGAACACCATCGCGATGTCGCGGTCCTTGGGAGGCAGGTGCGTGACGTCCCGGTCGCCGATGGTGATGATGCCGTCGCTGACCTCCTCGAGACCGGCGAGCATGCGCAGCGAGGTGGACTTGCCGCAACCCGACGGGCCCACGAGGACCATGAACTCGCCGTCCTCGATGTCGAGGTTGAGCTTGTCCACGGCGGGGTGCTCGGACCCGGGGTAGAGACGGCTGGCGTCCTGGAACCTGACTTCGGCCATGACGGTGCTCCCTTCACCGGCAGGAACGTGCCGGACGATCCGTTGTGAGGGCGTTGGGCGGACCAGGAGTGGCACTCACCCCTTGACTGATCCCGCGGTGAGACCGCGGACGAAGAACCGCTGCAGCGAGAAGAACACGAACAACGGGACGGTCATGGTCACGAACGCGCCGGCCGCGACCAGCTGCCAGCCGTCGCCGAGACGTCCGAGCAACTGCTGGAGCTGGACGGTGACCACCGCGTTCTCCGTGCCGAGGAACAGCAAGGCGATGAGCAGATCGTTCCAGACCCAGAGGAACTGGAAGATCGCGAAGGCAGCCAGCGCAGGTACGGACATGGGCACGATCAGCCGCCAGAACGTCTGGAAGTGCGAGGCGCCGTCGATCTCGGCCGACTCGATCACCGTCGCGGGCAACGTCGCCATGTAATTGCGCAGGATGTAGATGGCGAGCGGCATGCCGAACCCGGTGTGCAGCAGCCAGACGGTGACGAACTGGCCGATGATGTCGAGACCGTCCCCACCGAACAAGGTGAGCATGGGCACGAAGGCCACCTGGATGGGTACGACCAGGAGCGAGACGACGATGACGAACAAGAAGTCCTTGCCGCGAAAACTCATGAACGTGAACGCGTAGGCCGCGAAGGCGGCGAACATGATGGGGATGACCGTGGCCGGGATCGCCACCGTGAGGGAGTTGATGAACGCGACCCCCATGTTGTTCTCGACGATCGCCTGGTTGAAGTTGTCGAACGTCCAGTTCGTCGAGAATGGCTTGATCAGCGCCGTCCACCACCCGCTCGCGACGGCGTCCTCCTTGCTGCGGAAGGAGGTGATCAGCAGACCGACGGTCGGCACCGTCCACAGCACGCACGCGATGATCAAGGAGATGCGGACGCCCCAACCGCCCTTGCGGGTGGGGTCCTGGTGCTTGCTGGTCAGAGCGCGGGAGCGGGTCTTCGGTGGCGCCACCGTCGCCACGGCCTGGGGACCAGTCGTCGTCATCGTGCGGCCTCCTCTGCCTTGAAGTGGCGTACCTGATAGATCAGGACGGGGATGACAGCGATCATCAGCAGCACGACGATGGTCGACGCGAGTCCGGCGTTGCTGAACTGGAAGATCTGCTTGAAGAACTCGAGTCCGATCACGTTGGTCTTGTAACTACCGTTGGTCATGACGTAGACGACGTCGAACACCTTCATCACCAAGATCAAGACGGTGATGAAGACGGTGATCAGCGTCCCCTTGATCTGCGGCACGACGACGCGGAAGAAGGCCTGCACCTCGCTGGCGCCGTCGATACGGGCCGCTTCGAGGGTCTCCTCGGGAACGCTCTTGATGGCCGCCGACAACAGCACCATGGAGAAGCCGACCTGCAGCCAGACGAGGATCAGCATCAGCAGCATGTCGTTGAGGTTGAAGTCGGAGAACTGCAGCCAGCTGATCGGGTCGAACCCGAGCTTGGCGATGACCGCGTTCAGCAGCCCCACCTGGCTGTCGCCGGTGGCCCGGTCGTACACGAAGCGCCAGATCGTGGCCGCTCCGACGAACGAGATCGCCATCGGCAAGAAGATGATCGACTTCGCCGCCTTCTCCCACCCGGCCGACAGCTTGTCGGCGAGGACCGCGACCATGAGCCCGAGTGCCACGGTCACGGCCGGGACGATGAGGATCCACAAGACGTTGTTGAAGATCGTCTGGCGGAAGGCCGGGTCTCCCAGCACGTCCTTGTAGTTCTGCAGCCCCACCCACGCCGTGCTGTCGTCGTTGGCAAAGCTGTAGATGATGGTCTGGATCGTGGGATAGACGAGGAACAGGCCGATGAACACGATGGCGGGCAGGATGAACACGTACGGCTTGAGCTTGCCCTCGACCCGGAGCGGCAATCCCTCGACGGCCATGTTGAGGAAGTAGAACAACATCATCGACCCACCCACGCCGGCGACCACCGCGATCCCGGCTTGCGCCAGCTTCGGCATGTCGTACAGCACGATCGCCTGGAAGGCCGTGATCATCAGATAGAGGGTGACGGCCAGCCCCACGATCCCGAGCACCAGGCGTAGGGGGTTGGCCTTGCCTCGGCGGTCGGGACCTGGCGCGGGCGGTCCTGCTGTTGACGGGGCTTGCTGATCAACCGCAGTGCTCACGATGTCCCTCTTCTTTCGCAGATGCTGCTTATCGAAGTGACGTCATCAGCGGTCGGCCGGTGGCGGACGGTTAGCCCGTCCACCACCGTCCCTCCGGTCAGCTGCTGGGCCAGCTGTTCTCGATGTCGGTGGTGACCTCCTCTGTCGTCTTGTCACCGCTGGTCCACTCGACCATGCCGGTCCAGAAGGTCCCCGCACCCACCTCGGCCGGCATCAGGTCCGAGCCGTCAAAGCGGAAGGCGTCCGCACTCCCGACGATCTCGGCGATCGACTTGACCGTCTCGTTGGGGTAGTTGGAGGTGTCAAAGGTGGTGTGCGGCGACAGGAAGGATCCGGTCTGGGCCCACTCGACCCCGAACTCCGGGCTGGTGAGGAACGTCGCGACGTCGATGGCCTCCTGGTCGTCACCGTTGAACAGCGACACCAGGTCGCCGCCGCCGAGGACCGACTTGCCGTCGAATCCGCCCTCGACCGGGGGCATGGCGAACACCGTCACGCTGTCGTCGAGGGTCTTCTGCACGTCGGTGGGGTAGAAGTCGACGACGAAGTTGCCCTGCCGCTGCATCATGCAGCCCGGCGGGTCCTCGAACTGCGGGTTGTCGGCGTCCTCGACGTTGGTGTTCAGGACGCCTTCGGTGCCGCCGAGCACGAACCCCTCACCGAAGAGGATCTCGCCGTAGGTGTCGAACGCCGTCTGGATCTGCGGGTCGTTGAACGGGATCTCGTGGCTGACCCACTGGTCGTACACGTCCGGTCCGGCGGTGCGCAGCACCATCTCTTCGACCCAGTCGGTGCCGTACCAGCCGGTGCTGGCGCCGGCCTCCATGCCGAGGCACCACGGGGCGATGCCGTCGGCCTTGATCTGCTCGGAGAGGTCGAGGAGCTCGGAGAAGGTCTCCGGCACCTGGTACCCCCCCTGCTCCCAGGCGTCCTTGGGCACCCACACCAGGCTCTTCACCGCGAGCTTCATCGGCGAGCCGAAGATGGTCCCCTCGCCGTCGGTGACCGAGTCCAGCAACCCGGGCACCAGCGTCTCCTCGAGGCTCGCGGTGTCGAGGTAGTCCTCGATCGGCACGATGTCGCCGCTGTCGGCGATGTCGAGGAGCAGGCCGGGCTGCGGGAAGATGCCGATGTCCGGAGGGTTGCCGGACTGCACGTTGGACCGGATCAGGGTCGCGAAGTCGGCGTTGCCGGTGTACTTGATTTCGATGCCCGACTCCTTCTCGAACGGGGCCACGGTCGCCTCGAAGGAGTCCTGCTCCGAACCGGTGAACGCGCCGAACACCTCCACGACCCCGTCTCCGGCATCGCTGCCGCCGCCTCCGCCGCTGCTGGTGCCCCCGCTGTCACTCTGGGAGAGGCAACTCGTCAGCGCCAGCGCTCCGATGCCGGTCAGGGCCGCCAGGCGCATTCCACGTGTCCGTCGCATTACCGCTCCTCGTCGCAGGGGTCCATCGCTGGTCGCACTATGCCAGGGTGTGACGCGCATCGCACCGCCGGACTGACCGTCGAGATCAGATGGATACGTCCTCGAGCATCTCGGTGACGAGCGCAGCGATCGGGGAACGCTCGGAACGTGTCAAGGTGACGTGGGCGAACAGCGGGTGACCTTTGAGCTTCTCGACCACTGCGACCACACCGTCGTGACGGCCGACCCGCAGGTTGTCGCGCTGCGCCACGTCATGGGTGAGCACCACCTTGGAGCCGGCGCCGATCCGGGACAGCACGGTCAGCAGCACGTTGCGCTCCAGCGACTGCGCCTCGTCGACGATGACGAACGCATCGTGCAGGGAGCGGCCCCGGATGTGGGTCAGCGGCAGCACCTCAAGCATCTCCCGCTCCAAGACGTGGTCGATGACGTCGCTGGAGGTGACGGCGCCCAGCGCGTCGAAGACCGCCTGTGCCCAGGGCTGCATCTTCTCGCTCTCGTTTCCCGGCAGGTAGCCGAGGTCCTGGCCGCCGACGGCATACAGGGGGCGGAAGACCACGACCTTGCGGTGCTGTCGCCGCTCCATCACCGCCTCCAACCCGGCGCACAGGGCCAGCGCAGACTTGCCGGTCCCGGCGCGCCCGCCCATCGAGACGATGCCGACGTCGGGGTCGAGGAGCAGGTCCAGGGCGATGCGCTGCTCAGCCGACCGGCCGCGGATGCCGAAGGCCTCCCGGTCGCCGCGGACCAGGTGCACGGACTTGTCGGCCCGCACCCGGCCGAGCGCGCTGCCCCGGTCGGACAGCAGCACCAGCCCGGTGTGGCAGGGCAGGTCGCGGGCCTCGTCGAGGTCGACCACCCCGTCCTGGTACAGGCCGTCGACGACCGGGCCGCTCACCTCGAGCTCGGCCATACCGGTCCAGCCGGACTCCAGTGCGAGCTCCGCGCGGTACTCCTCGGCGGCGATGCCGACGGCCGACGCCTTGACCCGCATCGGGAGGTCCTTGCTCACCAGCGTGACGTCGTACCCCTCGGCGGCGAGGTTGGCGGCCACCGCGAGGATGCGGGAGTCGTTGTCACCGAGGCGGAAGCCAGCGGGCAGGCCCGCCGGGTCGGTGTGGTTGAGCTCCACCCGCACGGTGCCAGCACTGTCGCCGACCGGAATCGGCTCGTCGAGCCTGCCGTGGAGGATCCGCAGCTCGTCGAGGTGGCGTAGCGCCATGCGGGCGAAGTACCCGAGCTCGGGGTGGTGCCGCTTGCCCTCGAGCTCGGTCACCACCACGAGCGGCAGTACGATCTCGTGCTCGTCGAAGCGGCGCAGGGCCCCCGGGTCGGCCAGCAGCACGCTGGTGTCCACGACGTACGTACGGCGCCCGGACGCGCTCACCTTGGCGTGGTCGGCCACGGTCGTGTCCCCTCGAGAACGCGCGCACGACACCCCGGCGCCGCTCCCTGTGTGCGATCGGACCGGGACCGGACCCGTGGGCCCGGGCGTGGGCCCCTCGCACTCGCCGCAGCGCTCCGGCACCTCGGTGAGGTGCGGGGGCTGCGCGGTGCGGGACCGCGCCGGCCGCGTGGACCTGGCACTTCTCGGGCCTCCCGTGGCGCCGGGCTTCTGCGCCCGTCGTCGCTGCCGACGCTACGGCCCGCGTGGCAGGTGGGTCCGGTGCGACACGCCGTCCTCGGGGTGCGGCTAGGTTGTCCGACG
>JAABUS010008078.1_pt1 | contig 11697 bp, 11 predicted proteins | sample 5560161 | NCBI WGS metagenome assembly JAABUS01 (sample SAMN10711885, study PRJNA513376) | rock metagenome | isolation source: Antarctica rocks | place: Antarctica: Victoria Land, Trio Nunatak nord | collected 2016-01-04 | reverse complement strand
GATCTAATAAAGAGTACTAATAATAAATAATAAATTAAATTCTATAATATTAAACAAAAGTAATAACAGATATATATATCTAGAAAATTTAGAAAATTACATAAAGTAGTTTAGAATCTCGAGAAAGAATAATAGTTATAATAGGAATTAATATTAAATAAATAAATAAATAAATAAATAAATAAATAAATAAATAAATAAATAAATAAATAAATAAATAAATAAATAAATAAATAAATAAATAAAGAGATATACTTTAAGTTTATTATCGTTTCTAATTTATATATTTTATTGTTTATTTATAATTTACCCTTATCGCTCCTGTAATTTCTCTACGGAAATAACGACTTTATAAATTAATAATTAATTCATAAATAGTAATATTATAAAAATTTATAAGATTAATATCTCTAAATCTTTCTATTATTTATATAGATAATAAATAATTATTATTATTATAAAAAATAAAAAACATATATAAAGAGATTAAAATTAATTATATTAAAAATAAATATTAAATAAATCTATTTTATAAATATAATTATTATATTAACGAGTAGTATAAAATTTTTAATAAAGTAATCTTTAAATTATTTAAATAATAATAATTATAATTAATATAAATTTTAATAAATTTTATAAATTATTTTAAAATAGACTTTAAAATAAATAATTAAATAATTAGAGTAAATAATTAATAGAAATAAAATATATTATATTTCTATATATTTAAATTATAAAAGATATTAATATTATAGTATATTTAACGAATATATTAATTAATAAATTTTTTATCTTTATTATATATTCTTTACTAAACCTTACCGCCCCTATAATCTCCTTACGGAGATGGCGACCCTCTAGTACGCTAATACTGGAGTATTTCGGTCGAGCTTTGACTCAGAATAAGCAAGGGCAGATAGCTGATCACACTAGTCCAAAAAGGTGCTCACGCAGTGCTCTTGCTGACTAGACGTTGGCCTCATCTTTACTCGGAATACGAAACCTTTGTGTGATACGTAATATGGTGAATCAGTATTAGACATCAAATTTCAGCCAAGAAAGTTTGATGGAAATGGAGAATGCGCAGTCTTGATCGATTTAAATTGGCTATTTTTTTGGCGTTTGAGAATCATCTAGTGGCGATGAAATATGTCCTGGAACACTGCTAGAAGAGTTCCATGCCTTACTCCTCTCCAAGATCAAGCTCAGGATAATATCTGTAAATGCCCATACTATACTCCTTCCTCCTCTCACTCCCTAAATATTCCTTAATCTGCGTTCTCTCCTTGACACGGTCATACAACGCGAACACTTTCTCATATTTCCCACCCTCCCTATTCTTCCCCATAGCCTTGGGAAACGCGAACGTCACCCCATCCAAACATTGCCAAAGCACCAAATCCGCCCACGTCAGCACACCACCATACAGCCATTCCCCACCCTTACTCGCCTCGCCTTCCAGCACCCTCTCAAAATACCCCAAGAATTTCGGGATGCGATTGGCGATGTAATCGGCCGCTTTTCGCTTCGCTTCTTCTTTCTGCTCTTCGTAGTAAGCGCCGACGGCGACCGGGTGGTGAACGTCGTGGGTCTCATTGCTCAGTCCATCGAGCGCAGTCAAGGCGAGCTGATTGATGTGATAGATCGCATTCTCATCCCCCTCGGGTCCCGCTAAGTCGAGTTTCGGCGCCAGGTACAGCAGTATGTTCGGCGTCTGGCTGATCACTAGGTCGCCGTGCTTGAGCACTGGGGGCGCGAGTGGTGGTGGGTTGTGGGTGTCGCCGGTGCCTTTCATAAGGGATGTGAGGGTTTGCATGTTGGATTTGCTTTCGTTGCAGAGGTCGCTGTAGGGAGTGCTGGTTTCTTCGAAGCAGAGCCGGATATGCTCGCCGCGGCCGGGGATGGTGGGCCAGTAGAGAAGTTCGTAGGGTGGTGAGGTGGAGGTGGAGGAGGTGGTCTTTTGGCGTTTGGAGCCTGGGGCGGACATGGTGAGCGGGTGGTAGAGTACGTGGATTGGGGGTTGGGTGCGTCGGATAGGTGCGAGGAAGGCTCTTCTCGTTAGCGCTGGTATATAGCTACGAAGAAGAAGGCTGAGCATGAAAGGTGGACTTCAACTGGGAGAAGTGACGCAAAAGTGGCATAACAACAGAGACGTAAGCCCTAAACTCCTAACGCCGACCTGATACATATGGTGCTAGCCTTATCAGAAGTGGTGAATTGCCACCATTGTGTGTCAAATCCCCACTCATTCTAATGCCTAGAACAGCGACCATGGTAGAGCGAAGAGCCAAAAAGGGTGTGATGCTATGAGTAATTTGAGTTTAGATGAGCGATTTTCAGGTCTACTACCGCTCCTAATGGAGCCCTTCTCGTCGATCAAGCGCAATGGCCTTGACATTTGGAAGAAGTTCTGAGCCTGGGTACCCGAATCGTGACCACAACCGAAGCGGGCAATAGTTTACTTCCTGCTAGGCAATGAGACGCAAGCAGACCTTAGCCTGTGGCGGGAGCATTGCCCTGCTTGAATCGTCTGTACCATTCGGGAACATACTCTTTGGGAGGTAAATATCTCCGACATCCATATTGCAGGGATTCGATGTTCTTAGCGCCCAACTCAAGCAGTAGTGCCATCATGTCCTGGTGCCCGTGGATCATGGCCTTTAGCATGGGTTTGCTGGTTTCCTCGTTCTCACTGCTATCAACAACACTGACTCCTTGGTGGTTTCACAATCTCACCGTGCTGGTAGAGCCATCTTCCACAACCAACGTGAGCGCGCGGAGCCCAGTCTTCCCATTTTGTCTGTCCTATCAATTCCATAACCCACAGTCCGCTCGCCTTGGGGTGCGCTGATATAAGCGCCCTTATTCAAGAGAAACCTCACCATGTCATTTTGGCAGACAGCTACAGCTGCTTCTAGAAGGGTCAGGGTTTCTCTCGTACCAAGATTGGGAGATTTGATATTTACTCTCGCATTAATGTCGGCGCCCTCCTCAAGGAAAGCTTGGATCACTCTCTGATAGCCGCGTTCCGCTGCTGCGGTCACGCCGCCATAGCTGTAACTCGTCAAATTTGCTCCATTCGCTAACAAGAAACGCACAATATTGACATAGCCTCTTGAGGCCGCCGATCGAAGGATGGGGCCACGAAAAGGGCTGCGCTCGACATAGTTTACATCCGCTAAGCCTGTAGATAGGACGAATTCCTCAACTGATCCTTATTACATGCAGGTTGATGATATCTGGGAGACATCAGAAGCTGGACCATCGACGATTGTCCAGCCAAAGCGGCTTCATCGAGCGGTTCCGGGAAGCATCCTGACTGGTAGCACTCGCTCGTGGGCACTTTGTGGGAAGCCAAAAGTGTTGCAATCTCCTGATACCCATGGGAAGCGGCTAGATGAAGCGGAAATCCGAAATAAATGCTGCTTGGCTGTCTGTTGTGATATTGTGGAAGCAGAGCAATGAAGAATGTATTTAGACCGAGGAATGCCGCCGTGACGATGAGATGGTCATGACCACAATAGCTAAGTCGATCTTGATCTGGAATGAAGCCAGGTTCAAGTGCTTGGAGTACATTTGAAGTCCCCATATGAGCCGCAGCGACTGTGCTTAGAGCGCTGACATACCTTTCAAAAACGCTTGAGGAGCTCGCTTGTCCCGCTTGTCCCGCTTGTTGCATCAAAGCACCTACGGTATGCTTCATAACATAGGGAAGGGTATCTCTATCATAGCGATTACAAAGTGACTCTCTGTGGGTATAAGTTGCGAGCAACAGCCTGTATAAAATATGGTCATTTTGGATTGGTAGATGTGAATATTTCGCATTGACTGCATTCTAAAGTTCCTGATCAACGATGCCTAGAGTCGCCGGTAATCTTCCTCGAAAGTCTATATGGGGATTTGTTCAACGAACGGCAAACCGATCTCAATTTTATTGCGTCTCGCATCCGTACATTGACCACTAAGCACTCGAAAATAGTTCGAATTGGTTCAAGAGGCAACAATAGGAGCTCCAAGCTGCGTACTTAGCGTAGCATGGAGCTTGAATTCCAGCTAGGTATATTGGAAAGTAAAGTCAAAGCAAAAATGGGGATCGTAGCGGGTACATGCCTTCCCTTTCATATATTGTTGGTTTGCAATGGCAGCCTAACAATGAACTCGGTGCCTGATATAGCGCTCCCAATGCTCTTATATGAGAATGAATGGACTGCTTAGCCCACTCGTAAATCGAGAAAAGACGCGTGGCATGCCACCATTGCTGCCTTGTAAGCCCAAGTTACTGCTCTTACTTCACAAATGATCTGACCATTACCCAGGAAAATCATTCTACAATTTAGAGTTCTCGATTGAATATTTCGAGATCTGGGCGCCATTTCGGCCTGTTGCAGACGACTAAGAGCTCGATCGTCGTAAGAAATCGATCTAACATATACAAACAAAGTAAGGAGAGGCATGTATGGGGCTCGTAGGTCTCACTATAATACACGATCCGTGGTTGACTGCCGCAAACGTACCATATGTTCAGTTTCTGATCTATCTTGTCTGTGCCGTCGCGCTGCAAGGTGTCTGATTAGTAAACAGCCACCAGCAGCCCTACATCTTAGCAATATTTCGTAATCTTAAAGGGTTTCGGCAATCTGGCTTCTACAACTTCCAAGTGTAAACACTTGGGGTGAGCCATCCCCTATTGTGAGATAAGTGACTAGGAGAGTGCGGGGGTGGGGAGATGAGAAGTCACAGGCTTACGATTGCTTTAGTCTGACAATTCACCGATCGCAAACTCTTATAACTCTGAAATCTATGGCAGGATGATGAATATAGGCGTACAAAACGGGAATGACAAAATTCGAAAAGGGCAGTACATGGGAGGTTGGATCAGCATGGAAAGGGTCAACAATGCGGTTCTTAGTTGTGGAAGAGCCTGTATCTATGAGCAGACGTGCAGACGTAAGCTCATTGGATTCAAACCTAGGAGACTGCCTTAGAAGCGAGCCAAGAACCCCGATCTCAGCCCTTTTTCAACACTGCTCATAACCCCCAGTAGCCTCATCTCCAGCTACAGCATTCAGGTCTCTGACTGCCGTAGAGATTCCTCCACTTCTCTTAGCATGTTTTCATGCTCAGCTTCCTGTATCCCCAATATTTCTCCTTCGTCCTCAATACACGCTCCTAAAGAAGAAACGTCAGCTCTCAGAAATCATTTAGGGGCTTAGGGAGTAGTAAAAGGAAGCTATTGAAGAAGGGGAATCATACTGCATCTAGCTTCGACCTTCTTCCTGCGAGGGTATTAGCTACATATTCGCTAAATGACAGATATGACTGCTACAGCGAAACTCACTCTATCCAATCCTTCTTGCAGTATTGCTGACTCTCTTTCTCATAGTATACATGGCAGAACTTCGTGATCAATTTATCTTCGTGCTTGCATTCGTAGTAGACGAGCGTGAGGTTGCACATGATGATTCGAAATTCAAGTTAGGTATGTCAATACAAGACTACGTTGTAATTGCTTGCAAACAAAGTTCTATCGTGCTAGCGACATGGAGATAGGACTTCCATCAAGGTAAAACATCACCTTCGATTTACCCAGATGTTACACAGCCGTGTTGTAGAAACCGCTTGTGTCACCAGGAATAGCCTTGAAGACTCCGATTGGCCTGCAGGGGACCTAACATCCGGGTAAGAAGTGAATTGCCGCAAACTTCTAAAAGGTCTTGTGAGAATGAGTAGGTATGCAATGTTGGGTATGAAAAGTGATAGGCTACGTTGTTAGCATAGACTACAGGACAATTATCTGCTCGAACGGCTGCTATTGATTGGAACCCAAAATCAACGGAGCTCAGGGACCGCACACTTCCACGCTATAACTGTGACCGTACGTGAATTTTGCCTCCTCAAGAGAATAGAACAATGTGACACGCTAACTGGTACCCAACGTACTACCTAAATATATAAATGTGCCATCCTTCCCAGACTTCCAAACTAACATCCTCCCATCACACCTACAAAAACTCTCACGGCAGTTCCATATTCGAAAAATTCATATCCGAAGAGTCACTACCTTGTCATTATTATGGACAACGCCGTTGCCGCTGCCCTAGGTCGCGCCACAACTATCACTATCTCACACGAGCATCAATGGAAGGCAAAGCGGCTGCTGGGTGAATTTCTGAGTTCCTCGAAGTTACCCTCACTAGACGACTTGCAAGGGGAGCTCGAATGTCATATCTGTAGAAAGTCATATCTCACTGAAGAAGAGCCAGAATTTCACATAAGTTTAAGAAATTGCGGACACATCGTGGGCTCCAACGTACGTTCCCTTTCTGACAATTTTCAAGTCCCTTGGGACCCTTTTTGGACTGTGGAGACACTGTTCTCATGCAAGGCCTGTGCTTTGACCAAATTGACACTGACCTCGAGATGGTGCAGTGCATATTAAAATGGCTCTCGCCCACCATCAGATAGTTGACCACAGAAACACAAGTGCAGGATAGGCATACCTTACGCTACTATCGGGACTGTCATGCTGCTTTGGGATTGAAATCGTGTTCCATGTGTCGCAAATCAGTGTTCGAGGAATGGGATGGACTCGAATACCAGACAGCCGTACGAGTGAACGGCGCACTATACTGGCCCTCAATACCGCCCGATGCTGTCACGCCCTGGTATACAAGCCCCGGGTTGATTACTGGAGAGTCCGCCATGTGGAGAGTCATATGGATGCAATTTGTACGTAGGATCTCGTCGCTAAGGCTTCGGCTTCCATTCCACTTATTAGGTTGTGAAATACCTTTGGGAGTATCATGCTCCCAAGCCATGTCTCGTGACTCATTGAGTAATTCAAAAGAACACCATTAATTCCAAAGTCTCGCAGACCGAAGCCGTCGTACGAATTGTCGAGGAATCCGACGACACCCTCGTGCCGCTCGGGCTAAGGTAGCACGTCTGGTTATTGGATATGAGTATTTCGACAATGTTCTGGAGTACTGGGAGCACCGGGACTATGCACGACAGATTTACCTATGGATTGATAATTGCTTTCCCAAACTGGATACCCAAACGGTACTTCATATCGAGGAGCTTCGTCCACTATCAGATATCAACACTGAGTGGGATCTGCAGTCTGAGATATCACAAGATCGGGTTGCGAGGGATGGCGCGAGTCTTCTCCGTGAGGAGTGGTGGTCACGACGCTTGCAGGAGCACATCGATCGGGTAAGAGCGGATACTGAAATTGATTGGGACACACCTCGAGCTTAGTATTAGGGTCTATTTCTTTTGAGGCTTGAGGCTGTGTATCACTCGCTGAAGCCGAGGACTAACAATGTCCAAGCCCGGCCTTCCGCGGAATTGGTCTGTCAAGGCGTGCAAGTTTTTGCTTCCGGTTTTGAACTATGTGGATCAGCTCTTGCATGATTTAAATACCTCTATGTTCTTCATGATCCAACAATGTCTTTAAAAGATTAGAATAACCAATCTCTGATATTGACTTAACCCTATTGGTGTCTTACGACGCTAGTAGTTGCTGCAGATAACATGCGGAACCCACGCATTGGGCTTAGATACCAACAGACGCTAGGTTTGTTCAACCACTGTAGAGCCTGGCGACCTGGGTGTACGAAAGTAATAGAGTAAGATGTCTACCTATCAACGCTCAAGCTAAATCTCAACGATTCACAAAATCTTGAAATTGAGGTAAGATGCCTCATTCGCGGCTTCAATAAAACAGATCTCGTGTCACGTTGGTCACTGTAACATCTTAGAATCGTCGCTTGTGTTGATATCAAGCCTGATCGTCTTGTATATCTGAAGTCTAGCTCGCATGTATTGGCACCACGATGAGGAGATAGATGCACGTCTGAAATTATTCTCTGAGCGCTATGTCTAGCCTTCCTATCTGGATCTCACTGTCAACCATATATCTCAGCTTATTGTCTTTCTGCTAAAGCTCTGACGGCACTAGCGATGGCTATTTCGTACAAAGATGTTATTTGTGCAACCGTGTTGTTTTGTTTCAGTCATGACAGCAAGTTAAAGGGAATGGACACCGTTAGGGCGTGCTTTGAGAAACTATCGACACATTGAGTTTCGACACAAGAGCTTTCTTCAACACTTGACGATGTATGATACTACCTCCCCTTCAGACTCCTGCTTCCAAGGTCCTCATCATCCCACCCAAGCCCACAAATCCGACCTAGCTTCAACGACAAAATATCCAAGTATCGAACCGACCTTGAACCAATACTATTGCTATCATGGAGCGCGACCCTGTCACCGGTAGTGCAGTCATAAGTCAGTCGGAAACACAACGTCTATTGAAGCAGTTCCTCAATAGCTCAAGGTTGCCAACCCTCGGTGACCTTCGCGATGAGTCCGAGTGCCATATATGTAAAGAACCGTATCTCACCGGTGAGTATCCAGAATTTCCTATTAAATTGGGCAATTGTGGACACGTCGTGGGGTCAAATTGTGTGATGAAGTGGCTCTCGCCGACCTCGCCCACAGGAAGGAACTCGTGTTCCATCTGTCGCAAACCTATCTTCGAAGGCTGGGACGCAAGCGATTATCAACCAATTATACCAGCGAGCGAGGTGATGCGTCGATTCAGAAACATAAATGTCCACACAGCCACGACGCAGAGTGAAGCTCGCGGGCTAGTGGAAGAAGAAGTTGCCATGCGCCTACACATTTGGATGCAGTTCTCTGAAGCCGTCGTTCAAGCTGTTGAGGAAGCAGATGACCACCTGGCTACGGGTCAGGCTCCTGTAGCACGAATGATACTTGGCATATTCCAGTTTGATAATTACCTAGAGCACTGGTCCCGCGACGGTGAGGTATGCCAGCAGATTCTGCGGGCCTTCCCTTCGCTGCACGAGCGATTGGTGTCGAGCTTGAGGAATCTGACTCCCCTACCGGGCATCGCAATTGATTCGCGACCGGACATCGAGGTATTGGGAGCGACTTTCCAGGTGCGCTTCGCAAATTTCCCTCGCCGCCGTGCATGGCTACCACGCTTGGAGGCACGTATGACCCATATACCTGAATCTGCAGCAGTCAGAAATATGACATTAGCGTCTAGAGCGAGTACACGGCCATCGGACAACCAGCAACAACCTTCTTGGGAACATATAGAGGATGCAACTCGAGTCCCGGCCACAGCGACCACGGAAAACACGACCGAGGCTGTAGCAGGACTCCAAGTGCCGTCACTCCCAGTCCTGCGCCAGCCCAGCACGTCTTGGAGGAATATCCCACCCTTAGAGCCACGAATTGCGAATCCGAGAGCGTCGATGTTCTCATTGCCAGACCTGACCGAGGCTCAATCTTCGGCAGAAAATCAGCCTTATCGACCTCAACATTGACTGATGATGGAGTAAGGGTAGAGGTCGAGCCAATCTGGGAGCGAGAAGGGAATCAGTGGGGGACAAGACATTCGAAAAGAATTTTTTTGCTTTTGCTCGCCAACTTCCGCATTCTAGTGAGTTAGACTCATACATAGAATAGTTGCGAAGGTCGGAAACCACTACTTCACACCGCTCGAGTCTAGTAAAGTCTTCATTTTTGTAAATTGTATAGAATTACCCGCATGCAATATTGCCTGTGATATGAGTGCCGTCTCTTGATTCAGCCTTCAGCTATTAGTCTAAGTTCCCACTTCGGGAATAGACAAAATGATTTGACCTCTGACTATACCCAGCGCCAACTCATACTCCATTGCTCGATCAGTGCAAAACTTCGTTCAACCTGCTGCTAGAATTCCGGAGTCCTAGTATAAGATCACATAAAGTCCAGGTCAAGAGCTGCAGGCCAGAAAGAATCTATATTCTGAATGCTTAGAGCGCTCGCAACAACTCAACGCCTGCGGATTTCCAGGAGTATTAGGGGTAGGGTACGCGCGAAAGGGTCGCTCAGCATCAACAAAAATCCTCGAAGCCTAATTGGATAATAAAAGATAAGAAGCAGCACGAAGCACTAAAACACTCAAACGTCAAAGCGGCTCACTTCAAAGATCAGACCAGGAGGCTGTTTCAATCCTTTTCGGCCCCGATAACGCAATTCATGCCACCAATTGCGGTTGATCCGCCCCACTTGTTCGTATTGGAATCAGTATCGACTGAGATCACGTTAGTATCTATCTAGGCTATGTTTCGGACGTAGTGCCCTTTCAATTATCCACTGCAGATTGAAATCCTAAGGCGCGATTTGAGGTATCCAGAGGAACCGTACCTCCAGGACCCGTCCCTTTCTGTATGGTCGAGGTAAGGGTACCGTAACCCGTGATAGGAAAAGAATCTGACGTGCCGTTTGCGACTGCAGCCCCGTTGCAACTTATTGCTATTTCGGTAAAAGCATCGGCGCGCATGCAGGTCATAGGGTAGTCATAGTACTCAGTTCGTCACTGTTGCAGACTACATTGCTTTGCGCAGGCTGATCGGGTACTAGAGTGGCTGTGGCGGAATTCGCAAGTAATGCCACTATAACGGGAACGAGAGAATTGGTTGGGTGCATGCCTGAAGATGGAAACAAAAATGAGAGTGTCGACGATTGAGCCCGGAACATTACATTTGAGCGGTTCTAGAGGTAATTGTGTTTGTGGCCTGATTATGAACGTAGACGAGATAGCTAGTTGAAAACGCCGGAAACGAGGGCGACACATCCAATACATATGTATTTATGTAGCTTATTCTCAATATTTTTGGATTATCCATCGGTATGACCGTTGTTAAACAAAGTGCCTTTATGTTTCTTTTCCATGCTCTTATCGATTCCGGCTTTGCCTTAGTTGCTAGTAACTTCTTTGTACATCTTGTTAGCCTCGCTTCTTAAGGCTACGTAGTCGGACAAAGACATTCCACGATCTCCGATTTTCATTGTCCGTTTCGTCTTCTGGATATGCTCAAAATAATGCTCTTCCTTTTCTTTGTCACTTAGACGCCCAGATCGAGCTGACATGAAACGCGATAGACCGCGGCGAGGATTTGGGACACTTATCAAACGCTGACAGTGGACACCTTTGGCAATTCGAATTTTAAGAGTAATGATATGCGTTGACTAGCTGGGTATACCAGAGGTACAGTTCATGAGTGTAAAGTAAGATACCTGCATGGTGCTCTTATACTAATGTTTGCGTTGATCGATACGGATGATGTTCCTCTCCATATATTGTCACAACTGGAAGCAAAGCATTCCCTGCCATAACACAAAAGGTGCAAATCACAGCCACAAGCGATTTTGGTTATCCATAGGTTAGGTCGCGAGGTTTTCAAGTCAGAATCTCACATTCAATCTGGCTTTCAAGTCCAACATCTCAAATCTTAATCTTCATCAAACTTCACTTGAGCAGCTTTGCGCCCACTCTCGAGCCGCTTGAAGCAAAAGAGTTCAGGAGAAGCTCAAAGTTGGAGCCACCCTTGAGTTGCGCTGTGGTCTCGGCACACTCATCAGGATCATTTTTCAGCATAGTGCAGACATTCAAAGCCTTGTCTTGCTAGCAACAGTAAACACATTTTACCAAGGTCTACGTCTTATACGTTGTTCCTTCGATTTTGTCAACTAGACAATAAGAACTCGGTGCGGCGCGCCTCTGATTGTCAATTCACGAACACAGAATTTTCGACACAATATCATTGTTCAACACATCTGGAATCACTTCCATCTTCTCCTTACGCTTTGATTTTCTTCAGACCTAGACTC
>JAABUS010008076.1_pt1 | contig 11702 bp, 21 predicted proteins | sample 5560161 | NCBI WGS metagenome assembly JAABUS01 (sample SAMN10711885, study PRJNA513376) | rock metagenome | isolation source: Antarctica rocks | place: Antarctica: Victoria Land, Trio Nunatak nord | collected 2016-01-04 | reverse complement strand
CCCAACTCAGGACTTGCTCAAATTCTGTACACTATAATCTATAGACACTATTAGTAAGTGCAGTGCATGCATGCTGCATTGGATTAGGACCCATGCATGGTCTCACTGTTTAGCACTCATTGAGGCAACTGGACTCTCAGTCAACATGTCAGGGAGTGTGCAACTCAAGCCAGCGGCATGGCAGGGAGTTAATTGCAGGTCCTGGCCCTAGTAGTCGTGATGATGATTCACCAGCCAAAGTACTTTGTAGTGACAGGATTATTGCACCTACTGCTAGTGTGACCACTCAGGTCCAGATCAGGGCTCATCAGGGATCCTCATGAGCAGAGACTCTGGTAGGCTAAGGGGCTGTGTCATCATTGCATAGAAAAGAACCCTGAAGCACACAAGGCCAGATCTGAAGCACCCAAGGCCAGATCCTGGAAACTATCACTGTAAGATCAAGGGAGTAGCGGCTCAGCAAGCGCCTGCTGCCTTCAAGCCTGAGGATTGGCCAGTATCAATTGAGCCCTGGCAAAGTTCTGTGTGAGCAAGTCAGCTCAAATAAGTGTGACACTGACAATGTTTCATGTACATGCGTAGCTGATGGTTCTGGGTCTCATTCTGAATGAGGCAGAAGATTTGAAGCTGCAACAAGTGTCTGACACAACCATCACAATTATTCTCACAATTGAGAATGATGGCACAACTGTTTCAGACCCAAGCTCTTCATTTGCAACATTTCAGCATGGTGACCAGTCTGGGCAGCATACATTCATCTATGCACCTGTTGCAGTACTGTTAAATCGCCATCAGCATCATCCCTACTGCAAGACATATGTGTGATGCATCTGCCTGCGCTGTGCTTCAAGTCATGGCAGCATCCAAAGGCTCAAGAACAGGGCATGACAATGCTGCATGAGTGTAAGAGGGGTGACCTGTTTGAACTGCAAACTTGCTGTGGAGCTCAAGGCCAGCTGGCACATTGGTTGTATACCTGCCTTGCAGATTCAGGAGCTGGCTCGAATCTTGCTTGGTGAAGAGCCACAGAGCCAGGTGCGCCTGTTTTCAAGCTCACCTATAGGCTCTGTCCTGCAGAGAATGCAGAAATGGAATGCCCTACAGCATATTGTTTCAAGAGAGAGATCGTTAAACCTAGTTCATCACCCTGAGGGGCTCCAGTCCTGTTAGTCAAAAAGAAGGATGGCAGTCTTTGCATGTGCATTGATTGCAAAGCTCTTAATAAAAGAGTTGAGAATAAGCCTTCGCTGCCCTGCAATTGGTGACTTGCTTCATCAGCTGCATGGTGCTTCAGCCTTTTCTTCTCTTGTCTTGCAGAGCGGTTATCATCAGATTACAGTCAAGGACGGTGTGATTAAAATTAAACTGAATGAGACCCCTGTGGGTTAAGAATGTTTCAGAGTGCTCAGCTTTGGAGTCCAGCAACTTTCCAGGCTGCTTTGCACACCATGCTCTCAGAGAGCACACTGGTATTCAACAAAGCCGTGAGATGCATGCCAGGAATATGAGATTTGTGCTCAACACATGATGACCAAATGAGTTGTGCACTCTAGAGATTCTCGAGTGATGTAAATCAAGTGAAAAGTCGTTTGCCTGCAGGTGCGCACAAAGTGCTCAAGTGTGGTTTCGAAAAAGTTTGAGCTGCAGCCCTGAGCTGAGCTGAGCTGAGCTAGTCAGTTTGAGCTGCAGTTCCTTAGTCATACTATAGGTAGGCGTGGCCATCTGGATGGATCCTGTGGAGATGGCTGCCATCTCAGATCGGCTTGTACCAAAAAATGTCCTGCGATCTTCCCAGGGCTTGGCTACATACTTCAGAACCTTTGTGCGACGATTTGGAAAGCTGATAAGCCCCATGATTGACCTAACCATGGCCAAAGTGCCCTGGGCCTGATCACAATGCTGTCAGGAGGCCTTGCGTACCAAGCTTGCTTTGTTAATCTCTGGTGTGCTGGTACTGCCGGTTTAACATCAAGCGCATGATGTTGCGTCAGTTACTGCCAAAGATGCTTTCCCAACTCAGGAAGGTAAGACTGTAGCCTATCAAAGTGAGAAGTCGATGGCGTTGTCCCCTGCAGACCTGGACTACACCCCAGGTGAGTAGGAGCTGGTTGCTGTGGCACACAATGAGAGGGTATGCCACCGTGACCGGCAAGGGGTGAATTAACAATGGCTACAGATCATAGCCCTCTTGAGTCTCTGCAAAGTCCATGTAAGCTAGGTCTGTCAAGGCGTCAGGTCAGGTGGTCAGAGTAATTTCAGGCCTTTGAGTTCAGGTGGCACCAGGTAGACAGAATGTAGCAGATCACCTCAACAGTGAGCAGCATGAGTATCCGCAGTGACCAGAGGGCAAAGCAGGACAGAAAGCCTGCTGCTCACCCCCGTGCAGACCCTAGCCCATTTCTGCCATCAGACCTATGACAGGTTTACCTCAAAATCCTGACACTGTTACTGAACAGCAGGGCTTGCTGACAGACTCTCAGCAACAGGTTTTGCAAGGCTTATATGCACATGAAAGTTGTTTTGCTGTTTAGCTGCTTCTGTACACAATCTACATCCTCAAGATGACCAACATATTTTTACTCAGAACGGTATTATGTCATAAGTGTGCATTAATTCACTGTACTTGCATTTGAGTCAACACATGAGTCATGATCTTTGCTGTCTGCAATGAGATGCTGGTGTGCTTGCCTCATCAAAACAGCTGGTCACATGCTGTTGAACATTTGAATGAGAGGCTTACTCATCATTCGTACAGACCTGGTACTGTGCGACAGCCTTAGTCAGGTGTCAATCTGCAGTGCCTCTGCAGGGCTGGCATTCCAAATGCAGGCAAGAGAAGCAGTCCAGCCGTCTGAACATGTGCAGAAGAAGTCTTACATGCGCAAACATTGCTTGTGAACTTTTCTGTGATGTACAAGCACAGATCTGCATGGGCTCACACTGGCAAGCTGCAGATCATATCACCTTTGCTTCTCCTTGTCATTGCATGTCCCACACAGCTGAGTCAAACAACCTGATGTGACTACATAACAGCATGTGATCACGTTGGTTGTTTGTGCTGCAGATGACAGTAGTGTAAGATCTGGAGCCACAACTGGTAGAAGTGACCTGGGAGAAAGAGGCAACTCTGAAGGCAGACCTCAGGGGCACGCCTTCTGATGTTGGATCTGTTCCTGGCAGTGATCAGCAGCAAATCAAGACCATTGAGTACCAGCTAGGCAAATGATGACTGCTCTAAGGCACAGAACACAAGCAACAGGGGGTCTGAAGGTGTTCAGTGGAAACAGCAGGAAGTGCAGCACCCTGTTCAGCCTTGAGTATGGAGCCGCTGCTTGCAACAGCTCACACTTGTGCTGAGTGAGGTTGCTGAGACTACAAAGATGATTGCTCACTGGGGAGTATGAATGGCCAAAGCTAATTGGCAGTCTCACAGCCTGTGCTGTAACACTCTACATGGCAAATTGCAGCAAGCTTCTGGCTGCTATCCTTGCTGTTGCTCAAAATGTGACAGTGGTGCTTGAACTTTGTGTATTCTATGGCGGCGGCACAGCAACGTTTTGTAGGAGATGCGCATCTGTTTGTCAGATTGCATAGCAAGCTTACATTCTTAGACCTCACTTACGTAAAAGCTGATGGTAAATTCGTCTGGACAAGCAGAATGTTTGCTTGCGCGTCAGTATGTGCTGCTGTGAAAACTGTCTCATTCACCTTCAAAATGATTGTTGCAACCCTCAATGCTGGTATCCTCTCCCTCACATTACAGGACAGTTGTCATAAGCAGACTCATTGCAGCTGACGAAGCCATCATTGGTCAGAACCTGACAATGCTGTGTGCTTAGGCTTTGCAGCTAACCGTCTCCCTATGGTTCAGCTATCAACGTCTACCATGTTGTTTATTGCTGTTACTGCAGGTTGGCCTCATTACATTGCAGTCAAATGCTTATGACCTATGAAGCAACATCTTGGAGCCTATTTTAGCAGTGTTCAAACATTCTACGTGTCAAGCATATGCAAAATCTGAGCAGCTCCTGAGTTTTTCTGCTGAATTGAGTGTCACACAGTATCCTAAATCTTTCTGCTTCTGGCTACACATAGCTGCAAAAGTGTAAGGGGGAGACTGCTCCCTCAGCTTCTAGCCAGTCATCGCAGCTTATGCCTGACCTGCATCAGACATACACCCATTGATTGCAGTCCAGTTGACAGTGTTCATGTGAAGCAGAGTTGAGTGGAACAGTGAGCACAACATCTATACATGTCATGCTGTCAATATTCATGTTGACATGAACAAGCATGGCGATTTGCTTAGCACAGAATCACCTTACTGTCCTTTTGTGCTGCGCGTTGCCTGCCGCTTCTTACTGGCACCAACAACCGCCTCATCAGAAGCCTCTGCTGTGCGCTTCCTGCTGGCACGTGGCTTCACAGTTCCTGCCTTGCAGGCCCCCTCACCTCCTGCTGCAGCCATCGCCCCCTCGCCTCCTGCTGCTGCGCTTGCCAGGCTGTTGAGGTCCTGGTTCTCACCTTGCTTTGCTGAACTGGCCTTGGCGGCTGCCACCTGACTTTTACCAGCTGGCACAAGATGACTGTCACTGGCTTGAGCTGCCTCAGCTGCTGCCCCAGTTGCTGGCTCAGCTGCTGCCTCAGTGGCATCATCTGAGGCTGCAGCACCTGCTGAGAGGTTTGCTTGGAGGCTATCGACAGAGGCCACATGGCTGGTGTCTGCAGCTGTGGAGCCTGCTGCAGCCTTGGCAGCTTTCCTTGCCTCTGCTTCTGCCCGTCGCTGTGCTGCAGCTGTCTGCTTCACCATTCTCTGCAAGCATGCCATCATTGGCTGATTAGACCTGATGACAGTGACGCCAGAAAGACGACCAAGCTGATGCAGCCAGCATGGGCTTGGATGCTGATGATCCACAGGTGGTCAGGTGTCACCCAGTGCCTGTGACAGCACTGCTGGCCATGCTCACCAGGCAAAGGCTTGGGTCACAGTAGCAGCAGCACTGTGGTGCACTTGGCCACATGGTTCTGATGGGCAAACTCGCATCAGGAGTGGTCCATTCTGCACAAACAGGAAATGCAGAAAGGACAACATGTGTGAGACACGACCTGCATGAGGACAAAGTCAGACAAGCATTTGCAGCTTTGGCATGTGAGTCCATCAGGCAATGAGCATGTCACAAGTCAGACATGCTGTGAAGGTGGCAGTAGGTGATGGGGTACTTACCCTGAGGCAGGCATGCACTTCGGGCACATCCCCGCCCTGATCAGCCAGCATGCCCTCTATCAGCCCCCTGTCAAAGTCTGGGAAGTCTCGGCACAGCCCAGCCAGATCATCTTCTGCATACAACCAATCCACATCATCAGTTTCACATGGTATCCATGGTTGAATGCCCATGGTTGCAGCAGACAAGCAACTACTCAATATCCCAGCACACCTATGCTGCCTGTTGATGCTTGACAAAACAGGATTTGCAGCAACGAAAGTGAGATGTGCTGTCTACACAGGGCAAGAAGGGTGATCACAGCATAGGCGAGGCCATGACAGCAAGCTAAAGGCAGCACAATCAGCTCAAGTTTGTGGTGTGTGAGAAGGGGATTGTTACCTTGTGCAGTGGTGGACTGAGGAGCAGGGACTGAAGGTGGTGCATCAGGCAGAACTGTCTCAGATGGTGCGCCTGCTGCAGCCTCACTCCTGACAGCTGCTTGGTCCTGCTCACTCTCTTCCTCTGTAGAACGCACATTTTAGCAGTAGTAAAGGCTTGTGAGAGCAGCCCCCCCCCCTCATCAGCTTGGCATGGCAACATTCAGCTTAGGCCCAAATGGTACATCCATGTTTACACTGCCCATGCATGTGCTATGCAAAGTGAGTGTATGGCATCACAATGGCATGACGCATACAGGTTGTCTGGGGGGTGAGGTGTACGCATGACTTGTGCACCTGTCATGTTATGCAATATACAGGCAGTGTGACAAACCTGCAGCATCTCCAGCAGCAGCAGCAGGCTTTGGGCCCTTGCCGGCTGACAGGAGGCCCTCCTCAGCCATGGCCTCTGCGTCCTCCACCTCCTCTGCCTGCATGCGCATCAACCTGTCACTGCAGTCTTGTACAAAATTACATCATATCGACGTCCTGATTGTCCTCCGCCTGCACATGCACTGAATATGTGCAAATGCAGTCTATCTCAGTCAGCAAACAAGGTGGAAGCAAAAATGCTGCCGGCCGATATGCTTGCCATCGCTCCTTCACAGATCACAGGCAGTCAGATCATGTCAATGTGCACAAAAAATGACGCAGATGTGCAGAGCACAAGCATGCATGCTTCAGGAATGCCTCCCCTGCTGACTTGGGACCACATTACCAGCCCAGCATATGCATACAAACTAAGCAAGCATGTGAGTCACGTACATAACTGTAAATGTCTCTCATCCCTCCATGAATAGCTGTCTGGCGAGGTGCAATGCACTTTGGAGCTGCAGGGTGGCAATGGCATGTAACAAGCAGTTGGTGGTAGACACGGCAGGTTGTGATAGGAAGGACTGACCAAGGCTTCCACGCCTTCAGCAGAGGGGGCGGGCGTCTCCAGCTTGCGAGCCACTTCCTGAGCTTTCTGTGCCCCTGCCTGCAGCTTCTCAATCACAACCTGCATATCCCTGCAGCAGCCATGACACCCTTCCGTTGGTCAGACTGAGTGAGCAGTTCACTCAAGCTGTTGGTGGCTCACTTGGTATGCCAGTGTCCCTCTTGTTCTGAGCTGCTTGCACTACTGCTGTGCATTGCAATGGTGTGCATGCTGGCCTTACCACGTTGACGCCAACTTTCCATGCAGAGGGGTCATGGACACGATCTTGCCACAAACAACAGTTGTTACTTTGTTCATCAGATTTGTATACAAAATAATACACTACTTACAATTGCTTAGTGAAGATGACAATTCCCATGTTGTGAATTCCTGTAGTTTGTCAGGCACTTCAAAGGTCGGAATCTTAATACTAACTTGGTCTCGTTGCTTTTCATCCTTGCCCAAAAAGGCTGAATAAATTGCGCTTTTAACAAACAGCACAGATCAAATAAAGTACAAGAACGGGCATTTCACAGTGTCTGCGTCACGCAGGAAGGCCTGAACAGTGAGCAGCACCTGTTGACCTGGGAGTTGGCAAGGAAGTCAGCAATGTCTGCCTTGCAGGTGGGGCAGGGCTTCACCACCTTCTGCACTCTCAGGGTCCTGCCAGCCCTGGCACCCCTGTTCAGCACCTCCCCTTGACCCTGCACACATGGGCTACGCTTTGCTTGTTATGCATTTGAGCTGGGTAGCATCACCCTGCTGGTATCTGCTGCCTGTGCTGTCCTGTGCCAGGGGATGGTATTGCAGGCAACTTATGACCTGTGCGTGTGCTTGCTATAATGCCAGTAGCTCTGAATGCCTGACACCAACAGGTTTGTGACTGTTGCTGCTCAAACGAGCCGCGCAGAAAACTGGAATACAGGTGAGTGAACCATAACAAGAACCGAGAACTGTGTATTTGTGGCAAAGTGCTATACACACAATGACCAAAGGCTGTATATGCACTGCACTGTACTTGAATTGCAGAAATGTCATGGCATGCAGCCAGGTCACATGGATCATATCAGCTGCTGTCAGCCAACACAGGCTTGTAAGCATGCGCTCTTTTCCAGAGGCTTTGTGACAGTGTACCTGAAAGTGCTTCTCTAGGCAAGGGCGGCAGAAATGGTGCCCACATGGAGCACTCACAGGCTCACTCAGCACACCAGAGCACAGCTTGCACTTGAACTCGCGCAGAGCACGCTCTTGTTCTGAGGCCTGAAAGCACCAAACATCCAATGATTGTAACGCAGGTAGGAATGAGCAAAGCATGAGGAGTCAATCCTGAGGCATCTGACACAGAAAGAGGTCACATCCAAAAGCAGATCTTGGCAGATGCAGATGGGGCTGCAGGGGTAGCAGATATCAGCGCCCAAACTGTGCACTGAGTCCTGACTGCACCTTCTTGCGCAGCTTCTTGGGTGTGTCGGGCTCGCCACCAGACTTTTGGCTGACAGGTGGCGGTCGAGCCCAGCCCCACTCCTTCTTGTCACCACTCCAGTCCCTGTGGTGTGACAGACAGAGCATCAAGCCAAGGTGTCTGTCTGATCAGCCACAAATGTCAATCTGTGCACAATCTGTGGAGAATAACAAATAAAGACTACACCTTTCGGCATCAATTTGATAGAAAAGCCAAGTGTTATACCGGGCTGCCCAGGTGTGCAGAATCTTTAAGTGTTCAGCAAAATGTGCTTGCAATGCTGGTGGTCTTCCAGTTTTGGCATCTGGCGTGAGAATCACATAACATTGACTGTTGACTGCACGACGCTCAGGCTGCGCAACAACGGGACCTTGTTGCCGGCCAGCTGCTGCAGGCCAAAGACCTGCGTGCTGATAGTCAGTACTCTGCCCCGCCTATGCCTGGCAGCTGCCAACAGGCACATTTGTTGACAGCACAGCTGCTTGGCGGGCCACAACATGGGCAAGTGGAGAAGAGACAGAGGCGGGCTTAGAGTCAGCAGGGGCAAAACAGGCGCTCACCACCAAGGCTGGTCAGCAGTCTCATAGATGGTGCCTTTGGCTTCCTTCATGTCATGCACAGCGTCTGCTGGCAGCTCTGCGCCCCAAGCCGAGTCTCCCACATCTGCAGACAGGGTCAAGCTAGGAAAGAGTTGTGTAAAAGACTTTGCTCTTGATACACATCTGAATGCGAGTGTGTGCCACATGCAGCTTCTCCCCTGAGATGCAGCAGCGTTGTCAGTGGATGGGCTTCCCGACACAATCACATGCAAGATTGTAGGCAGGTACTTGAGTGGTAACAAATGATACTTCCTGGCAGCAATGCATCATGTGCCGAACTACTCACACTTGCAGGTTCAAATCAGAAGAGCTTAATTGCCTGAAGGTCACAAAGAAGGTTGGCTGATCCTGAAGTCCTGCTTAGATGTATGTCCCAGCTTGCATAGGTCAAAGCTTCAATAGCATTGTTGGCTTTGATATCATGTCGTAGTCAATGCATGAATTAAGTGCTAACCCACTCACAGCCCCCTAAGTTAGCTAGACTTGTGCCAAGCACATGCAAGTTGAGTATGGCATCAAGCTCTGTGCAGTCAAGGAACGTCAAACTAGGCAAGCTGATTTGCGGCAAGCTGATTTGCAGCAAGCTGCAACTCAGCTACAAAATGCCCGTTGAGCGTGATGTCAGGTCAGAGCAAAGGGGCCACCTTCAGTAGACCAAGGTGCAGGCTCATTGTCACATCTCACAAAGAGGTACCGGCACACCAGGAACTTCTGCATGCCGGCTTTGCGCCAGCAGCGCGCAATGCGGTAGATGCCATCATACCGCACTGGCTCCTCCTCTGTTGGTGCATAAGCAGACCGCTTCTCCTGCAATGCACAGGTCAGCAATTGTGCTGGTGTGATGGCACATGTGTCATGCTGCCTGTACCAAGTTGATCTGCCAGTGCCATGTAGCAATTTGATGCACAAGTTCATCAAAGGGTTTGCATCAAAGCAAGAGCAACAGGAATAACATGCAGCTCAGGAATCTCATTGTAGCAGTTGCTGTAAAGATGAAGCTGTGTGATGGGCTGGAGTGTTGCACACAAGCAATCCATGCTGTGCAGGAGTTTGACTGGAGTCAGATCAACGTACCTTGTGCGAGCGCACCACTCTCAAAGGCAGCCCCTTCTGGCAGGAGATCAGCAATGCTTTGTTGCTGCTCTCAAACTTCTGGTCAAACGATTGTTCCTGCAACATTTATAGGGCACCATCTGTCAGCAGCTAGCCTAAATCATGCGAGGAGCCTACTGTGCTTCAATGAACAACTTTTCAAGTGCAGTGCTTGCAGCTTCAACCTATGAAAACTTCCAATGTAGAACCTCAGCAACAAGCTGACCAAAACTGGCACTGAATACTTTGCTAAGCTGCCTGCAACTTTGTCAATCCCTGTCTCACCTTGTTGGTGCGTTTGTTGCCGCTGAGATCGCGTCCACCGCTGCCTGTGTACAAAAACCACTCCCCTTCGTCCCTGTCATCCTCGTACCTGAAGGTGCAGTAGCAAGATTAGCAAGTATTGTCAATCCAAACTGTTGCCACTTTACAGTAGTCCGCTTCATATTGTAGTCATCATGTGGGGACAGAAGCGGGAAACGCAGCATTGAAAGGGTCAGCTGTGTGCAAGGGCACGTGTTCTGACACATGGCTACCCTCCAGATGGCTTACCCTCCAGACAGAACTACAGACTGTGCACCCACATTGGACTGGCCTGCAATGCCAGCCACATGGGGGAAGTGTGCGCCCCACTGACGGCAGTCCAGCCTGTCCTTCCAGCTCTCACCCACTCTGACCCCCTGCAAAGAACTTCCAATATCTTAGACAGTATAAGCTGCACTTGCAGGCAATTGAATGCTATTGTTTTGAAACCGTCCCTCGGGGCTAAGTATACGCCTTTGCTTGCAACAGATTTCTCATGACGTCATATAATGTATCAAGCTCATCAGTAACATACAGTCGTCAGCGCACTGGCGCATGGGAGCAGAAGCAACAGATGCAAGTATGCCAAGTGCAACGTCAGCTGATGCTGAGGTAGTATTGCACAATGGTGCAAGACTGACTCACCAGGCCTCTAGGATCAGCTTCTGGAGGAATAGGACCAAAGTGATCATTTGGCACGGTGACCATGATTCTGCCACTGGCTGCATTAGCCCTGCCAGCTCTTACTGCTCTTGCAGTGGTGAAAGCCTCATCAGGCCGGTCTTTGTCCCTGATGCGCTCAAAGTTGCTGATGTTGCCAGGCTCACGCACTCCTTGCTTGGCCATTCTGATGGCAGTGGTAAGGGCTGTGTTGATACGAGGGTTGGCAGCAAACTTTGCTGGGAAAGGGTTTCGGCACGTTGGGCAAGTCTTCTTGCCTTGCGCCACCCACTTCTTGAAGCACGCCAGACAGAAATTGTGTTGGCATGGTGCCTGCAGTCACAGTCAGTATAAGCAGCAAAAAGCCAGGTTAGGTTGCTGAAGTAGGCTAGCTTTTATAGCTCACCGTGACAGGTCGAGCACACAAGTCCATGCACATTGCGCACTTCAGACTGTCATCGAACATGGCAGGCTGTGTTGGGACTTCAGCTGCTGCACCTTGCGAATCTGGCACACAAGTTTGAAAAGATCAGGTGCAATTGCTGCAAACGTATAATGAACAAATAGTTGCATACAAAACAAGGCACCTGTAGCAGACTCTTGGGGTTGAGCCCACTTTCCACTCAGCAGTTCTTGGCGTTTCTTGGCTTTCTCTACATCCGTCAAGCTCGGATCACGCTGAATTGCCATGATCTGCTGCGTGATAGTATTGCCCTCCATGTTGGCGCTTCGGCGCTTCGCCGCGATTCTAGCCTTCCGTGTGCCAGCAAGAAGCGGATGCCAAGAGACAGGTCGCTTGGTCAAACGCGCTCGAACGGGTCAAGATCTGACCACAGCAGGTCACCGTGATGAAACTAGGGCACCTCGGATTGTCAGTTGCAAAAGGCAGATGGAGGCACTCAACGTACACACAGAGGCAGCAGGCGACTTTCAAGCGTGCCACCGTTGACGGTCAACGGCTAAGCTCCTTGAAAACTGTAGTAGAGGCGTACGCGCACGGCATGCGGAACTTCCCCTTGTCAACCATTC
>JAABUS010008074.1_pt1 | contig 11704 bp, 11 predicted proteins | sample 5560161 | NCBI WGS metagenome assembly JAABUS01 (sample SAMN10711885, study PRJNA513376) | rock metagenome | isolation source: Antarctica rocks | place: Antarctica: Victoria Land, Trio Nunatak nord | collected 2016-01-04 | reverse complement strand
AGGGCTACCACCCCTCGAGCTCATCAAGCCCACCCCATATTCATCCCTTTCAATCCCTTCTTGGTAGCCCCCCCCTTCTTATTCTCCCCCTTTACCTCAACCATCCTCGCACCCTCCACCAGCACCGTAACATTACGATCGGTACGAACCCACACTGTAGGTACCCCCACGTCAGCCTTTGGCTGTCAATAGTGCGGTAATCAACCCGCGAAACGAACCGGTTCTCCGTCCTCCACCCTCAAGCTTCTCGACAGTCTCGCTCATCGTCATCTCATGCACGTGGCAGATTTCCGGCTTCTGTTCCTTTCCATCCTTCGTATTTTCCTCATTCCCCTCCCCCTGCTTCCCCTCGGCGTCGTTCTTTCGGGTTCCGTCCAAGTTAAAGCCTTTTCTGACGTAGCCATTGCGGTTGATCGGAGGCATAGGGAGGGTCTTCTTCTTGCCGTTTTTGTCCTTCTTTGGCATCAGGTGTCCATATTTGCTCTTTTTTCCCTACGAATAGAGCATTGTTGAATTAGCCACTGCATCTCAAAACGCACCTCCTGTGATTATGTTGCAGAGCTTATGGGAGTTGTGTGGGAAGGGGCATACCTTCTTGTTGCCCTCGTCTTCGTCCGAAGATGATGTGGTGTCAGTCGCTTCCTCGACATCCGAAGAGTACTCGACGGCAGCCTGTGGCCCTATCTTGGTAATGACAGGCTTGTCTGCATTGCTAAACGTCTTGCTCGACTTGGCTTTCTGTGCGAGGGTTTCGGGTGGGAGGAGGGTAGCTGGTGCGGTGAGGGTTTGGACGGTGTGGAGAGGGGATTTGGTGGCATCTGCGGGTGCGGAGGTGGATGGCTCGGTTTTGGGAGCTTCTTCGGCTGCGTCTTTCATGGTCGGTATGGTGCCTATGGTGGGCGCGGTATTGATATGGAGGATTGTGTGCGGGTTGTTTGCCATGGTCGTGAAAGGGTTGTAGACGCGATTTGTGAAGGGAAGTAGAGTATAATAGGCGAATAAAAGGAGGAAGAGCTCGCTGCTGCTTGATGTGGTGTGGTTTGTACCCCCTCTCGTGCTGTACTACCATCTGAAACTCGATCGAAGGGCGAAATGAACGTCATGATGCCCTTGAACCAATGGCGAGCGGTCGGTAATCAGATCCGTGGAGTATTCGTGTAGCACGAGGTGTGGTGTCTTGGGTGGCAAGCTGAGAAAACCGCATCAACAATGATGACATATTCCTCGCAATTCCAAGCGTCCTTTTCACATGTCTCTCCGGTAGTCGACCCTTGTTGTGCCGGACTGTCGCTCAACAAGTTGAAAGAGCGTCGTCAAATAGCGATACCCAACGGAAGATCCAAGCCCCTCCTCACTCGTCTACCTCATTAAATACCTGGCCTTCTTCTGGACCAACGGTTCTTTCAATTCCCAACCCAACTGCTCCTCAAGCCTCCCATCATACCTCTCCACATCCTCTCTCGTCTCTCCCTCTCCCAAGGTCATCGCCTTCTCTAGAACCCCAACCTCAAAGGCATTGACCCATCTTCCACCCACAATCTTCGCGCTGCTCAATCCGCGGAAGGTCAAAAACTTCCTTAGAATATTGTGTCTTGTCTCAAAGATCCTTGGATCGCGAAGCGGTTGACTTCCCTCGCCGAATGTACGGGTATCCCACTCCTTAACATTGATGACGATCCTCTGTAGCTGGTGGCGTGATTTGAGCCAGTCGAAGAGAAGGAACCATATCCGCTCTGTCCTGACGTTCAGGGAGCCTGTAACCTCACCCTCATGGAAATGAAAGCGCAACTCCTTCACCTTCTGCAGGAGGGACCCGATGCGCTTGAGCCACCAGAGAGCAAGCGTTGGGTCTGAGAATATATAAATGTTGCTGCCGTAGAATGCCGACATGGCTGCCTGGTAGAACGCCATGTCCCCTAGCCGGAGGAATAATCCAATGTCGATGTTGGTAAGGTCTTTGGTGGCAAGATAGGTGTCTTGGACACTACCCACATTGTAGCGCGGCGCGACCATTCGGGGAGGATAGTAGGCGTAGACGGCGTAGAAGAGTATGCGTCCCTGTATGTTTGAGGGACAGCGCCGGAAGGCAAAGGGTTGGGAGGGGTCGTAACCGGGGAAAGGCCATCCTTCAGGGTCTTGGGGTTGTAGACTAGCCCCAGATAAGAGTCACATTATTGGACAAGTCAGACTCACTTACCTCAGTCTGATTGCCTCTTCTAGCTCCGCTTGCTCCTTCTTTTCCGCTAGCACCCTCTGCATCTCCCTTATTCTACTGCCAGTCCCAGTCCAGTTGCGCTTTTGGGACGGCATTTAGCCGGTCTAGAGCAAGAAACAGTAAGGTTAAAACCTAGAGGAAGTGAGGTCCGGTATCTTTTTGAGGTTTATGAATTTCGCTTAGCGCTCATCATCGCTGCGCGTTGACCAATAAACAAGCCACTTATGCTCTGGAGAACTACTAAAGAAGTAGTAGCTGGCTCAACCTACTCTGTAACAGCCTATATTTTCCTCAAGATCGCCAAAAGCCGAACTACTTACTACTTAAAGCAAGCCCAAAACAAACGTTTCTTATTCAAATTGCCGAGGATATTAGCCCCTTTCCCACTCAAGATGACTAGTAAACAGGCTATATTTTTCTGAAGCGGCTCAAAAAACAACTTAGGTCTTGCTTAAGACGATCACTAGACGACCCGTGTTTACTCAAGACTGCAAAAAGACGACTTGTAAATTGCTCAAAATCACGAAAAATACACGATAGCTGGCTTGACAAACCTATTAGAACATCCTGTTCGAGATCCCCAAAAAGGAATTGACTAACCGCTTAAAATGACGAGCAAACAAAATAGATTCTGCTCAGTAAACCTATACAGTCAGCTTGGTCATAGCATACTTCTAATTCTCATCTTCTTCAGCTAACCCCAGCTCACCTACGCCGTCTGCGCAGTTCTCCATCGCTCTAAGTCATTGAGCGTTGGCTTTAGAGCTGCCCGAGAGAGTGGAGAAGGGCGAAAAGCTCACTAGTAACACCGGGCTTCTCTACTTTCACGGATTCTTAACGAGTGCCAAACAAGACACATGCGACTCAATACGTCGCAGAGGCTTACCAGAATAGGTGCTGCTATTTTCACATATCTGCGGTTGACTTCCATGGCTGGGACAAGCAGCTATGCAATTGGGGGTGGGTTCGTCTGACGGAAAAAACCATGGCATGAGCATGAATATGGGTAATTCAATGTCTCCTTTCCCCTTGAAAAGAGCGATCAAACAAGACAGAGGTTGCTCAAGAAGTTGTAAATGCTTGTTTCGAACTTAGTGGTATTGCTGTGCACCGCCATGGATACAGACTGCCGGAAAGAAGTGCAACTGTGGATATACCAGGTACTAACTGCCGTATGCATCACCCCATGTATCAGCCTCTTCCTCCACAGCGTCCTCAATTGTCGCCACCCTCCTACCTTCCTCCTTCTCCTTCCGCTTTCTTTCCTCCTTGGTGACCAGTCGACTTGGCGTCATTGGCGTCATTGGTGTGTATGGCATATAGGCACTGTATGGAGTCACGGGCACGCCAGTACGCGGTGTGCGAAGACTGTGCTTTGGTAGTGGGCGCTCAAGTACTGTGGCTTTGATTGTAGACTGAGGCCTGTCAGAATTGTAGTTGGTTGGATGTTGGCTTCGTAGGGGTAGAGGAGCGCTGCTGAGAGGATGTTGGTGAAAGCTGTCTTGTGAGCTGGGACCGGGGTTGGCCAGAGCATGGGTGCGCAAAGTCAGGGGTGCAGGCGCTTTCTTTGGCCTGATGAGATCACGTCCTGACTCTGACTTGTCGCTGTTTCTACTGAAGAATTCAGGCCGGTGGGGATACGACTCAGGGATGGTCGAGACTGCAGGTATGGCGGGGATGGAGATGCGGGGGGTTCGGATTGAAGGCTCGGGGAATCTTGCGTGCCTCGGACTCAAGCGCGTGTTGTCGAAGTGCTCTTCTCGTGATCTGGTAGCTTGTTGCTGAGGAGGTTTTGGTGGGGGAGGTCCCGGATCATCGTAGATTCGAGGGCTGAGAGGCTCAGTCTCGCCGTAATGGTCGTTATAGTTGGGAATGAGGTCTGGAGAACCCATTGGTGGAGATATGGCAAGATTGCGAGCTCCTCGCTTCTTGCCAAAGCTGCCGAAGGATGATCTTGATGTAAGCCTCGAGGACGCACGAGGAGACTTTGTTGCGGTTCTCGCAGGTGACTTAGTATCTGAACGAGGTGGAGCCATCGCTGTAGCCTGAGATGTGCGAAGATGATGCAACTCTGGAGGGCCCTGTGGCATCTGCTCGATTCCAAAATTCGTCACTGATGCAGTCTTCTTCTCATCGTGGTCCAATACCGCAGCGTACAACCGTTCCATCTCTTTCTGGTTTCTCTCCTTGTCGTCTTCAATGACGCTCTCGTCGAAAGTTATGACGCTGCTCTGGATTGATGGCGCTTGCTTCTTATGATTTTTGGCAATCGAGCCCCAGCCGCTACTATTCCTGACGCTCCTATTCGGGCTCTTGTTCGGGTTTGGGCTCGGCCATACGTTCCTCATATCGACCGCACTTTCAGGACTCGGGCCGTAAAGGGTATTGTTAGTTGCTGGTGAGATTGGTGAGGGGTCAAACGCCGTTGCTACGTCTGACTTCACAGGCCTCATCATTTCCATCGCTAGCGTTCTTGGTGAACCTTGCGCAGCACGACGTAGTCGACGGCCCACAAGTAGGATGGCGGTACCTATTACAAGAACGGAGAAGACGTAGGCGCCTGCTATCGCTGAGATTTGGGCAGGGAGGTACGAGAGGTCTCGTAGTGACGACGCTGCAATAGGAGGACCTTTGCCTGGTGGAGGCGCCGGTGCTTCCCAGATGCTGACGTGCCAGATGTTCTTAGGGTTCGCCGTGGCTGCTGTGAAAAAGAGAGTATGGAGGAGGGCGATGTATGAGAGATGGAGGATCGGAGGCATTGTGGAGTCACTGTACGACGACGCAGTAAGTATATACCCTCATGATAACGCTCATGCAGAGGATTGCGACGCATGCTTCTCCTTGAAACCGAAGCGGGGAGCCCTGTTTCTATTTGCATGGTCTCAACTTGGAGGTGCGTGACGGTCTGATGTGATTGGCTTGGTATCGATGTGACGGGCTGCATTTAAGCGCTGGGCAAGACGTCTCCCAGCCAAGAGCGGCCTAGGGCGAGAAATCGACAAGCTAATGCTTTCGATAGGACCACTCCCCAAGTGCGACGACTTCGCCTGTTCGTCAGGCACCATTGTGACTTGACGATAGAAAAACTTCACTCGGAATGGTTACATACCTTGTTCTAGACTATCAAGAGTCTGATGCTTCCTCGGTCGCTTGCTCCTCTATCATGCTTGCGACGGACCTAAGTGCCAAGGCGGCCTCCTCGTTTGTAACGTCTCCAAAGGTTTGTACCCGTAGGTAGTCGATGACTTCGTCAGGCGATGGGTCGCGGTGTTGCTGGTGTACTTGTTGGCCTTGTTGCAATAAAGGGGGCAGATCTTGGAGCGCTACTTCTTGCCGTTGTGGACGGTTGCGTATACGATTGAAGCGTTGTTGCAGCCAATATCGTGCTCTTCTGATTGCGTCTCGCACTCGAGGCATATTTGCGTACCGGTTGTTATGCTAGATATAGAACCGGGTGATCTTGAGCCGGTATCTAGATTGAGGCAGCAGGCCTGGCTTGGCACTCATCGCGACAGCGCGGTGACGACCAAACAAGCCAGATATGGGTTACCAGTCTCATCTGTCTGCAGCTTTCAAACAGTTGGAGCGAGAGCGGGCACTTCACAGGCTTTCCCCTGTTGAAAAGTGTACAAAAAAGGATAGATTTCCTCAAACATATGTAAATATATACACAGAAAGATTGACAACACCTCCAACTTCTGACCGCTTCGAGGACTTACTACTTGTGAAACTTGCCCACAAATTCAACGAGTGCATTGTCCACCTCCTGCGGGTGACTAGCGCTCAAAAAGTGCTGTCCATCCTTGACAGTAACCAACTTAGCATCAGTGGAATTGACAAAAAGCTTGATCTCCTCTTCTGCATTGGCAACAGAGTACACTACATCACTGGTACCGTGAAGCCACATGACAGGGCATCGGATATCAAATAGACGGCCGTGCAAAGTATCTCTTTCCCTTAGGTTGATGGCAGCCATCCTTGCCCTCCTTCTACCGTCATCACCCTGGTAATTTGCCTTGATAGTCTTGTTCCAGAAATCACGCACGCTCTTGTCACAGTCCTTGCCGAAGCCAATGTCGATCAGAAAATTGGTGAATTCGTCATCAGGCTCGAATTTGGAGGTGGTTTGGGTGGTGGTCCATTTGTTGATGGGGCCGGTGCATTCAGCGGCACCGTCCCAGCAGCCCAGCTTGCGGGTACGCTCGGATTCATTGTCCATCCACGTGCCTAGTGGGATTATGCCCTCGATCTTGTCTGGTGCCAGTAGGGCCATTCGAGCCGTGATCCAGCCACCCTGGCTCGTCCCTAGCACGAAAGCCTTCTTGACGCCCAATGCTTCCATGACCTGCAGATTCATTATGGCGGTGTCCCAGTATGTGAAGTTCTCAGACTTGGTCCGTGTCTGGCCGTGGCCGAGGAGCTCGATGGCGAGAAGGTTCATGGCACCGGTGACTTTGGTGTTCTCATATTGGCCCTTATAGAGCTCTGAAGATGTAGTGAAGGAGTTAACAAGGACGAGGGTTGGCTTAGACGAGTCGTAAGAATGGGGCATTTGGTAGCCGGCTGTAATTCCCCCAAGATGGGGAACCTGGACGGTTTTGGTGGAAGACATCGTGGTGTAGTGTTCCTGTCAATTGAACTGTAAATGCTTTAGTAAACAGAGAGTCGGACGATAGGGAAGAATGCAAGGGGAATAAAGAGGAAACAGTAGTGGCTTATTATAGAGAAATAAAAGAAAACTTTCGAGGACAAGCACTTCCCCGCAATTGCAATTGCGGAGAAACTTGAGCGTTCTGACAAAGGAGAGCATGATCTGATTTGATCCTCTCATGAGCTTCGTTCACTTTTGACGTCAGCCTTTAGTCGTACCTGAGAAGATGTTACGCCCGAGAGATCCATTGGGCCGGGTTCCTGTTTGCGCAGGCTGCGAAGGCCATCTCCGATGTATGAGGAAGTCATATCCTTCCACTCAGTCAAGTCTGGGACTCCCACTCATGCAGGCAATCGAAGTGAGAATGCTTTCTGCTTTGAAAGCTGCGAAGTGAAGGCACGGCTCTGTTAGGGGAGACTTTGTACGGAGGATATATCTAATTCGACGCTCTGGTAGATTTAGTGAGTCATAGGCGTGGCGGTATCAATTCCATATCTATCGCTTGGCAAATCTTGATGGCCTTTACAGCATTGTTCTGGCAACGTACTCTCGATGCAAGACAGTGGTATGCTGATCGCGGTAGGGTGTCACTAAATATCGGCCAATTACTGTGTGACCAGTGTCGGATTCCCAATATCCCTTTCAAGTCTCTGTATCAGCTATTCCTGTGTTTTGGTCTAAGCCTCTCCTAGTTGAGCATCCTTCTGTTGGCTACAATGCTTTCTCTGTCCTTTTATAAGAATTCTTCTCTCACTCTGCCCACTTTTGTTTCTATACCAACTGGAGTCTGTAGAAAAGAATGCCTGGTTCAATGGTTCAAGCACTAGCCTAGGTGAAAGAAGAGAAAAAAATTGGGGTATCTCTTGGAACAGAAGCACACCTCAGGTACAAGCCGCACAAGGAGTTTTCCAATCTAACATCATAGAATTTAAAGACCCGGTTTCCCGGAAGGGCAATATGGAGCTATGCATGTGCGGCTTCAATGCCCACGATCAACTTCCCAGCGGAAAGCAACAACCAAATCAGGATATCTTCCAATTCGAGAAAGCCTATCGCTCTCCTCACGTTGCCGTCTTATGCGCTCTATGGAGTTCGACATTAATTGAAGTCGATGGGTCCCTCATGCACCACGGTTTCCGCCCATCAAGCCAAGAACCCGTCCTAATCGAAGGTCCACCAACTCGTAACATCAAGACTATTTTCGGAGACACAAGCGGCGTGCTCGGCGCCCTGACTACGGATGGCAGCCTTCATGTTTATCATGCTAGTCCCGGCAAGACACCGGAATTCAAGAAACATCGATTTGATAGCGACAGCTTCATCGTTCGGCAGAATCTAGCCATTGATCACCTCGCCATATCTGTCAACGGCGAAGTATGCATTTGTACCAGTAGGCCCCTCTCTCTCTCCTCATATCCCTCCCTTTGCCCTAATTAATCGAAAACAGACAGCGCCTCCCGCAAACGCTCTTTAGCCGGCCTCAGCCCAACTCCCATAGACTCCAATCACACACCAGACTTCCTGCTCTCTCCACCCACCGCGAAACTACAGCTCCACACTTTCACATCCTTCGACGACCTCCTATCATCGGAGCCCCCAACAGCCACTTATCCCATCTTCGAACCTCTCGTCTCCCTCCTCGCCTCTGCCACAGGCTTTGCGGCTCTGACTTCGACCGGAGAGGTACTGACATTCGGCTCCGCGTTACATCCGCAAACGCTTGGACGTACGCCTACTGCTGCTGCTCCGGCGGATAAACCGTGTCCGGTGACGTTCTTGGGTGGGATACCGATCCGCAAAACTGCTGTGGGGGGTTGGGTTGGTGCGGCTGTGAGTGAGGACAATGATTTGTACATTTGGGGTGGACAAGCCGGCGATAGGAACAGAGTAAGCGCTCTACCAAGTCCAGCGGACGACGAAGAAGTCAAATTAGTGGACATCAATGGCGGCGTGGACGTGATCGATGTGGGTGTTGGGTCTGGACATGTCGTTGCGCTGACTGCGGACGGGGAAGTTTGGGTGGCTGGGGAAGGAGAGTATGGGCAACTGGGTACTGGGGGCCAAGATTTTGAAGAGGATTGGGTCAGGGTGAGAGGCGACTGGGAGGGGAAGGGCAAGGTCGTTGCTGTGGGTGCTGGCGTTTGGTGTAGCTGGATCATGGTAGATACCCGCAAGCAGACTTAGAAACCCATAGTAAATGCATCCTTTCTTCATCTCTCATATCACATCCTGAGGCAAAACCTCGGGCCTCCATGGTTCGCTCGTATCAAATCGTCTACCAAGGTCTTCATCCTTTATGCTTCACTCGCTTCACCGCCTAATGCACCAGCGCCCAATTACCAAATCGTCCTACCACGCAAACCCCTCAGCATGCACATACACGCCCTGCGCACCAGTTCCCTTATGCACAGCCCTCTCATCACTGATCTTCGCCACCGTCGTCCTGACAGTCGCATTCAGTCCCAGCGGCCCACAAGTCGCAATACCAGTCTCTCCCTCCGCTTTATCCAGAAGCTCCCATATCAATTCATAAATCGGAGGACGGCCGGGCTTGAATGCTGCGATTGAGGAGAGGCTGTCTTGTTCCGTGTCTTGTTTTCTGGTGCAGCAGGGAGCGCCTTGTGAGGGAGTGTATACTGGTGCTGGAGTAGATGTGATGTCGTTGGACTTCATTTTCTCATCGAGCTTTTCTGCCGAGCTGTCACTATCACTGCGAGTAGTATCTCCACTCTCTGCAGTAGCCTCGGCAGCCCTAACGCAGCAGCAAGGGCCGAGTGATTTATCGCACTGACACCCAGTCTCTTTATCCCCTAAACTTGGGTCCTCAGTGAATGCATCATCGCAGGTTACGAAGATCTTGATTTCGACCTCTATGCCGGCGTCGCGGAGGGCTTTGAAGGCGGAACATAGCTCGTCGGAAATCCAGGAGGTCCAGGATGTGTTCTTGACTACCCATACGAACGCTAATCGACGCACTGGCAGTCGCTGGAGGGTGGCGCGATAGGCGATGTCGAGGAGGAGGGAGAGGGTGAATGTGACGCCGGTGGAGCCAGCTATTAGAAGGACAGTATCGAAGGCTGCGAAGTCGGCTTGACAGCCGCCGTATGGGCCGTCGATCAGTGATGTGTGTGTTTGCAGGAGTGAGAAGTTCGCTTCTTGTTTCGTGTTTGGGAGCAACGAGGCGTTTGAGGAACTAGCAGATTTCGCAAGTCGGTTCGTGAAGCCCTTATGCCCCTTGAGAATGAAGACTAGGTCATTGTTGTGCGAGGAGGGTCTCGAGAAAATGGTTGCTGGATGAGACTGGCCAGCGCCAAGACGTGGTATGCAAAGCAGGACGTGGGCTCCAGGCCTCCACTTCTTGATGTGCCTGACGGAAACGCGGATCTTGGTGACTCCTCCTTCCATTGCTGTCAGGGTAGCTTGGCCTGGGCTAATGATATTGTAGGCATAGCGCAAGGTCCGTACGAGGCGATCACCGAAGTACAGCCCGATGGGGATGTAAATGTAGATCCGCGAGTACAGAGCCGTCGAGGGCAAATGCAGCATCACTGCTATGATGAAGCCGAAGAAGGTCAAGACGTGCTGTATGACGAAGAATTCGTATGAGAAATTTCGGAAGGGTGCTAGTGTACTGAGGTTGATCCAGAGGAGTATGGCATAGGTCGCAATGCCTGTGGGTGGACAGGTATCTGTTGACCATTCCAATTGCACAAGCCCGTACTCATTCCACCCGTAATTCTGATACCCGAGATGGAGCGTTGCGAGAAGCAACAGCATACGGGCCACCCAACGATGCAAGACATTAAGGCGCTCATAGGAAACCCCAGTGACGAAGCCAATGAGACTGTTCTTGCCGGCAAGAAGAACCAGAAGAGGCATCTGAGCGACTGCTAGCCATCCTGCACGAATCCCCAGAGAGGTGTAATGCTGAGCACCTGGGACATCATTGTTGACAAATTCAAGAGCAAGGACGAAGCCCAGGTAAGCGAGAAGAAGGCCTATGGTCCCAAACGGCGGAACTTTGACCCAAAAGGTTTTTCTTGCTGGCGTGAGCTGCACGTATGAGACCTCGCGTGCTACGGCTGTAATGGTAGCTATGCACTTTGTGATCATGTTCGAGGGCTTTGCTGGGTATGTCGCTTTTGCTGCTGCAGCTCTGATTCTACGGTGTGCGTCAGTATCTGCGAGGCCACAGCATTTGCAGCAGAAAATACCTCATGCGAAGAACATTTCGTTGTATGATGTTGAAAATTGCTGCGATGCCAATCACCACTACAATGCCATACCAGAAGTATCTTGCAAAGGCATTCCCGTCAACTTGGAATTCCGTATCGTCGAGAATCTGGGCTAAGATATCCATTGCCTGCGTTTCGTTCGAGAAGTCAACGCCAGTGTCGTTCAAAGCCATGGTTCCCATGGCTGGCATGTCTGTATGCATCTTTGTTGTTTGCGTCAAAATTGAAGTTCGCGTTTAATCAGTGAAGTGTGGGGGCGCGCAAACGAGAACGTGGAGACGTGAGAGGGGACGTATAAAGCATATGAAAAGGGGTTGTAGAAGAGCGATATTTGAAATCCGGAATAAATTGAGACCGGATGTAAGACGAAGACAAGAAAAAAGGTATAGTGAGAGAGTGGTATCTTGACTAAACTAAGCTGGGAGGGCTCATCCGATACAAAACATATTCACTTGGGGAAAGACCCGGGCACTCTTGCTCAACCACGGTACTAGTGTTATAAGGGATTCATTACATCCGTCCTTTATTCCTTGTTCAACACAGTCAATTGTCAATTACCGTCGCTTCCATTGGAAGATGCTGAGTGAGAACAAGGACTTTTCT
>JAABUS010008073.1_pt1 | contig 11704 bp, 11 predicted proteins | sample 5560161 | NCBI WGS metagenome assembly JAABUS01 (sample SAMN10711885, study PRJNA513376) | rock metagenome | isolation source: Antarctica rocks | place: Antarctica: Victoria Land, Trio Nunatak nord | collected 2016-01-04 | reverse complement strand
CTTATGGCTGGAATAAAAAATTTATACTCGTAGGGGGGTACGAATAAGGCAGTGTAAAAACGTTGATTTATTTTTAAAAAACTTTAAAATTTAACAGTTGAAGGGCCTTTTGCTGCAATGTGGGTTAGGTTCATTTTGTAATACATAGGCAGCAGAATAGATGCTACTGCAAAATATCCTAAAAAATATCCTATTACTACCTGGAAATATCCAAAGCCACCTGTTCCAACTGTGCCTGTGACACTCACAAAAGTCACGCCGCTAAGAGAGGTGCCGATCATCCCAAATGCAACAAGCATCCAATTGCTGTTGCGGTTTCCTATAAAAAAAGTATCATTATTGCTGTTGCGGCTGGTGTACCATGCAACGCCTAATAAAAGAAGAAAATATCCAAAAACAAACGTAAACAGCAATATAGGAGACATAAAACGGTATAATATTATCGTTACTTATTGAAGGGCGAAAAGTAGCAAAAAATAATGAGGTAATATTGGGGTGTGAAAAAGCAGGGGAAATGAATATGCTTAATTTATACCTTCAGGTGTTCTTAAAGCTATAAAGACAGATGAGTAAGAAGTTAGTGAAAAATACTCGAAATTTATTTATTAACCCCTAAACCATTTTAAAAGAATAAAAAACAGTATCTGAAGTTTTTTGTAGCTTTAGTTATCTTTCCAATACATATAACTGCTTATTGTAAAAAATTTTATAATGATAAAAAAAGCTTGTCTGCGAGGCCTTCTTTTTTTTATTATTTTCTCTGTTCCCATCTGCAACTTCTCACAAACTGCTTACAAGTTGCAGGGAAGAATAATTGACTATGTAACAAAAGAGCCGTTAAAAAATGTAAACGTCATTATTAAGGAAAACAAAAGCGGCACAGTTAGTAATGATAGCGGTTATTTCAGCATTCCGGTTCGGATACCAAAATGTACAATTATGGTCTCAGCAATCGGATATGGTAATATTGCAAGAACAATTGATGTGTCAAAAGATAATAAACCTTTTACAGTCGAACTTGAAAAAAAGGCAGATGAAACATTGGATGAGGTAGTGGTTAATACAACCAGGGAAAGATCGAAAGTAAAGTCAGTAGAGATGAATCTTGTTCAGATCAATCCTGAATTTATTAAAAGGACTCCCCTGGTATTGGGAGAAGCAGACATTATAAAGGCACTCACTTTACAACCAGGAATAACGACTGCCGGTGAAGGGGCTGGTGGATTTAACGTGCGCGGGGGCAATGTTGATCAAAACCTGGTTTTGGTGGATGATGCGCCATTGTTCAGCACTTCACATTTGCTTGGCTTTTTTACATCTATAACCACCGATGCTATAGAAGATGTTACTTTATATAAAGGCGGCATGACTGCTGAGTATGGCGGCAGGTTATCTTCATTACTAAATATGAAAGTGAGAAGTGGCAATACAGATAAAATGAGGTTTATAGCCGGTATCAGTCCTATGAGTACACGTTTTTTTATAAATGGACCGGTAATTAAAAATAAACTGACTTTTATTGCCGGTCTGCGTGCAGCCTATCCTGATTTCATATTAAACCAGTTAGCTGACCGATATGCACAAAGTCGAGCTTTTTTTTATGATGGCATAATAAAGGCTGAATATAGTTTTAACGATAAGACTAAAATGTCTGCCACGGGTTACAGAAGTTACGATAGATTTAGATTTGATACCGTAACCTCATATAACTGGAAAAGCGATCTTTTTACAGTCAATTTTTCTTCAGCAATTAATTCTAAATTTTCAATAAGAATTAATGCTAATTATAGCAGGTTTATTTCTGATCTGAATAATCTTCCGGTTAATTATGAATATAAACTCACTTCTTCCATCCAACAAAGGCAGGTAAAAGCTGCTTTTTTATATACTCTTGCTGACAACAATAAAATAGAAGCAGGCGCTGATTATACAGTCTATGATATTTCTCCCGGAGACAGAAAGCCTTCTTCACCTTCGAGCAATATAAATCTGTTTGCGATAGAAAAGGAGCAAGGGTGGGAAATGGTTGGTTTCATTAGTGATGAAATAAGTTTTACAGATAAGATCAGTCTGCAGGCAGGTTTGCGCTATGCTGATTATGATTATCTCGGTCCAAAAAAAGTTTACCAATACAAACCTGGTATTTCTCTTTCAAAAGAAACTATTTCAGACACTGTAAGTTATTCCAAAAATAAAAGTATTCAGAGCTATTCGGGATTTGAGCCAAGAGCATCATTAAAGATCGGTTTGACAGATAATATGTCTTTTAAACTGAGTTATAACCGCGGACAGCAATTTCTTCATCTTATATCAAATACCACCGCAATTTCACCAGTTGATTTTTGGAAATTAAGTGATAACTATATCAAAAGTCAGAAAGGAGATCAATATGCCGCAGGATTTTTTCAAAATTTTTTAAAGAACACTTATGGACTCTCGATCGAGGGTTATTACAGAACAATAAAAAATATGGTTGACTATAAAGATGGAGCACCTTTATTGTTAAACCCATATATTGAAAGCGCCCTGCTCAATGCAAGAGGCCGCGGCTATGGTATAGAATTGAGCATTACAAAAAATTTGGGCAACCTTACGGGTCAGTTTAATTACAGTTATTCAAAATCTGAAATCCAGGTACTGAATAACTTTCCGCAGGAACAGGTGAACAAAGGCATGTTTTATCCTTCAAATTCTGACCGTCCCCACAATCTTGCCATTATTACTAAACTTAAGCTTGGCAAGGGCTGGAGCTTTCACAGCAATTTTGTCTTTACCTCGGGAAGACCTGCTACATACCCCGATGGAAATTATTTATATAATGGAACTTTAGTAACAAATTATTCAAAAAGAAACATGGACCGGCTGCCTGCTTATCATCGTCTTGATGCCGCTTTCTCATACGTTTCTAAGCGCTATCCTGAACAAAAAAGGTATAGTACTTTAAACTTCTCATTCTATAATATCTATATGCATCATAATGCTTATTCGATTTATTTCCAGCGCAACCCCTATATTTTACTTCCCTATCGCTTATCAGTGCTGGGCACAATAATACCTTCCTTTTCCTGGACCTTAAACTTTTAATAAAAAATGCAATGAAAAAAATATTAGTAATTGCGATTGCTGTTCAACTCTTTTTTTCAGGATGCATTAAACAGGTAGATGTAAAGACAAGAAATGAAAAACCTATACTGGTTGTGGAGGGTGGGGTTACAACAGATAGTGTTCCCTATACTGTAAAATTATCTTATTCAGGTCCGTTTACAATTACCTCAATACCGGATGAATATATTGAAAAGAACGCGAGTGTAACTATAACAGACGATCTTGGAAATACCACTAAATTAGTGCATAGCGATCAGGGTATTTACCAAACGACCGATTCTGATTATATAGGTAAAGTGGGGAGAAGCTACAGTGTAATCATAGAGCTTGAAAATGGTAAAAAATATGTTTCTATTCCTGAAAAAATAAGCCCTCCTGTACCAATCTCGAATATTAATGTACAATACAATTTTGGTTTCCCTTCCTACTTCGCTGTTTATATAGATGCAAATGACCCGGCAGGGGAAGAAAATTATTACAAATGGTCCTTCTATAGCTGGGATCCCCGTAAGACACATGGATTACCCTGCGCATGGAACCCCACCTGCAGAGTTTTTGATCGTTGTTTGCAAAAATTTACTAATCCAGATTTAAATATCCTTTCAGATGCTGCTATAAACGGAAATACAATTAAAGAGCAATTAATGGGATATTCTTACATTTATGACTATGGAAAGCATTATATTGATATCAGCCAGAGCTCTGTCACGTGTGAAGCTTACCAGTTTTTTGAAAGGCTGAAGGATCAGCAAACTCGTACAGGCCACATATTAGATCCGTTGCCTGCATCCGTTAAAGGAAACATTTATAATGCTGCTGATTCCAATGATTTTGCTCTCGGTTATTTTTCAGCTTCTTCAGATACACATGAGCGGAAAGTTCTTGTCCCGTACAGTATTACACGATATTTGCTTGATGCAACTGCTGTGGAATTTATTCCCGAGGGAGATAAAATCTGTTTCAAAGCATTTCCCAACACCATACCATATGGGCTATATCCAGACCTTCAAAATCCTCCTCCGCCAGGATGGGAAAATGCTGAAATAATAAAAATGTATTGGTAGAAAAGGTGCAAGTTAGATATTTTTTATGTAGATTAAAAATGTTGTAAACTAAGAAGCTGTAGGTGAAGAACAGCAACATCTGCGATGAAACTTATTGATTTGATGATAACTTTAATTAAAAAATTACCTTTAATTTTAAAATCACGAACATAGATATTTAGCCTTTTTACTTTTATTGATAAAAATATATTTCATTCATGCTCCTTACCTTCCGCATTCAACTTGCCGACATTACAAAGCCCCCTGTATGGCGAAGGGTAACAGTTCCGGCAAATTTCAGCTTCGAACAATTTCATTTTGTTATTCAGAATGCATTTGGCTGGATGAACAGCCACCTGTACCAGTTCTCGGAGAAAGGGTACGGATCAGATGTTTTCATTGGAGAGCCCTCCGATGATGACTGGCACGAAGTAAAAGACAGCAGCAAGATAAAGCTGTCGAAAGTGTTTACCTCAAAGGGACAGCACTACACTTATATTTATGACTTTGGCGATTCATGGGTACACAAAATTTCGCTTGAAGAGATTGATGCAAGACAAACTAAACAAGCAGATTGCACCGCGGGCAAAGGCGCTTTCCCTCCCGAAGATTGCGGCGGGCCATGGGGATACGAACGTTTTAAAGACATCATGACAAACCCTACACACCCGGAATATGATGACATGAGAGAATGGATTGGGCTGGCAGAAGATGAACAATGGGATCCGGGAGCTTTTGATATTGCATCCGCTAAAGAGGCAGTAAGCAGGGTGTAATATTTCCGTTCTTTTGCCGTTGATCATTTTTTAAAAATTGCTGCCCATAAAAATCAGTTTAATGCAAATTTACGTTTTTCACCAGGATTGAAGGATTGAGAGATTGATGGAGACGTGCAAATAGAAAAATAAAGACTAATTGAATTAATGAGCAGCTTTGATTATGAAAATCAAATAGTAGAATACATAATAACTAAGGGTGCTTTTATACAGTCTCTTCAAATCTGTCGTAAGATTTTAAAAATATTACTGTTATGAAATACCCCCGCCAACTTTCCTCCGGCGCCAACAATAAAGTAATCGCCTTATCCGAAACAGAAGCAGCGAAGCTATTTGTTGAGGATACCCGTTCGGATATTGGTTCTGAAGCAGAAAAAATAAAATTTGCTAATTCCGTTAATGGTCTCGCTGTGCATTTTATACGTCTCGATTTCGATGAAACATTACAAGCCGAAATGCTTGTAATGGAACGCATCTATCCCATTGATTACCGGGCTTATGAAGTTGAAAAACGGCAACTGTGGTGGGAGGTGTTTGAACACGAATTAAAAGAGTTGCACCGGGCAGGATTTGTGCACAGGGATATCAGGCGGCCGTCCAGTCTTGATGGATTGTACTTTGATAACGTACTACTGACAACAAAGGGTCTTCGGCTGATAGACCTGGGCATATCTGCACTGAAAGTACAAGTAAGCGATAAGATATTCGACAAATATATAGAAACCGAATTAATGGAAATGGAGGCTTTCCGGGATTATTTTTTAAACCGTTAATGTACGCATCTTACCGCCACCCATATCAAACTCCGGCTCTTTGCCAAGGCATCAACATGGAGCATACATTAATTCCCAAGTACAACTTTAAGCCTTAATCTATTGATCTTTTAAGAATTATGGTTTTTTTTAGCAAGTAAGAGTTGCTTCTTATTTATCTGTTTGCGGCTTTCTTTGACATAACTTGATTCTCTTTTTATTATACTGACAATACTTTGTTTCCCTACATAAATCCCAATTCAAGCCTTGCTTCTTCGCTCATCATATCCCTTGTCCAGGGCGGATCGAAGGTTAGGGTTACATGAACTTCCTTAACGCCTTCTATGGCTTCTGCCTTTTGTTGTACTTCCTGTATAATTTCTCCTGCAACAGGACATGCAGGAGCGGTTAAAGTCATAGTAATCCAAACTACGCCATTGTCTATTTTAAGCTCGTACACCAAGCCAAGTTCCCAGATATTGACAGGTATCTCGGGATCATGTACCGTTTGCAAAGCTTCTTCAATTTTATCTCTTAATGCTGCTCCCATAATAGTTTATTGCAAAGCTTTCGATAAATAAGCTACAGCATACATCTTCATTTGCTTAAGCATGGAGAATAAACCATTGGAACGTGTAGAGGAAAGATGATTGCGTAAACCAATAGAATCAATGAAATAAATTTCACTATTTGCAATTTCAGCAGGTGTATGACCAGACAATACCTCCACTACCATACTTACCAATCCTTTAGTAATTAAAGCATCACTATCAGCAGTAAAAAGCAGCTTTTCTTCTTTATAATCTGCATGCAGCCATACTCTCGACTGGCAACCTTTAATCAGGTTGTCTTCTGTTTTATATTGTTCGTCAATCAGCGGCAACTCCTTACCTAGTTGAATGATGTACTCATACTTTTCCATCCAATCATCAAACAACTCAAAGTCTTCGATTATCTGGTCCTGTTTCTCGTTAATTGTCATAATCACTCCTTTATCAACCCAATATCATTGCAGCTTTTTTTACACCTTTTACCAGCTTATCCACTTCTTCTTTTGTATTGTAAAAAGCAAAAGAAGCACGAACTGTACCGGGAATTTTAAATAGATTCATCAATGGTTCCGTACAATGATGACCTGTACGAACTGCTATAGCTTGCTTATCAAGAATTTCACCTACATCGAAAGGATGTATATTACCTACCAAAAATGATATGGAGGCAGCTCTTTCTTTGGCTTCACCAACCAACCGCAACTCATCAATACTTTGCAAACCAGTTAGTGCATAATGTATTAATTGCTGTTCTCTCTCACGGATATAATCCAGCCCTGTTGTATTAATGTAATCAATAGCAACTCCAAGTCCAATAACTTCTGTTATATTAGGTGTTCCTGCTTCAAATTTAAAGGGTAAAACGTTATATGTAGTTTTTTCAAATGAAACGCTTTTAATCATTTCGCCACCACCCTGATACGGCGGCATTTCACTTAGCCATTTTTCTTTTCCATATAAAACACCCACTCCAGTTGGCCCATACATTTTATGTCCTGAAAATGCTAAAAAATCTGCATCTAAAAATTGTACATCAATTCCTATATGTTGTATTGCCTGGGCTGCATCTATCAATACCGGAACATTTTGTGCATGTGCTTTCTCAATAATTTCTTTCACAGGATTAACTGTTCCCAAAGTATTAGAAACGAAACTCACGGCGACTAATCTTACCCTTTCATCCAATAACTTCTCAAACTCATCCATAAGCAATTCCCCTTTATTGTTAATGGGAATTACCTTTAAAGCAGCGCCTCTTTCTTCGCACATCATTTGCCATGGAACAATATTAGAATGATGTTCCATAGCAGATATAATTATACTATCTCCGGCTTTTACAAAACGTTTTCCAAAAGAACTTGCTGCCAGGTTAATGCTTTCGGTAGTGCCCTTTGTAAATATTACTTCATGTTCATGCCTGGCATTAATATAAGCCTGCACTTTTCTTCTCACCACCTCAAAAGCATCGGTAGCTTTTTGACTTAAATAATGTACTCCCCGGTGAACGTTACTGTTGTATTCTTTGTAATATTCATCCATAGCATTCAGAACCATCCTCGGTTTCTGAGTGGTAGCGGCATTATCAAGGTAAACAAGTGGTTGTCCATATACCTTTGTCTGAAGTATCGGGAACTCACTTCTCACTTTTTCAATATCAGGTTTATTTACCGTCTTCGTTATAATATCGTTGTCGTTAAACATCTTTCAGAAACTGTTATTTTTTATGATAGCAAGACAGCTCCAAGCTCCAAGCTTTAAGCCTCAAGCTTCAAGCTTTTTTAACTTCTGTTTTTATGTTACCAGCATTTGTTTTTTATAGCTTCACCGTTGCGTCGCACTCTTGTACTTTTTGTCAACTTATATCTCTCTCTATTTTGCAAAAGGGATGTCCTGTTTTATTTTTTTATTCACCTTTTGCACTTACAAATTTAGCTTCAATACTTTGTTCAGCTATATGGTGTAACAAAAATTATAAATTTATTATCCTTTCGTTTAAGCCCCTTTTGGGGTTTGGGGTATATACTGCGCGATGAGATCATTAATATACTGCTCCAGTTCAGGAATTTTAATTTTTTCAGTTACATCAAATGCAAAGGCATTTACCAGCAAGGCTCTTGCAGCTTCTTCTCCGATACCTCTGGAGCGCAGGTAAAACATTGCTTCTTTACTTAACTGTCCTACAGTTGCACCATGACTGCACTTCACATCATCTGCAAAAATTTCCAACTGTGGTTTAGTATTTATTGTCGCTTTATTGCTTAACAACAAATTATTATTTTGCTGAAATGCATTTGTCTTTTGCGCTTCAGGTTCAACAAAAACCTTCCCGTTAAAAACACCCACAGCTTTATCTAATAAAACACCTTTATAAATTTCGTTGCTGTTGCAATTGGGCTTTTTGTGGTGAATGAGTGAATGGTTATCAATTAACTGCTGATCTTCACCGAGGTACAAACCATACAAATGCGTTTCTGTTTGATCATCGTTTAACGCTACATGTAAATTGTTGCGGATTAAATCAGCTTTAGGCATTGAAAAAGTATAATTACTATACAGGCTATGCTGTTTCTGGCTTACATCTGTTTGATGCACTAATCTTGTTCCACGTTGAGCCATTTGCAAAACATAATGGTCAAAGAATGCATTTCTTTCTACCACTACTTCTGTCAAACTATTGACGAATATTTTAGAAGATGAATTAAAAATTTTGGAAGATGAATTATCAGAAACGATTGATTCAATAATGCTTAAAGAAGCATTTGGACGCACTGCTATTAAATGCCTCGGTTGAATAAATAAGTTAGCCGGTGATGTAAATGCGTGAATAATATGTAAGGGCTTATCTATAACAGCATTGGCATCTATTTCAACAAAAAGACCATTAGAAAACAATGCGGCGTTTAGAGCTGCAAAGTGATACTTGTTAGCATTCGTATTCTTCCCAAAATATTTTTGAAGATTAATATCCTGTTGCGCTTCCTTAAGGGAAAGCACTTTTAGATAACCAGGTAATGTATTAGTATCAGATTGTAATTGTCCATTTAATAAAACTAACCGGTAGCAATCTAATAAAGGAATGTCAGCATGCTGTAATAAAGCTTCTGAAATTGCAGCTTCTTTTGCAATACCATTTATATGATATTGCTCCTGCAAAAAAGGAGTAACACTTGTGTACTTCCAATCTTCATTCTTACGGGTAGGAAAACCCATTTTTTTAAAGCTTTCAAATCCTTCTCTTCTTGCTTGTTGTACGGTTTCTGTTTCTGCACTTTCCATATAATTACTAAAGCCGCTCAACAGGTCTTCATATAATGGTATGGTAACTTGATTCGTCATTTTTTGTAATTAAACTATTTCTTCCTGAAACGATTCCTTTAGCCAGTCATACCCTTTTTCTTCAAGTTCTAAGGCTAATTCTTTTGTACCTGATTTAATAATGCGGCCATCGTATAATACATGTACAAAATCAGGTACTATATATTCCAGTAAACGTTGGTAATGTGTAATAAGAATAAACGCATTATCCTTTGAACGAAGTTTGTTTACTCCATTAGATACTATACGCAAAGCATCTATATCCAACCCTGAGTCTGTTTCATCAAGAATAGAAAGCTTTGGCTCTAACATGGCTAACTGAAAGATTTCGTTTCTTTTCTTTTCTCCACCGGAGAAGCCTTCGTTTAAAGAACGGTTCACCAGTTTTGCATCAAATTCAACCAGTTTTTGCTTTTCCTTGCTTAATTTCAAAAATAGCTTTGCATCAAGTGCGGGCAACTTTCTATAAGAACGAATTTCATTCAAGGCCGTTCTTAAGAAGTTAATGTTTGAAACACCTGGAATTTCAATCGGGTATTGAAAGGCCATAAACAAACCTTCTCTTGCACGATCTTCGGGTGACATTTCTAATAGGTCTTTTCCATCAAAGTCAACTTTGCCTTCCAGTACTTCATAATTTTCACGGCCTGCAAGTACAGACGCTAAAGAACTCTTGCCCGAACCATTAGGTCCCATAATAGCGTGAACTTCACCTGCATTAACAGTTAAATTAATTCCTTTTAAAATCTGTTTATCCTCTACTCTTGCATTCAAATTTTTTATAATCAACATTGTTTCCCGGCGTTTTTTGTTTAACCAACACTTCCCTCCAGTGTAATGGATAATAATTTTTGAGCTTCTACGGCAAATTCCATGGGCAGCTGGTTCAATACCTCTTTCACATAACCATTCACGATTAGTGCAACAGCCTTTTCGGTATCAATGCCTCTTTGATTGAGGTAAAAAATTTGATCTTCCCCGATTTTAGAGGTTGTAGCCTCGTGCTCTACCATCGCAGTATTGTTCTTTGTCTCTATATATGGAAAAGTATTGGCACTGCATTCACTTCCCAGCAACAATGAGTCGCATTGGGTAAAGTTCCGTGCATTTTCAGCTTTATGGCCTACCTGCACTAAACCACGATAGCTGTTATTGCTATGCCCGGCAGAAATACCTTTTGAAATAATCCGGCTTCTTGTATTCCGGCCAATGTGATGCATCTTAGTACCTGTATCTGCAACTTGCTTGTTTTTGGTAACTGCAATAGAGTAAAACTCGCCTGTGGAATTATCGCCCTGCAAAATAACACCCGGATACTTCCACGTAATCGCAGATCCGGTTTCTACCTGTGTCCAGGAAATTTTTGAATTAGCGCCGCGACAAACACCTCTTTTAGTTACAAAGTTGTAGATACCGCCGCGACCTTCTTTATCGCCCGGATACCAGTTTTGTACGGTTGAATATTTAATTTCAGCGCCTTCCAGTGCGATCAGTTCAACTACTGCGGCATGCAATTGATTTTCATCACGCATAGGAGCAGTACATCCTTCAAGATAACTTACATAACTACCTTCATCTGCAATGATTAATGTACGTTCAAACTGCCCTGTATTTTCTGCATTGATACGAAAATAGGTAGACAATTCCATCGGGCAGCGAACGCCTTTAGGTATGTAAACAAAAGAGCCGTCAGAAAAAACTGCAGTATTCAACGATGCGAAAATGTTATCTGAATGAGGTACAACAGAACCTACATATTTTTTTACCAAATCAGGATGTTCCTGCACTGCTTCTCCGAAAGAACAGAAGATAACGCCCAGTTCCTTTAATTTTTCTTTATAAGTAGTAGCCACGGAAATGCTATCAAAAACATAATCTACAGCTACACCAGATAAGACTTTTTGTTCATTCAAAGGAATACCAAGCTTTTCAAAAGTAGCCAGCAATTCAGGATCAACTTCATTAAGGCTGTCGTATTTCTTTTTGTTTTTAGGAGCGGCATAATAAGATATGCCCTGGAAATCCATCTTCGGCATCTTAAAGTTTTGCCATGCGGGCATAGGTTCCTTTAAAAATGCCTGGTAACCTTTTAGCCGCCAATTCAGCATCCATTGGGGCTCATTTTTCTTTTCTGATATAAAACGAATAGTATCCTCATTAAG
>JAABUS010008072.1_pt1 | contig 11704 bp, 9 predicted proteins | sample 5560161 | NCBI WGS metagenome assembly JAABUS01 (sample SAMN10711885, study PRJNA513376) | rock metagenome | isolation source: Antarctica rocks | place: Antarctica: Victoria Land, Trio Nunatak nord | collected 2016-01-04 | reverse complement strand
GCGGTGAGGTTGTTCGCTCCCAGCGGTGAGTCGAACGTGACCCAGGCGTCGCTGCCGGACGCGACGCCGGCCGTCACGGAACGCTTGACGAAGCCCTTGACCTGGCCCTGGCACGGCACGGCGCCCAAGTAGCGAAGACCGATGGCAGCGGCTGCGCTGAGCGGGGCGAGCGCCTTCGCTCGCGCGGCCGCACTACGCGCAGCGGGCTGCTGGCGCTCTGACGTGCGCTCACCGGCACCGGCGCTTGCCGGCACGACGAGTAATGCGAGGAGCGCGGCGGCAGCGAGCATACGGGAAGGGGCCATGGGCCAAAGCGTGCCGGTTCGGGGACCGCCCGTCGTCACCTCGCAGGGGGGATCTTGGGGGGAGCCGCCGGGTGAGTCAGGGGTGCCATCGGCCTCACCCTTTGACAGCCTCGTGCCGATGAAAAGGGTGCGGGCGCGGGGCGCTCACCTCCCATGGACAAGCGCTCGCCGATCACCGTCGTCATCGCCCGCTTCGAAGACCTGCTCGCGCTCGGCCTCCGGACCCTGCTCGCGGAGGATCCGAGCTTGTCGATCGTCGCTCACGACGTCGAGCCCGAGCGCATCTCGGTCGTGCTCAGAGCGCACCGGCCGCGGGTGCTGATCCTCGACGTCGGAGCGCTGCGCGATTTCGCCCAGGTCCGCGAGCTCCGGGCTCGACATCCAGACACGCGCCTCGTGCTGCTCGGAGAGCGCCTGTCGACGCCGGAGGCCACCCAGCTGCTCGCGTTCGGCTCGAGCGCGTGCCTCGCGAAGGACGCGCAGGCGCGCGACGTGCGAAACGCGATCCACCTCGCCGCCCGCGGCCTGCAGCTCATGCCGCTCGGCGTCGAGGACGCCAACGGCGCAAGCGTCAGGGATTCGTCCTTGACCCAGCGGGAGGGCGACGTGCTGCTCCTGCTCCGTGAGGGGCGCACCAACGCGCAGATCGCCCTTGCTCTGCAGATCGGCGTCGAGACGGTGCGCTCGCACGCGCGCCACATCTACCGCAAGCTCGGGATCACCTCGCGACGCGACCTGATCGCCTTGCCGGCGCCATCGGCCGAGCCGCCGGCTGCCGCCGTCGCGCGGTCGGCGCGGCGCCGCGCCGCTTCCCGGCCGGTCACGCGACGTCCGCTGCACGACTGAGGGTTATGCGTCGACCGACGGGCGCCGCGGCGGCCTGTCCTTCTGTCACCGCATGACGGTCAGCGGGACCCCGGCGCCGATGCGCCTCGCCAGCCAGGTGATGGCGCGCGTGCTGAGCCGCACGCAGCCGTGCGAGGCCGCGGTCCCGAGCGGGTCCGAGAGACGGTTGGTCCCGTGGAGGGCGATCTGGCCCGGGCCGCCGTGGAACTCCTGCAGGACCTCCGATCGGGCGCTGGTCGCCAGGGCGAACGGGCCGCCTGCGTCCCGCGAAGCGAGCGTGAGGGCCTCCTCGACGAAGAAGTCACCGCGCGGAGTCGGCGTCGACGACGCCCCCACCACCGCGCGGAACCGGCGTTCCGCGTGGCCGTTGCGGTACACGGTCACCCGGCGGGCGGAGAGCTTGACCGAGATGTGCCACTCGGTGGAGGTGCGCCGGGTCTGGGCGGTGGGGATCCAGCCCGCGTGTTCGTTGGGCCGCCCGGGGAGCCGGACCTGCACCCAGGAGCGGCCGTCGGCGCCAGTCGCCTGGCCGAGCACGGGGAGGACCGTTCGCACGCGCGTGAGCGGTCGTCGAGTGGCCACGGTCTCGATCCGATGCGCGTGAACGTCCGGCCGGGTCCGCGCGACGCGATCGTGCAGCAGCGTCACCAGTGGCTGGCTCGCGGGCACCCGGGCGGCCTGCGCCGGAGCGACCAGGACCCAGCCGGGGGCGGAGGTCAGCAGCGTGACCGCCAACGCCGCGACCCCCCGGCGGGAGCCGGAGGGTCGCGGGGCGGGACGGATGGATGGGCTCATCCGGTGAACTGCGAGGGGCCGCGCCGCGGCTGGAGGACTGCGGCGGCGCAGGCGCGATACCCGAGCTTCATGGTCTTGGCGCGGGTGGCGTCCTTGAACGTGACGAGCGCAGTGACGTTGTGCCTACCGGCCGCGGCGCGCACGGACACCTGGAACGGCGACCCGCTCCGGCTCGCGATCTGCCTGCCGTCCAGCCTGAAGACGACGCGCTTGATCTCGTGGCCGCGGACCGTCGCGCTGAACCCGGCGGTGCAGCCCACACGCGGCGACCCCGGTGCCCGCGGCGTACGCAGCAGAATCGCCGTGCCTCTGCGGGTGGGGACCGTCGACCGACTGGCCGGCGGCACCTGCGGGGAGACGCCAGGTGAGGGCTGAGCAGGAGAGCTCGCCGGACTGTCCGGCGTCGCCGCGACGGATGCGGTCGCGGGTGTCGCGTCGGGCGCCGCGGACGTCTCCGGGGTCGCGTCGGGCGCCGCGGGCGTTCCTGGCGTCGCGTCAGGCGCGGCGGGCGTCACCGGCGTGACGTCGGGAGACGTGGGCGTCGGAGGCGTCGTGACCGGCGGCGTCGTGACGGGAGGCGTCGTGACGGGCGGCGTCGTGACGGGGGGCGTCGTGACGGGGGGCGTCGTGACGGGCGGCGTCGTGACAGGGGGCGTCGTGACAGGGGGCGTCGTGACCGGGGGCGTGACCGGCGGCGGCGTCACGGGCGGCACCGCCGTGGAGGGTGCGCACGCGGAGCCGTCGAGCACGTTGTCGTCCAGTGTGACCGCGCCGTTGCGCGCGAGCATCCGCCCTTGGACCGTGGCTCCGTTGTTCAGCGAGATCGACGAGAGCGCCATGAGCGTGCCCTGGAAGGCCGTGCCGGTGCCAAGCGTGGCCGAGCTGCCGACCTGCCAGAAGACGTTGCACGGGGAGGCTCCGTTGACCAGCACGATCGAGCTGGCCGACGCGGTGGTCAGCGTCGAGCCGATCTCGAAGACGAACTGTGCGTCGGGGTCGCCCTGGGCGTCGAGCGTGAGCTGTCCGGTCAGCTGCGCGGACGTCGCGTAGCGGTAGGCCCCGGCGGTCAGTGACCGATTGCCGAGGTCCGTGCCCGTCAGGTCGTCGGCGGGTGCGACGGGCTGTCCGGCCGCGACGTCGTAGGCCGTGGTGAGGTCGGCCTGCGCCTGGCTGGCGACGGCGTCGTTGGCGTGCGTAGCCCCGTTGACCACCGCGGGAAGGCCGAAGCCCACGAGGGAGGTTCCCGGAGCGACCCCGAGGTCGCCGTTGAGCACGGACGGACCGGTGTTCGTGACGGTGGATCCCCCCAATACCACGAAGGGACCGGCGGTGGCGAGGTTCACGGGCGCCGCCTGGGCGGCACCCGGGACGGCGGCGAAGGCGAAGCCCACGGCGACGGCGATACGCCCGGCGCGCTTCGAATGGCTCGGGTAGGACATTGGGTCTCTTCCTTGATGGGCGAGCAGCCCCTTACAACATTCCTCCGGCACACTCCCTCGGGAGCCCGGCGAACTCCGGCGGAGTCCCGTGGCTTTGCGGACCCGCCTCGCGACGGGGGTGCCTCTGTCAAGAGATGCTGCTCTGGTGTCCGATCCCATCGCCGCCCAGAGCCCGAGTCCTTGAGCCCGAACATCGGGACTGGACGATCAGGCCTTTTTCGGCGCTTCAGCCGCCGGCGCGGGCGCGCTCGCGACGCAGCGCCTCGCGCAGCGCCTCGGTGTCCCGGAGCAGGTCGCGCTGGCGATCGAGCAGCCGGCCGAGCTGCTTGTCGACACTCAGGTCCGCACCGCCGCCGCTCCCACTACCGCCGGCAGCCCCCGTCGCCCCCGTCGCCCCGCTCCCGCTTGCCGGCGTCGGGGCGCCCGACGCCTCGTCGGAGGTGCTGCCGTCCGGCAGGCGGCCCGTGGCGAGGTAGCGCTTGATGTCGGCGTCGGCGTTGCGGTCGGTGTCGTTGTCGAACACGTGCACGAGCTTGTTGGTCTCCGCGTCGACCACCACGGTCTTGGAGACCGCGTTAGCGGTGATTGGGATGATCGACGCGAGGTACACGAGGCGGCCGCCGACGAAGACCGGCCGCGGCTCGACAACCCGGAAGTTGCCCGTGCCGCCCGGGCCCTGCCCGAAGTCGATGCCCGGGATGGAGACCGCCTGGACGGCTTCCAGCGCCCTGCGGTTGCCGCTCAGCGACTGGCCGCGGGGCACGCGCCGAACCCGCACCTTCCCCGTCACCGCGTCGGTGAGGAAGATCGCGCTGGCGGCGAACGCGCGGCCGTACGGCTCGGCCACCGTCACCCACTGCGGCCCGAGGCCCCCGGCGCCGAAGTCGATGAGGTACGGCTGGTGGTTGAGCGCCGTGTCGGTGATCTGCGTCTGGTCCTCGTGGACGAAGAGCTTGTTGAAGATCCCGCCCTTGTAGGCATAGGAGTCCTGGACGGTCCGCGCGAGCGTGTCGGGGTAGATCCGCCCCGTCGCCGCAAGCTCGGGCCGCCGCGCGGCCTCCCCGGGCTCGAGGTCCTCGATCGCGCCGTCCCCCGAGACGAGGAACACGCCGCCGAGGACCGGTCTGCGGACCAGCACGCCCTTGTACTCGATGTAGGGGACCATGATCTTCACCCCGTCGGGAGTCTCGACGCCCACCGGGTCCTGCAGCTCGACGAAGAAGCGGCGCTTGAGGAGCTTCCAGCGCAGGTTGTCGGTCACCTGCAGCCCGGGAGCCACCTCGAGCTTCTCATCGACCTGGCGCAGCGAGCGCGCGGTCTGCTCGGCGTCGAGCACGACGAGGCCCTGGCTCTTCTTCGAGAAGGTCCGGAACAGCCCCTGCGGCGTGCGCAGGGCCGTCCACTTCAGTCCGTCCTTGGTGCGCACGATCCGGAAGTCCGTGAGCGTCTCGGTGGAGGAGTTGAAGGCGCTGGAGGCGTTCTGCTCGGCCACCTCGCGCGGCACGAGGCGCACCTGGCCGCCGGCGGGAAGCTGCGGGATCGTCTCGAAGGTGGTGCTGTTGGCCAGCGAGCGCGCGATGAGCGCGCCGTTGAACGCGGAGCCCGCGACGAGCAGGACAAACGCGGCGATGGGAAAGGCGAAGAGCCTCGGGTCGGGACGGCGCGGCGTCTGGAGGTCCTCGAGGGTGCGCCACTCCATCGAGTGGCGCAGCGCGACGGCGCCCGCGAGCAGGACCAGGACGGGCGGCAGCCACACGACGGGAGAGGTCCAGATGAGCAGCGCGAACCCGTGCCAGATCGGCCGGACGAGCCAGAGCCCGACCAGCACGAGCGCCCCGAGGACGAGGATGGCGGCTCGTGGCGGTGTGAGCTGGAAGCGGCGCATTCGGCGCAGACGCTAGTGGCGACTGCCTCGTCGCGCGCAGGCCGTGGAGCCCGTCGCCGCCTGGGGCGCGGCCGTACGCCGTAGAGTGGGGGGATGCCTCATGCCCCCGCCCTGTCCGGAACCGCGCTGCAGGAAGAGCTCCAGCGAGTCGCTGCCGCGCTCGCCGGCAACGAGATGAAGGGCCCTGACCGGCTCGCGCTCCTGCGCCGCCAGGCGACGCTCGGCGACCTCCGCGACGCCCTGGCCCAGCGCAAGCGGACCGAGGGCGCGTGAGGTAGGACGCTTGCTGGACCGAGGCTCCTGAGTGGGCAAGCGGTCGCGGGCGCACGCCAGGAAGGGCGCCGTGCCGACGAAGGCGAGCGAGCCGGCCGCGGCGGCGCCGCTCCGAGGCCGGATGGACCCCGTCCAGCGGACGCTGACGGCCTACGTCGCGGCCGCGCTTGTCCTGGCGGTCCTCACCCTGGTCGGCATCCTCGTCCTCGGAGGGACCCTCGGGCCCTTCATCACGCTGGCCGGCGTGGTCGTCGGCGCGGGCCTCGTGCACCGCTCGGCGACGGCGCGGCTCGCGGGAGCGCGCCTCACCGGCGAGGACCGGATGATGCAGACGATGGGCGGGGGGATGCTCGTGCTCTGCGTGGTGCTGGCGGCCGCCGGCGCCGTCGTGGCGACGCTGACGTAGCAGCGTTCGGAGAGCGCCGCATCCCCTCGCCCTGTCATGGCGACCCGTGCGTCTCCGCTTGAGCCAGGTGGGTAGCCTCGGCCCATGGTCAACGACGTCTCGCAGGACGCCCTCCGGCGGCTCGCCGCCCACCGCGATGGTGCGGTCCTCTCGCTCTTCCTCGACCTCGACCCGTCGAAGTTCCCAACGGCGCCGGCGCGTCAGTCCGCGGTGGACGCGCTGCTGCACGAGGCACGGCGCGCGGTGGAGGACGGGCAGCTCGACCACGACGCGCGCGTCCGCATGCGCGACGCGCTGACGGAGATCGAGGGGCGCCTCGAACCGATCGCAATCCCCGTCGAGGGCGCCCGCGGCCTCGCGATCTTCGCCCCGGGCCCCGAGGCGTCCGTCGAGGTGCTGCGGCTTCCGGCGCCGATCGCGAACCGGGTCGTCCTCGACGTGAGCGCGCACGTCGAGCCGCTCGTGCGCCTCGCCGACCGGGCGCGCTGGTGCGTGGCGCTCGTCGACCGCTCGCGGGCGAGCTTCCACCTGGGCAACGAGGACGGCATGCCGCTCAGCGGCTCGCTCGACGACGAGGTTCACGGCCAGCACCGCCAGGGCGGCTGGAGCTACGGGCGCTACCAGCGCTCGATCGAGAGCGAGGTGGGAGCGCACCTCGATCACGTCACCGAGGCGCTCGCCATCGCGCTGCGCGAGGGTCGCTTCGACCGTCTCGTGCTTGCCGGTCAGCAGCCCATTCGGCATGAGCTCGAGGGCAAGCTCGACCACGACGTGCTCGAGCGCCTCGCCGGCTGGATCGATCTCGACCTCTCCGCGGCCGACGCCGAAGCCGTCCGCGCGGCCGCTGAGCCCCTGATCGTCAGGGCGCGCCGTGACCACGAGCGCGCGGTGCTCGAGCGCCTGGCGCAGGGCGTCGGGACCCCGGGAGGACGCGGCGTCGGCGGGCTGCGCACCACGCTCGGCGCACTGTCGGAGCGACGGGTGGAGACGCTCGTCGTCGACCCCGAGCTGACGTCGCCGGGCTCGCGCTGCCCGGCCTGCGGGCTCCTCGGCCTGAACCTCGCGGAGTGCCCCGCCGACGGCACCGAGATGGAGCAGCTCGACAACGTCATCGAAGCGGCGGTCGCGCTCGCCTACGAGCAGGCCGCGGAGGTCGTGCTCCCCGCGCCGGCCGCCGAGCTGACCGCGGTGGAGGGCGTCGGCGCGGTCACGCGCTTCTGACGGGGGCGCCCGCCGGCCAACCGCCCGTTGCAAGGCGCGGATTCCGCGGGTTACGATGGGCGGTTCGCTCGCGGTGGGTGTGGGCCCGCCAGGCTGCTGGCGCTCGCGCATGCCTGCGCCACGGACCCGGCCTATCCTCGGAGCGATGGCCGCCGCACCCGACGTCTCCGAGCTGCGGCGGCGCCTCGGCGAGCTGACGCTCCGCGACGAGCACCGCCTCGGCGGCCGCCTGCAGCGCCTCCGCTCCCTCCACGACCTGCGCGCGCGGGAACAGGAGCTCGCGACGTTCCTCTCAGAGCTCGAGAAGGCCGATGCGCGCGTGGCGCAGCGCCGCGCGTCGGTTCCGAAGCTCAGCTATCCGCCGCAGCTCCCGGTCAGCGCCCTGCGTGGCGAGCTGCTCGCGACCATCCGCGACCACCAGGTCGTCGTCGTCGCGGGGGAGACCGGCTCGGGCAAGACGACCCAGCTGCCCAAGCTCTGCCTGGAGCTGGGGCGCGGCGTCCGCGGCACGATCGCCCACACGCAGCCGCGGCGCCTCGCGGCGCGCACGGTCGCCGAGCGCATCGCCGAGGAGCTCGCAGTACCGCTCGGCGGCGCCGTCGGTTACTCCGTTCGCTTCACGCAGAAGTCGACCGCCGACACGCTGCTCAAGCTCATGACCGACGGGCTGCTGCTCGCCGAGATCCAGCACGACCGGCTGCTGCGCCGCTACGACACGATCATCGTCGACGAAGCGCACGAGCGGTCGCTGAACATCGACTTCCTGCTCGGCTACCTGCGCGATCTGCTGCCCCGCCGGCCGGACCTCAAGCTCATCGTCACGAGCGCGACGATCGACCCCGGGCGCTTCGCGGAGCACTTCGGCGGCGCCCCGGTCGTCGAGGTCAGCGGTCGCACGTATCCCGTCGAGGTGCGCTACACCGAGCCGGCCGGGGAGGATGAGGCCGCCGCGGACCCGATCGACCAGATCGGCGACGCCGTCGAGGAGCTCCTGGCTGAGGGCGACGGCGACGTCCTCGTGTTCCTGAGCGGCGAGCGTGAGATCCGCGACACCAAGGAGGTGCTCGAGGGGCGGCTTGGGCCGAAGGTCGAGGTGCTCCCGCTGTTCAGCCGCCTGAGCGTCGCCGAGCAGCAGAAGGCGTTCCGCCCCCACGCGCACCGCCGCGTCGTGCTGGCCACGAACGTCGCGGAGACCTCGGTCACCGTGCCCGGCATCCGCTGCGTGGTCGACCCGGGGACGGCGCGCATCTCGCGCTACTCCGCCCGGCTGAAGGTCCAACGGCTGCCGATCGAGGCGGTCTCGCAGGCGAGCGCCGATCAGCGCAAGGGTCGCTGCGGCCGGGAGGGACCGGGCGTGTGCATCCGCCTCTACTCCGAGGAGGACTTCGACGCGCGGCCGCGCTTCACCGACCCGGAGGTCCAGCGCACGAACCTCGCCTCGGTGATCCTCTCGATGGCCGCGCTCGGCCTGGGGGAGGTCGAGGACTTCGGCTTCCTCGACCCACCCGACCGCCGCCAGATCCGCGACGGCGTGAACCTCCTGCACGAGCTCGGCGCGATCGACCCCGAGGCGGAGGACCCGCGCAAGCGCCTCACGCCGCTCGGACGCAGGCTCGCGCGCCTGCCCGTCGACCCGCGCCTGGGCCGCATGGTCCTCGAGGCCGACCGGCTCGCCTGCGCGGAGGAGCTGTGCATCGTCGCCGCGGCACTCTCGATCCAGGATCCCCGCGAGCGCCCGGCCGATCTCCAGGCCCAGGCCGACCAGAGCCACGCCCGCTTCAAGCACGAGAGCTCGGACTTCCTCGCCCACCTCGAGCTCTGGAGCCACCTGGAGGGCCTGCAGGCCGAGCTGTCGGGCAACCAGTTCCGCAAGCGCTGCAAGGCGGAGTTCCTGCACTACCTGCGCGTCCGGGAATGGCAGGACCTCGCGGGGCAGCTGCGCAGCGCCGCCGAGGGGGTCGGGGTGCGGATGAACCAGTCGCCCGCCGAGCCTGAGTCCGTGCACATCGCGGTGCTCAGCGGGCTGCTCTCCCACGTCGGGATGAAGTCCCCGCGCGGACGCGACTACGAAGGCGCGCGCGGCTCGCGCTTCGCGATCTTCCCGGGCTCCGCGCTGGCTCGCGGCCAAGCGAAGTGGGTCATGGCCGCCGAGCTCGTGGAGACCTCGCGTCTGTTCGCGCGGACCGCCGCCGAGATCAAGCCGGGCTGGATCGAGCCGCTCGCGGGCCACCTCGTCAAGCGCACGTACTCCGAGCCGCGCTGGGAGCCCGCCCGCGCGTCGGTCGTCGCGATCGAGCGCGTCACGCTCTACGGGCTGCCGGTCGTCGCGGCCCGCACCGTCGCCTACGGGCGCGTCGACGCGCCGCTCTCGCGTGCCCTGTTCATCCGCCGCGCATTGGTCGAGGACGACTGGGAGAGCCCGCACGCCTTCGTCGCGGAGAACCGGCGCCGCCTCGCGGAGGTCGAGCAGCTCGAGCAGCGCACGCGCCGCCGCGACCTGCTCGTGAGCGACGACGTCCGCATGGACTTCTTCGACGCACGGGTTCCCGTCGACGTCGTCTCCGGCCACCACTTCGACCGCTGGTGGCGCGAGGCCCGGCGCGCCGATCCGGAGCTGCTCGTCTATCCGCGCGAGCTGCTCCTGCGCGGCGGGGCGGAGGTGGACCCGAAGGCGCGGCCGGGGGTCTGGAAGCAGGGGGAGCTGCGCCTGACGCTGAGCTACCGCTTCGAGCCGGGAGCGCCCGACGACGGCGTCACCGCCCACGTCCCCCTCGCCGCGCTCGGCGCGCTGCGGCCCGTCGGCTTCGAGTGGCTCGTCCCGGCCTTCCGCGCGGAGCTGGTGACCGCGCTCATCCGCGGGCTGCCGAAGGAGCTGCGCCGGCCGCTCGTACCCGTGCCCGACCTCGTGAGCGAGATTCTCACCACGGTCAAGGCGCGCAGCGCGCCGCTGCTCGCGGTGCTGAGCGCGGAGCTCGAGCGGCGCCGCGGCGTGCGGGTACCCGCCGACGCGTGGCGGTCCGGCGAGCTGCCGGCGCACCTGCGGATGACCTTCAGCGTCGAGGACGAGCAGGGCCGGGTCGTGGCGCGCGGGGAGGACCTCGACGCGCTCCACGAGCAGGTGCGCCCGCGGCTCCAGGCCGAGCTCGCCGCCGCCGCGCCCGGGCTGGAGCGCACGGGGGCGACGCGCTGGACCTTCGGGACGCTCGCGCGGGAGGTCGAGCTTCCCGGCACCGGTGGTGCGGTGCAGGCGTTTCCGGCGCTCGTCGACGAGGGCGAGAGCGTCGGCATGCGGCTGCTCGACACGCCGCTGGCGCAGGCGGACGCGATGCGCCTCGGCACCCTGCGCCTGCTCGCGCTCACGACGCCGTCGCCCGCGCGCTGGGTGCGCGACCAGCTGGACCTCCGCACCCAGGTGGCGCTCGCCGCGGCGCCGCACGGAAGCCTGCCCGCGGTGATCGCCGACGCGCAGCGTGCGGCCATCGAGGCGCTCATGCTCGAGGCGGGCGGGCCGGCGTGGGACGAGGCCGGGTGGAAGAGTCTGCGCGACCACGTCGCAGGCTCGCTGGCCGAGCGGACGCTCGCGGTGGTGCATGAGGCCGTCCGGGTGCTCGATGCGGCCCAGGCTGTCCGCGACCGCCTCGGGCGCCCCGCGCGACCGGACGCCCGGCACGCGCACGACGACGTCGCGGTGCAGCTCGCGGGCCTGATCGGCCCGGGCTTCCTGAGCGCGACGGGCCCCGCGCGGCTTCCCGACCTCTTCCGCTACCTCGTCGCCGCGGCGCACCGCCTCGACCGCGTCGGCCAAAACCCGGCGCTCGACCGCCGGCGCACGGAAGAGCTGCGCGCCCTGGAGGACGAGCACCGCGCTCGCGTCGCCGCGCTCCCGCCCGGCCGGCCCGTCCCCGAGGCGATGCGCGAGGTCCCGTGGCTGCTGGAGGAGCTGCGCGTCTCCCTCTTCGCCCAGACCCTCGGCTCGCGCAAGGCGGTTTCCGGCAAGCGCATCCGCCGCGTGCTCGCGGGCGCGGCGTGAGCATCCGGTCAGCTGGCGCCGAGCGGCATTCGCATGGGGCGAGGGCTGCGCCTCAGTAGTAGTAGATGTCAACGATCAGCGCCACGGCGCCGACCACGAGCGCAAGGTTGGCCGTCTCCCTCGCGGTTGCTGTGCGCATCGGGCCATAGGCCAGAGTCAGCGAGCGCAGCGCGAAGGTGGCGACACCGCTGCCGGCGTCCTGCCAGCTGATCGGGAAGAACGACACGGGCAGGTCGGTGTAGAACCTCGAAGACTCGGTGATCTTCAGCACGACCTGCCAGCCGAAGGGCCCGCAGAACCCGACGATCGCGCACGTGAGAATGAGCCACGGCTTGCGCCAGCGCGGGACGCAGAGCATCAAAGCCACCTCCAGCGCGGCGGACACGGCGGCGCCGTTGGCCAGATGCCCGTAGGAGAGCATCAGCTGCGCTCGCCGTCACGCAGGGCGACCAAGGTCCCGTCGAGGGTCGGCGTGGCTGCGATCGGCGGGGTCACGAGTTGATG
>JAABUS010008071.1_pt1 | contig 11704 bp, 1 predicted proteins | sample 5560161 | NCBI WGS metagenome assembly JAABUS01 (sample SAMN10711885, study PRJNA513376) | rock metagenome | isolation source: Antarctica rocks | place: Antarctica: Victoria Land, Trio Nunatak nord | collected 2016-01-04 | reverse complement strand
TATTATTTATCTCGACGATATTTTAATTTATAGCGATATCGAGGAAGAGTATAAAATCTATATTAAATATATCCTTTAGAAACTCCGCGAGGCGGGGCTCTACATAAATATTATTAAATATAATTTCTATATTAAGGAAATTATATACCTAGGATTAATTATTATTATTAAAGAGATTAAAATAGATTTAAAGAAAATTAATACTATTCTAAATTAATTATAACTAGTTAATATTAAGGATATTTTAAAATTTCCTGGAATTCGTTTACTTTTATTAGTATTTTATTTATAAGTTTAGTAAACTCGCTATATTATTTATAACTCTAATTAAGAAAAGTATTATTTTCGAGTAAAGTATTTAATACTAAATAACTTTTAATATTTTAAAGAAGGTTTTTACCTCCGATATTATCCTAATTTATTTCGACCCCGACTATAAATTATAATAGAAATAAATATATTTAATTACGTATCTAAGGGAGTCCTATTCTAGTATAATAATTAAAATATTCTTTATTTTATAATTTACTTTTTAAAGAAGTATAACCCTATAAAATATATTTATAAGATTTATAATAAAGAGTTTATAATAATCGTCCGTATATTTAAGAAATAATGTTTTAAATTAAAGGGATCTACTTATTAAGACTCTCCGTTTAATATTTTAATATAACGTCGATAGGACCTAGGTTAGTACTCGTAGAAAGGAGTATTAAGAATTAAAGGATAATAGGCTTCGTATTAATATAAAATAAAATTAAATAAATTCAATAAACTTAATTAAAGATTTAATAAACGTTTATATTTAGAATCTATAATTAAAAGTTTTAAAAGAAGTTAAGTATAAAGCTTTTATCTATTTAAAAGTATATTATTTATATAATAGAAAGAAATCGTACTAAGACCTTTATAATCTTTTATAGTAGTATAATTATTAAGAGTTATTATAAATAGTCGCTCGGTTAGTACTACGATTATAATTATAATTACCTTTATCGCGGGTTTAATTAATTTTATATTAAAATTATAATACTAGTTTCCCTTTCTCGACTTTTATCCTCGGAAGTTAAATTTTTTTTTTAATACCTCCCCGTCGAATCGAGAAATTTAAATCTCCTATTATCCGTTATAAAGAGCTCGCTTTAATTTTTTTTATTATAATAATATATTTATATAGGAATTATATATCGAATTTTAAAGACTATAAAATTAGCCCTAAATTAAACCGGTATACTCGATATATATATAATAATAAAAAATACGACTTTATAATATTACTAGAGGAGATATATTATATAGAAAAAACGAGGAAGGATTTAAAATTTAAAATAAAAGTTATATAGGCGAAACTTATTTATTTATAATCTTAATATAATAAGGTAGAGGCGGAGAAGGAAAAATTAATAGAATAAGAGTTTTAAAATATCGAGGAGCTACAATTAAATAAGCGGGTAATTAATACTATTAGTATTATTAATTCTAACGACTTTTTATTTAATATTTTATCCGAGCTCTTCGAGTTATTCTTTAACTTCGATTAATTAAGTATTATTTATTCCCCTTTTAGCGTTAACGGAACTTTATAAAAAATTATTAATAATTCGTAAAATTAGTATTATATTCTTATATATTTTCTACCTCATTATATCCTTTCTATTTAATAAGGTATTTTTAACTCGTATAGTCGAATTCTAGAATTCTTTCGACCTCGAATTTTATTTCTTTTTTTATATAAAAATAAAAGGTCTTTTATAAGAATATTATAAAGTTTATTAACTTTAGTAAAGAGATATAAAATATTAGATATATTTTAGCGTCGGCTAGAAGATTTAGTTTATAATTAACTAGTCCTTTATTTTTATTAATTAAAAATAATCCGATTTTAATATAGTCTAGTTTCTTATTTAGTTTTTTACTCTTTATATTTTTTATTAAAAAGTATACTTTATCCCCCTCCTTTAATTAAGAATATTTTTTTCGATATTTATTTATTATCTTTTTAGTCCGAGTTTTTATTTAATTAATTTAGGTTTATATATTCTAATATAATACTTTTATATTAATTATATAAATTAAGACCTTTTACGCGTTTAGTCCTTATTTAAATTTAAGGAATATATTAATATATTTATTATAACACGCGAAGAATAGTATAAGTTTTATCGTGTTAGACTAGTTATTATTAAATACTAATTAAATTATAGGTAAAAGTCTTACTTAATCGTTTTATTTTTTATTAACGTAATATCGTAAATACGTCTCTATTATCTAGTCGGTCCGCTTTACTTATTTATCTATCTATAGGTAGTACGCGCTTAATATTCGTAATTTAGTTTTAATAGTACTAATAAGTATCTTCTAATAATTAAAAATAAATTATTTATCTCGGTTAAAGATAATTAATTTAGGTATCCTATAATCTCTAATTAATCGATTTAGTAGTACGAAGGCGATTTATTCTACCTTATAAATTTCTTTAATTAGTATTATTATAATATATTTATTAAGTTTATTATAAATTATTATAATAAAATTAAAGACCTCTACTGTAATAGAGTTTTTTAATCTCGGTAATTTAATAATAAAATCTATTATAACGTCGTCCTAGGGTATCTTTAATATTAGGGCGAATTAGATTTAACTATATTTAATATACCTCGTAGATTTATTTTATTAGTATTCGATTTATTTTTTAATATATTTCTCGATATACGACCGTAGTCCTAGCGCGTCGTATTCTTTATAGATAAATTTTATAGTCTTAGTAACTTTAGGGTATTCTTAAACTAGATTATTATAATAATCGCGAATAATTTCCTTAAGATATTCTTTAGGAAGATAGGTTTTTTTATTATATTTTAATAATCTAGTTTATAGTTATTAATTTCTTAGTATTTTAATTAAGATATTACTTTTATATCTCTTTTTAATATTATTAATAATTCTAGGAATAAAGATATATAGTATCGTTATTAGTTATTATACTAGGACTAGCGATCTATCTTATTATTAAATAAGGATTAATTATATAACTACGTCCTTTTCCTCTATATAGTCTTCTCGTTTATTAAATATATCGGCGCGACCGTTATTCTTCCCTAGGGTATAGAAAATCTTAAATTTATATTATTTTAATAATTCTAATTACTTAATCTATCTTCGATTTAATTATTTTATAGTAGTAAAATTAAGAAGGTTTTTATAGTCTATAAAGATAGTAAGGTTTAAATAATTTTCTATATAAAGTCTCTACTACTCTAATATTAAAACTACTACTAGTAATTCTTTATTATATATATTATAGTTTTATATTAATAATAATATTTTTCGTAAATAGTATATAATAGAGTACTATTTATTATTTTTCTACTAGAGTATATAAACGCCTATTATTAAATCTAAAGCGTCGGTTTCGATTTAAGCTAGTTCGTTATTTCGAAAGAAATATAATACTAGTAGTTTCTTATAAACCTTCTTAAATATTTTAAAAGATCGTTATTATTCTTTTTTTTATTAGAAAGTAATATTCTTTTTCGTAATATTCGTTAGTAGTAGAGCCTTCTTAGAGTAGTTTTTAATAAATCTTTTATTAAAGTTCGTAAATCCTAAGAAGCTCTATATCGTTTTAATATTATATAATATAAATTATTCCTTAATACTCTTAATCTTTTTAGAGTTTATATAAATACCTCTAGTATTAATTATAAATCTCTTTAGTTAGTATATATCGAGTCGGATCTTTATACGAGGTTATCTTTATTCGAAGATAAAGTATTGTAAATTTTAACCGGGCTACGGTTCATTTCTTATTTATAATTATTCTTTATAAATATATAAATATTATACTAGCGACGTCTTTAATACGCGGAAATATAAATACTTATATTTTCTAATTAATTATTAAATTATATTTCTTTAACTAAGGTATCTCTAGAATAATATAATAAATAATTATTCTTATTATATCGAAGGTAGTTTCCTTATAATAGTATTGAATAATAATTAATAATAGGAATATTTATTTATTTATTTTTCCTATTAATAGCTTCGACCCGTCGGTTAATTAAAATTTATATTATTTCTTTTTTTCTCGAGTTAATAGGCTAGTTACCTAAATTATTATTCGAGATATAAGATTACTAGTTATTCTTAAATCTATTATTATAACGATTTTATATCCGTTGATTTTTACTAGTATTTATATATATATATTATACTAAACTAAGTATAAATATTATTTTAGGGTTAATATATTAATCTCTTTATATTTCTTCTTAATATAAAGAACTAATCTTTTCCCGATAAAGATAGAAATTTATAGTACTCTTTAAACTCGAAGTATCTTTCGTAATCTTCGGTTAAATAATAGTATTATTCGTCCTAGTTATAGTATTTCGTTTCTTTACTATATCTTATCTAGTTTTATAACTATAATTATTATTCTTTATTATAGCCTAGGAAGATTTAGTTCTCTCTTCTCTTAATTAAATACTACGAATAATTATCTCTAACGTAATTATTCTATTAATTATAATTATATCTTGGTTTTATAATATACTTTCGCTCTTTTAAGCTATCGTAATAATATTTATAATATTCGTTTATATATATTAACTAGTATATCTCTTTATATCTTAGGTAATATTTATTATAGATATAATTAATTCTAGAGGGTTTTTTTCTTTTTTCTTTTTTTCTTCGGGTTTCTCTTTTAATACGATAAACTAGGTTTTAAAACTATCGAGGTAGTCTACTACCTAAAGTTATTCTTTAGAGTTTATTATATTTTATTCTTATTCTTATTCTTTCTTTAAATCTTTTTCTAAAGTTTTATTATTATTATTATCTAGTTCTTCGAGCTCTCGAATTTTTAAGCGATTTTTTTTTAATATCCCCTTATTTCTTTAATAGATTATTAAGCGTAGTATTATTTTATACTAGATCTTTAAGGGACTCGATTATATTATCTAGTATCTCCTTCTTAAATATATTTAATTATTATCGATTTATTATATTTTTCGAACGATAGTTCCTAGCGATATAGCCCGGTTTACTATAATTATTATAATTTATTACTTTTTTACCCCTTTATTATTATTTATCTCTTTTCTAGAATCCTCTCGTAGGTCTCTTTTTAATAAAATCGAGTTCTATTAATATATAACTATATAGATTAGATTTTTTATAGTAGTAATTATTAGCCGAATTATATCCGTTACCGTAAACTCCTAAATATCTTTATCCGTTAACTCCTCCGTTATAATATTTCTTTATTATACGTTCGTATAATTTATCGTTAATCTTAATTACTTATTTTATAAATATATCGAGGTCCTTTATAACGACTCCTATTTATATAAATTCGTTTTTTATATTATTTTTTAATCTTTATCGATATATTATTATATTAGTAATATCGTTCTAGTCTATTAATATTATATAATATTAAAACTAGGCCGAGTAATCGGATATAGACCTACGCTATACTAAATATTAAATAACGCGAACTATTATACTACTTTCGTTGGATAGTTTAAATATATAACGAATTTCGGTTTTAAACCTAGAGAAATTCTCTATCTAAAGTTTTATTAATAAGTTATCGGTATTATTTACTACTTTTATATAATATTTCAAGAATAGTCTAACCTATTTCTACGTATTACCTCTTATATAGGTTATTATAAAAATTATCTATTTAATAACTAGTATAATATTCTCGTTAAATACGAAGAATAATTAAAGTTATAATAGTTAATTATTAAGCTTCTCGCGCTCTTTATAATAATAGTCTAGGCGGGCGACCTTAATACGGTCTCTTTCTTCTATAATATTACGTTTTTTAATACCGTTTTAAATATTTAGGGCTAGGGCCTTTATTAATTTTAAAATATTTATCTTAAAAATATTTAAAATATTAAGGCTCTCCGTTTAATACTTTAATATAACGTCGATAGAATCTAGGTTAATATTTATAAAAAAGAGTATTAAGGATTAAAGAATAATAGGTTTCGTATTAATATAAAATAAGACTAGATAAATTTAATAAACTTGATTAAAGATTTAATAAATATTTATATTTAGAATCTATAATTAAAAGTTTTAAAGGAAGTTAAGTATAAAGCTCCTATCTATTTAAAAATACGTTATTTATATAGTAGAAGGAAACCGTATTAAGACCTTTATAGTCTTCTATAATAGTATAATTATTAAAAGTTATTATAAATAATCGCTCGGCTAGTACTACGATTATAATCGTAATTACTCTTATCGCGGGTTTAGTTAATCTTGCGCTAAGATTGTAATACTACTCTCCTTATCGAGGTAATATCCGATTATAAAGTTTTTAAGTACTTTACTTTATTTAAAATATTATCTCGTTATTAAATAAAATAGAGCGAGTTTTTATCCTATTTTAATTATAAAATTATTCATTATCCTAGTAAAGAAAGTGGTAAACCTAATATATTAATATATTAATATATTAATTAAAAGATCTTTTTAAAAAGAGGGATAAATTAGACCCTAGATATTAATATTAATATTAAATTATATTAAAAAAAAATCTAGCTTTAGAAATTCTTAAAAACTATATTTATAATATATTATTAAATATAACGACCCTAGTCTTAGTCCTAATTACTCTAACTATATTAGTAATAAATTGAAAGATTCTCGTCTAGTTATTTTAATTATATTTTATATTAATTTATACGACCTCGATAAACCTCGATATAAATATTAGTTCGGAATTATAAACCCCGTTTATATTTTACGAGCCCGAGTTAGATAAAGATTAATTTATTAATTTAAATAAAGACCTATATAATACTTTAATTTATTAATTATAGAAGGTAATTAACTAAGCCGATTAATTCGCCCTTAAAGTTTTAAAAATATTATATTTTAAAACGCGTTATTATAATGGAATTCCCCTCGCTAAATATAAAGATAGGGATAGAATTCTCTACTTTTAAAGAAAAAAATATATTTTAAATTTTAATAAATTATACCTTCGTCTAATTTAGTTAATTTATAATAATGTCGCGGGTAATTACCCCAGTCGTATTAAAGATTATAAATTAATTTATCGGGTTTATTAGTAACTTAATATTTATATTATTATTTAATAATTCGTTAAGAATTATTATATATACCGAAGAATTAAACCTTCTCGTTAGTATATTTAAAAATAACTACGTTTATTACCGCCCCCGTAACGATATTAAAGAGATATCTCGATAGATTATATAGATCCCCTACTATCTTATACCTTTATAGGAATTATTTATTAATATATCCTAATTTTTATAGACCGCTTAATTAAGATATATTATTTAATATTAATTATATTAATAAAAATAAACGAAGCCTACGACGCTTTCTACTAGAATATATAAAAGCTCTATAAGTTATTAAATATCTTTATTTCGGATAAAGAATTTTAATTTATATTAGAGTTTTAAAAGACCTTATATAAATATTTTAAAATTAATTAATATATATTTATAAAATATTATCCTTAAACGGATAATTAAACCGAGTAATTTAATATTATAATAAAACACTACCTCCGTATATATATTTATTATATATAGGATAATTAAATAAAATAACTCTTTAAAGTAGAGTTTTTTAATAATAATATTAATTCTTCTAATACTCTAGCCTCGCCTTTCTTAATTAATTATAATTAATATTTATATATCGGCTTCGAGTCTATCGAATCTTTATTTTAAGATTTTACCGCCTAAGCCCGTACCTATTTAATCGTTATTAATAAATTCGCGACGTAAATAAAAATCTTAAATAATTACCTCCGCGATAAAATATTTATTATTTAAATTATTTTTAAATCCTCGGCTAACTAATAAAGGCGCCTATATTTAATATATTTAATAAACGACTAAATATAACTAAATATTAAGAATCTGAATATTATATACTTTTTAGTTAAATTCGACGATTATAATATCGGCCCCTTCCGAGTCTTTAAAATTTTCGATAATTCTTTTATAATTTAGCTAGATTTTCCGTATTTTATAAAAATTTACCCCGTCTTTTATACTAGCTTATTATAATTAATAATTAATAACTCTCTATTTAAATAAATCTAATTTATCCGAGAATTTATAATTACCGAAGATAATTAATATAAATAATATATTAATAGTATCTTGAATTCTAAATATAATCGCCGTTATAGTTTACTTTTATTAAAGTACTATATTAATTAAAAAGGCTACGTCGTTATATAAAAACTTTTTTAATATTTTACCCGTTATTAATAGTTTATTAATAAATATTATATTTCGAATCCTAGCGCCGTTAACTTCTTCGAATTACTATATATCGTTTAAAATTATTAGTATAAAGAATCTTTATTATTATTATTTTAATCCGATTTTAAAAAGTTAACTTTTATTTATACCCTAGTATATTCCTTATCCGTTATTATTACCTCGGTTATTATTTCGTATCAATTTCGACCGATACTTCGTATTATTATATAAATAAATAGTACTTTATAACCTAGCCCCGCCGTTATCGTTTATAAATAATAATATTAATATTTAGTTTTATTCGTGTACCGCCGCTTATTTCCCGTCCTATACTTTATCTATTATTATCGTTATAGTTAAACGTTCCGTATTAACCTTAACTAATACTTCGTATAATTATATTAATAAATAATATATATTATCCTACCTCGTTATTTATCTCGTAGGAGCTCGACTTTAAAGAGGGGGTTATTATTATAATATAGTTTTATCTACTTTAATTTAACTTAATTTATTTTAAATTTAACGTAGGTTTAGATTAATTTCTCTATTTCTATCTTAATATAGTTAAAATAGGAAATAAATAAATACTCCGTATATTAGTTTTTATTTAGATAGTAACTAGCTTTACTTTAATTTTCGTTCTTTATCTTTTATTTTAACCTACTCTTATACTATAGTTAAATTATAATTTAATAAATCTAGTTTATAATTTTATAAATATTTAGATATTAATCCCGTTTCTTAATATAAACGCGTTTCGTATTATAACGATAATAGGGTTAAAACTAGTTTTTCCTAAACTTAATAACTTTTATTATAATATAAATAATATTTAACTAAGTAAATTACTTTAACTTTTATAATTTAAACGTCGCGATAATTTATTAACTAGATTACTTTTATTAAAGTAATATATAATCGTAAAATTAAAAAACGAGAGTTTTATAACTTATTTTATTCAATAATTATTTAGTTATTTAATATTTATAAATCTCTTTAAATTATTATAATTTATTAATATTTTAATTTTATATAAATTATTTTTAAAGTAATACCGTTATTATCTAAATATCGCGATAATTATAAAAAGTTTTTTATTATAAATCTCGTGTCTTTCTTTTAGACCTTATATTTTACGCGATTTAAATATAATAAAATACTATTTAATATTCTATTATAACTATAAGAGTATTATAAATATTATAAAATTAGAAGTATTTATCTCGACTCGAATTCGTAATTCTAGTTTAAAATATATTAATATTTATACTATTAAAAAAAAATCTTGTAATATACGAAACGCGTATTTAGTCTCTTCTAGTTATATAAAAGATTTAAACTTTTTATTATTTTAATTTCTCTTTAATAAACTTATTAAAGGTCCTATTATATACGAGTATTAATAAATAAATTAATAATAGAAATTAATAAAGCTGAGAAAAATCTGAATATTAAAACAAGATTTCGATTTCGACTAAAAATAAATTATCTTAACTCTATATTTATTTATTAATCTATCTTCGATATTTATAATAAATTCTAGAAATTTAATTAATTAAATAAAAAAGTTATATTTCTTTAAACTCGTAAATAAAGAATATTTTTATAAATACTCTAATATTTACTATATATAATATATATACTCCTCTTTTAAATTTAAATAAATTAGAATATCGTTTAAATAAATTATATAGAATATATCTATTATTCCTATTAATGATTTATTAATATAAATTTAAAAGATAGTAAATTTATTCGTTAATCTAAAAATATTATTATATATTTAAAATAATTATATTATATATAGAATATCGTTTTTTATTTATCGTTTACTTTAATTCTTATATAATAATAGATATTCTTTAAATTAAATTTAATAAAGACGATAACGTTATTTAAATAATCTAGCGTTTTATTAATTAATAATAAGAAATAATAATTTTTAATAGTAACTTTATTCAAACCTCGATAATTAATATATAATTATAAATTATCGTTCTTCATCGATAAATCTTAAAAGTCAATATTAATATACTTTAAATATTATTAATTTTATTAAAAAGTCGTTTACGAGTTTATATTAAAACTTTATATTAAATACCGACCCGAGGTTTAGTAAAATTAATAAATCGGGGGTTTAGGTAGGGTCCTATTAATAAATAGTATTTATTATTAATAGGTTTAGTAACTCGATAAATCGTTAGTAATTTAAATATTAGACGAATAAACTTATTATATACCTTATAGTATGCGTAATGGCATGCGTAATGGTATGCGTAATGGTATACGTTATAGTATGGGCCATAGTAAGCCCCATGGCATGCGCAATAGCGTGCGTAACTTGCGCATGCCATTGAATGGCATGCGAATAGCATGTGCAAAGGTATCCTGAATAGCATGCGATGTGCGCCCCCCGCAGCAGCCCCTAAAACATCAGACGAAAGCCCCCCATGGCATGCTTAATGGCATGCGCCAAGGCATGCGCCATGCTATGCGACATGCTATGGTATTTATGTGCGCGCTCTCCCCGGATATACCTAGGTGACGCCCCTACAAGAATTTTCGCTAAAATTTATTATTCCGGGCCCGGTAAATTATCAACGTTAATAGTTATCGTTAAAGATTATTATCGTTAATAACGATAATCTTAAAACTTTATTTATTTCAACCCTATAATAGGGCTAAGTTACTATTAATATATTAATAATATATACGAGTTACTAAAATTATAAAAGTTATTAATCCTATTAAAATTAATCTAGAGTTATTAATAGAATATTACCTAGATCTTTAATTTATTAAATTTATTAAAAGTAATTTACCCGGACCCCCGATTTACTAAATTTATTAATAAAATACTAGTAGTTTTATCCGTAAATTAAAATTACTAGTAATATTTTATTAATAACGTCGGTAAATTAGAAACTAGTTTTAGAGGTTCGAGTCTCGGTATAAATTACCTCGAGCGCCCGTAGAACCCCGAGCGCTCGACGGTAACCCTACGCTACGGAATAAAGAAGGAAAGAGAAGGGAATAACCCTTACTCCCTTCCCTTCTAATAGAGAAGAGAGCGGAAGGGAAAGAGTAGAGATTACTAGAAAAGAGAAAAAATTACTTATTATTCCTTTCCTTCCTATTCTCCCTATAGGGCTACTCTTATATATAATTATATATACGCGTATATATACCCTATTACTACTCCTATATAATTTATATATATATATATATATACTTTATTATTATTCCTATATAGTTTATATATATCTTTATATATAATTATATATACGTATATATATACCTCATTACTACCTCTATATATAGTTATATATACGCGTATATATATTTTATTATTCTTTTATATAGTTTATTACTACTTCTATATATAGTTATATATATATATATATATTTTATTACTACTT
>JAABUS010008070.1_pt1 | contig 11704 bp, 12 predicted proteins | sample 5560161 | NCBI WGS metagenome assembly JAABUS01 (sample SAMN10711885, study PRJNA513376) | rock metagenome | isolation source: Antarctica rocks | place: Antarctica: Victoria Land, Trio Nunatak nord | collected 2016-01-04 | reverse complement strand
CTATTGATCAAACATTCTATTCAGCTACGCACTATCTCGCTGCAGTGTGATTAGATTCTAGACATGATCTCAACATTAAACTAAGAATTCGTTTATCACACGATATCGATTTCATTACTCATTCAAGTCACTCGTACAGACGAATCGAGTCTAAAGAAATTTGTTTACCTGATGATCAACGACATCGAAAGACAGAACAACATCAGAAGATCAATAGAATCAACGAGAACATATGATCGTTGAATTGCTAGAGAATCTATCGCTCATTCAGTAGCATCGATTCACTCAATCAATAGAATCAACGAGAACATATGATCGTTGATTGCTAGAGAATCACAAACCTTCTTCTCTCTCAAAAAGCTCGTGAATCAGTCGAGTCAAAATAATCTGTGTCATCAAATTCAATTTGACTCGATTTGAATTCAGATCAATTTAGTGAGTCTGCTACAAAGACGCTGTCAATGCGATGATCTATCTACTCTCATCGTCTTATCTATCAGTGAATCTGATTCTACGTTCACATGCAAATAGTGAGTCTGCTACAATGACAAGTCGAAAGTTGATCTCTTTAATGAGCAAGTCGACTAGTGAGTCTGCTTCAATGACATTCTTCGTCAATGCAATGATCTATCTACTTTCATTGCTCGATCTATCAGTGAATCGATCTATCTCGCGTTCACGTGCAACTAGTGAGTCTGCTTCAATGATCACTCTATTTCACATAGTGAGTCTGTTACAATAAGCATTTGACGAGTTGATTTGAAAGATTAATAGAAAGATTGGTAGAAAGACGAGCATCAGAGCTCTCTAGTCGCTGTCGCTATGAGCTACATTACAAGTCATAGAGACATGACTTTTAAAGAGAAGAGAATAATGTTACGAAGCGTGTCGACATTGAATAGAGTCTAGTCAATAGACTCTAGAAATTTCGATATGTGAACAAGAAACAACGATGTTTCGAATTGAAATATGCTGAAACATTTCATCTATTCGAGTTCTAGCAAATCAACTACTTCGCTTCTTTGTTCGCTCTACTATAGATACAGCTTGAAACTGTCTTCTTTCTTCTGTATTCTTAGTTTTCTAGTTATAGCTATCTCTATTGATCAAACATTCTATTCAGCTACACACTATCTTGCTGCAGTGTGATTAGATTCTAGACATGATCTCAACAGATGCAATCTCTTCTGAACTAGAAAACAATAAACAAGAAAGAGTATCATTTCATCATTCTGTCATCGTGAAAATTTGAGAAGTATGTTCAACTTCAGACATGCTGATAAATTTTTGAAGCTGAAATTCAATGAAGATGTTGAAAGAAAGAAGTCTTTTGTTTGATCAAAATCTGAAGTAAGTAAAAGAGTTTATTGAATTTCATTAAAAATCTGCATTGAATCAGATGAGAAAAACTCACAAAAGAATGAAAGAGACAGAGATTGCAATCTATGAGTCTAAATTCTATTTCTACTGCGTTAAGAATGATATTAAGTTGATGAAAGATGATGAATGAAAGTATTAAAGAGCAATTGCTTGAATGTTAATGATAGATTGTATTCTTTCTGTTTTCTTAAATGTTGATGAATAAATTGTTTTCTTGCTGTTCTCTTTCTGTTTTCTTCTTGATTCTTTCTGTAATGATCAAGAAATAATCACTAATTAGATGAAAAATGAATGTTGTAAAACTGTTTGCATCATTCTCATGAGATAGTTAGTAAGAGAAAAGAGATTGAGATCTGAATCAATGATAAAAGAGTCGAGAAGCATTTTTCGAGTGTACATATAGATGTCATGATGACTTGTAGATAGAAACAGAAACATACACGTTTTACAGTATCTTTCTACTAGCATGATCATTGCACATGTTCATTGTTTGCTTTCTCTGTTGCTCAGATACAACTTTCTATATTGCATCTGTACTTTATCTTTCAACAACATCATATAAATCAAAATCATATAACATACAATTGATTCACTTAATAAATTACTGATTATTCAGACTTGATTGAATTTGCATGTTTCAATGCAGTTTCAACACAGTTAAATAATTTCAGATTCAGAAATTGCAAATGCTGACATTAATTTACGCTGATCAATTTTCTCATGAAATCACGAAAGTGATTTATGCAAAGTTCTCATCAAGAATTGCAGATATTTCATTAAATACATTGCTGAACTGCAGAATGTCACATAAAGATGCATTAATGATCATGAAGTTATGCTTGTGCTGCATAGAAATCTCATTTCATATGATCAAAATCATGCATTTCAGTAAATTAATAAACTTTAAGCATGCAATGATAAAACAGATTGATGTATCATGACAAATGATAGAAATCTTGAAACAAGAATGTAATGTTCTTTCATCAAGCAGTAACTGAGTTGCAATGTTTATGAAGATCATGCACAGAATAATTTTTGTTTTCGCTTGAAAGTGATGATATAAACATTCATATAAAAACGTTTTTTCAATGTTTGCAAAGTCATAAATGAAAAAATGTGCAGTCTTAAGTGAGTTTGTAACTGTCAAAATGATACTGTTCAAGACTTAATGTTATTTCTCATTTAATTAAGTGATTTTTGCATCTTATAATTTGATTTATTTAATCTGATCATACTCAAGCTTTGCTGAAATTAGAAAAGAAACAATATTATTAAATTAATTTAAGATTAATGCAAACAGACTGAAATTTGCAAGAATTTTATCATGTTGTTGCAATGTCTTTACAATTAAATATAACTTATAATTAAGATGTGAATTCTTGAAATCAATTAATATGAAAGAAAATTCATGCATACAACAAGATAAATCATTGCAAAGATCAACATGAAATTTCTCTCATAATGCACATAAATCTGCAAGATCATTGTGCATCAAAATGATCATGAACAGACTTTGTAAAGATGAACTCATAGAGAAACATATGATCTTGATAAAACAATTAATTCACTCATCATTATCTTTAAGCAGATGCAAAGCAGTACAGATAAAGTGATAAGTGAGATGCAGTACTTCGTCAACAATGTGTATATTATCAAAGCTTTGAGCATCTCATACAATTATTAAAAGAAGTTGTAAATAATGTTTTTCTCTCTGCATTAAAGTGAAATAATATATATGATCAATTGTCATATTTCATTATCTTGATATTCAACGTCGTTGTTCTCTTTTCAACTAATAAATGTAATAAGTTGAAAACTCTTGATACAGAAGTGCATATTTATTCAAATGTTGTTAATTATATTAAAATCATGTAGTAAACGTTGTTTTAATCTTATTCAGAATGATTTATATTTATTTCACTGTAACATTCTTTGAAAAATACATTAATTACTCATCAGAAAAATGCATGATTAAATGCATAATGAAAGAATTCTTGATATGATTATGAAACTTGAACAGATTTCACGCAGTCTGATTCAAAAAAATATAATGATTGTTTAAATGATGTATGATCTTGTTCAAATTATTTTTTAACTTCATGATTGTTTAATCTTCTTCTTTGTACATGTATTTATGAATGTACTTGATGATTTGTATAGATTTGCAAATTTCAACATTAATATGCGCATTATACTTATGAGTTAGATAAAGAATTGTATGATATCACTCATGCATTATTCAAATGAACATCTTTATCATTCACATGTTTCATTCAAATATGATCATTCTGATGTTTTTTATACAAAGAATAATCATCAAGCTGAATCATGATTTCAATTTGATACAACTTTGAGAATTTCTTTTTACAAACTCATTCAAAATCTTTCAAATTATCTTTCATGCATGACGCAGAAGAATTTCAAATGTTGCAAAAATCATACATCAGTTAACTTTTAACAATGTGTTGTAAAGATTCATTCAGATCAATATTGAAATCAAAAAGCTTTGCACAGATCAATTCATTCATGCAAACTCATTCAAGAAAGTTATTCTCTTAATGCAAAAACAGTAAAATATGTATATGAGATAAGCATGAAACTTTTGAAATCAAATTTGCTTGAAAGTCGTGACAAAATTGCAATGACTATAAGTCATATGAAAATCGCAAAGTACTTTAAAGACATGAAACGACTATCTGAGATACAACGATCACAAAAACAAGATCATTAAAGAAATAAAACATTCACATTTTAGATCACAAATGCATAAGCTGAGCAACAAATCAAAATTGATTTGATGTTATGAACATGTCTGAATCAATCAGAGTTCAGATCTAACTCTAATCAATTTGATTAAAGCAAGTCATGATGCTATGTCTAGTTTGAATCTAGCACATCTCTGTTGAACTCTTCAAGTCATTCTCAGCACTTCTTTTTGTTGTTCAGCACTTTCTTCATTCATTTCTTTCATCATTCTTTTAGACAAACACATCTGACTTATTACATCACATCTGTATCAAGTTTAGCGCAGTCTCAAGTCATTATTTATAGAAGAGCTCACACTCTTTCTCTTCTGTATTCTTAATGTCTTGTTATAATTATCTCTAAAGAGCAATATATACATATCAGCTTCGAGCTTCTTTGATTGAATGATTTAGACTTGATCTCAACATTACATTAAGAATCTCATTTATCATATGATACAAATATTCATTACTTGTTCAATATACTCGTTCAGACAGATCGAGTCTAAAGAAATTCATTTATCTGATGATCAACGCAATCGAAAGACAGAACAACACTAGAAAATCTATAAAATCAACAGCGAAACTGATTGAATTGCTAGACAACTTACAATTCATTAAGTACACATCGTTCATTTCAATTAATAGAATCAGCGATAAAGAATCTTCATTGATTGCTAGAGAATCAAATCGATCAAGAGAATCAATCAATTCTCAAATCAAACAATAAAAATAACTTTATCTTCTATTGTTGAGCATCACTCTTCGCTCGATTTCTTTTTTTTAAAACACTCATTCAATTCAATCTCTTCTTTCTCTCTCATCATGTCTCGTTTCTTCAAAGAGTGTTTCGAAGCTTCATTCTTCATTGTCAAAGATAATGATTCATTCACTGAAATCATAACATCTTCTATAACTATGAAAGCTTTGAAGAAACGATGCAAAGAGCTGAAAGCTAGACTACAAGCTAGAGAGATTATCTCATCATTATCAATCTACTCTGAGCGTTCTAGATCTCAGAAAATACTCGATTCTTCGTTGTTCACTGATGAAAAGAACTCTATCTGAAAGAATTGATATGAAAAAGTTCAGAACAAGCTGAAAATCAACGTTGATCTCTTTTCAAGTGAATGAGTCAAGCTGAGCTATGTACATTTCAGATTATTCAATGATGCAGCTGAGATCACTCAGTCAAGATGTGAACGTGACTGTTTTAATTTATACAAGATCGTCAATGAGTTTTTGAAAGAACTATCTTAGTTGTTCAATGACTCAGATAAAAAAGTTAACTTTCGTAGAAACTACTACAACTTGATTCAAGAACAGAAGAAATTCAGCGAGTTTTATACTCAATTTCAACAAATATTCTTCTATCTAGACTATTAAGAAAAACAGCTGATCATTGATTTAAAGAATAAAATAAACTTTTGACTTCAATTCGCTTGAGTAACTCAATTGATTCAACTCAGTACTCTGAAAGAAATTTGTTTCTATCTCATTTAATTGAATAATGATCAACGAGCTATTTGAAAGATCAAGAATAAAGAAGCAATGATCAAAGCTAAAACAACTAAACAGATCATCTTTGCTGAAGAATCAGTCAAAGCTACTTGTAAAATCATAGAAATGAAGATGACTGATCAGTCAAAATCACGCGATGCTGTTTTGACTATCATCAAAGAAAATGACTTACTAATTGAAAACTACTTTCTATGTCATAAGTCTGATCATACTTCTAAAGAGTGCTTGAATAAATCTTTCAGAATTAATATATTAAATGACGAGTTTGATCATTCTTTGAACTTCAATTCAGAGTCTGATTCAAAAAACTAGTCATCTCTTTCAGAGTCATTGAAGAGATAGAGATCATTTCTTTGTGCAATTTAATCGACGAAATTTCATCTATCAAAGAAAACTATTTCAAAAAGTTATTTCTAGTCGATGTCACTTTATTCTTGCAAGACGAATTCTTCAAACTATGATCTTTGATAGATAGTGACTTGATGATCTACATCTTGATTCATACAAAGCTAGTCGATCAAATATGTCAGAAGCTTGAAATTTAACTCATATGACTAGCTAAAGAGAAGTTAATGTTACGAACATGTCTGAATCGATCAGAGTTCAGATTTAACTCTAATCAATTTGATTAGAACAAGTCATAACGTTATGTTTAGTTTGAATCTAGCGCATCTCTTCGAGTCATTCTCAGCACTTCTTCTCGTTGTTCAGCACTTTCTTCATTTATCTCTTTCATCATTCTTTTAGACAAACACATCTGACATATTACATCACATCTGTATCGAGTCTAGCGCAGTCTCAAGTCATTATTTATAGAAGAGCTTGCACTCTTTCTCTTCTGTATTCTTAATGTCTTGTTATAGCTATCTCTAAAGAACAATACATACATATCAGCTCTGAGTCTCTTTGATTGAATGATCTAGGCATGATCTCAACAGTTAATAAGAGAATATGATGAAAAGCTGACAAAGAAAATCATTACTCGTAAAATTCTACTCAATCTCACAGTTGAAAGTCATAAGAAATTGACTGTTTCAATGTTAATAACTGATATAAATCATCATGACATCATATTAAAAAAGCTCTGAATGAATAAAAATGAAATACTACTAGATATGCAAAACGATGTCATCGTTTTTTTGAATCAATTAAAAGCTTTCATTTCTGTTTTTTCAATGTCAGTCAGAGCTTCACACTCAAAATAATCATGATCATCAAATTCTTCTATCAGTTCAGCTCTCAAAGTTCTTCAATGACTCACTTTTACTGCTTTGAAAAAAAACTTTTCTATGTTCAATGTGAAAGCTGCATCTTTTCATGCATTGATTAAATGATCAAAGAAGAATTGCATTGAGATTTTCGTTATGTTGATCAAAGATATTGATAGAAAAATAGTCTACAACACTCAATGCAAACTGAACGTTTTAGACTTCGCTTTCATCAATGCATCAGCTCAAAATTTAGAAGACATCAAAGTCAAGCTATGTTCGAAATATCAGAATTTTCTTGACGTGTTTAATCGAGCTCAAGTTGATAAGCTATTATCTCATCGTTCATATGATCATAAGATAAAGCTCACTAACAATGTTACTTCTTTTAGATGTTGAGCTTATTGAATGTCATTCTACAAGCTTCAGAAGATCAAAGAATATCTGAATGAAAATCTGTCAAAGAGTTTTATTACTTCTAGCAAGATCTCGTATTTCTCACTCGTTTTATTTGCTCTGAAAATCAATGATGATCTTCGCTTCTGCGTCAACTATCAAAAGCTCAATGTCATTATCAAAAGAAATCGCTACTCTCTATCGCTCATAGATGAGATGATTGACAAAATTGTTGACTGCAAGCATCTGACTCAACTGAATATAATTTTCGCTTTCAACAAACTTTGTATGCATCTCAATAGTGAGAACTATACAATCTTCATTATCACTTTAAAAATGTACAAATCAAAGATTCTATCATTTGAATTAACAAATGATTTAATCTCATTTCAGCAATATATGAATAATGTTTTATGAAACTTTCTAAATGACTTTTGTCAAGCTTATTTAGATGACATTCTCATATACAGCAAGACTCAAAAGAAGCATAAACAACATATCAAGATGATACTAGATTGTCTATGAGATGCTGATCTGCAAAAAAATATTTAAAAGTGCAAATTTGATGTAGAAGAAACAGTTTTCTTAAAGATCATAGTATCAGAACAAGATCTTTGCATGAACTTTATCAAAGTGAAAGTTATAGTAAATTGAATTACATCTACTAATTTAAAAGAGATACAAGACTTCATTAACTTCATCAATTTCTATCAACGCTTCATCAAGAACTTTTCAAAACTAGTCAAGTCATTCACTCAACTAATTTGAAAAGACATGTCTTTTGTTTGAAACGAAGTCTGCATTGAAGTCTTTGACAATCTGAAGAAGCAAATCAGCTCAATCTCAGTTCTACGTCATTTCAATGTCAAACATCAAGCTATTTTGAAAATCGATGCATTCAACTATGTAAAAGATGATATACTATCTCAGTACAATGACAAAAGTGTGCTTCACTCAATAGTCTTCTATAGCAAGAGCATGATTTCAGCTGAATGCAATTATCACATTTATGACAAGAAATTGCTAACTATCATTTGATGCTTTGAACACTGATGATTCAAACTAAAAGATACTGAGTTATTTATTCAGATGTTTACTGATCATCAGACTTTGAAGATCTTTATGAAAAATAAACAGCTGACTTGATGACAAGCGAACTATCTGAATATTTTATCAAAGTTTAACTTTCAGATTATCTTTCGATCAGATAAAATAAACATCAAAGTCAATGCTTTAATTAAAATGTCGATGATCAATAGTTCTGAATCAGCTAAAGACATAAATGATCATTTTCAGACTATACTGATCTTGAATTGAATAAATGTTTTATCAATTGAGTTCAAAATTGAATCTGAATACAAGATCAATCTCTATCAACATGTACATCTAGTCAATCAGAAGAATGAACTATGCAATGAGTATCAACAAGCTATGAACAAAGATGAACTGAAACTTCATGACATGAAGTTAAAAAAACTGTCAAATCATTGACAACGTTCTATTTAAAAAGAATCTATTATGAATGTTAAAACAAATGCATACAAAATTGCTTTAAGAGATTCACGATCAATCATCAATCTTGCATTCTGACATTAAATGAATGATTGATCTAGTTCAACGCTTCTATTATTGATCAAATCATCAAGCAACTATTCAACAATACATTCAAAACTGTCATGTTTATCAGCGAAGCAAAGCATCTTGAAATGATACAAATGATTTGCTTCAGTCTTTATTGATTTCTCAGCAGCGTTGACAAAATATAGCTATGAACTTCATTACTGAGCTATCTCTATCGAAAAACTATAACGTCATTTGCATGATTATATGTTGTTTCTTTAAAGAACATCACTATGTTTTCTGTCATTGAAAAGACGATAACATCTCAATCAAAGAAACAGTATGAATTATGCTATGAAATGTCTATCGACTTCATGATCTACTCAGTTCTATCGTTTCAAATAGAGACTTTCAGTTCATATCAATCATGTGACAAAGTCTTTGTAAATGACTAAAGATCAAAGTCAATCTATCAACAGTTTATCATTCAAAAATCAATGATTAGTTGAAATGAGCTAATTAAGATGTTGAATGTGAACTTCGAATCTACTGCAATTACATGCAGAATGACTGAGCTAAATGACTTTCAATGATGAAATTCAGTAATAATTTCAATACATTCTCAACTATCTTGATGATTTCTTTCTACTTCAATAAAGACTTTCATTCTCAAATAAGTTTCAATTCAGATACAATTGATTACAAAACAACTCGTCAATGTATTGAAGCTAGAAAGATCGATGACATTATCACTTGAATGAGCGAACTTCTTATCTTTGATCATCAACAATTGAAAAAGATCAAGCAAATCATTGAAGTTCAGATGAACAAGCATAAACGAGACATCATCTATGAAGTAAATGATCAAGTTTGATTAGTCTTTGAAAACATCAAAATCATTAAATCATGCAAAGATTTGAAAGACAAGCAGCTCAATCTCTATTCAATCACAGTCAAAGTTGAGATCTTTTATCATCTTCAGCTATCTAGAAGCATGAAGCATATACATTCAATGTTCAGCTCAAAGTGTTTACAATCTTCATCAAATGACTCTTTATTGAAACAACATTCTGAACTCTCTAGATTGATAATCATTGAAGAGAATGAAAAGCACTGAGAAGTAGATGATATATTGAACTTCAGGCGATATAGAGAAAGACTACAATACAAGGTCAAATGAATTGAGATAAATCATGATAATGAATGATACTATGTTGATAAAGAGAAATTCGATGACTCGAAGAAAGTTCTGAATGAATTTCACAAGCTATATTTGAATAAGTTGCACTAAATTGAAAACACGATGAATTTTTTTTGCTTTTATTTCTTTTCTATTCATGCAAACATGAATGTTTGAAGAAGAAAGTAATGTTATGAACATGTTTGAATCAATTAGAGTTTAGATCTAATTCTAATCAATTTGATTAGAACAAGTCATGATGCTATGTCTAGTTTGAATCTAGCGCATTTCTGTTGAATTCTTTGAGTCATTCTCAGCACTTCTTCTCGTTGTTCAGCACTTTCTTCATTTATCTCTTTCATCATTCTTTTAAACAAACACATCTGACTTATTACATCACATCTGTATCGAGTCTAGCGCAGTCTCAAGTCATTATTTATAAAAGAGCTTGCACTCTTTCTCTTTTGTATTCTTAATGTCTTGTTATAGCTATCTTTAAAGAGCAATATATACATATCAGTCTTGAGTCTTTTTGATTGAATGATCTAGGCACGATCTCAACATTTGATGCTTTGCAAAATAAGTCAGAATTGAAAGTCAGCTACTCAAGAAACTTTCACAGTTTTCATCACTAAAGAGCAACAATTTCAATCACATAGCAAACTCATTTAAAGAAAAAACAAAGATGCTATGAAAGAAGTTCTTTTCATCATTGTCTTAAGCAGACATCAGTGACATTTCAAGATTATTTATATTGCTGACAGTATCGTTCAATTCAGTCTTATCACAAGATGAGATGAGACAGATGATTCAATGAGTAAAAGTCAACAAAGCATCAGACGCATTTGAAATTTCAAATAGAGCGCTTCAAGCGAGTTTAACAGAACTGACTTCGATACTAATCAGTTTGTTCAACGCATGTGTAATTCACAAATATCATTCAAAGCAGTTCAAAAAAGCTCAGACAATAGTACTGTGCAAATCAAAGAAGAGTGATTACATTGATTTGAGAATGTATTGACTCATCGCTCTGCTAGTCATCATGAATAAAACACTAGAATCAATCATGATCAAAAGATTAAGTGACATTACTGAGACTCATCACATGCTTTCAAACGCTCAAATGAGAACGAGACACAAGTGATTCATGATCTCAGCGCTGAATCTACTAGTAGATCAAGTACACGCAGTATGAGACTGCAAAATCAAGTACGTAATCTTTCTGGTCTGCTTTCGGGATCGAAGATCGTGTCGTTGACCATGGCGTCTAAATCAATGTTGGGAAGCGGAATTTTGATTTTCTCCAGTACTTTCAAAAGCACAAGTAGGATCAGTGGACGTGAAATATATTTCATTGAGACTCAGAGAGCATTAGGCATATTGCGAGCAGTCCACATGTATTGGGAGCCTAAATTCCAACAGCATCCAAACGACACCACCATTGCTCGCTCAGCATTGTGACCCGTCTCTCGCACGATGTCAGTCACGCCTCGCACGACGGTTGCCGCAATGTCCTGTAAATCAAGAGGTTGTGAAGACGTCAAGCAAAGCCATCGGATTCGGCATCGAGGCCGAGCTGAGGGTCCGTTCATGCCTGGGCCAATAACAGCGGCATTGAAAGCGAGAAGAAACTCAACGGAGGCAGATTCATAATAGTAGATCCTTGATGCTGATTGCGGAATTTTTCTCGCATGTCTCGCCAGCCAAAAGTGGGG
>JAABUS010008069.1_pt1 | contig 11705 bp, 11 predicted proteins | sample 5560161 | NCBI WGS metagenome assembly JAABUS01 (sample SAMN10711885, study PRJNA513376) | rock metagenome | isolation source: Antarctica rocks | place: Antarctica: Victoria Land, Trio Nunatak nord | collected 2016-01-04 | reverse complement strand
GCCGCCGTCGGCATGGAACGTCGCGAAGGTCTTCTTCTCCAGCTCCGCCTTGGGCAGGAACTGGTCCCACCACTTGATGTGGCCCGGCGCGCCGCCGGCGAATAGGCGGCGATGGGAGAATGGGTGAGCCATGGGATTACCTCCATCGATACAGATGAGGTGCTTCTACTACGTTGTAAATGGGAAGTAAACCACCGCACGGCGGCCGTGTCCCGATCGAGACCTGCGGGCTGGCAGGTCAGGGGCGTCCAGGTCAGTGCCGCTGTCGGGTGGAGGTCGGCACGTGATCACCAGACGTAGGCTCCTCGTCCAGCTCGGACAACATCGCCCGCAGCTCGTTGCGCAGCTCGGTACGGACGAACTCACGGGTCGCCAGCTCACCGACCGACATCCGCAGCCCGGCGATCTCGCGTGCCAGGAAGTCCATGTCAGCTCGACTCTGCGCCGCCTGCTCACGGTCCCGGTCCAAGGCGACCCGGTCCCTTGCCTCCGTCCGGTTCTGCGCCAGCAGGATCAACGGGGCCGCGTAGGACGCCTGCAGCGACAGCATCAAGGTCAAGAAGATGAACGGGAACGGGTCGAAGGCCACGGCACCGGCGACACTGTTGTAGATCAGCCACGCGACGATGAAGATCGTCATGTACGCAAGGAACTGCGCGGTGCCCATGAACCGGGCGAACCCTTCCGCGAACTGCCCGAACGTGTCCCGGTCCACCTTGAACGTCGGCAGGATCGATCGGCGACGCCGACCGGGAGTGGTCAGGCGGTTGTCATCAGCTCGTGCCATGGGACACCTCCTCGCGGGTTGTGGGTACGTCGGGGTCGTCGCCGTCTTCCAGCTGTTCCTCGCGCCAGTCCTCGGGCAGGACGTGATCGAGGACGTCGTCGACTGTGACCGCGCCGATCAGGTGCCGGTCGGCGTCGATAACCGGCGCGATGACCAGGTTGTAGGTGGCGAAGTAGCGGGCGACCACGTGCAGCTTCGTCCGGTCCGACAGCGGCTCCAGGTCGGCGTCGATCAGCGCCGACACCAGGGTAGAGGGCGGTTCGCGGAGCAGCCGTTGGATGTGCACCCCGCCGAGGAACCGGCCGGTCGGGGTCTCCAGCGGCGAGCGACACACGAACACCATCCCGGCCAGGGCCGGCGACAGCTCCGGGTTGCGCACCAGGGCCAGCGCGTCGGCGACCCGGGCGTCGGCCGGCAGGATGATCGGTTCGGGCGTCATCATCCCGCCCGCAGTGAACTCCTCGTATGTCATCAGCCGCCGCATGTCGTCGGCGTCGGCCGGCTCCATCCGTTGCAGCAGCTCCTCGGCCATCGCCGGGTCGAGCTCGTTGATCAGGTCGGCAGCGTCGTCGGGGTCCATCGCCTCCAAGATGTCCGCGGCCCGCTCGCGTTCCAGCGCCTGGAGCACCTCGACCTGCTCGTCCTCGGGTAGCTCCTGGATCGCGTCCGCGAGCTTCTCGTCGTCCAGAGCGTAGGCGACCTCGGCCCGACGACCGGGCTGCATCGCATGCAGCTCCCTGGCGACGTCTGCTGCTTTCATGTCCTCCATCTGGGCGATCAGCTGGTCGGTTCCCTGGCTGCTGTCGGCGTTGAAATCGCGGATCTCGGTCCACTCGACGATCGTGATGTGGCCGCGACGACCCAGCCGGCGGACACTGCCGGGTGCGCGCAGCGCCACCTCGGACAGCTCCCACTCCCGCGGCCGGACCTGACGCATGGCCACGTCGAAGATCACCCCCGGGGTACCGTCGCGGCGGCTGACCTGCTTGTCGACCAGCGAGTCGATCACCAGGGTCTCGGACTCGCGCCGGGAGAACTTCCGGGTGTCGACCACCCCGGCGATGATCACCTGGATCGCATCGACACTGTGCACCCGGGCCATCGGGATGAAGATCCGGTGACGGGCGAACAGCTCGACCAGCATGCCCTTGACCCGTGGCGCACGGCCGCCGGTCCGGGTCTGCACGATGACGTCGCGGACCCGGCCGACCTGGTCGCCGCCACCGTCGAGCACCGGCAGGTGCCGGATCCGGGAGATGAACACGGAGTTCGCTGTGGCGTTCACGGCGTGACTTTACCGTGCGCAGGCGAATCCGGGACGAGCAGCGACCGGCCTACAGTGGCGCCATGGCCACACGCAGTGAAACCGACCATCGACTGGTCGACGCGCTTCCGACCGGACTGCTGGTGGGAGGGGAGTGGCGACCGGCCCGTGCTGGCACGTTCGCGGTGGCCGACCCCAGCACCGGTGCAGATCTGTGCCAGGTCGCCGAGGCTAGCGCCGAGGACGCGCTCGATGCGCTGGCCGCCGCACAGGCGGCCCAGCCGGGCTGGGCGGCGACGCCGCCACGGGACCGGAGCGAGATCCTGCGGTCGGCGTACGAGGCGATCGTCGCCCGCAGCGAGGACTTCGCCCGGCTGATGACGCTGGAGATGGGCAAGCCGCTGGCCGACTCCCGCGCCGAGGTCAGCTACGGCGCGGACTTCTTTCGATGGTTCGCCGAGGAGGCGGTGCGGGTCAGCGGCCGGTGGAGCGTCGCCCCGAACGGCGGCAGCCGACTACTGACCATGGCCCAGCCGGTTGGCCCGGTGCTGATGATCACGCCGTGGAACTTCCCGCTGGCGATGGGCACCCGCAAGATCGGCCCGGCGCTCGCGGCCGGCTGCACCATGATCATTAAGCCGGCCGAGCTGACGCCGCTGACCATGATCATGCTCGCGGACCTGCTTACCGAGGTGGGGCTGCCACCAGGCGTGCTCAACCTGGTCACCACCTCTGACCCGGCTGCCGTCACCGAACCCCTGCTGGCCGATCCACGGCTGCGCAAGATCACCTTCACCGGGTCGACCGAGGTGGGCCGCGCCCTGGCAGCTCAGGCCGCGCCGCGGCTGCTCCGGGTGTCGCTGGAGCTGGGTGGAAACGCTCCGTTCATCGTGTTCGACGACGCCGATCTGGGTGCGGCCGTCGACGGCGCGATGCTGGCCAAGATGCGCAACATCGGCCAGGCGTGCACGGCCGCGAACCGGTTCCTGGTGCAGGCGGGCATCGCCGAGGCGTTCACCGACCGGCTGACCGAGCGGATGGCCGAGCTGCAGCTCGGTGCGGGTCAGGAGGACGGCGTCGAGGTCGGACCCCTGGTCAGCGAGACCGAGCGGGACAAGGTGGCAGCGATGGTCGACGACGCCGTCGAGCGTGGGGCAGTGGTCCGGTGCGGTGGGACGGTTCCACAGCGGGACGGCTGGTTCTATCCGGCGACCGTGCTGACCGACGTCCCGGCGGATGCCAGGGTGCACATCGAGGAGATCTTCGGGCCAGTGGCGGTGGTCTCGACCTTCGACACCGAGGCCGAGGTGCTGACCCGGGCCAACGACACCGAGTTCGGCCTGGTGGCGTACCTGTACACCAGCGGACTCGACCGGTCGCTGCGGATGGCGGAAGGGCTGGCGTACGGCATGGTCGGCGTCAACGAGGGCGTCGTGTCGAACGCAGCCGCCCCGTTCGGCGGGGTGAAGCAGTCCGGTTACGGCCGCGAGGGCGGCGCCGAGGGGATCGAGGAGTACCTGTCGGTGAAGTACGTCGGGATCGCCAGTCCCCAGCCGGACGAGGGTCAACGATGACCAGCCGGTTCAAGGACCTGTGCCTCAACACCAACCGGCCGGGTCAGTCCGCCGACTTCTGGTCCACGGTGCTCGGGCTGGAGTCCGTGCCCAACGGCGAGACCTTCGTGCTGCGCGGTGACGTCGACCAGCACGCCATCTGGCTCAACCTGGTGCCCGAGGCCAAGACGAGCAAGGCCAGAGTGCATCTTGATGTCCACGCCGCCTCGGTCGAGGAGGTGGTGGCGCGTGGCGCCACCGTGCTCGACCCGACCAACCCGTGGACGGTGTGCCGGTCCCCGGACGGGGTCGAGCTGTGCGTGTTCGTCCGGCCGCCTGACCGGCTCCCGCCGTACCGGCTCTACGAGATCGGGGTCGACTCCGTCGCCCCCGAGAAGATCTGCCGCTGGTGGGCCACCCAGCTCGGACTGCAACCTCAGCACGATCCCGACCAGCTCTGGTGGTGGCTCGAGGGCCCAGCGCTGCCGTTCACCATGGTGTTCGCCCCGGTGCCAGAACCCAAGCAGGGCGCCAACTGGATCCACTGGGACGTGGTCGGCTCGACCAAGACCTACCAGGATGCCGGCGCGGCGTTGGTGCGCGGCCAGGACGACGAGATCTCCTGGGACGTGCTCACCGATCCCGAAGGCAACGAGTTCTGCGTCTTCGTGCAGTAACGTTCGTCCCATCCCGAGGCAGTGGAGGAACCATGTCGATGCGCAACCAGATCAGCGGCGGACCGCTGCAGAACCCTCAGCACGGTTCGATCTTCGAGCTGGAGTTCCCGCAGTCGGTCGGGATCTACGCCACCTACGGTGAGGCGCAGAAGGCGGTCGACTACCTCTCGGATGAGAAGTTCGAGGTGCGCAACCTGTGCATCGTCGGCACCGACCTCAAGTCGGTGGAACGCGTGCTCGGCCGCAAGACCTGGGGCACGGTGGTGCAGCAGAGTCTGGTGAGCGGGGTCTCGACCGGGCTGCTGTTCGCGGTGCTGATGATCCTCTTTGTCCCGCTGAAGAGCTTTCTGCTGTTGATCGTCGCCGCGCTGGCGCTGGGCATCGTGTTGTCGTTGATCTTCAACGCGATCGGCTACTCCGTCTCCGGTGGGCGACGCGACTTCACCTCGGTCACCCAGACGGTGGCCACCAAGTACGAGATCCTGTGCGAGCACAAGGTGGCGCAGCAGGCGCGGGACACTCTGACCAAGCTTCCTGGTGCCCGGGCCAAGCAGTTCGAATGAGCACCCGCCGGTGGAAGCGGGACCCTAGAGCCACTTGTTCCGTCTGAACCCGATGTACAGCGCGATCATGATCAACCCCATGACGCCGAGCAGGATGTAGTAGCCGTAGTGCAGCCTCAGCTCGGGCATGTAGTCGAAGTTCATTCCGTAGATGCCGGCGATCATGGTCGGCACGGCGATGATCGCCACCCAGGCTGAGATCTTGCGCATGTCCTCGTTGTCGGCGACGCTGCTGCGCGCCAGCCCGGCAGTCAGGATCGAGCTCAGCACCTCGTCGAAGGCCGCGACCGCCTCCCGCGTCTCGACGTGATGGTCGGCCAGCTCGCGGAAGTAGGCGCGGGCCTCGGCAGGGACGGCGGCGTAGGCCCGGGTGGCCAGCAACTGCAGCGGCATCCCGAGTGGTACCACCGCCCGGCGGAACTCGATCAGCTCGCGTTTGAGCTGGTACGTCGCCTCCACCTCGTGCTGCCCCTTGCGCGAGAACACCCGGGACTCCACCTCGTCGACGTCCTCACCCAGCTCGTCGACCAGGGCGACGAAGTCGTCGAGCACCATGTCCGCCACCGAGTAGAGCACCGCCCACGGGCCGCTGGCGAGCCGTTCGGGATCCAGCTCCAGCTTGGCCCGGAGCGGACCGAGCTGGGCATGGTCGCCTCGGCGCACGGTGAGGACGAAGTGCGCGCCGAGGAAGATCATGATCTGACCGGTCGAGACGATCTCCGAGGTCGCGGTGACCAGGGCGTGCTCGACGTAGGCGATCGTGGAGATCACCATGAACAAGGTGTCGCCGAACTCCTCCAGCTTGGACCGGGTGTGTCCCTCGACCGCGTCCTCGATCGCCAGCGGGTGCAGGTTGAACTGGTTGGCGAACCGGGTGAGATCGGCGTCGGTCGGGTCCTTCAGTCCCAGCCAGACGAAGCCCTCGCCGTCCAGCGCACGGGCCGTCGCCTCGTCCATGTCGGCGGTGGCGCGCTTGTGGCCGTCGACGTAGTGTGCCCAGGCGACCACCGAGCTCGGCGGCGGACCGGTGTGCACCACCGGGCGGGGCCGGTTCAGCGGCCGCCACTGCCGCACGCCGGGGAGCGGGAGCCGGCTTCCCGGTCCACGGACCGGCTGGGAGCGGCGATCGGGTGGCAGCGACATGGCTCAGGTCTCTTTCTGCGATAGAATTCCGCTCATCCACGCCTCGACCTCATCCGCGGCCCGTGGCAGCATCGCGGACAGGTTCTCATTGCCGTCGGCGGTGATCAGGATGTCGTCCTCGATCCGTACGCCGATGCCACGCAGCTCGTCCGGCACCAGCTCGTCGGCGGCCCTGAAGTAGATCCCGGGCTCGACGGTGATCACCATGCCCGCCGCCAACGTGCCCTCGCGATAGTTCTCCTGGCGTGCCTGCGCGCAGTCGTGCACGTCGATGCCGAGGTGGTGCGACGTGCCGTGCACCATCCATCGTCGGTGCTGACCACCGGTCTCGGGGTCGAGCGACTCCGGTGGCGACACCGGCAGCAGGCCCCAGTCGTGCAGGTACTCAGCGATCACGGCGACGGCCGCGGCGTGCACGTCGCTGAACGTGGCCCCCGGCCGGGCGGCGGCGATCCCGGCCGCCTGCGCCTCCAGCACGGCGTCGTAGACCTTGCGTTGGGCGTCGGTGAACTTGCCGTTGACCGGCAGGGTCCTGGTCACGTCCGCGGTGTATAGCGTGTCCAGCTCGACGCCGGCGTCCAGCAGCAGCAGGTCGCCGTCCCGCAGGTCACCGTCGTTGCGGATCCAGTGCAGCGTGTTGGCGTGGTCGCCGCCGGCGGCGATGGTGTCGTAGCCGACCGCGTTGCCGACGTGGCGGGCATGCAACCCGAAGATGCCCTCGACCCAGCGCTCGCCGCGGCCACGCCGCACCGCCTCGGGAAGGTCGGCGACCACCGCCTCGAACCCGGCCGCCGTCTGCCGGCAGGCCGCACGCATCTGCTCCGCCTCGAAGTCGTCCTTGATCAACCGGAGCTCGCTCAGGGCGACCGACAGCTCCGCGTCGAGCTCGAGCTGATCAGCCAGCTCGAGCGCGTCGACGGTCTGCTCGACCGATGCGTCGGTCCCGCGGACCAGCCGGACCCGGGTTCCGGCCGCGTTCTTCGCCACCGCCTCGGGCAGCTCGTCGATGGGTGCACAGTCCAACCCGGTGAGCGCGGACATCTCGGCCAGCGAGTCGCGTTGTCCGACCCACATCTCGCCGTAGCGGGCACTGGCATAGAACTCTTCGTCCGTGCGCGGCGGGCGCGGCTTGAAGTACAGGGTCGCCCGATGGCCGCTGCTCGGTCCGTCATCAGTGTCCACCGGCTCCAGCACCAGCACGGCGTCCGGCTCGCGGTCGGTCCCCAGCCCGGTCAGGTGCGCGAACGCCGAGTGTGGCCGGAACCGGAAGTCGGTGTCGTTCGACCTGACCCGCAGCCCACCGGCCGGAACCACCAACCGGTCGCCGGGATAGTGCGCGCTGATCGCCTCGCGGCGGGCTGCTGCGGCGTCGGCTGCCGGTAGCCGGTCGGGCAGCTGAGAAGGGTAGTCAGCCCAGCCCTGCGGGATGAACTCCCGGAAGGCCTCAGAGAACGGCGTCTGCCGGTTGGGCAGTGCGGGCTGGGTATCGCTCATGATCAGCATTCTTGCACCCGCCGGCCCGTCGGGGACGGGCCGGCACGGACTAGGGTACGAGGGTGGCAGGTACTTCCTCGGACACAGACGTTCTCTCCGGCGTCGACATCGCGAACCGGCTCAGCGGTCCCGGGCTGGCCGACCTGCTGGTCGAGCTCCGGCTGGGGGATCAGGACCGTGCGGGAGTGCTGGATCAGGCCGGTGGCCTCAGCACCGATGATCATCAGCGGATCGCCCAGGCAGCGAACCGGCTGGTCGAACGGCTGGGGACGTTCGTCGAACCGGCCGAACAGCCCCGGTCGGCGCGGGAGCCCGTCTTCGCCGGCTGCGACGACCAGCCGGGGCGACCGCGCGGGCTGCTGCCGCTGTTCGCGCTGCTGGCGACCGTTGACGAGGTCCGGGCATACCACGTCGGCCGGGGGATCTCCGCGGAGGACTCGATCAGCGGTCTTCGTGATCTTGGTCAGCAGATGCTCGTGCACCGGTTGACGTTCGGCGAGCTCGGTCTGCACACCCAGTGGTGGCTGACCACAGCCTGGTCGGGTGCGCTGTACTGGCTGGGACGGCTGCAGTTCAACCTCACCCGGCACAACCGCCGCTGGGTCTGGTCGACGCACATCCCGCAGAGCGGCCCACTGACCCCGGCATCGGTGGATGACGCGTTCGAGCGGGCCAACGCCTTCTTTCCCCGGCACTTCCCCGACATGCCGGCCGCCGACTTCCACTGTTCCTCCTGGCTGCTCGACCCGCAGTTGGTCCAGGCGCTCGGGCCGCACAGCAACATGTCGAGATTCCAGCAGCGCTGGCACCTGGAGGGTGAACCGACCAGGGGGGACGCGGACGTGCTCTTCTTCGTCTTCCACCGCCGCGGGGACGTGGACCTGGGCAGCCTTCCCCGGGACACCACGTTGCGGCGGGCCGTGATCGACAAGATCGCCGCGGGCGGCCACTGGAACGTGTGGCACGGGCTCATCCCTCGAACCGAGACGAGCGGTGGATGACCGACATCTATCTGGTCAGGCACGGCGAGACCGAATGGAGCGCCAGCGGTCGGCACACCTCGGTGACCGATCTGGACCTGACCGACAACGGCGTCGACCGGGCTGGCCGCCTGCGCGACCGGCTGCACCCCGACGACTTCGGTCTGGTGCTCTCCAGCCCCCGCCGCCGAGCCCGACGCACTGCCGAGCTGGCTGGGTTCGATGCTGCGTCGGTGCAGGTCAGCGACGATCTGGCCGAGTGGGGGTACGGGGAGTACGAAGGTCGGACCGGGGTAAACATCCGAGCGGAACGACCAGGCTGGACCATCTGGAACGGGGATCCGCCGGGCGGGGAGACCGCCGAGCAGGTGAAGGCCCGGCTGAACCGGTTGATCGAGCGGTGCCTGACCTCCGACGCGGGTAAGGTGATCTGCTTCGGCCACGGCCACTGCCTGCGTGCCCTGGCGCTGTGCTGGCTGTCGCTCGACTTCGGCTACGGCGACCAGTTTCCGTTGGACACCGCGACGGTCAGCGTGCTCGGCCCGTACAAGCAGGGGCGCAGCCTGATCCGCTGGAACGCCTCGTAGCCGCGGCCGGCAGCTCGGCCTGCACTAGGCTGGCGGCAGGCAACTCCAGGAGGACACGATCAAAGCCGAACCGGCCGCGCAAGGCCGACTACTCGACCTGCAGGGTATCGACACGCACCTCGCCCAGCTGCTGCATCGCAAGCGGACCCTGCCAGAGCACGAAGAGCTGGCGGCACTGGTGCGTGAGCGTTCCGAGCTCGCCGAGCTGCTGGTAGCGGCCCGGACGGCGGTGTCAGACCTGGAGCTCGAACAGGCCAAGGCCGAGGCGGACCTGGGGCCGGTTCGGGAGCGGCTGAGTCGTAACCAGCACCGGATCGCCGACGGCAGCATTGCCGACCCCAAGGCGCTGTCCGGTCTGATCGACGAGGTCGCGCATCTGACCCGGCGGATCGGTGTTCTGGAGGATGCCGAGCTGGACGTGATGCAGCGGCTGGAGGACGCGAGCACCACCGAGGCGAGGCTGACCGAGCGCACCGGCTCCCTTGGCCAGCAGGGATCTGCCGTCACCGTTCGGCGTGACCAGCAGGTCGCGGCCATCGAAGCGGAGGCCGCCGCCGCTGCCGCCGAGCGCACCGTGGTCGCGGCGGAGGTACCGGATGCGCTGCTCGCCTTGTACGACAAGATCCGTGCCGGCCACGGCGGGATCGGAGCGGCGGCCCTGAAACAGCGTCGGTGCACCGGTTGCCAGCTCGAGCTGAATGCCTCGGACCTGCGGGTCTATGCCGTTGCACCGGCCGATGAGGTGCTGCGGTGCGAGGAGTGCAGCCGGATCCTGATCCGGACCGCCGACTCCGGGCTGTAAGCTCAGCGCCCGCACGTCAGGCGTGCTGGCGGCGGTAGCTGGTCGGACTGAGCTGGTGCAGCTGTCGGAACTGTCGGCTGAAGTAGAGCGGGTCAAGGTAGCCGACCGCCCGACCGATGTCGCTGATGCTGCGCTGGGTGGTGGTCAGCAGCTCGCGTGCTCGGGCCATCCGCAACCGGCGGGTCCAGTCCAGGACGCCGCCGCCGGTGGCGGCCCGGAACAGTGCAGAGAAGTGCTGCGTGCTCAGGCCGGCCCGGCGGGCCAGGTCCGGCACCCTGATCGGCGCATCGAGATTCTCCCGCAGGTAGTCCTGGGCCGCCCGGATCGGCTCGGTCCGGGCGGTACGCCCGCGCGAATCGGCGACCAGCTGAGCAAGCAGCGACCAGGCACTGCCGCTGGCCGTCACCAGGTTGGGTAGCGTCTCGTCGGTTTCCAGGGCTGTCAGCACCCGCTCGACCGCAGCCACGGCCCGGTAGCGGTCGGAAAGGTCGATCAGCCGGTCGGCTCCGAGTGCGGTCAGGTGATGAGCTACGTCGGCGCCCACCACGTGCAGCCACCAGATGGTCCATGGATCGTGATCTGCGGCGACGTAGGAGTGCGGCACGCCGGGCGGTAGAACGACGGCCTGTCCGGCACCGACCAGGAGTTCGACCCCGTCCACGGTGCACCGGCCCTTGCCCTGCGTGCAGATGATCACCACCAGCTCGGGACAGCCGCCAGGCCGCTCACGCTGGTGATGCGCCGCCCGGGGGAAGTAGCCGACATCGGTCACCAACAGCTGCGACAGCGGGCTGATCGTCATGATCGTCCGCACCGTCGGGCGGGCCAGTACGCACAACCGCTGGCCCGGGAACTCGTCGTCGTCCACCAGACCAACAGTATCGCCGAAATCAGCGAATCGTCCATGTTGACCGATGGATTCGCCCCTAGCCGGGCGACCGGCGTGCTCTTAGGCTGAACCAGGCAGTGTCTGACCCAAGGAGGAGCTTCATGACCGGTTCGACTTCAGCACCCCGCTCCCTTTCCACCCACGCCGTTTCCCGGCGAGGCCTCCTGGCCGGGGCGGCCACCGTCGGCGGGTCATCGCTGCTGACCAGCTGCATCGGATCGGCCGGAACGACAGATCCTCAGGGCGGCAATGCCAGCACAACAGAGCTGACCCTGTCGATGGGCTTCACCGACGCCAAGGCTCGCGATGCGGTCATCAAGGTCTCCGGCGAGTACACCGGGCCGAAGGTCACGGTCAACGCCATCGCCACCGAGCAGCTGCGCGCCCAGCTGTCGACGTACCTGACCTCATCCCAGCCACCGGATGTGATCGCCTGGCTGGCCGGGTCGGTGGCGCGCGCGTACGCCCGCGACGGGCTGCTGCTGGACGTCTCCGACCTGTGGAAAGGTGACAAGGCCTGTGCGCACTTCTCCGATGCGCTCAAGCAGCTGTGCAGCGACGACAAGGGCAAGCAGATCTTCGTGCCGACCAGCTACTACTGGTGGTCCATCTTCTACAAGAAGTCGGCGTTCAAGAAGTGGGGGATCGAGCCACCCACCGACTGGGAGGCGTTCATCAAGATGTGCGACAAGCTCAAGGGGATGGGGGTCAACCCGCTGGCCAACGGGATCGGGTCGACCCCATGGATGGCCTCGGGCTGGTTCGACTACCTCGATCTTCGGGTCAACGGCGCCAAGTTCCACCGGGCGCTGCTCGCCGGAGAGGAGTCCTTCACCGATGCCAAGGTCGTCAAGGTGATGGAGCAGTACAAGCGGATCCTGCCGTACTTCAACAAGAACCAGACGTCCTACTCGGTGCAGGAGGCGGTGACCCCGTGGGTGCAGGACAAGGACGCGATGTACCTGG